>MKWU01003313.1_pt1 | contig 21602 bp, 16 predicted proteins | sample 809101 | NCBI WGS metagenome assembly MKWU01 (sample SAMN05860141, study PRJNA318959) | sponge metagenome | host: Aplysina aerophoba | place: Slovenia: Piran, Adriatic Sea, Gulf of Piran | collected 2013-05-07 | reverse complement strand
CCGCGACTCCGGCGCCGCTCCACGGCCCGCCGTGCGGACCGTGCGGCTCCCGCGCCGTCGGGGCGGGGGGGCGCGGGGGGGGGGGGGGGGGGCGGGGCGCGCCGGGCGCCCCCGGCCCCGCCCCCGCCCCGGCCCCCCCGCGCCCGCCGGCGGTGGCACGCGCGCGGGAACCGACGGCGGAGCTGACGGCGCGCGGCGAGCGGCGCCTCCGGACGGGTCACCCCTGGATCTACCGGACCGACGTCCGGCGGGCCGAGGCCGAGGCCGGGGACATCGTGCGCGTGGTCGGGTTGCGGGGCCGCCCGCTCGGCTACGCGACCTTCAGCGACCGGTCGGCGATCTCGCTCCGCCTGCTGACGCACGAGGACGCCCGCCCCGACGCGGGTTTCTGGCGCGCACGCATCGAGGCGGCGGTCGCCTATCGGGACTCGCTGGGCATCGACGCGACGGCGTATCGCCTGGTCCACGGCGAGGGCGACAGGCTGCCCGGATTGATCGTCGACCGCTACGGCGAATCCCTCGTCGTGCAGACCCTGACGCAGGCGACCGACCGTCTCCTGTCCGTCCTCTGCAACCTGCTCGTCGACGCCGTGGCGCCCGCGGGCATCCTGGCGCGCAACGATCCGCGGGTGCGGGGCCTCGAGGGGCTGGACCAGGCGGTCGAGCTGCGGTACGGCCGCGTGCCCGAGGAGGTGGAGGTGCGCGAGGGGGCGGTGCGCCTGTTCGTGGACCCGTGGAAGGGACAGAAGACCGGCCTCTTCCTCGATCAGCGGGAGAACCGCCTGGCCGCGGCCCGTTACGCCCGCGGCCGCGTGCTCGACGGCTTCAGCTACACCGGGGCCTTCGCTCTGCAGGTGGCTCCCGCCAGCGACGCCGTGCTGGCCGTCGACGTCGCGGAGAGCGCCGTGGCCGCCGTCGCCCGGCACGCCGCCCACAACCACGCCCCGCACGTCGAGGCCCGCGCCGGCAACGTCTTCGACGCCCTGCGCGACCACGACCGCGCCGGCGAGCGGTTCGACACCGTCGTGCTCGACCCGCCCGCCTTTGCCAAGAACCGCAAGGCGGCGGAGCGGGCCGTGGCGGGCTACAAGGAGATCAACCTGCGGGCCCTGCGCATCCTCGAGCCCGGCGGCACGCTCGTGACGTCGAGTTGCTCGTACCATGTGGACGAGCCGACGTTCGCGCGCATCCTGGCGGACGCGGCCGCCGACGCGCGGGCCGACGTTCGCGTCGTGGAGCGGCGCCGGCAGGCTCGCGATCACCCCATGTTGGTCTCTGTGCCGGAGACGTCGTACCTGAAGTGCTTCGTGCTTCGGAAGCTGTAGGCGTGTTCGGAGCCGTCGCGCTGGAGCCCGGCGCGCCCCCGAGCGTCCGGCGGGAGCCGCCGATGCCGCGTGCTATATTCGTCCGCGATTCCGCCAGGAGGATTCATGGCAAGTTCGGCCGCCTCCCTAGATTCCCGGTCCACCGTCGCGTCGAGCTTCGCCGCCGCCTACCCGGGCTCCCGCAAGGTCTACGCGGGCGACGGGCGGGTCCGGGTGCCGATGCGGGAGATCGCCCTGTCCGCCGGCGAGCCGCCGCTGCGCGTCTACGACACGAGCGGTCCCCACGAGAGTGACGTCCGGACGGGGCTGCCGGCGCTCCGGCGGCCGTGGGTCGCCGACCGCGGCGACGTCGTCGACGTGGCGCCCGCCGGCCGGGGCCCCGGCTCCGCGCAGATCCCCGCGTCGCTCCGCCGTCCGGTCGTGCGGGGTACCGGGCCGGTCACCCAGATGCACTACGCGCGGCGGGGCGAGATCACCCCGGAGATGGAGTTCGTGGCGCTGCGGGAGGGGCTCGACCCGGAGACGGTGCGGTCGGAGGTCGCCCGCGGCCGGGCGATCATCCCCGCCAACGTCAACCATCCGGAGCTGGAGCCGATGGCGATCGGGCGGCGCTTCCTCGTGAAGATCAACGCGAACATCGGCAACTCCGCCGTCAGCTCCTCGATCGACGAGGAGGTGGAGAAGCTCCGCTGGGCCACGCTGTGGGGGGCCGACACGATCATGGATCTGTCGACCGGCCCCGACATCCACGAGACGCGCGAGTGGATCGTCCGCAACGCGCCGGTGCCGGTCGGCACGGTGCCGATCTACCAGGCGCTGGAGAAGGTGGGGGGACGGCCCGAGGACCTCACCTGGGAGATCTACCGCGACACGCTGATCGAGCAGGCCGAGCAGGGCGTCGACTACTTCACCGTGCACGCGGGCGTGCTGCTGCGCTACGTGCCGGCGACGGCGCGGCGCTTGACGGGCATCGTCTCGCGCGGCGGGTCGATTCACGCCAAGTGGTGCCTCGCGCACCACGAGGAGAACTTCGCCTACGCCCACTTCCGCGAGATCTGCGAGATCATGCGCGCCTACGACGTGTCGTTCTCGCTGGGCGACGGCCTGCGGCCCGGCTCCATCGCCGACGCCAACGACGAGGCGCAGTTCGCCGAGCTCCGGACGCAGGGCGAGCTGACCCGCATCGCGTGGGAGTACGACGTCCAGGTGATGAACGAGGGGCCGGGGCACGTCCCGATGCACCTCATCCGCGAGAACATGGACAAGCAGCTCGAGTGGTGCGGCGAGGCGCCGTTCTACACCCTCGGGCCGCTGACGACGGACATCGCGCCCGGCTACGACCACGTGACGTCCGGCATCGGCGCCGCGATGATCGGCTGGTACGGCACCGCGATGCTCTGCTACGTCACGCCGAAGGAGCATCTCGGCCTCCCCGACCGGGAGGACGTCAAGCAGGGCGTCATCGCCTACAAGATCGCCGCCCACGCCGCGGACCTCGCCAAGGGGCACCCCCGCGCGCAGGAGCGGGACGACGCGCTTTCGAAGGCGCGCTTCGAGTTCCGCTGGGAGGACCAGTTCAACCTGGCCCTCGACCCGGTGACCGCCCGCGCCTACCACGACGCGACGCTCCCCGCCGACGGCGCGAAGGTCGCGCACTTCTGCTCGATGTGCGGCCCGAAGTTCTGCAGCATGGAGATCACGCAGCAGATCCGCGACTTCGCGGCCGAGCGGGGCGTCGGGGAGTCGGAGGCGGTCGAGGTCGGCCTCGAGGAGAAGTCGGCCGAGTTCCGCGAGCAGCGCGAGATCTACGTCCCCGTGCGGAAGTAGTCCGCGCCGGGCAAGCGGCAGGGCGCCGTCCGGAGACACCCTCCGGCCGGCGCGGGCACGGCAACGCACGCGAGCCCGGGCACGGCACGAGTTGAACGCGCGCGAACCCGTGCGAACCCGTGCACGCGTTGCCCGGGCCGCTTTCGCGCTTGACTTCGCCCGGATGCGGGTGTAGCAAGGTCGTGAATGAGCGGTCCGTCCGTGCTTCTTGCAGGTGCGTGAGGGGAGACATGACCCGACGAGTGCTCGAGCTGATCGGCGTGGCGGCGGCGGTAGGGGCCGTGGGGTTGCTCCTGGAGCTGGCGCCGGTTCCCGTCGCGGGCCAGGCGCAGGATGCCCCGGAGCCGCCGGCGGCGGCCCCGGCAGAGCCGACCGCGTGGGGGGAGCCGGACCTGCAGGGCATCTGGACCAGCGACTACGAGATTCCCCTGCAGCGCCCGGCGCGGTTCGCGGGGCGCGAGTTCCTCACGGACGAGGAACGGGCCGAGCTGGACCGGGAACGGGCGCGCATCATCGGCCTCGATCGGCGGCGGAACGATCGCGGCAGCGAGCAGGACGTCGGGGGCGCATACAGCGCCGCCATCTTCCTGACCCACAAGCACCTGGGCCGGCGGACGTCGCTCATCGTGGATCCGCCGGACGGGCGGATTCCGCCGCTCACGGCGGAGGCGCAGGCGAGGCGCGCCGCCTTCCGCGAGTATCAGCTCGCGCTGCTGCAACCGACCGACGTCTGCCGCGACGGTCTGCCCGGCTGCACGGGCGGGCAGTACGGGCCCCCGTCGCCGCGCCGGGCCGAGCCGCCGCCGTCCTACCCCGTCGGCTCCTTCAATCGGTCGGACAATCCGGAGGACCGGGGGCTGGGAGAGCGGTGCATGCAGGCCCTCCTGCCGAACTTCGGGAGCGTCGCGGGGTACTTCCTGCAGGTCGTGCAGTCGCCGGAGACGGTTTCGATTTTCTACGACACGGGGCAGGGGCAGGGCTGGCAGCGAGTCATCCCGGTGACGGACCGCCCGCACCTCCCGTCGCACATCCGGCAGTGGTGGGGGGACTCGCGCGGCCGGTGGGAAGGCGACACGCTGGTCGTCGACGTGACCAACTTCAGCCCCAAGACCGACTACCAGGGCTCGCGCGAGAACCTGCACCTGGTCGAGCGCTGGACGCGCCGCGACGCGGAGACGCTGGACTACGTCGTCACGATGAGCGATCCGACGACGTGGACGCGGCCGTGGACGGTGGCGATGGAGTTCAGCCTGCAGGACAACCAGGCGAACCGGATCTACAAGGAGCCGCGCTGCCACGAGGGCAACTACGGGCTGCCGGCGCTGCTCGCGGGCGCGCGCGTCGAGGAGCAGGAGTTCGCGGCCGGCGAGGGGCCCGACCCCGCCACCCTCTGCACGGCGGGATGCGGCGGCTTCGCCGCGGGATTCGCGGAGCAGGGGGACGAGATCAACCCGTTGCGGCGCTAGAATCGCGGCGCGCGAGACTGCTGTCGCGCGAGTCCGTGGTCGGGAGCGCACGAGGTCCGACATGAGCAGACGACGGGTCGAGACGATCGGCGTAGCGGGGACCGTTCTGGTTGCGGCCTTGTTCTTGACGCCTGCGCTCGTCGCGGGGCAGACCCAGCCGTCGCCCGGCGGGGCGGAACCGGCCGCGCGGACGCCGTGGGGAGAGCCGGACCTGCAGGGCATCTGGACCACGGAAACCGCGATTCCCCTCCAGCGCCCGGCGCGGTTCGCGGGCCAGACGGAATTCACCGAAGAGGAGCGGGCCGAGCTCGATCGGGAGCGGTCGGCGCTGCTGGCCCAGGATCCACGGTCCGAGCGGGGGAGCGAGCAGGATGTCGGAGGAGCCTACAACCGGGCGATATTCTTCACGCACAAGCAGACCGGCAACCGGACGTCGCTGATCTTCGATCCGCCGGACGGGCGGATTCCTCCCCTGGCGGCGGAGGTGCGGGCGCGGCAGGAGGCCTTCCGCGAGTACCAGCTCGCGCTGCTGCAGCCGACCGACGTCTGCCGGAACGGGCTGCCCGGCTGTGCCGGCGGGGAGTACGGGCCCACGTCCCCGAGGCGGGCCGAGCCGCCCCCGTCCTATCCGACCCGCGCCTTCAATCGCTCGGACAATCCTGAGGACCGGGGCCTGGGGGAGCGCTGCATGTCGGCCCGCCTGCCCGACTTCGGAGGCATCGCGGGGTACTTCCTGCAGGTCGTGCAGTCGCCGGAGACGGTGTCGATCTTCTACGACACCGGGCAGGGGCAGGGCTGGCAGCGCGTCATCCCCGTGACCGACCGGCCCCACCTGCCCCCGCACATCCGGCAATGGTGGGGCGACTCGCGCGGCCGGTGGGAGGGTGACACCCTGGTCGTCGACGTCACCAACTTCAGCGCGAAGACCGACTACCAGGGCTCCCGGGAGAACTTGCACCTGGTGGAACGCTGGACGCGGCTCGACGCGGAGACGCTGGAGTACGTCGTCACCATGGACGACCCGACGACGTGGACGCGGCCGTGGACGGTGGCCCTCGAGCTGAGCATGCAGAGCAACGAGGCGAACCGGATCTACAAGGAGCCGCGCTGTCACGAGGGCAACTACGGGATGCCGGCGCTCCTCGCGGGGGCACGCGTCGAGGAGCAGGAGTTCGCGGCCGGAGAGGGACCCGACCCCGCGACCCTGTGCACCGCCGGGTGCGGCTCGGGGGTGGGCGGCGGGAGGGGCACCCGACCCCGCGCCCCTGTGCGCGGCCGGGTGCGGCTCGGCGTTCGACGGGACCCGCGACCCGCTGCGCTGAGCGGCGGGCGGGGAACCGGTCGCCCGACGGCGGACGGGACGAACCCGACGGCCAAGTGCTGACCGGCCGCGCGTGTCGTCGCCCGGCGGGACCGGGGCGACGGCCACGGGTTGGAGCCCACGGGCCGGAGCGGAGCCCACGGGCCGGAGCGGAGCCCCGCTCTACCTCGTCCTCAGGGGCGCCGGCCGGCGGAACCCGCCGCCGCCAACGGATACTCCGCGTACGAGATCTTTACTCTACATGCCGAGCCGCACCCGGATCGCCGCATCGCCGCCTGCCGCGGTGCAGGACACGCTGGAACGGCTGGGGCGCAACATCCGCATCGCGCGGCTGCGGCGCAGTCGCCGGTGATCTCGCGCGAGCGCCGCGACCTTGCGATGACCTGCGGTCGGCTCGGCCGCCACGCCGCTCGGCACCCGCGGGCCGAGACCGCGGCGCGCCTCGGCCGCTGGGACTTCCTGCTGGTGATCGCGCCGCTCCGGGTGCCGGGCGGCACGGGGTCGCCGGTCAACCCGATCGCCGTCTTCTGAGCCCCGAGACCGCTTCCGACCGCCGGCGGTCGCCGGCTCGCGCGACTCGACCGTGAGCCCTCGGTCGGTCCCGCCGCTTGTCGCGCGACGGCGGCCCCCGGTAGGCTATGCGCCTACCTGGGAGGGGGGGAACCCAATGGCCCGAGTCTCGATCACCGTCAATGGACGGAAGCGGACCGCGGAGGTGGAAACGCGCCTGCTGCTGGTTCATTTCCTGCGCGAGCAGCTCAACCTGACCGGCACCCACGTCGGCTGCGACACCAGCCAGTGCGGCGCGTGCACGGTGTTGGTGGACGGGCGCAGCGCCAAGTCGTGCACGCTCTTCGCGGTCCAGGCGGATGGCGCCGAGGTGACGACGATCGAGGGCCTCGCCGACGGTGACCGCCTGCACCCGTTGCAGGAGGGCTTCTGGGAGGAGCACGGCCTGCAGTGCGGCTACTGCACGCCCGGCATGATCATGTCCGCGGTGACCCTCCTGCGGGACAATCCCGCGCCGACCGAGCAGCAGATCCGCGACGGCCTCGACGGCAACCTCTGCCGTTGCACCGGCTACCAGCACATCGTCAACGCGATTCAGCACGCCGCGGCGAGCGGGAGCGGGAGGTAGGAATGGCGTCTCCCGTCCTGCCGAAGCTCGTCGGCCAGCGCGTGAAACGGCGCGAGGACCCGCGGCTCATCCAGGGGCGCGGCACCTACGTCGACGACGTGAAGATCACCGGGATGCTGCACCTGGCCTTCAAGCGGAGCGATATCGCGCACGGCCGCATCCGGTCGATCGACACGAGCGCCGCGGAGGCGGTCGACGGGGTCGAGGCGGTCTTCACCGGCGCGCAGATCGCCGAGTTCCTCGGACCGATGCCGATCGGGACCCCGTTCCCGTCGCCGGACCACCGCGCGGTGGCATCCGATGTGGTGCGCTACGTGGGCGAGCCGGTCGCCGTCGTCGCCGCGCGGGACCGCTACGTGGCGCGCGACGCGGCGGACGCCATCACCGTCGAGTACGACCCGCTGCCGGCGGTGGTCGATCCCGAGCAGGCGTTGACCGGGCAGCCCGCCGTGCTCCACGCCGACTTCCCGAACAACGCCGCCGTCGGCCCGCTTCCGACCGGTACCGGCGCGAGCCCGAAGGGCGTCGACGACACGGCGATCGACCAGGCGTTCGCCGCGGCCGACGTCGTCGTCTCGCAGCGCATGGTCAACCACCGGCTCGCTCCGACCTCGATCGAGCCGCGCGGCGTCGTCGCCCACTACGAGCCGGGCAAGGATGCGATGACCATCTGGTCGTCGACCCAGAACCCGCACATCCTGCGCACCTTCATCGCCGCGCTCACCGGCCTCGGGCAGGACCAGGTGCGGGCGATCGCGCCGGAGGTGGGGGGTGGATTCGGCTCGAAGATCAACATCTACGGCGAGGAGTACGTCGCCGCCGCGCTCAGCAAGCGCCTCGGGCTGCCGCTCAAGTGGGTCGAGGACCGCTCGGAGGCGTTCCTGTGCACCATCCACGGGCGCGACATCACTGCCCACGTCGACCTCGCGGCGCGCCGCGACGGGACCGTGCTCGGCCTCAAGATGCGTCTGGTCGCCGACATCGGCGCCTACAACATGCTGCTCACGGCGGCCATCCCGACGCTGACGATGACGATGGCCAGCAACGTCTACGCCATCCCGGCCATCCGCGCCACGCTCACGGAGGTGTTCACCAACAAGACCCCGACCGACGCCTATCGCGGCGCCGGGCGCCCGGAGGCGATCTACTTCGTGGAGCGCGCAATGGACATGCTCGCGCGCGAGCTGGGCATGGACCCGGCCGAGGTCCGCCGCCGCAACTTCATCCCTTCCGACCGGTTCCCGTTCAAGACGCAGACCGGCGCGGTCTACGACTCGGGCGACTACGCGAAGGCGCTCGACCGCGCGCTCGAGAAGGCGGGGTGGGAACAGCTCAAGGCCGAGCGCGACGCCGCCCGGGCCGAGGGGCGGCTCGTGGGGCTGGGGCTTTCGATGTACGTCGAGGTCTGCGGCGTCGGCCCGTCGTCGGGGCTCCCGACCGGCGGCTGGGAGCACTCCCAGGTGACCGTCGAGCGCGACGGGCGGGTGAGCGCCACCACCGGCGCCTCTCCGCACGGCCAGGGCAACGAGACCACCTTCGCCCAGATGCTCGCGGACCAGCTCGGCATCCCGATGGAGCACGTGCGCATCCACCACGGGGACACCGGGGTCGTCAAGCAGGGCATTGGCACCTTCGGCAGCCGCTCGCAGGCGGTCGGCGGCGCGGCGCTGCACCTCGCCGGCGGCAAGGTGAAGAAGAAGATGGCGAAGTTCGCCGCCGCGCTCCTCGAGGCGCACGAAGGAGACCTCGTCTTCGAGAACGGCAGGATCTCCGTCAAGGGGTCGCCGTCGTCCGCGAAGTCCTTCGCCGATGTCGCGGGCTACGCCTACCGTCCGGTCAAGCTTCCGGAGGGGCTCGAGCCCGGCTTGAGCGAGGAGGCGTTCTTCGAGCCCTCGAACAACACCTACCCGTTCGGTTGCCACATCGCGATGCTGGAGATCGACCGCGACACCGGCGAGCCGCGGCTGCTGAAGATGGTGGCGGTCGACGACGCCGGGCATCTCATCAATCCGCTCATCGTCGAGGGGCAGATCCACGGCGGCCTCGCCCAGGGCATCGGGCAGGCGCTGATCGAGGAGGTGGCCTACTCCGACGACGGGCAGCCGCTGACCGGGTCGTTCATGGACTACGCCATCCCGCGTGCCAGCGACTTCCCGCGCTTCGAGCTCGAGAGCACGGTGACGCCGACGCCGGTCAACCCGCTCGGCGCGAAGGGGGTCGGCGAGGCCGGGACGATCGGCTCGACGCCGTGCATTGTTTCCGCCGCCGTCGACGCACTGAGCGGGTTCGGTGTGCGGCACGTCGACATGATGCTGAGGCCCGAGCGGCTGTGGCGCGTCATTCACGGAGGACAGGCGTGATTCCGACCCCTTTCGAGTACGAACGCGCGACCTCGCTCGACGATGCGGTGGCGAAGCTGGCCGCCGCCGGCGACGCGGGGAAGCTGATCGCGGGCGGGCACAGCCTCGTCCCGCTGATGAAGCTGCGGCTGAGCGAGCCGACCGTCCTCATCGACATCGCCCACATCCCGGACTTTGCCGGGATCCGCGAGGTGGACGGGAAGATCGAGATCGGCGCCGGGACCACGCACCACGACGTGGCGACCTCGACCCTGTTGCGGGAGCGCTGCCCGGCCGTCGCCGACACGGCGGCCGTCATCGGCGATCCGCAGGTCCGCAACCGCGGCACCATCGGCGGCAGCCTCGCGCATGCCGACCCCGCCGCGGACTACCCCGCCGTCATGCTCGCCGTCGATGCCGACCTGCACATCAAGGGGTCGAAGGGCTGGCGGGTGGTTGCGGCGCGCGACTTCGTGCAGGGGGTCTTCACCGTCGACCTGGCGCCGGACGAGGTGCTCGCCCGCGTGACGTTCGCCCCGGTGCGCACGGCGGCGTACGCCAAGCTGCACCAGCAGGCGTCGCGGTTCGCCATCGTCGGGGTGGCGGCCGCCCTCGAGGTTCGCGGCGGCGTGATCGCGTCGGCCCGCGTCGGGCTGACGGGAGCGGCCTCGAGCCCGTTGCGCCTGTCCAACGTCGAGGCGGCCCTCGGCGGCCAGCCGGCCTCGTCGGAGACGGCCGCGGCGGCGGCGCGCTTCGGCGGCGCCGGCATCGACGACCTCAACAGCGACATCCACGCCAGCGCCGAGTACCGCCGCGGCATGATCCCGGTCTTCACGCGGCGGGCGCTCGACGGGGCCCTGGCGCGCCTGGCGGGCTGAGGGGAGCGCGCGCGGACGGCGCGCAGGTCGAGGCCGCGCCCGTTCCGTGTCCGTCAGGGCGCGCGGCGGATGCGCTCGACCGTAATCTCGGCGCCGTCCTCGACGCGGGCCAGAACGGTCGGGTCGCCGTCGATTGCACCGAGGACGTTGACGGGGCTCGCGGGCCGGATCTCGTTGCCGCGGCTCATCGGGGTCGGTCCCCAGAAGAGGCAGAGCGCGCCACCCGGCGGCCAGTACGCCACGGCCCCCTTGTCCACCGTCGCTTGCGCATCGGCCGCTTCCTCTGCCTCGACCGGGATCGAGAAGTAGATCTCGTCGCCCCACGTCTGCACTTCGCCGGTGATTGGCAAGGCATCCCACAACGCGTCGGCCGTCGTCGAATCATTGAGGGCGGCCGACACGACCACGCTGCCCGCCGCGATCCGAATTCGCCTCTCGCTCATGATCGTTCTTTCCGGCGCCCCGCCCGCATCATGTCCGGGCTCGCCGCAGACGAGCGGCATCTCGTCCGGATCCCCGGTGTCGAGCTGCAGGGCCTCCCCGACGTCCTGAGTCACGCCCCGGTGATGTGATGATGAAGCCCGAGTATGATCATGCATCATGAGGACGACGATTACGCTCGACGACCGCCTCTTCATGCAACTCAAACGGCGGGCGGCGGAGTCCGGTACCTCGGTCAGCCGGGTGGTCGAACAGGCGGTTCGCATGCTCATGACAACGCCGACGCTTGAGAGCGACACCGAACCGTTCGAGTTGATCACGTTCGGGGCGGGTGGCCGATTCTCGCACCACAATGTCGACAAGGCGTCCGCGTTGCTCGAAATCGACGACGTCGAACGGCACGCGAGGCATGAGTAGCCGATGCAGCTTCCGGACGTCAACGTGCTCATCTATGCACACCGCGAAGACGCGCCCGAGCATCGGCGCTACGCCGCATGGCTCCGCTCGTTGACCGGTTCGGTCGCACCCTTCGCCTTGGCGGAGATCGTGCTCGCCGGATTCCTGCGCATCGTGACGAACGGCAGGATCTTCGACCCTCCCACGCCCATGGACACGGCTATCGCCTTCTGTCACGGTCTCGTGACCCGGCCGCGCGCGGTTGTCGTGGCGCCGGGCCACCAGCACTGGGACATCTTCACCAGCCTGTGTCGAGGTGTCGAAGGGCCGTTGGTGACGGACGCGTATCTCGCGGCCCTGGCGATGGAGCATGGATGCGAAGTGATCACGACCGACAGCGACTTCGCGCGGTTCCCGGGGCTTCGATGGGCGCACCCGCTCAGCCCGGAGCCGCGGGTCCGGTGACGCGCGCCGCAGCCCGCGGCCGAGTCGCAAGCACAGATGGCGCCGGGCGCTGCCGCCATCGCAGCCGGTCTTCCTGTGAGACGATGTTGCTGATGCGCGCCATGTCCCGCACCGTCGTCGCCGCCGCCATCCTCTGCGCCGCCGCGTGGCCGCTTCGCGCCGCGGACTGGCCCGAGTGGCGGGGGGCCGGCCGGCTCGGCGTCTGGACCGAGAGCGGTATCGTCGAGACCTTCCCCGAGGGCGGCCTGAGCGCGACTTGGCGGGTGCCGATTCACGGCGGCTACGCGGGGCCGGCGGTGGCGGATGGCCGCGTCTTCGTGACCGACGCGTTTCGCGCCGACCCGCGCAGCACGGCGGCGGTCGAGCGGATCCTTGCGCTGAACGAGGAGACCGGCGGCGTCCTCTGGACGCACGAGTGGGAGACCAACTACGCGGGCCTCCAGCTCGCCTACGCGATCGGACCCCGCGCGACGCCGACCGTCGACGGCGACCGCGTCTATGCCCTCGGCGCGATGGGCAACCTGGTGGCCCTCGATGTCGCCTCGGGCCGCGTCCTCTGGCAGAAGGACTACGTCCGCGATTTCAACGCCGCCGTCCCCTCGTGGGGCATCAGCGGTGCGCCGCTCGTCGACGGGGACAGGCTCATCTGCCTGGTGGGGGGCGAGCCCGACGCCAAGGTCATCGCCTTCGACAAGCGGACCGGGGAAGTGCTCTGGGAGGCGTTGTCGTCCGACTGGGAGCCGGGCTACTCGGCCCCCTTCCTGATCGACGCCGCCGGCGTGCCGCAGCTCATCATCTGGCACCCGCGCGCGATCAGCTCTCTCGACCCGGCGAACGGCGCGATCCACTGGGAGGTCCCGCACATCGTCGACATGGGCATGAGCGTGCCGACGCCCATCCGCAGCGGTCCGTATCTCTTCGTCACCTCGCAGTGGGGCGGCGCGCGCATGTTGCGGCTGGCGGAGACGCACCCGGACGCCACGCTCATCTGGCAGGGCGTCGGCGAGAGCGACCCGGAGCACGGGCGCGACTTCAACACGCTCGACTCGGTCATCAGCACGCCGGTCATCCAGGGCGACTACGTCTACGGCGTAGACGGCGAGGGTGTCCTGCGGTGCCTGGAGCTCCGGACCGGACGCCGCGTCTGGGAGACCGAGGCGCTCATCCGCGACCCCGCGCGCTGGGCGACCGCTTTCTTCGTCCGTCACGGGGACCGCTACTTCATCAACACCGACGGGGGCGACCTCGTGATCGCCCGCCTCTCGCCGGAGGGCTACGAGGAGATCAGCCGCACCCGCCTGATCGCCCCGACGAGTCCCTACGTTCGGCGCCGAGCCCAGGGGCCGTACGTCAACTGGTCTCACCCGGCGTACGCCAACCAGCATGTGGTCGCACGCAACGATGAAGAGATCGCCCGCTTCTCGCTCGCCGCGCCGTAGCCGGGGCAGACCGAGGTCCGCGATGGGCTCCGTCGCCCCGCTGCGGCGCCCGACCCTGGCGCCGGCCGGGGCGGCGATCGCCGTTCTCGCCGCGGTGGCCGCCGCGGGCGCTGCGGTCAGCGCGCCGCTCTGGTCGGCTCCGGCACCGGGCGCCTCGTTGGCGGGCGCCGCGTTGCCGGCGGCGGCGTTGCCGGGGGCGGCCGCGTGGCCGGGCGCGGCACGCGAGCCGCGTGCCGCGGGAGCCGTGCAGGACGCCGGCTCGCGCCGGCTCGTCGCAGTCATCGCCGACCTCCACCTCGGCCCCGGCCGAGACGAGGCCGGCGCATGGAGGCCCGGCGAGGACTTCCGCTGGGGGGCTGAGCTCGCCCGGTTTCTCGACGCGCTCGACACGGAGGGCGCCGGGGCGACGGACCTCATCCTGAACGGCGACACGTTCGACCTGACCCGGCCCGCGGACGCAGCGTGCGCGCACGACGATCCGTCGCTGGGATGCACGGAGCCGGCGGCGCTCGCCCGCCTCGACCGCGTCGTGGCGGCGCACGCGGACGTCATCGACGCCCTGGCGGCGTTCGCGGCGTCGGGCACCAACCGCGTCGTACTGGTGCCGGGCGAGCACGACGCGGCACTCCTTTTCCCGGCCGTGCGAGGTCGAGTGGAACGGGCGCTCGGCACGGCCGGGGGACGCCCTGAAGTGGCGGTGGGGGGCTTCTGGCAATCGGACGACGGCCGGATCCACGTCGAGCACGGTCACCAGATCGGCTGGCGGGCCGACCGCTTCGAGGGGTGGCCCGAACCGTTCGTCGAGCGCGACGGCCGCCGCCACCTGGCGCGGCCCGAGCGGGGCCGGGCCATCGACACCCTCTTCGACGAGCTCGAGGCACGCTATCCGGTCGTCGACAGCTTCGCGGACGAGGGGGCCGGCCTGACGATGGGGCTGGCGGCTGACGGAGCGAATGACCTCGGCGCGGCGGCGCCGGGGCTGCTCCGCTATGTTCTGTTCCGGATGCCCTGGCAGCAGTTCCGGGTCGACCTGGACGCGGGCGACGTGCAGCCGCCGTCGTGGGATCTCGCTGCCGTGCGGGAGCAGGGCCCGGCGTTCCTGGTCGACTCGCTCCCGAACGACCACCCGTTCAAGCCGCTGGCGCGGCAGGCGCCGGGGACCGGGCGCCTCGCGGAGTCGGGGGGGGGCGGGGGCGGGGCTTCCGTGGCCACCGCGCCCCGAACCCCCCACCCGTAAAAGCCGCTGGCGCGGCAGGCGCAGGCGACCGGCCGCCTCGAGGAGTCGATGGAGGGCCTGGGCGACGACGAGCTGGTCGCCCTCTGCGACTACCGCGCCGCGGCGCGGCGCGCCCGACGGCGCTTCGAGCGCGTGCTCACGCAGTTCGATCCGCAGGGGCCGCCGGTGCGCGAGTGCCCGCGCCATCCCGACAGCCGCGGCGGGTTGTTCGACTACTTCTGGCGGACGCGGGACCGGCTCTACGGCGGTCGCCTGGAGGAGGCCCAGGCCGATCGTGCCCCGGACGCGCCGCCGATCGCAGTCTTCGTCCACAACCACACGCACCTGGTCGACTGGCGGCAGCGGGTGCTGGAGCTGACGCGGCTCGGGCGCACCGTGATCGTCGACGGCTTCTCGCCGGTCCGCAACGCCCTGGCACCGGTGGTGGTCAACGGCGGGCCCTGGCACCGGACGATCACGCCGGTGCAGTTCGGGCGCCTGCGCGCCGAGCACGGTCTGTCGCACGCGGAGCTGCTCCGCGCCCTGCGACCCGAGCATCTCCCGCCCTGCTACGGCTTCGTCCGCATCGACCCGTACGAGGACGCGCCGGGCCTGCCCGCGATCCGCTACTGGCGTGCGACCGACGACGGCACGGGCTGGGAGATGGCCGAGTCGTGCGGCCGGCAGCCCGAGCTCTGAGGGCGTGGATCCGGTCCCGCAACGAGCATCTGCGCGGCGACGTCCGAGGGTGCGTGCACCGCGGTCGAGGTGGAGCGGCCGGCGGAGTCAGCCGCCCGGCCGCGGCGAGCGGCGCCTGGGAGTCCCGTCGTTGACACCCCTGCGGGCACCCACTACGATTCGGGGATCCAGATGAAGAGACGCATGGTGCCGGGTCTGTGGGCGGGCGTTGTTCTCGTTGCGTGCGCGGCTGCCGGGTCGCTTGCGCCGGTTTCCCTGGCCGCGCAGACCGCAGGGGGAGACCCGGCGGAGTCGGCTCCGGTGGTACCGGCGACGGCCGAATCGGCGGTAGCGGCCGTGGGGGCGGCGGGCGGGGAGACCGAGCGCGCGGCGCACCGCGCTCTGGTGGACCGCTACTGCGTCACCTGCCACAACGAGGGTGTCGTGAGCGGCCGCGACCGGCCGCGGTCGGCGCTGGTCAGCCAGCTTCGCGGCGTGGGCCTGACGCTCGATACGCTCGACCTCGCCGAGGTCGGGCGGCACGCAGGCGAGTGGGAGAAGGTGGTCCGCAAGCTGCGCGGCGGCGTCATGCCGCCGGCGGGGCGCCCGCGGCCCGATTCCACCGAGCTGGAGGGCTTCCTCACCTGGCTGGAGGACGAGCTCGACCGTGCCTGGGAGGTCACGCGCGACCCGGGCCGGACCGCGACCTTCCACCGCCTCAACCGCACCGAGTATCGGAATGCCATCCGCGACCTGCTGGCCGTCGAGATCGATGCGGACGACATCCTGCCGGCGGACGACGCGAGCTTCGGCTTCGACAACATCGGCGGCATCCTGCGGATGTCGCAGTCGCTGATGGAGCGCTACCTCGCCGCGGCGAGGACCATCAGCCGTCTCGCGATCGGCAGTCCGCCGCCGGCGGTCGCGGCCGACACCTACGAGGCGGCGCAGGATCTGCCGCAGCACGGCCGGGTCGAGGCGTTGCCGTTCGGGACGCGCGGCGGCCTCTACGTCGAGCACCTCTTCCCGCGGGACGCCGACTACGACGTGCGGGTCGAGCTGACCGGCACGCGGAACCTCGCCGAGAACCACGACCTCGAGGTGACGGTCGACGGCGACCCGGTGAAGCTCGTCACGCTGGGGCCGGCGCCGGACGGGGCGCCCGACAACCAGTACGCGCAGGCCTCGATCGTCGACTTCCGGGTGCCGGTCACGGCCGGTCCCCGCGAGGTCGGCGTCACGTTCTTCAAGAAGCCGTCGGCGCTGGTCGAGCAGGTCCGGGAGCCGTTCCCCAATCCGCGCGTGGCGGGGAACACGGGCGGCCTGGCCGGGAGGCAGCCGTTCGTCCGCAGCGTCACCATCACCGGGCCGTACGGGGGCACGGGGGTGGCGGAGACTCCCTCGCGGGAGCGCATCTTCTCCTGCCGGCCGGCCGGAGGGGGCGACGAATCGGCCTGCGCGCACGACGTCCTCTCCAGCCTCGCGCGCCGCGCCTTCCGGCGGCCGGTGGCGCCGGACGACGACGAGCTCGGCGTGCTGCTCGACTTCTACGAGCGGGGCCGCAGCGGCGGCACCTTCGAGGACGGGATCGAGCTCGCGCTGCGGCGGCTGCTGGTCAGCCCGGAGTTCCTCTACCGCGTCGCGGTCGAACCGGAGGACCTCGAGCCGGGGACGCCGTACCGACTGTCCGACCTCGAGCTCGCGTCGCGGCTGTCGTTCTTCCTCTGGAGCAGCATTCCGGACGACGAGCTGCTCGACGCGGCCGAGCGGGGCCGTCTGAGCGACCCGGCCGAGCTCGAACGGCAGGTGCGCCGGATGGTGGCGGACCCGCGCTCCGAGACGCTGACGACCAACTTCGCCGCCCAGTGGCTGCAGCTCCGCAACCTGGAGACGACGGTGCGTCCGGGCGACCCGTTCTCGGTCGCCTTCGACGAGTCGCTGCGGCGGAGCATGCTGCGCGAGACGGAGCTCTTCGTCGACAGCATCGTCCGCAACGACCGGAGCATGGTGGAGCTGCTGACCGCCGACTACACCTTCCTGAACGAGCGGCTGGGCGACCACTACGGCCTTCCCGGCGTCGCCGGCAGCCACTTCCGGCGCGTCGAGCTGCCGGCCGCGGACCCCCGGCGCGGAATCCTGGGACACGGCAGCATCCTGACGCTGACGTCGCACGCCATCCGGACGTCGCCGGTCCTGCGCGGCAAGTGGATCCTCGACAACCTGCTGGGGACCCCGCCGCCGGACCCGCCGGCCAACGTTCCGGCGCTGAACGACCAGCGGACGCAGGCCAAGCGCCCGACGGTGCGCGAGCGGCTCGAGGCGCACCGCGACAATCCGGCGTGCTCGGCGTGCCACGCGATGATCGACCCGACCGGCTTCGCGCTAGAGAACTTCGACGCCATCGGGCGCTGGCGGGAGGTCGACGAGTCGTTCAACCCGATCGATCCGTCCGGCGTGCTGCCCGACGGCCGCGCGTTCGGCGACGTCGCCGGGATGCGGCAGGCGCTCGTCGCCGACCCCGAGCAGTTCGTCACCACCGTGACCGAGAAGCTGATGACCTACGCCCTCGGCCGCGGGCTCGACTACTACGACATGCCGTCGCTCCGCCGCATCGTGCGCGGTGCCGCAGAAGACGACTACCGGATCCAGAGCGTCATCCTCGGCATCGTCGCGAGTGACCCGTTCCTGATGAGGAGATCGCAGTCATGATCGTCACCCAGAAATCGCTGTCTCGCCGGACCGTGCTGCGTGGCCTCGGCGCAACGGTCGCCCTGCCGCTGCTCGACGCCATGGTGCCGGCGCTGTCGGCCGCAGCCCGCTCGGTGACGGCGCCGGTGCCGCGACTGGCGTTCTTCTACATCCCGAACGGGATCCTCCCGCGCGTCTTCCACCCCGAAGGGAACGGAGGGTCGGACTTCGCGCTGTCGCCGGTGCTGAGCCCGCTGGCGGCGCACCGGGACCGGATGACGGTCGTGACCGGCCTCAGCAACTCCGGCGTCGTGAGCCCGAACGAGGGCGGCGGCGTCCACACGCGCGCCCACGGCGGGTGGCTGAACGGCATCCTCCCGAAGCGCACGGAGGGGGCGGACATCCGGGCCGGCAAGACCATCGACCAGTACGCGGCCGACAAGCTCGGTGCGGACACCGCGCTTCGCTCGCTGGAGCTCACCACGGAGTCGAACTACCAGGTCGGCAACTGCGAGAACGGCTACAGTTGCGCCTACCGCAACTCCACGTCCTGGCTGACGGAGTCGACCCCGTTGCCGCACGAGCGCGATCCGCGCGTCGTCTTCCAGCGGCTGTTCGGCGACGGCGGCAGCGTCGAGGCCCGGCTGGCGCAGATGAAGACCGACCGCAGCATCCTCGACTCGGTGACCGACAGCATCCACCGGCTGGAGCGGCGCGTCGGCGTCCAGGATCGTGCGGCCGTCGACGAGTACCTGCAGTCGATCCGCGCCATCGAACGCCGCATCCAGCGCACCGAGGAGACCAATACGACCACGCCGTTGCCGCAGGTCGACCAGCCGGCCGGCGTCCCCGACGACTACGAGGAGCACGTTGGTCTGCTGCAGGACATGCTGGTGCTGGCGTATCAGGCCGACATCACGCGCGTGAGCTGCATGCAGATGGCGCGCGAGACGAGCGGGCGCACCTACCCCGGCATCGGGGTGCCGGAGGCGCATCACACCGTCTCGCACCACCAGCAGGACCCGCACAACATCGCCCAGTACACGAAGATCAGCCAGTACCAGATGACGCTCTTCGCCAAGCTGGTCGACAAGATGCGCGCGACGCCGGACGGCGACGGGACGCTGCTCGACCACAGCATCCTGCTGCACGGGGCCGGAATGGGCGACGGCGACCAGCACACGCCGTACAACCTCCCGATCACGCTGATGGGCGGCGGCTGCGGCCAGCTCGGCGGCAACCGGCACCTCGTCTACGAGATGCACACCCCGTTCATGAACCTCGGCCTGACGCTGCTCGAGAAGGTCGGCGTCAAGGTCGACCGCATCTCGGACAGCACGGGACCGCTGACCGGGGTGTAGGGCCCGGTAGGACGGCGGGGCACCAGGGTCGTGCGGCGCGCCCCCGCCGCACGACCCGAATGCAGCCGGATCGGGGCCGGCCCTGGGGCACGAGGTAGCGGCATGCATGACAGCAATGGGAGAGGGTCGTACGGGCCGGCGGTGCTGGCGGCGGCAGCCCTTCTGGCCACGGGTCTGGCTGGCGCTCCGGCGGAGGCGGCAGCGCGTCGCGACGCACCGCTGACAGCGGCCGTGAAGGCGGCTGACGTCGATACGGTGCGCGCGCTGGTCGGTGATCGGGCCGTCGACGTGAACGAGGCGGAGCCGGATGGGGCGACCGCGCTCCACTGGGCCGTGCATCGCAACGCCGCCGAGCTGGTCGACATGCTCCTCGCAGCGGGCGCCGACGTCTCGGCCGCCAACCGGTACGGCGTGCAGCCGATCTCGCTCGCAGCCGAGAACGGGAACGCCTCCGTCCTCGAGGCGCTCCTCGACGCCGGCGCCGACCCCAACGCCACGTTGCCGGAGGGCGAGACGGTGCTGATGACCGCCGCCCGCACCGGCGATGCCGCGTCGATTCGAGCGTTGCTGGTCCGCGGGGCCGACCCCAACGCCCGTGACCGTTTCCGCGGCCAGACTGCGCTGATGTGGGCCGCCTCCCGGAACAACGCGGACGCCGTGCACGCCCTGGCCGAGCTGGGGGCCGATCTGCAGGCGCGGACCGAGTCTGCGACGCGTCCGCCGAACGGGAACCGGCTCTTCTACGCGCCGCCGCCCACGGGCTTCACCGCGCTGACGTTCGCGGCGCGCGGCGGCCATCCGGATGCGATGCGCGTCCTGCTCGCGGCCGGCGCGGACATCAACGACACGCTGTCGGACGGCCAGAGCGCCCTCGTGGTCGCGGTGGCCAACGCCAACTGGGAGCTGGCCGACTACATGCTCGACCGGGGGGCCGACCCGAACCTGGCCGGCGCCGGCTGGAATGCCCTGCACCAGTTGCTGCGCACGCGCCGGATGAACACCGGCTTCGGCTTCCCGGCGCCGATCCCGAGCGGCAGCGTCGACAGCATCGACGTGCTCAGGAAGATGATCGCGCTCGGCGGGGACGTCGACGCCCGGATGACGACCAACGGGATGAAGGACGGGCAGCGCAACCGCCTGAACCGGCTCGGCGCCACGCCGTTCTTCCTGGCCGCCAAGGTGACCGACACCGAGGCGATGCGCGTGCTGGTCGAGGCCGGCGCCGACACCGTCACCCCGAGCGCCGACGGCACGACGCCGCTGATGGTCGCGGCGGGGCTTGCCATCTGGAACCCCGGCGAGGACGGCGGGTCGCTGCCGGGGCAGGAGGACGAGGTGCTCGAGGCGGTGCGGATGTGCGTCGAGCTCGGCAACGACATCCACGCCGTCAACTACCGGGGCGAGACCGCCCTGCACGGGGCGGCCTTCCGCGGCGCCAACAACGTCGTCGAGTACCTCGTGGAGCAGGGCGCCGACCTCGACGCCCGGACCGATCGCGGCTACTCGCCGCTCGCCATCGCCGACGGCTTCAGCTACTCCGACTTCTACAAGGCACAGAAGCACACCGCGAGGCTCCTGCGCGAGCTGATGGAGGCGCGCGGCATCCCGGCCGCCGGCGAGGGGCACGCCATCCCCGGCAGCGTCTGCTTCGACTGCCTGCAGACCCGCGGCGACCAGATCCGCGAACGGGTCGAGTGGGAGGCGGAGCTCGAGGCCGGGTTCCGCGCGCAACTCGAGGCCGAGCGGGAGCAGTAGGCGGTGCAGCGACCGCGGTTAGGGTCTGCGCCGGGAGCGCCTGCGGAGCAAGGAGTGGACCGACGGGCGCGAGCGCCCTGGCAGCGCTGCACGCGCCGTCCAGCAGGTCAGCGGCCTCGTTCTTCCCGCAGGGCCTCCAGTTCGGCGATCGCTTCGAGGTCCTTGACCCGTCCGGCCGACCGCTTGAGGTGGATCAGGCGCTCGAGGGTCACGCAGCGACACGTCACGCCGAACGCCGTTACCTCCTCGGAATCCGGCAGGAGCCGTTCGTACGTACCTCCGCCGGCGATCTCTCCGAGCAGATCGATGGGGCCGAGCGTTGTCGCCAGCGTGAAGTTGAGACCGCGCGCGAGCGTCTCGGCGTCCCAGCGGAAAGGGAGGTCGGGAGGGGCCCCGCGGAGGCGGGGGGCGTGAGCCGCGAGCGCGTTCACGAGCCGAGCCAGGTTGTCGGGCGTGCGCTGGTAGACAACGTCGACGTCGAGCGTCAACCGGGCCGAGCCGTGCACCGTGGCGGCCGCGCCGCCGACCAGGATGTATGCGACGTCCTGGTCGGCGAGGGCTCGGAGGAGGCTGGCGAAGTCGGTCACGGCCGGCGCCGCGCGGCGCGACCTGCTCTCCGCAACTCGTCGGCGAACCGTTGAAGCTCCATCAACTGCCGCAGCCGGTCCTCGACACTGAGCTTCAGGTTCTCTCGCAGCAGGGTTCGGTCGACACCGGTCTTGTACGCCTCGATGACCGGGTCGGGGAGCGGTGGAGCGGTGCGGTCCACACCGCGAGTCTACACTCGCCGGCGGGCCGACGACGTCGCCGGCGGGCCGCCGACGTCGCTGGCGGGCCGACGACGTCGCCGGCAGCGCCCGATCACGCGT
>MKWU01003312.1_pt1 | contig 21608 bp, 23 predicted proteins | sample 809101 | NCBI WGS metagenome assembly MKWU01 (sample SAMN05860141, study PRJNA318959) | sponge metagenome | host: Aplysina aerophoba | place: Slovenia: Piran, Adriatic Sea, Gulf of Piran | collected 2013-05-07 | reverse complement strand
CCGGAAATCCGGGAAGCCGGTACACCTTGGCGTACCAGTCGCGGTACTCCAGCGTCTCGGAATAGACGTACCCGAGCCGGACGAATTCCTCGGCGCGCCGGTCGATATTGCGGGTCCGGAAGGTGATATGATCGACCAGCGGTTTGAGCCCGGTTCCGGCGGCATCCATGACGCCTTTGGCGATCAACGCCGCACGGTTTTGTGACACGTACTCACGAATGTAGGCGTGGAGCGTGCGTTCAAGTTGGGCGTTGTTCATCATGCACCTCACCCGTGGTTCACACCTTTCATCAGGTGGTGTCGATTTGGGCGCGTTGGAGCTGGCCGCTGTAATCGACGTAAATGGATTTCCATTCACTGAAGGTCTCCAGGGCCGCCTGCCCGGCCTCACGATGCCCGTTGCCCGTGGCTTTCACGCCTCCAAACGGCAAGTGGACTTCACTGCCGATGGTCCCGGCGTTGATGTACACGATCCCCGAGCGGAGTTCACGCATGGCGTATTGGGCCCGGTTGACGTCTTGCGTGTACAGTGCGCTCGAGAGCCCGTATTCCACGGAGTTGTTCAGGGAAATGGCCTCCTCGAGGTCTTGCACTTCCAGGACGGTCAGGACCGGCCCGAAGATCTCTTCATTGGCAATTCGCATGGACGGCGTGACCCCGTCGAACAGGGTGGGGGCGAAAAAATACCCGTCGGCGTAGTCGCCTTCGGTCAGCGGACGCCCGCCCGCGAGCAATCGTGCACCTTCCTGTTGACCGGCCCTGACGAGATCATGGACGCGGTCGCAGTGGCTCTGATTGATCAAGGGACCCACGTCGGTTTCGGGGTTGAGGCCGTTTCCGACTCGAAGCCTCTGCATGCGATCCAGCAACAACGTCACCAGCCGGTCCTTCACTGCCCGATGGACAATCAGCCGGCTACAGGCCGTACAGCGCTGGCCGCTGGTGCCGAAGGCGCTCCACACGATGCCTTCCACGGCCAACTCCAGGTTCGCATCCTCCATCACGAGAATGGCATTCTTCCCACCCATTTCCAGGGCGACCCTCTTGTGATGAGTCGCGGCATCCAGGGCGACTTGTGCACCCGTGGCTTTCGAGCCCGTGAAGGAGATGAGCGCGACGTCAGGATGTTTCACCAAGGCTTCCCCGACTTGCGGCGTGCTCCCGAGGACCAGGTTCACGACTCCCGGAGGAATTCCCGACTCGTCCAGTATTCTCACAAAAAGCGCCGCCGTGAATGGAGTATCGGGCGATGGCTTGAGCACCACCGTATTGCCCATGATCAGGGCCGGAAAACTCTTCCAGGCGGGAATGGCCGAGGGAAAGTTCCAGGGGGTGATCAAGCCGACCACCCCGAGCGGTTCTCGTATCGAAGAGGCGGACTTGTTGGGCAACTCGGCCGGTGCACTATGCCCGAACTGTCGACGGCCTTCTCCTCCCATGTAATAGGCCATATCAATAGCTTCCTGGACGTCGCCTCGAGCCTCCACGAGGACTTTCCCCATTTCACTCGTTAAGACGTGGGCTAAGGCCTCTTTCTCATGCACCAACCGTTCGGCGACGCGGTAGAGCCATGCACCTCGTTGAGGTGCCGGTAGACGGTGCCAGGATTCAAAGGCCTCCCGGGCCGCCGCGACGGCCGCCCGGATGTCTTCGACGCCGGAGTCGGCGCAGTGGGCAATCACTTGGCCGGTGGCCGGATTCCGGGTTTCAAAGGTCCCTCCGGATTGGGCGGGAACCCACTTACCTCCAATAAAATTGCAGGCTTGGCTTTCCATGGTTCTCCCTCGCAAGCTGTCGAATCCAGGTCCTACTTACAAGGTACTCCCGGAGGGGGATGAGAACAAGGAAGCAGAGAAGAAAAGGATCAACAATCGTTGATCCTTGCAACGTGGGTCGGGCTACCAGACGAGAAGGGGAAGCTTGTGCGCTGAAGCTACGTTAGAGGTCCGGCGAGAACGCGACAATCAGGAGAACCGGCGCAGAGAACTGGCGAGTCCCATGCGGGACAGACTGTAGATGAGCCACTTTGATGGATCGAAATTGTACCACTTGGGGCCGTTCCGATAATCACTTTGATACATGTGGTGATAGTTGTGGTATCCCTCTCCGAAGGTGATGAGCGAAACCAACCAACTGTCACGACTGGAATCGGATTCTCCATGTGGTTGGGTGCCCCACAGGTGGCAAATGGAATTGATGCAGAACGTGGAATTCAAGACGAAAAACGTTCTCGCGATACCGGCGAGCAAGAAACAGCCCAGTCCCTCAATCCAGCCGTTGTACAAAAATCCCACGACGAAAGGAAGTGCCAGGCCGGACACGACAATAGGGATATAATAACGATTTTGCCACATCACCACGGGGTCCTGTTTCAGCTTGGTGGCATATTTATCGTCTCTATGGGGATCCTTCGAGAATAGCCAACCACAATGACTGTACCAGAATCCCAGCTTCGCATTATACGGGTCTTCTTCCTGGTCGCACTTGGCGTGATGGCGGATATGATCTGCCGCCCATTTGAGACCGGAATTTTGTAGCGCCCATCCGCCCGCGATCAATATCGCGCCTTTCACCCAATTGGGGCATGTAAAACTTCGATGGGCGAGTAAGCGGTGATACCCTACCGTGATGCCCAGACCCGTGATGATATAAAGCAGCACAAACAGGGCCCACGCGAGCCACGAAAAATCGTAGAGATACGCGTAGGTCGGCAACCCGACGACTGCACTGCCCGTGATACTGAAAAACAACGTAAAGTTCAGGATATCAGGGGGACGTCGCGTGGGAATGGCTGTGTTTGAATCGGTCAGTGTCGTCATGACGTTTTGATCCATCAAGCGATCAGAAGAGTCGTTTCTGAGAAAAAGCGGTCTTCAAAACTTTGAATGATTAACGAAACGGACGGTGCTGCCCTTCACCAAAAACTCGCGTCAGTCTCTTCTTCCCGATAGCCCGTTCACCTTTTTGATGAAGCAGCGTTCCAAAAGGAAAGTTTTCTAAGAATACCTTCTCCCGGACGGATTGTAAAGTCTTAACCTTGCGCTACGATGAATTAGTCCGGATCAATCGCACGGGAAAACGTAGCAGGTATCGCGCGCGCGGGTTTTGAGACGATTCCGCTTTCGGTCAGGGACTGAAAGGGTACCGGGAGCCATTCCGTCGGGAGTTACCCGCGCGGGCGGAAAGATTTCTCTTTGGGCCTTGCCTCATTCACCACGAGACTTCTGCCCTGGAAGTCTGTTCCATTGAGCGCCTCAATGGCTTGCCCCGCTTCCTCTCCGCTCCCCATTTCCACGAATCCGAACCCTCTGGACCGTCCTGTATAGCGATCCGTGACGACGTTGGCGGATTGGACGGTTCCGTGTTGTGCAAACAGATCCTGTAATTCCTGGTCCGTTGTGGAATAGGACAGGTTTCCGACATAGATCTTCTGATTCACTCAGGCCTCCATCTTGTGAAAGTGAAACAAGGAAATGAACGAAGACGGGTGGTATCAAAAAAAGACCGACTCAGGAGGCTGTTGATGTCAGAAACGCCCCTCTATAGGATCCGGCGCACGATTCGCTGTCGCCAACCTTTCTTGGCGATCGACAAACTCCGTGTCGCAAGGAGCGTCATAGCACCACGCGTATGATCGTGTCAAGAAGGACAAGGCCATGAAGACGCGCCACGTGGTGTCGACGACAGGGCAACGCACCGGTTTGCCGAATCCCTGAGGACAACCTCCGGAGCTGTGGTTCCCATGCGACCGGAGCGACTCAGAGTTCCAGAGTCTTGGGGGCTTTGTACGAATTGGGCTTTTCGCGAAACTTCTTGACTTCAGTCAGCGCGGCCTTGAACGCGGAGCGAATCGCTTCCTCGAAACTCTTGGCTTCTTTCCGTGCGGTCACGGTATGGCGTGGAGGAAGATTCAACACGATGAGCGCTTCCGCATTATTGTCTCCCTTTTTATGATGCGGGTTTTTCGTCAGGGTAATACGGGCATGGGTGATGTTGTCGTACTCGGTTTGGAGTGTGGTGACACGGTCCTGGATCTCCTGTTTCCATCTCGGCGTCATGCCGACGTTCCGGCTGTCAATTTTTAAATCCATCGTCTTCCTCCTCCGCTTGAGTTGATTTGCGATCCTGAGGTGTGAACGACGTTACCTGGCAAAATTATCTCATGAATGCCCCCCTGTTGTCATGAGAGATTGTGCACCGGCAGGACAAAAAACACCCCAGAACGGGATCTCACGTGAAAAATCCTTCAATTTCAATCTTGTGTGACCCGAGCCCCGTGCGGTACCATTCGCATCTTCATGTAAGGAGGAGTCATGGATAAAACAAAAGGGTCTGTGAAAGAGAAAAACAGCGCGCTCGATCAGAATATCGAGCGGTTTCGTCAACAAATCGCGAGCCTGAAGACGTTTATTATCGGAGGCGCGTCCACGCAGTCATCCATAGAAGAATTTGACATGGCCACTGAAGAACTCATTGCCGAGGTGTTGGGAAGTTCCTCGAGTATGTTGGAAGCCTATGAATATTCCCAGTTGGGGGAAGCAGGGGGACTCGTCAATCTCTCGGATGAAGCTCCGGAAGGGGCGGGGCTGGATAATGAACGGGAAGCCCTCCGACAACGGCAACGGGTGTTGGAGAGTTGTGTTGCGGACCTGGAGGCTCGCCGGGCTCAGGCCAGTGCCAGCCAACGCTCGAAAACAACGAGCGGCCCCACGGTGAGTGACTATATGTCCAGGGCGATTCGGTCCGTGCCGCATGACGCCACTCTTCGGGAAGCCGGAGAACTCATGCAGACGTGGAAAGTCGGCTCCCTCCTGGTCGAAGGCGCCGATGAATTCATCGGAAGCATCACGGAAACCGAATTGAGCCGGGAAGTGGTGGCCAACGGAGTCGACCCCGCGACAACGACGGTCAAAACCTGCATGCGGGAACCTCTTCTGACGATAGAAAATAGTGAACCGGTGGTCGCGGCTGTGCAGCTCATGAAAGAAAAAGCCACGCGCCACGTGTGTGTGACCGAAAGCGGGAAAATCATCGGCCTGATTTCCGTATCGGACGTTCTGCGGTACTATTCCGGGGTGACGTAACGTCAGCCTTGACAGCGAGGTGACTTCACCCCTTTGTGCTTTTCGTCGAGCATTCCCACCACCTGAGCAGGGTCAAATGAAGCCCCTGCGTGAAGCATCACCGCTGTGGCTCGTTCATCCGGCCCGAGAGGTTCCTGAACCCGCTCCTGTTGTTCGAGGACGGACAGATCGACTTCTGAGACGTTATCCGACGCGACGGCTCTTGCCGTGACTCGTTGGCGAAGCGTAGCCGGCGTGGCCTGCATATTCAGGATCAGGAAAGGGACGTTCAGTGAGGCAGCCAGCGTTTTAAACGCATCCCGATGCTGCCGTTTCAAAAAGGTCGCATCCGCGATGACCGGATATCCGAACCGCAGGAGCTGCCGGGCCAGGGCTTGCAGGCGGTCATACGTCTTTCGTGTCGCCTCCTTTCCATACATGGCGGGCTTCAGGATCCCGGAACTCTGATCCAAAGGCGATAAACCGTACAAGCGTTTGCGTTCCACGTCCGACCGCAGACGGATGGCGCCTGTCTGTTCCAGCAACGTTTCCGCGACAGTCGATTTCCCGGTGCCGGATACCCCGTGCATGATGACGAGCCAGGGCGCTGCGGATTCTGTCAGGGATTGGGCGGCCGAGAGATATTGACCAACGTCGTCGACGTGGGATGAATCTTCAAGGTCTTGGCGGCGGGCTTGTGCGGAAGTCAGACCCGCGACTTTCACCCGGACGAGAGCCCGGTAGACTTCGTAAAACGGCAGAAGCTCCAGCCCTTCATAGTCCCCCGTGAATTCGAGATATCGATTCAGGAATCGCCTGGCCAACGCCGGATGCCCTCTGGCCTGGAAATCCATCACCGTAAACGCCACGTCGTTGATGACGTCGATCCATCGCAGGCGTTCACTGAACTCGATGCCGTCGAATGCGATAATCCGATCGTCCAAGAGCACGAGATTGGCCAGGTGCAGATCACCATGGCACTCTCGAACGAACCCCTTTGCTTTTCGTTGCTCGAACTCACCGGCATGGGCGGTGTGGAATTGAATGAGCCAATGCCGAAGCGACTCCAGGGATGGCCGATGCTCGACAAAGGGGCTATGGGAAGGGATCTGTTCAAAAACTTCCGTGATGACCCGTGCAATCAACCCGGGTGTTCCAAAGGACCCGTCCCGGTCTGCCTCGGCAACGTCATGGTGAAAGGCTGCAATATCCCGGGCCAGTTGATCGACCTGTTCCGGTCGAATCTGAGAGAGCACGTGATCCAAGGTGGCATCAGCCGTGAACTGCCGCATTTTCACGGCGAATTCAAAGGGTTCGCCTTGTCCATCCAGCCGCGGATGATCAGGCGTTCCGGAAATCGGAAGCACGTCCACGTAGATGTCCGGTGCCGACCGCCGGTTCAAACGAATCTCTTCATGACAAAAAAACCGGCGTTGCGCGGGAGAAGAAAAGTCCACAAACCCGAAATTGACGGGTTTTTTGATCTTGTAGGCAAAGGGTCCGGTCAGCAGGACCCAGGAAATATGCGTTTCCCGAAGGTCGAAACGTGTGACCGGATGAGGGTAAAGAAGAGGATCTTGCAGGGCTCGAAGCAGTGTGCGCGAATTGTCGGATTTCATGGTTCAAAACAAGATGATAAGGGTGAAACGAGAATATGAGGTATCACGACAGTCGAATGTGCCTGACGAACGATGCCAATAGCAAAAATGAAGCCAATTAATCTTTCCCCAGAATCTGGGGATAACGTGGTGAAAACTTTTTTAGAACACTTATTCCATGTCCATATGATTGTATGGTGAGCAGATTGCACATTTTTTGTGCATTGTGGCAAATAATAATTTGACACGACATATAGTGGATATGAAATATCTACGTGTATTTGGAGTTATATTTCAAGATGTTATGAAAATATCCCCGGAGCGGTAAAGGATTTTGCCCATGACCCGCTCAGGCTGACCGAGAGTGGGTGCTTATCCACAAAGGGTGTTGACAAATGAGCGAGTCAGCCGCAGTAGTCTAGGGCGGCACCGCCCAGCCCCCTTCGGGCAACCTGGCTGTTTTTTCGAGGAATCACGTCGCGCGCATGCAGGGAATCTCCACACTGGCCACCATCATTTCCGTTTTCAGTTTTTCGTTGACGTGTGTCGTCGTGCTGTACCCTAACCTGTCACCTTTCAAAAGTCGATGGAAGGGTCTCGCATTCTATGGAGGCATTTCAGTGGGCACGTTATTGGTGGCGGCGCTGACCGCCCCTGATCCTGCCTTGCCCGCCCGGGCCTGGTCCTGGGTGGATTGGACGGTGATCGGTCTCGGCGTCGGAGGCGGTCTCACCCTGATGATGAAACGTTTGGGGTGGCCTCGAAAGAAGCCGGCGGATGCCCCTGCCGTTCAAGCAAGGGGTGAGGGGTCCATCAACAAGAGATCTCAGGCGGCGAAAAAGAAGCCGTCACGATAACGGACCGCCATCGGCGGCACCATGGGTCAGTCAGGTTCGATCCCCGATCCCGTCTGTGCCGGCGCGACCAGATTGTCGTGATGGCGTAGCGAATGCCTGGTCGAGATGATTCGTTCAAGCGACGTCCAGTCGAGCGGCGGACAGTCGGATTGGAAAAGCTGGTTCAGGGTCCATTGCAGAAATCTTTGTAAAAAGGGGTCCAGAATGGTCGATTCATGCAACACGTCGCCACCATCTTCGATCCGGAAGTGATTTTCGAAAGGCGGGCCGGTGAACCTCGTCTCATCACGGGGTTCCAATTGCAACCTGAACCGGCGCGCTCCGGCGTTCACCTCGATGTACCGATGGCAGATCAGTTGGTCATACGGCACGAACGAGGCAAACTCGTAATTGCCCAGCATCGACGACCTGAGTTCGACCTTCGTGCCGGACGGTAACACGCTTCGTTCTTCAAGCTCGGCGACGAATTGAACGTCATCAAAGGTCGCCTGCAACTCCGAAGGCCGGTCCTGATACACCGCCCAACCGTCTTGGCCGAGGAGTTGTTGAATGATCGTCAGGATATGCGACCATTCGTATCCAAGAACCCCGAAGTGCGAGTCGACGAACCTGCCCGCGTCGATATCGGGACGGCGATCCTTACTGAACTCGATTCGAATCAGGTCAATGCGCTCAACGTCGTACCGCTTCAGGGCATGGACCATTTCCCGAACGGCGCGGGAATCGGCATACTGCCTGTTGCTCAGAACACGCGCCTCCCCATATTTCTCAAGAAGCGCCTGGAAGGGATCGACTTGAAAACTCAGGCACGCGGGTTTCTCGACGATGACCCGTGCGCGTGGATTCCGCAACAGAATCGTCTCAAGGCTTTCGAAGTGGTTGTCCGTAGGGGTGCAGATGCACCAGACTTGCACGTGATTGAAAAGGTCTCCGGGCACGTCACCCAACGTCCCGTAGGGCCGGGTTTCCAGGTCATCCGCCGCCCGAGGGTCTACAATCACGAAACGGTCGCACAACGGGTCGAAGACCTTGCGATAGATGCGACCCATCTTTCCATATCCGACGATTCCGATGAGTTCAAAATTCTTGTCCACAGCAGCGTCACCTCTCGGTATGAAAACAGCCAACGACACGCTGAATCTGTTATTCTCGACTTTTCCTCTCTGTCATTCTCGACATTTTTAATCGAGAATCCAGCGTCTTTTCCTTTCCCTCCGTTCGGGAGGATACGACTCTGGATTCCCGCGTGCGCGGGAATGACAGACATCGTGTGGTCAGCCCCATACTCCGTCAACGAATTAGTGAACATTGAAAGTCTTGGCGGGCCGGGGAAGTTGACGATTAATCTCCTCAATCCTGTACCCGAACCCGGGCCCACTGATTGTCCTGAGGTCGACGAACCCGCCCGTCCGTTGATACAACCCCGGATGCACCCTGGCTTCGTCTGCGGACGCGTCGGGATAAAACTGCATGGAGTTGGTCTCGATGCCGATATCGGGAGAAGCGTGGGCGCCGAGTTGGACGTGTGCTATTTGTGCAAGCATGGGGTTGGTCAGGTCCTGGGTCAACACCGCCATGCCGTGACGCTTCGCCCAGCTCATCGTCAACAGGGCTTCCGTCTGGGTCTTGCACGTTTTCAGGACCACCCCCGAGTACCCGAGTTCACTCGCCTTCCCAAGGACGCGCCAATCGTGTGCGCTTTCATCCAGGACGCACGGCGCCCATTTCGCGACGGCGGACACGTCCGTCCCGCGATCCAGCAGTTCCGGAGTGAACGGCTCTTCAATGTAGCAAAGAGCGTCCAGGACGCCGGGCCGGTCCCTGTGGATTCGCTCGCACAGATGTTCCACGTACGAGAGGTCCGTCACCATCCCGTTAAAGTCCACGCCCAACATCGTCACCCCGCACGGCAGCGAAACGTCGGCCACGTGAACAACCCGCCCATAATCCCACTCGAAGTCCGTTCCGCTCAACTTGATTTTCAATCGGCTCAATTGGTCTTTGTGTATCCACTCTTTCAGCGTCGTGGGGAATTCACTCCCCGGCTCATCGGAAGCCTTTGCCCCTCCGGACAACGTGTCCTTCCCGCCGACCGCATGCCACGCGGGGAGCCTGCTTGTGCCATATGAAAAAAAGTCGCTCGGGTACAGTCCTCTGAAATCGGCCTTTCCAAGGTAGGAGGTTAAATCGTCCGGCATGTCGCGAGAGGAGTAGCAGTCGTAGATCGACCGGCCCGCGGCGTGACCATACGCGTCATGGAGCGCGATATCAAAGGGAGCGCAGCACATCAACGCCGCCAGATAGGGGACCTGGCTTTCGGCACTCCGTCGTGCGTTAAACGAAGCCAGCAAGCCCGGCAACGTGTCACGGAGAAATACATGCCCGAGCGTGAGAGGGTGTCCGCCGGCGTCATGCGCCGACCACGCATCGAGGACCTCACAACAGAATTGTTGCAACGTCGACTCGCGCTCCGATAACGGCACGTCGCTTGGCCAAGCCCATTGTGCGGAGAGAGGCGACTCCCCCCAGCCTTGAAATGGACCACGCGAGACCTCTTCCACTTCAAACATCACGCGGGCACACGTGACCCGCTCAAGTGTCTCCTTGCCGAATCGAAACGGGACTTTCGCCCGGACATCAATGAAGTAAAGGGCCGCCCTGCTCGGACGAATCGAAATCATGTATCTGATCCGCTGAACGTCATTACCGGGATGGGAACGCGCAGGAATTGAGCGTGAGGACGTGCCATCGTAGCCGGGCTGCTTTGACCCGTCAATATGGCTTTGATATTTTTCCCGTCATACTGGTCTCGAGACGATGGCTTAGCTTCCATTCTCCTAACGTCTCCTCACGTGGTGACGCCCCGAAGGAGAAGCATCATGCACAACGTTGATAACTGGAACAGGTTGTACCGCACGCAGGGACATGACCTGCCCTGGTGCGTCGAGAAGATGCCGTCCTGGTTTACGGAAGTCGTAAATTCAGGTTGGATGAACCCGTGCAAGGCGTTGGACGTGGGATGTGGGGTCGGCAATTATGCTTACCACCTTGCGGAACGAGGATACAATATTTTGTGTCTGGATCATTCCGAGACGGCTCTCGCTCTCGCACAAGAAAAAAACAACCATCCGTCTCTACGCTTTGTGCTGGATAGCACGGAACATCTGGACTCCCTGGGTGAAACGTTTGATTTGATCTATGACATCTCGCTCCTCCATCATCTGAAACCCCACCAAAGGGATCACTACGCGTTTCAATTGGCCGCGCTTCTCAACGCCGGCGGGAAATTGATGGTTTGCGTGTTCAGCGACGATGAAGGGCGTTTCGGCAAGACGAACGAGTTCATGAATCCGGTGACCGGCACCATCACTTCCCTGTTGTCAAAAGAAGAAATCGTGAGTGCGTTTGAACCGTATTTCACCTTCGACAAACTGGAAAAAATTCCCTTCGACAATTACTTGCGCTATCTCTGCTTGATGAGAAAAAAGGACGTCCGGTGAACGAGCATCAGCCTCATGAAACCCGTGAGCATTCGGGCGCCCTTGAGTGGCCGTCGTCTTTCCGGAACGGACAAGAAAGTTTGAGCGTATATGAAGTATACTTCTATTAGAGGACACACAAGACATCAGCTTCAAAATCCCCTCTCCCTTGGCGGGAGAGGGCCGGGGTAAGGGTGATGATTCAGCGTCTGACAATTTCGATACTGGTTGCGCTGTCGGCGCTGTCGATGGCGTCATCGGCCGTGGCTTCGGAAATTGCCCCGCCACGCCAGTTTCTTCACCAATCGATTCCCGTGCTTGGGATGACCCTGGACAAAGCCCGGCAACCCGCGGGAATCGTGACGTACGTGGTGATTCACTTTCACCAACGCTCGGACCATGGTGGGCTCAAGGTCCACTTTCGAAAAGTCCCCGGACGGTTCGGCCCCATCGCGCGAAAAGCCGTGGCGACCGCTATCGACCGCGTCGCAAGATCCGCGAATCTTCAGGATGACTCGTGGACCGTGGTTTTGACCTTTCCCTACTCGGGATTGACCTTGTACGGCGACAGCCTATCGGCGATGGTGGCGTTAAGCGTCCTGGCCCTTGCCAAGAACGAGGCGATCGTCTATGGCCGAACGCTCACCGGAAGGATTACGGAGGACGGCCACATCGGGAAGGTCGCCGGTATCCCGTATAAGATTTATGCAGCCTATTCGGAACGCTTGGACCGGGTCCTTATTCCTGACGAACAACATCCCGGCGATGGCGAATGGCGAACCCCGTTCCTTATGCACGTCTCTCACGTGGGGACGCTGGAAAAAGCCTATCAGGGATTGACGGGGCGTTCCCTGTTTCCTAAGAAATCCTTGAAATAAGCTCCGGTTGCGCCTCATGCGCGTTTCGATTCTTCAATGAAGACCGAGTCGAATCTGCCAGCGGAGAAATTCGTGTTCGATAGTTTAGGTGAAAACGGAGGGTTGCTTGTGGCAAGCTTGGTTTTGTTTCTCATTACACTGCTCGGTCTGTCGTTCATGATGCCGACGACCGGAATGAGTATGGAATTCGAACCCCTCAAGCATCCCTCTCCTCGACAAAGTGAACGGGATCGCATGGTAAAAGCACAACTCCTGTCGCGCGGGATCAGCGATCTGGCCGTCATCCGGGCCATGCGGGAAGTGCCTCGTCACGAATTCGTACCGGCCGAGGATGCAGCCGAAGCCTATGACGATCATCCGCTGCCCATCGGGTACAGGCAAACCATTTCCCAACCCTACATCGTGGCCTATATGACCGAAGCGCTACGCCTCAACGACCAGGAACGCGTGTTGGAAATCGGAACGGGGTCGGGGTATCAAGCCGCCGTGTTGGCAAAGGTTGGGGTACGGGTATTCACGATTGAGATTGTCGAGGAGTTGGCCGAACGCGCGCACCAGACGTTTGACCGGTTGGGCATTCCCCGCATTACCAGCCGGACGGGCGACGGGTATCAAGGTTGGCCGGAGGAGGCGCCCTTTGACGCGATCATTCTCACGGCGGCCCCTGAACATATTCCCCAACCCCTGCTGGATCAACTCGCACCCGGCGGGCGCATAATTTTGCCTCTGGGGAAAACGCTGCAAAAACTGATCATCCTCACCAACACCCCGGCGGGGATCCAGCGCAAAGAGTTGTTGCCGGTCGCGTTCGTGCCGATGACCGGAGAGGCGCAGACGCGCTCGTCGAGCCCGTAAGCGGGCAATGTCGATAGAACCCCTCCCCTGACGGGAGAGGGCAGGGTGAGGGGGTAGAGGCATTTGTGGCTGCCGCATACCGGAACATGCCGTATGCGGTTTGAGAAGGAAAAACACACATGAATAACAAGCATGGACACATCCCACGCCGAAAGCCCGGCCTCATGCTGCATCTGATAGGGGCCATCGTATTAAGTGTGACAGCAGGGGGGCTTGCGCAAGCCGAATCGTTACCCAAAGAAGCGGTGCTGCCCTTGGCGTTGGCCCAAAAAGCCGCGGCGGCAGGTTTGGCCAAATGTGAAGAAGGCGGGTACAAAGTCAGTATCGCCATCGCCGATCGTGGAGGGAATCTGAAGGTCTTGTTGCGCGGTGATGGCGCGGGACCGCATACCACGGACAGCAGTTTTCGGAAAGCCTATACCGCGGCGAGTTTGCGACGTTCCACGCTGCACCTGGCTGAACTCATCACCAAAGTTCCCGGTATCCAAGCCTTGCGGGATATGAACGACAAGATTCTGATCCTTGGCGGGGGGCTACCGATTGAACTCGAAGGCGAAGTCGTCGGTGGGATCGGCGTCGGTGGCGCTCCGGGAGGCCACCTGGATGAAGCCTGCGCCGCAGCCGGCCTCGCCAGTCTTGGAAAGCCCCAGTAGCCAAGGCTTGCGAATGGGAGACAGGACTGAGGCGTTTGGTCAGACGGCATCGCTCAGGCAATATGGAGAATCACCATGAAGGAAATTGCGCTATCAGAGGTAAAAGATGACCTGTCGAAATACTTGCGACTTGCTGAAAAAGAGAAAATCGTGATCACAAGGCATGGAAAACCGGCCGGCGTGTTGATCGGGTTTGAATCAGAAGATGAATGGTTCGATTATCGACTGGAACACGATCCTCGATTTCTCCAACGAGTTGAGAAGGCCAGGCAAAGTCTACGAGCCGGACGTGGTGTCACGCTTGAAGACAGCGAGAAGTAACTCAGCCCCTAATTTATTGCAATCGGGCGCTTTGCGTTTTTGCCTCGGTACCCTCACCCGATAGTTAGAATTCCCGCTCCGTTGATCGTTCCGGCTTTGAGGGCTTGAAGCGCTTGGTTCGCTTCCTCCAGCCTGAAGGCTTGAGTATGCGTGCGAATGGGAATCTCCGCCGCGACGCGGAACAGGTCCAATCCGTCCTGCCTCGTGTTGGCCGTGACGCTTTGGAGAGACCGTTCTTGAAACAGATCGCAGTCATACACCAATGACGGAACGTCAGACGAATAAATGCCGGCCATGGCGACCGTGCCGCCCCGTTCCAGGGCTTGCAGCGCATGAGGCACGAGGTGCCCGACCGGCGCAAACACGATCGAGGCATGGAGCTTTTCCGGTGGTGATTCGGTGGAATGTCCTACCCAGGTTGCGCCCAGTTGTTCGGCGAGACGTTGATGGGCATCCCGGCGTGAAAAGACGTACACCGGGCAGCCCCAGTGTCGCGCAATCTGAATCGTGATATGCGCCGATGCGCCGAATCCATACAGGCCTAATCGTTGCCCGGGCTTGAGGTGACTCCGGCGTAACGCCCGGAACCCGATGATGCCCGCGCACAGGAGCGGAGCGGCTTCCGCGTCGGAAAAGATCGAAGGAATGGGGTATGCAAAACGTGCGGGCACGAGCGCATATTCCGCAAACCCGCCGTGCACGTGATAGCCGGAAAACGTTGCACTCTCGCACAGGTTTTCACGACCCGTGGTACAGAACTCACAGGTCCGGCACGTATCCTGGAGCCAGGCGATGCCTACGCGGTCGCCAAGTTTGACGGTGGTCACGTCGGCCCCGAGTCGATCGACGACCCCGACCGTTTGATGCCCGGGGATGATGGGTCTCGTGGAAGGCGGCAGTTCGGCTTCCACCACGTGCAAATCCGTCCGGCACATCCCGCACACGTGTACTTTCACCCGCACGTAGCCGGCTTCGGGTTCCGGCATCGGCACGTCCCGGAGTTGCAAGGGAGCCGTGCTCGCGTCGCCGTCATGATCGAGGATCATCGCTTTCACGACGTGTATCTTTCCCCGGCAGGTTTTTTATCTCCCAAACCCACGACGCATGGACTATAATAGGCACGTATGAAACTTCAAAAACAATATACTGCTTTAAAAAAGATGTCCAAGGAAGACTCCCCCTTTGTTGACGGCTCCCCGGCCGAACGGGTGTCCATGATCTGGGACTTGACGGCAGAATTATGGAGTTTGACCGATCCGCAAGGTGTTGAACGACGATTACATAGAGATGTTGCAAAGCTTATCCGCCCACGGAGTTAGATTTCTTGTGGTGGGCGCATATGCCATGGGTGCTCACGGGTATCCTCGGGCCACGGGGGATTTGGATCTGTGGGTGGAATCCAGCCCGGAAAACGCCAAACACATCTATCTGGCTCTCTCAGACTTTGGTGCTTCGATGGACGAGATCGACCGGCAGACGTTCGCGGAACGGGGTATCGTGTTTCAAATTGGGGTCGCCCCGCGCAGGATCGACTTGCTGACGCACATCGACGGCGTGGAGTTTAACGAAGCCTATCAAGCAAGAGAGGAAATTCAACTCGGAGGACTGACGATTTCACTTCTATCAAAGGACCACATCATTCAGAATAAAAAATCGACGGGACGGAAGAAAGACGAACTCGACGTGGAATACCTTGAAGGCCCAAGCCCGACTCAAGAAAGGAAGAATCAAGACTGAAACTCTGGGGAAGCCTGCGAACCAACCCCCTACCCCACTACAACCGCAGCCCAAACCACAACTCCCAAATCGTTGACGACTTAACGAACCAAATGTCTAGGTGGCGGGGAAATGGTGGTAAAACGGCGGATATGTTCTGTTTCTTTTTGATGTGTTCATTCCTCAAGGTAAAACATCAAGGCTCAAACGGTTTTGCCATCATACCTAACGCAAGATAATACATTTGTTTGTCTTTTTCCCCAGTTTTTTCGAATATTTCTTTGTTTTTTTCTACTTCTTCTCCGATTTTCTTTTTCACCATAAACCGTTGTTCATTTGAAAGCGAATCAATCAAAACAGAGCACACGTATTCTAACGCGCTAAATCGAGCTTGGATCTTATCATCCACGACATCCTCCTGGTTGGTGTTGGATTCTGGTTTTCATAAATTCAATTCACTGCTGACTGCTGAGAAATTCAGCCCCTGAATACGGATTTCTCTCAATATCTTTAGCCCAACGATCTGAATCGGCATCTGTGCTATAGGGCCAATGTACGGGGAAAGGACGATCTGCGTATTGCGGCAAGTCACACCCATTCGCCTGCGATTCTTTCCGCAAAGCGTGAAAATACTGATAGGCTGTATGCCATTGTAAATGAATGGCTTTGACTAACTCTTCTTTCTGCTTCATCAAGGCTTCCAGTTCTTTGACATCAATATCTTTTTTGGTAAAGCCTTGAAGCCCCATAATCCTGTGCCTTTCCATATCGTCATAGTATGAAGGCAAAATTACTTTCAATCGTTGACCCAACGCCTTTGATTGCGCAATCTGCGCATGCAATGCGAAATCATGAAGCACACATACCTGAACCACGTTCGCCTGAGCCAAAGACGAAAAAAGACATACAAACAAGAACCCTATCACACAAAGAAGTTTTGTATAGAACATCGTCCCTCCCCGAATAAAAGCGTCTGTAGTTATGACGTTTGTTTACACCGATGATTCGGTTTCTTCTTCCCATCATAGGGGAGCGCAAGCCCTCTCTCAAGTAACGCCTGGCTCAGATTTTCTATTGACTCCCCAGGGAAAGAGGCATAAGATTTTTCCTGACCTTATCGATCTCACTGATTGATCTAAACAAGAGGGGTCAACGATGAATGACCTCAGCCCACCGAAAGAGTAAGGCCCGTAGCGAGCGAAGGTTTGACCTTCTTCGGCATACGGGCTCCCGCGGTTGCCGCGAGGCAATGCTCCCGGACCGTGCTTAGCAGCACACGGTCGGAACGACCAAAGAACAGCCGGGACAAGCAGAATTCTCGAAGGATTCTCCCTCAGGCAACAGAGCCCCCGCAAGAAAACAGACCTTGCCCCTAGTGGGTCAATAACAGCAAAGAAAAAAACGCGCATAATGCGCAAACGCAGATGGGCCCGCTTTCTTTAGAAAACGGGCTCATCGTCGTTTTAGAACAGGACGCGGCCCAAAAACGTTGCTCCCGGGCCGCTCACAACGAAGGCCGAACCTCAAGGTCCTCTCGTCACGGCTGTCAATCACGTTCAATGCCCGAACCGGCTTCAGGTTCCTTTGACCCCGAGATAGAATTCCGTGTACATTTTTGTCGAGAACAACCCCGTAAGAAACCATGCGCAATTCCTTTTTTAAAGGCCACGGATTGGGCAATGATTACATTGCCCTTGATCCCAAGCAGTTGACGTTTAAGCTGACTGCCAAAACCATTCGGGCGATTTGCGATCGAAATTGGGGGGTGGGGAGTGACGGGATCCTGGCTCTGGTGCCCTCAAAAGAAGCCGACTTCGGATTGCGGATTTTCAACCCGGATGGGAGTGAAGCAGAAAAATCCGGCAACGGCTTGCGCATTTTCGGCTGCTTCCTCTATGCCACGAAAAAGACGAAGCGCCGGTCTTTTTCAGTTGAAACCAAGGGCGGGCTGGTTCACGTCGAGTTGACTTTGGATCGGAACGGGCAGGTGAATGGCGCGACCGTGGATATGGGGCGAGCCTCGTTCAGACCGAGGGACTTACCCTGCACCATTAAGGCCCCGGAGTTGATCATGCAACCGATCAAAGCCGTCGGGCAGTCCCTGCGCTTCACGGGGGTGAGTGTCGGCAATCCGCATTGTGTCGTGTTCAGGGACCGGGGCGGGTCGTGGACTCGTGAGGATTTACTTCGCATGGGGCCCGAATTGGAAACCCATCCCACCTTTCCCAAGCGCACGAACGTTCAACTGGCTGTTCCCACGGGCCCTCACGCCATGTCCATTTTAATCTGGGAGCGGGGGGCCGGAGAGACTCAGGCGTCCGGCTCCTCCGCCTGCGCGGTGGCCAGTGCGGGGGTTCGCTTGGGGTTGGTGAAAAGCCCGGTCAGGGTGTTTGCTCCAGGCGGCAGACTGGACATCACGGTGGATGCCCAGTACAGCCTGACCCTGAAAGGTCCCGTCACCGAAGTGTATCAAGGACGGTTCAGCGGAGCCTTGTTACCCGGCGTGCGGTAAGCCGTCGTCAAGACTCGCCTTTTACCGGGGGAATTGGGTTGGCGGCGTGACGTTCCACCCTTCCCCGTTCAGTGATTCCATAAACTCGACCAGGTCTTTCTTTTCCTGCTCCGTTAAATTCAGGGGCTTGATCACGGGATCAAGCTGGGGATTCGGTATTCCGCCCTGATCGTAGAAATCGACCACTTCGCGCAGGGTCGCCAGGCTGCCGTCGTGCAAGTAGGGTGCCGTGTTGGCGATTTCACGAAGGGTCGGCGTTTTGAACGCGCCCATGTCCTCGGGCTTGTTCGTCACTTCCTGGCGGCCAACGTCGTCAAACGATTTCGACTGCTTGTCCCACCCCGCGCCAAGATTATGATACCCTTCGTCGGCAAAATTGAATCCGAAATGACAGCGGAGACACTGCCCTTTCCCCAGAAACACCCGAAGCCCGTTTTGGGCATTGGCCGATAACGCCTGCTCCTCGTTCCCTAGGGCGAAGCGGTCGTAGGCGCTGTTCCCGGAGAGCAGGGTGCGTTGAAAGCTGGCAATGGCTTTGCCGATCAGGTCAGTCGTAATGGCCGGTGACCCGAAGGCCCGTTCAAATAACGGGCCATACCCGGCAATGCTCTTTACCTTGGCCACCAGTTCGTCGTGATCCTTAAACCCGTGCTCTATGGGGTTAGCGAACGGACCAACGGATTGCTCCTCAAGCGTGGCCGCCCGCCCGTCCCAAAACTGAGCCGAACTGAAGGCGCGGTTGATGGCCGTCGGAGCACTTCGCCCCCCTTTTTGCCCATGAATGCCCGTGGAGACCGGCTGCCCGTCCGTAAAGGCCAGGGACGGCAGGTGACAGCTTGCACAGGCGATCGTATCATTCGCCGACAATCGTTTATCAAAGAACAACAGCTTCCCAAGTTCCACTTTTTCTTTGGTTAAGGGGTTATCCTCGGGGATCACGAGGCTGTCTTTTTCCAATCCCAACGGGAGGATCAACTGAAAGGGAGATTGCCCCGCGCCCGGCGAGGGATCTGCCTGGATCATGCCGCTGGTGACGAAGAGCAGCAGGACTCCCGCAATGAGAACCCATCGAGGTCGAGAATCTTTGATGACGTTGAGAAAACCCTTCTGTTCTTTGTTGCCGGTCATTTTGTTCCTCCTGTTTTGCGAATCATCAATGAGAATGAGTAGAAGCATTCTCTCTTTTCATCATACATGGCAGTCGCTACGACGCGTTCCCCTCAGCAACCCGGTATTTTCGTTCGCGCTGAGCATTTAGTCAAAGCGATGTTGGCGAACTCCGGGACGGCACGCGGGCCGTCCCCTACCTCGAATGGTACGGGGACCGTACCGAAACGTCCCGGTGGAAGGCTTTGCAGGCTTCGAGGTAAAGGACCAGGTGCTTGGTTATGAATTCGTCCGGTTGCCATGCGGCGGACGTGAGGCACGCTCGATCTTGTGGAAGAATGAGGTAGGCATAGGCTTGCAGGGATCGGCCTTCCGTCACTTCCACGTCAACGCGTTGACGGGTATAGACCTCATCTTCAAAGGCGTCCAGGATTTCGAGGGTTCGACTATCCATGTCGTAGTAGACTCTGCCTGAACAGATCGCTCCTTGTACGGCGGTCATGCCCGGGTAAATCCGGCCTCTGAGCAAAAATTTGGCGAATCCTCTTGCCCGGCCTTCCGCAGAAGCCAGTGTTCTGCCGGTAACCGCTTCCATCACTTCAGGGATTTCAAGCGTCCCGTAGGTGAAGAGATGAATCATGACTCCCCGTTCATCAGACAGCCCCTATTTTGCCTCATGGAAAATCACGCCCAGGACGTCACGCCGGCCGGTCTTGAGCGGGCTGACCCCATGCCGGATCGAGGCCCGGACGTATCCGCGCGTCCCCGGGACCGGCCGTTCATGAACGGGGAAAATGAGCAGGTCTCCCAAATCGGGATTGAACGCGGTCACTCGGGCCTGTTGCCGAGCGCGGTTTTCCACGAGTACGAATTCACCGCCCTCAAACTCCTGTCCTTTCCGGCTCAGCATGACCATGGCCTGCAGAGGAAAGAGCGTCGGCCCGTAGACGTCCCGATGCAAACAATTGAAATCTCCACTGTGATACCGAAGTAGCAACGGCGTTGGTTGGGTTTGTCCCTGGCGGTGACATTCTTTGAGAAAGGCCGCCAGGGTCGAGGGGTACCGCTGGGGGCGGTTCAGCCGCTCGATCATGCGGTTGGCAATCGGTGCCAGATGCGTATACAAGTGAGTCCGTACATGCGAAACGAGCGCCGGCAGGGGATACGCAAAATACGAGTACTCGCCTTGTCCGAAGTTGTAGCGTGCCATGACGATCCTGGATCGAAAATAGCGGTCGTGGTCATAGAGTGTTCGGAGGGATCGACAGGCGGAAGATTGCACAATTTGCGGCACATGGGCATACCCGTTCGTGAGGATCGAATGTTCGACGGCAACCCAATCCAAGGCGTGAAGATCCGGAAGGCGATTTCGGTCTGACACAAGTTTTCGCTTCGTTCCAACTATGGTAGTCAAACGTTCAATTCCCCTCCGGGGCAAGGTGCTTTGGTGGTTAGGGCTCTCGGCGTCGTTTATCCTCGCGCTCTGGATGTTCCTTCCCGCCGTCGCCTCCCATTTTGTGGAACGTCAATTTGAAGCCTTCGGCTGCACGCATGTCAACGTGGTGGTCGACTATCCCGGTTTGCGACGAACCGTCAATGACAACGGTGGCCGCGATCCTGGACACTTCAGTAAGGAGTGAGATAGACTTCCGGCGAAGGTAACGGCATTCGTGAACGCGGATTCGGCCGGATGGTCATAAAAGGTCCAACATAATGGATTTCGGCACACACGTCGCTGAGGTATGGCAAACGGGCGTACTCGGGGTCAGCCTGGGGCAAGTCGTGACGGCCATTCTCGTGTTCCTGGCCTTTCTGGGCCTGCGCCGGGTATTTTTCCGGTTCGTGGTGTCCTCCCTCCGGACCCTGACCAAGAAGACCGAATCGAAACTGGATGACATGGTGCTCCACGCCGTGGAAAAGCCCTTGGAATTCGGGTTTGTGGCCGTGGGGTTCTACCTGGCCGGTCAGGTCCTTCCCATGTCCGAGGCCGTCGGCGCCACGTTCGACACGTTCATTCGATCCCTGATCTCACTGACGTTGTTCTGGTTGCTCTTTCGATCAATCGATCCCTTGTCCTCGTTCATGGATCGCGGGATCGCCATCCTGGGCAGCTCCAGCATGCGCGACACCATGAAGGGCTTCTTCGTGAAGCTGGCCAAGTTCGTCGTCATCTGCCTGGGGATCGCGGCCGTGTTTCAGGAATGGGGATTCAACGTGGCGGCGCTGCTGGGCAGTTTGGGACTGATCGGCATGGCCGTGGCCTTGGGCGCGCGCGAGTTCATTGCGAATTTGTTTGCGGGGCTGACCATCTTCCTGGATCGGATGTTTGAAAAGGGCAATTGGATTCGCACGCCGGACGTGGACGGGCTCGTCGAGGACATCGGCTTTCGCGCTACCAAGATTCGACAGTTCGACAAAGCCCTGGTGACCATTCCCAACTCGCGGTTGGCAGGGGAAGCGCTGGTGAATTTTTCCCGCATGACGAATCGACGAATCTATTGGAGCATCGGAGTCGAATATCGCACGACCCGGGATCAACTGCGGATGATCGTGCAGGACATTCTGGAAT
>MKWU01003310.1_pt1 | contig 21615 bp, 19 predicted proteins | sample 809101 | NCBI WGS metagenome assembly MKWU01 (sample SAMN05860141, study PRJNA318959) | sponge metagenome | host: Aplysina aerophoba | place: Slovenia: Piran, Adriatic Sea, Gulf of Piran | collected 2013-05-07 | reverse complement strand
CGCCATCTCCGTCCCCGTCTCCGTCCCCGTCCCCGTCGCCGTCCCCGTCGCCGTCGCCATCTCCGTCGCCGTCGCCATCTCCGTCGCCCTCGCCGTCCCCGTCCCCCTCCCCGTCGCCGTCGCCGTCCCCGTCCCCATCTCCCGTCGCCGTCCCCGTGTCGCCGTCCCCGTCGCCGTCCCCGTCGCCGTCCCCGTCCCCGTCGCCATCGCCGTCGCCATCGCCGTCCCCGTCCCCGTCGCCGTCCCCGTCGCCGTCGCCGTCCCCGTCGCCATCGCCGTCGCCGTCGCCGTCGCCGTCCCCATCGCCGTCGCCGTCGCCGTCCCCGTCGCCATCGCCGTCGCCGTCGCCATCCCCGTCCCCGTCGCCGTCGCCGTCGCCATCCCCGTCGCCGTCACCGTCGCCGCCGCTTGGGAACGACATGGGCGCGGAGCGGACGATTACGGTGCCGGCGTCCTCGTTATCCCCGGTCGCATGGCGCCGGGAGGGATCCTCTCCATTGCCGGCGAACCCCAGCACGTCGGCAGAGGTGATGCCCGCCTCGAATTCGCTCCCGATTCCGACGGAGGGCGCTCCGCTGAGACGCTCCGGGGTGATGGAGCCGACGTCACCGGGGTCGTAGCCGTCGTCGTCGCGATCCCCATCCCCGTCGCCGTCCCCGTCGCCATCGCCGTCACCATCCCCGGGCGCGCTCAGTTGCGAAGCCCTGGGGACCGGACTCGGCCCCGTGGGCAGCAGGGGCTCGCCGTCGCCCCCACAACTCGCAATGACGAACATCGCCAGCGCCAGCAGGCAGGACGCCTTCTGCCAGCGCGAGAATACGCGGCCCTCGGCCACGTCTTCCGCGTCGACTTCGAAGCGCGGATCAACATCCATCGGGCTCATTCCCCTGTATCTCGCAACCTTACGAACGTTCCTCGTCGTCGCTCCCGACGTTGCGGCCCGCCGGCAATCACCGTCTCGTGACGCGCGCTTCGGCGGTCGCCAACACGACCGCCGAAGCGGGCAGGGTGCGAACGTCGCCTCCGTCGGCCGCACAGGCGGCGTCGGCGGTGGCATGCCCGCGAACGGGCGACACGGCGGGCGCCGAGACCGTGTCGAGGCCGGACGGGAGGAGCCGCTTGTCCTTCGCGCTGCGAACGCCGCGGAGCATGGTCCTGGACACCTCGGGGCCGGCCGCGAAACTGACCATAGGCCACACTTGTAGCACATCCCAGGGCGAGGCTCCAAACCTGAGACGGAGACTCGCTATCGCCTTTAACTTCAATAATGAGAATCATTTGCAGGACTGCTACCCAGCCATGATCAGGGCCGCGTCGCGGCGGCCGGCGGCCGCGCGGGACCGTGACATTCGACCACTCCTCGCAGCAGGAACGGGCAGCCGGCGGGGAAGCAGGAGGACGCGAATTCGCTGTTACGCGGCCGGCGGCCCGGACTCCCGGAGTACCGCCTCGAGCGGCAGCCGCGCCGCGGGCGAATCAACTCGTTGCGAGTCGAGGGTCACGCCGGGCGCGGCGCGACCAGCGCCAGGCGCTTCCGAGCAGCAGCAGACCGAGCCCCAGGAGGCCAGGCAGAGGCAGCACCGGCACCGCCGCCGCGCAATCGCCTCGGAACTCGTCCAGCGTCAGCAGCCACGCCCGGAAGTCGTCGGCCGCCGGAGTGCAGAGACCGGCGTTGTTCTCGATCCGCAGCCGGCGCAGGCTCGGCATGTGCCGAACGCTCTCCGGCAGGTCGCCGGTCAGCCGGTTCTGGTGAAGACGCAGCTCCCAGACCTTGGCCAGATTGCCCAGGCGGGAGGGGACGGGCCCGCTCAGGGCGTTGTTGGAGAGGCGCAGCACCTCCAGCTCGGTCAGGTCTCCGAGCTCGCCGGGAATCGGCCCCGTCAGGGCGTTGTTGGAGAGGCGCAGGTCCTTGAGGCGCGCCAGCATCCCCAGCTCCGGTGGGATCGAGCCGCGCAGGTTGTTGCCGCCCGGGCCGCACAGGTCCAGGCTGGTGACGCGCCCGCCCTCGGTCTGGACGCCGAACCAGGTTCCCAGGGGCTGGTTGCTCAGCCAGTTGGTGCGGTCGATCCAGTCGGGTCCGCCGGCCGCGTGATACAGGGCCTCGAGCGCCTCGCGGTCGTCCGCGCTGTCCCGGGTCGCCTGCACGCCGGCAGCTCCGGTGAGCTGTGCGCCGGGCGCGCACGGAGCCGCCGGTTGTGCCCGCGCCGCGCCCGCCAGGCTCCCGACGAGCCCGGCCCACAGCAGCACCCTGACCGCTCGCGTGAACGTGGATCGGCTGTGCATGGGATGGATTCTACCCGTCGGCAAGGGGCCGGCATTCGCTTCTCCATCGTGTCGCAGCCTGGACGAGAGCACTTCCGGGGCGGTACGGTGTGCGGTCGGAGGACGCGGAAGCGGCGGATCGGTTGCAGCCTTTGCGCACCCGGCAGCGCGGTGCGCGCGGGGTCGCATGCGGCAGGCGGAATGCAAGTGTGTGGGTGGCCGCTCGCGGGCGGCGACAGGAGGCGATTCCCGGTGCGTACGGTGAGAGCCCGACGTTCGTTGTTCGCGTTCGCGGCTGCGCTGGCTGCAGTGCACGGCGCTGCTTTCGCGGCCCAGGAGGCGCCGCGGACTCCCTGGGGGGATCCGGATCTGCAGGGGATCTGGGTCGGCTCGACGCTGACGCCGCTCGAACGGCCGGCCGAGTATCAGGGACGGCTGTTTCTGACCGAGGAGGAGGTCACCGCGCTCGAGACCGAGGCAGTCGCGGAGGACGAACGCTTGCTCCACCGGCCTCCCGAGCGGGCGCCGGCGGGGGAGAGCGTCGACTACCGGGCGGACGGCAGCCCCGGCTACTACAACAACTTCTGGCTGGACGAAGGCACGGCGTGGGAGTCGAGTCGGCGCACGTCGCTGATCGTCGACCCGCCGCACGGCCGGATCCCGTACCTGCCCGCGGCGCGCGACCACGAACGGCCCTACGGGACCGGCCCCTGGGATTCCCATGTCGATCTCGACACGGGCGAGCGGTGCTTCGGGGACGGGCTGCCCCAGGTCTGGTTCGGCGAGAACCCGAACCACCAGATCTTTCAGACGCCGACCGACATCGTGATCCTGCACGAGATGTACGCGCAGCGCCGGATCATCCCGATCGACGGCCGCCCGCCGACCGGCATCCCGCAGTGGAACGGCGAGGCGCGCGGCCGATGGGAAGGAACCACGCTGGTGGTCGAGAGTCGCCACTTCCCCGATCGTGCGCAAGACCGATTCCGCCACATCTGGCGTGCCCCTGCCGCGACCCTCCACCTGGTCGAGCGATTCACGCGGGTCGGTGCCGACACCATCGACTACGAAGCGACGATCGCCGACCCGAGCCGCTTCGCGCAAGCTTGGACCGTCCGCTTCTCCCTATCCACCGACCAACCGGGGCGCGGAGTGACGGCGGGCCGGCTCTTCGAGTACGCCTGCCACGAAGGGAACTACGCGATCGTCAACATACTGCGCGGTGCTCGCGTCCGGGACTCGCGTCCCGGCGATCGCTGACGGAGGAAGAGGCGGGACCGCTGAGCCAATCAGTGCGGCACCGTCTGCCCCACGACGTACACGCGGCGGCAGTCGTCGATGACGCCTTCGGGGTGGAACGTGCACTGGAGCGCGACCGCCCCGCCGGGCAGCGGATCAGCTGAGATGATGACGTCGTCTTCGAGTTCTCCGTCGTCGAGTCCTCCGAGCAGGATCTCCGCATCGACGGTCTGCGCAACCCCCGCCTCGACGTCGACGCCGGTGCGGAAGGAACTGAAGCCGGGCAGCGTGATGGTAATCGTGTACGCGCCCGGCGGCAGCTCGGAAAGCCGGTAGCGGCCATCCAGGTCGGTCACCTCGAGCCGCGGTTCGGACAGTGCCGGGCCCGTCGCCAGCACGGTGACCCCCGGCAGCGCTTCACCCGCACCATCGACCACCCGGCCGGCGATGGCTCCGTCCTGCACGAAGGCAGAGACCGTCACCCAGATGGCCGCGAAGGCGAGAAGCGCCGAGGTCGATGCGCGTCGCGTCACAGCACCTCCTGTCGCATCGTAGCACCGGGCGTGCCGTCCGCAAAACTGGCGCGGCGTGCATGTGCTTCCCCTGGAAGCGCTTGCCGGTCTCGCGTCACGGAGGTACGTTTCCGCACGCGGGTCGGCGCGGGTGTCGTGGGGTGCGCGGCGTGCGCGGGTCGGCCTTCGAAGGAGAGCTCGGCCCATGTGGGCGTGCCCGAAGTGCGGCGTGAAGTTCGTCAACCGGAACCAGTGGCACTCCTGTGGGCGGGCGACCCTGGATGACTGGCTGGGCGGGCTCGGGTCGTCCGGCATGGCGCTCTACCGCCGCTTCGTAGCCATCATCGACGCGTGCGGCGACTTCCATGTGGCGCCGGCGAAGACGCGCATCGCGTTTCTCGGCCAGGTGCGATTCGCAAGCATCACCGGCTCCGAGACGATGTGATGGTGTGCTCGTTCGCGCTGCCGTCCGCGCTCCGTTCGCCGCGGCTGATGCGCGTCGAGGAAGTCGTCCCCGAGTGGTTCGTGCACACGCTCGTCGTGACGGCCCCCGAGGAGCTCGACGACGAGGTGCAGCGCTGGATGCGCGAGAGCTACAGGCTCATGGGCATGCGCGAACGCCTCCGAGCGCGACGGCGGGCCGGTCGTCGCGATTGAGGGTGGTGGCTGCAGACGGCGCCGTCGCGACGCAGGCCCCCGTCAGGCCAGCAGGTGGGCGAGCACGTCGTCCATCAGGCGGTTGATGGCCCCATGGCGCGCTGCGGGGGTGCGGCGCAACTCCTGCTCGGTCTGTACGTAGGGGCCGGGGACCAGCTCGTCGCGGCAATGCTCGATGAGGGCGTCGACGCTGGTGGGCGTCGCCTCCAGGTGGAACTGCAGGGCGATGACGTGGCGTCCGATCTGGAAGGCCTGGTTCTCGCATGCCGCGCTGCCGGCCAGACGAACGGCGTCGGCCGGCAGGTCGAACGTCTCCCCGTGCCAGTGGAACGAGAGGTGCTCCGGGGGGAACTGGAAGCGGGGCGCCACGTCCGGCACGCCGCGAACCGGGAACCAGCCGATCTCGCGAGCGGTGCCGGGATACACCGGGGCCCCGAGGGCGCTCGCGATCAACTGGGCTCCGAGGCAGACGCCCAACACCGGAATCCCGCGGTCGACCGCCTCGCGCACGAATTGCTTCTCGGTCCGGAGCCAGTCCAGCTCGCCCTCGTCGTTGACGCTCATCGGCCCGCCCAGCGCAACCACCGCCCCGACGGCTTCCACGGGGGGCAGCGGGTCTCCGGCGAACAGCCGCGTGCAACCGACGTCCGCGCGTCGTGCGGCCAGCCAGTCGGCGATGCTGCCCGGACCCTCGAACGGGACGTGCTGGAGCACCTGCACCTGCATCGCGGCACCGAGTGTACTGGCTACGAGGACAGGGCGGGCTGGAGGCGACCGTCTGCGACGTCACCCGGAACGCTTCGGCGCGTCCAGCATGGTTGCGCTGCGGAAGCGCAACGCTTCGAGCCGCGCGACCCCGACCCGGCAGGACCGGGCGGTGTCATGGCGTCGGTTGGCGCTCCGGCGTGGCGCGGCTGGCGATCCACTCGGTGACCACCGCGGTGAAGCGCTCCGGTTCCTCGAAGAACGGTTGGTGGCCGCTCTTCTCGAACAGATGAAGGGTGGCGTCGGGCAGCGCGGGCGGGATCCCGTCCCACAACTCGTGGGGCACCGTGTAGTCCGAGCGTCCGTGCGCGAGTAGCACCGGCACCGTCAGCGAGCCGGGGTCGGCGGTGACGGTCCACTCGGGCGACAAGGTGCCCGCGATGTGCATGAGCAGCTCGGGACGGGACACCGCGCCGGCAAAGAGCGGCGCCGCGTCCACGTCAGGATCGTGAAAGCGCATCGGCGTCTGGGCCAGCAGCATCTGTCCCGGCGACGGCTGGGGCGGGAGCGCGGCCATGTTGTTCTGAAGCCGCCGCTTGCGGGCGTCGTCGGCGTCCGCCTCGAAGAACGCCGCGCTCCGGTCGCCGAGCGCCTTCATGTCGCCGTGGGGCGGAGTGCCCACCGTGACGACATGCGAGACCCGTTCCGGGAGTCGGCGGGCGCTTTCGAGTGCGAGCATGCCGAGGATCGAGTGACCGAGCACCGCGACGCGGTCGACTCCGAGCGCGGCGCGTATGGCGTCGACGTCCTGCGCCATCCGATCGAACGACAGGTCCGTCGCGCGCCCGGTCGACCGTCCCCCTCCACGCAGATCGACGTACACCATCGTCAGGTGGTCGAGGAACTGGGGCGCCATCTGGCGCTCGTAGGGCGCGGTGCCGATCGCGCTCAGCACGAGGCAGGCCGGACCGCTGCCGTGGACGGTGCAGTACAGCTCCGCACCGTCGACCGATACCGTCATCGTTGCTCCTGTCGAGGTTGGGGGCGAAGCGCCTGCGCCTAACGGGGACCGGCTGCCTGCCGGGCCGGCGCGCGAGGTCGGGGGCGCACGCGCACCGTGACGTCCTCGTAAGCCTGGAGTCCGCCGTCGTGGGCGACGCAGCGCAGGACGTAGGTGCCCGGTGCGGTGAAGGTGGCCCGCACCACCCAGCGGTTGTCGGGCGGGATCGGGGGCGGCTCCCAGCCGGCCGACCAGGGGGAGCCGCCGCCGTCGCGGAAGTCCTCCCACACCTTCGTCTGCGGCGGGTCGAAGGCGACCGGGGCGGGACCGCGGTAGCGCATCCAGGAAAGCCGCAGGCCGGTCGCTGCGAACAGCACGGAGCGGGTCCGGCCGATCCAGACGTCGGGGATGGGCCGGCGGGTGGGCTTGCCGTCGTCGGTGGCGACAGCGCGCAGCAAGACCGGCTCGCCGACGGCGGCCGTCAACTCGCGGTCGGTCTCGACCGTAAGCACCGGCGCCCGGTTGCCGACGGTGTCGGGACGGAATCCGCCCTGGCCGCCGCCGCCGAAGTTGGCCATCAGCACCGTGTCATCGACGGCGTATCCCTGCCGCAGCGTGCCGAACGCCTGCGCCGTCACGCCGTTGACGGTCAGCGTCCAGACCACCTCGCCCCGGCCGAAGTCGGCCGGCACCGGGACGCGGAAGACGAAGCGGTTGCGCCGCGGGAAGAAATGGGTCGGCTGGCCGAGGTCGGGGCCGCCCGGGTCGAGGAAGTTGCCGGGGCCGACCTCGACCACCGGCTGCTCCACCCAGTTCCGGTTCAGGTAGCCGAACAGCAGCTCGAACGACCCATCCGGCTTCTCGACGTAGCCCTCGTAGACCGGCGTGATGCTCTGGCCGTGCTCGCGGCCGGGTTGCGCGGAAGCCGCGACCGGGAGCAGCGTCGCGGCCGCGGCCAGTAGCATCGCGGCGGTGACCAGCGCACCGGCTCGTTGGTGATGACGCATGGCTCCGTCCGTCGCCGCTACTCCTGGTCGTTCGCGCGTCGGTGGCTTCCCGGCAGCTTCTCGAAGCCGCACAGCGGACACCCGAGCACGGTCTGCCCCTCGGCGAGGTCGAGCCGCCGCCGGCGCTCGGCCATCTCCGCCTCGAACTCCTCGTCGGTCAGGATGAACGCGGGCGCCAGGACGAGCAGCATGTTGTCGATGGCCCGGTGGCCGAAGCCGGTCCAGTTGCGGGGATCGACGATGTTCGGGTTGGCCGCGGTGCTGTCGAAGTAGCCGATGCCGTGGAGGATGGTGCCCTTCGGCAGGAGCGGCGCCGCGTCCTCCTCGTAGCGGTAGTAGCGCAGCCAGTTGTGGTCGTACCCGGCGCAGTTGAGCGTTTCGACGCGGCCGGCCCAGATGGCCTCCATGCACATCCGTACCCCGGCCGCGTGCATGTGCGGCGCGAACATCGTGAGCTTCACGTTCTGCTGCAGCGTCTGGTAGAAGTGCCGCACCTGCCCGTCCTGGTTGGGCAGGACGTCGATCTCGGCCGTGCCGAAGCCGATGCGCCCGATCTTCTTCGTCGGCTCGTAGCCGCGCGGGTGGAACTGGAAGGCGACCTCCAGGTGGGCCGTGGTGTCCTCGCCGTTCGAGTGCAGGTGGACGTTGCTCCAGTGCAGCCGCGTGTTCGCCGGCAGGAAGCGGCCCGCCTCCGGGTCGAACGAGAAGCCCCGCGGGTTGTTGCGCAGGTCGTGGATCGTCGGCCAGTCGCCGTTGTCGCGCCGGTTGCCCTCTTCGTCGATCAGCGAGAAGAAGGCATGGTGGTAGATGAACCGGCCGCCGATGGTGCGGGTGTTGTCGCCCACCTCCTTGAGCTGCATCGTCTTGACGTAGCGGTCCTCGGTGAGTCCGGTCTCGACGGGCGGCAATGCCCCCCACCAGTCGGGATCGTCGGCGGCCCGCGAGGCCGACGGCCCCACGACCACCAGGTCGGGCTCGCCGATCTCCCACTCGCCCGGACCGGCGAACACCAGCGGCGGCGGCAGGTCGTCCGGGTTGCCGCGCGGCGCGCCACTGTCCACCCACGCGGCGATCGTCTCGATCTCCGCCTCGGTCAGCGCCATGTCGTCCTTGATCGCCTGGATGCCGACGTCACTCTCCAGGAACCACGGCGGCATCACGCCCATGCGGTTGCGGAGTCCCGTGCGGTACTTGATGCTCCGCGCCCAGGGACGCACCTCTTCGTACGTCATCAGCGACATGGGCGCCATCGAGTTGGGTCGATGGCAGCTCTGGCAGCTCGCCTGCAGGATCGGGGCGATGTGCTTCGTGAAGGTCACCGCCTCCGCCCCCGCCGCCGGACCGGCCGACAGGGGCGCCGCGAACAACAGCAGCGCAAGCACGGAGACGACGCCGAGCAGTCCGTTCCGGGTGCTGGTCATGGGGCGGGTCTCCCGTCCAACTTACGGACACCGCGCCGCGAGCGCGGGATCGTGGCCGAAGATGGAGATGATGCGCCAGCCGTCGTCGGTGTTGACGAGCAGATAGGTCCAGCCGTACTCGCCCAGCAGGCCGCCCTCGCGGTGACGGCGAATGCCTCGGCCGCTGACGATCGCCGAGCCGCTGCCGAGGACGCAGATGTTGCGCTCGGGCATGTCCGACCCTGCGTACCCCTGCGCGTCGAGACGCGTCCAGGCATCGGCCACCCACTGCCGGACCTCGTCCCGGGTGGAGAGCGCGGTGCCGTTCCCGAGGAGGTAGGGCACGTTGTAGGCGTGCCGGGAGATCTCGTCGGCCGCGCCCGCCGAATACCAGGCGTAGTACTGGTCGAAGAAGGCGTCCAGCTCGGCCCGCACGGCCTCCCGCGCGGCCGCGTCGAGTGTCTGGGTTTCGGCCGGCGTCTCGATCGCCAGCAGCACGACCGCCATTGCGGGAATCGACAACCACCGTCTCATACGCGATCACCCTTTCGAACAGGCGGGCCGAGCCCGTTCGAGCCCGGCCCGCTGCTCCGACAACGACACCCTCGGCGTGTCGCGCCCCTCAGTTCTGGCCGCTCTCCTGCATCCGCTCTGCCCGGCGCTCGCCGCCCAGGATGTTGGGCATCGCGTAGTTGCCTTCGTGGCAGGCGTACTCGAAGAGCGGCAGCTCGGTCGACCGCATCGGGACCTGGGCCGTCCAGGGGGCAGTCCAGGTGGCGGGGTCGGTGATGGTGAACTCGTAGAGGAGCGTGCCCGCGTCGACGCGCGTGAACCGCTCGACGAGGTGGCGGTCCTTGGTCGAACCCCGGTAGCCGTGCTTGTCGCTGAAGTGCGTGGTCTCGACGACCAGCGTGTCGCCCTCCCAGCGCCCGCGCGACTCGCCGGTCCACGACTCGATGCCGGGTCGCGGGCTGCCGTCGAGCGGGATGATGCGCGCGTCGTGGACCATCTCGTTGAGCACCACGACGTGGCCGGGCGTCTGGAAGAGCTGCATGTTCTGGTTGTAGAAGCCGGGGGTCATCGGCGGCCCGGTGTTGAACCCGAGGATGCAGCGGTCGAACGCACTGCGGTCGAGATACGAGTCGGCCGGGTGGGCTTCCCGATACGCCTGCCGCTCGTCGGCCCGCTGCTGCCCCTCGTCCGTCAGGGCGGGGATGCGCCCGTTCGGCGGATCGACGATGAGCGACGTGCGCCGGCTGTCGATGACGCTCGTGCCGAAGTCCAGCCAGAAGTTGTTGTAGCCGCCGACGTTGCCGCCCGCCTCGGTCCGGCGTGGTGCCGCGTCCCACAGGCGGACGTTGCGGTCGACCGCTTCCTGCTCGATGCCGGCGGCCTCCTCTTCCGTCAGGAACGCCTGCTCCCCGCGGTCCTCGGGCCGCTCGAGCGGCGTGGCGGTCTTGAAGTCCCAGATCCCCTGCAGGTCCGGGGCGCCCCACGGCGTTCGCGGCGCGTCCTGCCCCGCAACCGGACCCGTCGCGAACACGATGAGCACCACCAGTAGCGTTGGCACAAGGCCTCGACGATTGTTGACCGTCATCACTCCACCTCCCCAGTGCGGGCGACCGCCTCGCACGGCCGCCCCGGCCGTCTACGATAGCCCCTGGCGGTCCGCCTGTAAACGCGAGCCGCGGGGGCGGCGGTCACCAAGCCGAGGCGGGTTCTCTGCGCGAAACGGGAGTCTTCGAGTGGGAGCTCCCGCCCCCGGCCCGAGGCGACTACGACGCCGCGCTGCGTCGCGGGCCCGCGCCCAGGATCCGCTTCCGGAGCCGTATGGTCGTCGGCGTGACCTCGACGAGCTCGTCGTCGTTGATGAACTCGATTGCCTGCTCGAGATTGAGCGCACGGGGTGGAACGAGCCGTATCGCCTCCTCGGCGGTCGACGACCGCATGTTCGTCAGCTTCTTCTCCTTGGTGGCGTTGACATCCATGTCGGCCGGCCGGGCGTTCTCCCCGATGATCATCCCTTCGTAGACCGGAGTCGTCGGCACGATGAAGATCTCGCCCCGCTCCTGCAGGTTGGAGAGCGCGAACGCCGTTGCAGCGCCCGCTCGATCCGCCACCAGCGCGCCGGTCGGCCGGCCGGAAATGGGACCGTGCCACGGCTCCCAGCCGGCGAACAGGTGGTTCATGATGCCCGTGCCGCGCGTGTCGGTCAGAAACTGCGACCGGAAGCCGATCAGGCCGCGCGTCGGAATGCGGAACTCGAGCCGGACGCGGCCGCTTCCGTGGTTGACCATCTTCATCATCGTCGCCCGGCGCACGCCGAGCCCGGCGACCACGATCCCCTGGAACTCCTCCGCCACGTCGACCCACAACTCTTCGACCGGTTCCTCGGTGCGTCCGGCAACCGCACGGGTCACGATCTCGGGGCGCGACACCTGCAGCTCGTAGCCCTCCCGCCGCATCATCTCGATGAGGATCGACAGTTGCAGTTCGCCGCGCCCGACTACCCTCACCCGATCGGCGTGGTCCGTATCTTCCACGCGGATCGACACGTTGCCGATCAGCTCCCGCTCCAGGCGGTCGCGCAGATTGCGCGACGTCACGTACCGCCCGTCCCGGCCCGCCATCGGCGACGTGTTGATCCCGAACGTCATCGAGACGGTCGGTTCGTCGATATGGGTCGGGGGGATCGGCGACTGGTGCTCGGGGTGGGTGATCGTCTCGCCTATGGTGATGTCGCTGAGGCCGGTCAGGCACACGATGTCTCCGGCCGCCGCCCGCTCGATCTCCACCCGCTGGAGCCCGTCGAACGCGAAGAGCTTCGTGACGCGGGTGCGCTGCACCTCGCCATCGAGCTTGGCCACCGCCACGGGGTCTCCGACCCGCACCGTGCCGTTGAAGATGCGGCCGATCGCGATCCGGCCCAGGTAGTCGCTCGAGTCCAGGTTGGCGACGAGCAACTGCAGGGGCAGCTCCGGGTCGCCTCGCGGCGGACGGACCTGCTCGGCGATCGCCTCGAAGAGCGGGCGCAGCGTGCGCCCCGGCTGCTCGAGGGCCGGGGTGGCGGTTCCCGCCTTCGCATTGGCGTAGAGCACGGGGAAGTCGATCTGGTCGTCGCGCGCATCGAGATCGATGAACAGGTCGTATATCTCGCTCAACACGTCGGCGGGCCGGGCGTCCCGGCGGTCGATCTTGTTGATGACCACGATGGGCGTCAGGTCGCGCTCGAGCGCCTTCCGGAGCACGAACCGCGTCTGGGGCAGGGGACCCTCCGAAGCGTCGACCAGGAGCAGCACGCCGTCGACCATGGTCAGGGTCCGTTCCACCTCGCCGCCGAAGTCGGCGTGGCCCGGGGTATCGACGATGTTGATCGTCAGGTCCTCGTACCGCACGGCCGTGTTCTTGGCCATAATCGTGATGCCGCGCTCGCGCTCGAGGTCGATGTTGTCGAGCGCGCGCTCCGCCACCCGCTCGTTCGAGCGGAAGACGCCGCTCTGATGCAGGAGCGCATCCACCAGCGTGGTCTTGCCGTGGTCGACGTGGGCGATGATGGCGACGTTGCGCACGAGTGGATTGGCGGTGTCGGGCATGGTCGTCGGTCGCGGGGAAGTGTCGGGCATGGTCGTCGGTCGCGAGGCGGTGTTGGGCATGGTCGTCGGTCGCGCGGAAGGACGCTGGGGGCTCGGCGGCAACGCTCGGGTGTTCGACGTCTATAGTACGCCACGGGAGCAACCGCGGGCGCCTCGGAAGCAACTACTCTTCGAGCGGGCCGGTGGCCGCGGGCGCCGTGCTATAGTCGTCGCCCTCGTGTCGCGACGCTCGACATGCTCGGCACGCTGCGCCCCGAGGGCCTGTTGGGGTACCGGCCACCCTATCGCCACCGATTCCCGGGCCCATCTCTACCTGGCGGCGACCGGCGCGGGCATGCAGAAGCTGACGTCCCGGGGGATGTCCGGAGCGCGGTGACAGAGGATGGCGATCCCGGTCACCGATCGCATCCGTCTTGCCGACAACGAGGTGAGCGAGCAGTTCGTGCGTGCGCCGGGGCCGGGTGGGCAGAACGTCAACAAGGTTGCAACCGCGGTCCGGCTACGCTTCGATGCGCGAGGGTCGACGTCCTTGCCGGACGCCGTTCGCACCCGGCTCCTCGAGCTTGCAGGGACACGGGCGACGAAGCACGGCGAGATCATCATCGACGCCCATCGGTTCCGTACCCGCGAGCGCAACCGCGAGGATGCGCTCGAGCGGCTCGTCTCGCTGGTGCGCCGGGCCACGGTCGTTGCGAAGACGAGAAAGGCGACGCGACCGAGTCTGGCGTCCACGCGGCGCCAGGCAGAGGCAAAGCGCCGCCGCGCGCAGCTCAAGCGCGCCCGTCGGCCCCCGGATCAGGAGTGAGCCCGCCGCCGTCCGTCGATTCTCTCATCGCGCGCGGTCGATTCCCGCATCGTGCGCGATCGAAGTGGGGGTCGCTGGCGGCCACGTCTGACGCCGTGGCGCGGGTCAGGTCCTGCTGCCTGCTGACGAAGGGGCGCGTGGTCGCATTCGCCCGGCGTTCCACGCGACATGCTGGTTGCGGTCGGGCGTGGCGCACGCTACAGTGATGTTCCGACGACGCCACTTTCCCCGACAGGAGCTCGCATGGTTTCACTGACCGTCAACGAGCGCCGCTACGACCTCGACATCGAGCCCGAGATGCCCCTGCTCTGGGCCATCCGAGACGTCATCGGCTTGACCGGCACCAAGTTCGGCTGCGGGATCGCCCAGTGCGGCGCCTGCACCGTCCACCTCGATGGCGTGCCCATCCGCTCCTGCACCACGCCGGCCTCGACGGCCGCGGGCAAGCGGATCACGACGATCGAGGGGCTGTCTCCGGACGCAACCCATCCGCTGCAGGTCGCCTGGGTCGCCGAACAGGTCCCCCAGTGCGGCTACTGCCAGTCGGGACAGTTGATGTCGGCAGCGGCGCTGCTGGCCCGGACGCCGCGGCCGAGCGACCGGCAGATCGACGCGGCGATGGCCGGCAACGTCTGCCGCTGCGGGACGTACCAGCGCATCCGCCGGGCCATTCACCGGGCGGCGGAGGACGCATGATGGCCAAGACACCGACGCTCGATCGACGCTCTTTCCTCACCGTCACGGCAGCGGCGGGAGGCGGACTGCTGGTAGGCACGTACCTGGGCCCGTTGCGGGCCTCGCTGGAGGCGGCGGACGGTTCCTTCGAGCCGAACATCTGGGTCCGGATCGACGCGGACGGCACGGTGCGCGTCATGCTCACGCAGCTCGAGATGGGGCAGGGCGTGATGACCGCCATGCCGATGCTCGTCGCGGAAGAGCTCGACGTCGACTGGAATACGATCGCGACGGAGTGGGTGGGAGCCGACTCCCGCTACGGCGCCGGGTTCGGCGGCCAGCAGCTCACCGCCGGCAGCAACAGCATCCGCGCGTACTGGCGGCCGCTGCGGGAGGCGGGCGCGGCGCGGCGGGAGGGGGGCGCGGCCGCGGGGCGGGTGCTGGGGGCGGCGGCCGCGGGCGAGTGGGGCGTTGCGGCCGACGACTGCTCGACCGACAAGGGCCGCGTGCGGCACGAGGCGACCGGCCGCCAGCTGCGGTACGGCGCGCTGGTCGACCGTGCCTCCCAGCTACCCGTTCCCACCGAGGTCACACTGAAGGAGCCGGGCTCCTTCACGCTGCTGGGCCAGGATGTGGCGCGGCTCGACATCCCCGAGAAGGTCGATGGCCGCGCCGGCTTCGGCATCGACGTCCAGCGGCCCGACATGCTGGTGGCCCGCGTCCTCCGCTGCCCGGTGTTCGGCGGCAAGGTGGCCTCGTACGACGCGAGCCGCGCCAACGCCATTGCCAGCGTTCATGACGTGGTTCCGGTGAGCGCCGGCCTCGCCGTCGTGGCGGACAACTACTGGGCCGCCTCGCGCGGCCTCCAGGCGCTCGCGGACGACGTGACGTGGGACGAGGGGCCGCTGGCCGGTCTCACCACGGACGAGATCAGCCGCCGGTTCCGGGAGAAGGCGGAGCAGCCCGGGGCGCCCGCGCGCGACGACGGTGACGCCGACGCGGCGCTCGGCAACGCGGCCACGACGTTCGAGCGCGTCTTCGAGGTGCCGTACCTGGCGCACGCGACGATGGAGCCGATGAACTGCACGGCGCACGTCCAGGCGGACCGCTGCGACGTGTGGGTTCCCACGCAGGGGCAGACACCGACGCAACAGGCCGCGGTCGCCGCCTCCGGGCTGGCGCCGGACCAGGTGTTCGTCCACCCCACCTTCATGGGGGGCGGGTTCGGCCGCCGCGGCGAAGCCGACTTCGTCATGGACGCCGTCGAGACCTCGAAGGCCGTGGGTCGTCCGGTCAAGGTGATCTGGTCGCGCGAAGACGACATGCAGCACGACTACTACCGCCCGTACACGTACGTGCGGATGTGGGCGGCGCTCGACGCCGACGGCACCCCGGTCGCCTGGAAGCAGCGGCTGGTCCAGCCGTCGCTCCTCGAACGCACCCGGCCCGGCGCGCTGGCCGGCACGCGGGGCATCGACTTCATATCGGTCGACGGCGCGGCCAACCTGCCCTACGACATCCCCAACGTCCGCGTGGAGTACACCGAGTTCGACCCGGGCATTCCGTTCGGCTTCTGGCGCTCCGTCGGCGCCTCGGTCAACGGTTACGTCGTCGAGGCCTTCTTCGACGAGGTGGCGGCGGCGGGCGGTCACGACCCCTACGAGCTGCGCCGGCGCCTCCTCCGCAACCACCCGCGCCACAAGGCGGTCCTGGAGTTGGCGGCGGAGAAGCACGGTTGGTCGAAGGCAACCCCCAGCGGACGGGCGCGCGGCATCGCCATCCTCGAGTGCTTCGGAACCATCGTCGCCATCGTGGCGGAGGTTTCCGTCTCGTCACCGGCCGATTCCGACGCCGCGGTGCACGTGCATCGGATGACGTGCGCGGTCGACGCCGGCTGGACCGTGCACCCCGACACGATCCGGGGACAGATGGAAGGCGGCATGCTCTACGGGCTCACGGCCGCGCTCAAGAGCGAGATCACCATCCACAACGGCCGGGTGGCGCAGTCGAACTTCCACGACTATCCGATGGTGCGCATCAACGAGGCGCCCGAGATCGCGGTGCACATCGTGCCGAGCACCGAGAACCCCGGGGGCGTCGGCGAGCCGAGCACGGCGGTGCTGGCTGGCGCCCTGGCGAATGCCGTCACGGCCCGGCGCGGCCGGGGGGGCGGCCGGGGCGCCGGGCGGGGCGGTGCGGGCCCGCGCCGGGGAGAATCCCGCCACGGCCCCGACCGGCAAACGGATCTACCGGATGCCGATCCGGCCCGACATGCTGCGCGCCTGATCCGCCGCTTCGCCCCGCGGGACCTGGTGCCGGCGCGGCAGAGCTCGTCAGTGCCGCCGGGCTCTCATTCGGAACTTGAACCGCTTGTCCGGAACGAAGGAGGGAAAGAGAACCCAACGGTTCGTCTTCAATTCATAGCTCGGCGGCACGAGCTCCATGTCGGCTTCGTGCAGCAAGGTCGCGACAATCAGAGGCAGTTGCGCTTCGGCGAACCCGCGGCCGGCGCAATGATGCACGCCGACGCCGAACGGCACAAACACTCCGGGCTGCTTGTGTTCCTCACGCCCCGGAAGGTAACGGTCTATGTCGAACCGCCGCGGATCGGGAAAGTGCTCCGGAAGGTCATGCGTGACGAAGAAGGCGAGGATCAGCGTCTCACCCGCGGGAATCCGGTGTCCGGCGAAGTCGAACGAAGTGGTCACCTTGCGTTGAATTCCCGGGACCGGCGTGTACATGCGCAGCGCTTCCAGCATGATCCGGTAGAGAACGTCGAGTTCGCGCACCTTCGCCGCGTCCGGGGTGCCGCCGGCGAACAGGGCATCGGCCTCGGCCTGCGCCCGCTCTCGCAACGCGGGGTTCTTCAGCACCACGTAGAGCATGCAGGCGCCTACGCTCCCCACGGTCTCGACGCCGGCGAACAGCGGCAGCAGCGCGGTGAGTGGCAGGTCGCACTCGGGGAGGAACATCGGGTCGGCGCGGTGCAGGGCCAGTATGTCGTCAATCGCGTTGGCCTTGGGGGCGCGCTGCCGTAATTGGTGCTTCGTCAACCACCGGTCCGACAGTTCCGCGGCGCGGCGAAGCGCGCGCCGCAGCCGGCGCGTCTTCGGGAATCGGGGCGTGTGCAGGAAGCCGCGGGTCACGGCCTCCCTGAGAACCAGACGCACGTCGTCGATGTATTCCCCGGTCGAGGACTGCGCGACGATGGCGCTCGTCGTCTCGCCGACCAGACGGAGGATGGCAGGGAAGGCGGGCAACGGCGCGTTCAGCGGCATGGCGGCCACGGACCGCCGGACGACTTTCACCGCTTCGGGAATCTCGGATTCGATGAGTTGACGGGAAAGCCCGTCCTTGGTTTCGCGCCGCATCCGGACATGGTCCTTGCCGTCCATGTTCAGCACGAATCGCGACGCGCCGAATTCCGCACAGAGCGGATCCCACATGTCGGACGTATGCAGATGCATGCGCTCCGAGCGAGACACGAACAGGTTGGCTTCCTGCCCTGCCATGGCGACGAAGTTGCGCGCCAACGTCTTCATCCTGAAGACGGGCCCGACGCGCTGGTATTCCTGCAGGAAGAACGTCCTCGGGTCGCGCGCCACGGCGAGCGTGCTGCCCACCAGCGGCAGACCGCGGGCCAGTGGCAGACCGGCGGCGCCGTCGCGCGCGGCGGGAGCCGTCGGTCGCACCATCCGCACCAACGTCGCCACGGCCCGCCCGATCAGGTCCAGGCGGCTGACGATCTCGATACGCTCTCGCGCCTTGACGAGTTCCTCTGCGGTGAGGAGTTTTCGCCAGAGGTCGCAGGTATCGACCAGGCTGATGATCACGATGTCGGCCGGGTCCGGGATGTCGTCGCTGAACAGAACCCGCATGACGCGAAGCCTGACGTGCTCCGGCGCGACCCCGTTCGTCGAGGGATAGCGCCGCGCGTGCGCCACCTCGGGTGTCAGGGACAGGAACGCGTCGTCGCCGGGCTCGCGGAGAATGCCCCGCGAGACCAGCCGGGCGATCGCTCGCTCGCGGATCTCGTGGCCCCGCCGGGCCGTGCGTTCCACCCAGTACAGCGCATCGTGCGTCTCCTCCGCGTCGACGATGTCGGCCAGAGTGGGGTCGAGCACGTCGTCATCGAGCGGCGTTGGATCGCTGGGCGTGAGGTTGTCCAGATCGGTATCGATGCGGTTCGCCAACTGCAGGTCCATCAACACCGCGCCCGCGAGCACCAGATGCTCCGTGCGTTCGGTCATCGGGAGAAGCGTGCCGTGTTGCTCGTCCAGGAGAAACAGCAGGAACTCTTCGGCGGCAAGCAGCATCGTTCACGCTCCCGACCGGATACTCGACGGACCGACGATTTCGGGCGTGCCGTCCCGATCGCCACTGAACTTCTCGAGCGCCGTGTTCTCGACCCGCAGCCTTGCGCGGAGCACCAGCAGGTTCAGCACGGAGGCCGTCGCGGCCAGCATCCAGGCGCCGAACATCAGTGGCACCACAGCCATTTCGCCGCACACGATGAGGTAGTTGGGATGCCTCAGGTGGCGGTACGGGCCGCTCCGAATCGGCGGCGCGCCTGGCAGCACCACGACACGGGTGGTCCAGCGCGAGCCCAGGGTGGCGATCACCCATACGCGGCTGCACTGCAGCAACACGAAGACGGCGAGCAACGGCAGCGATACCGCCGTCCCGGGATCGATCGTGGCCGGCAGGGCCAACAGCCAGCCGGCGTGCAGGGCGACCATTGCCGGGTAGTGCCGCCGGCCGACTTCGACGGCGCCCCGAGCCAGGAGCGCCCGATGGTTGCGACGGGCGAGGCACAGCTCGGCCAGCCGCTGAACCGCGAGGAACCCGACGATGATGTACAGGACGGGCATCAGTCCGTCTCCAACACCAGGAACCCAATCGAGAAGCCGGGGCCCAACCCGGTCATCAGGTATCGCCGTACCCCTTCGCGCTGCCTGCTGACGGCGGCCGGGGTCATGAGGATGCGCTTCAGGATGAAGAGCACGGTGGCGGCCGACATGTTGCCGTAGTCGCGCAGAATCTCCCGGGACGCGGCGAGGCCGCCGGGCGGGAGGCTGAAGGCGTCTTCGAGCGCCTCCAGCACCTTGGAGCCTCCGGGGTGGCAGACGAAGTCGTCGACGTCGGCCAGCTCCAGACCGACAGAAGCGAGAAACTCGTCGGTGACGCCCCGCACCCGGTGCCTGGCGAAATCGGGAACGCCGCGCGACAGCCGCAGCTCCAGCCCCTTGTGCGTGACGTGCCAGCCCATGACGTCGAGGCTGCGGGGCCAGGTATGCTCGCCCCAGGCCCTGATCGCGGGCCCCGGTCCGTCCGTGGTCAGCACGGCGGCCGCCGCGCCGTCGCCGAAGAGTGCGGTGGCGACGATGTTCGCGGTCGTCTGATCGCTGCGGCAGAACGTGAGGGTGCACAGCTCGACGACCAGGCACAGCGTGCAACTGCCGGGCTGGGCGCGCGCGCAGGCCGCGGCGCGCGCCAGCCCCAGCGTCCCGCCTGCGCATCCCAGGCCGAACACCGGCAGGCGCTGCACGTTGCGCCGAAACGGCAGCTCCTCCATGAGCCGGACATCCAGCGAGGGCACGGCGACGCCGGTCGACGACACCGTGACGAGCGTGTCGACGTCGCTGCACGCCAGGCCGGCCACGGTCAGGCTGTCGATGGTCACCTGCTTGAGCAGGTCGATCGCCCTGTCGATGTACAGATCGTTCTTCAACTCGAAGCTGTGTGCCTGCTCGTACCATTGGATGGGAGCGGCGGCGTACCGCGTCTCGATATCGGCGTTCAAGAAGAGCTGCTTCAGGCGGTCCCGCCTCGACGGTGGAATGTCGAAGGAGCGCTGGAAGAAGTCCATCGCCTCATCCTGAGGCACCCGGTGGGGCGGCACCGCGGTGGCGAGCGACGCGATTCGCGGCCAGGGTGGGTTGGACCCTGTCGTCATCGGGTGATCTCCGTCCGCGTCGGGTCGCCGGAAGCGATAGGCGGGTGGCTGTCGGCGCGACCGGAGGCGAACAGCCACCGAGTCAGTCTGCTTCGCTTGAGACTGCGTCTTCCGAGCGCGCCGGCCGCCAGACTCCAGATGACGGACCGCAGCAGCCCGCCCAACTGGATCGGGTCGAGCCACGACCGCACTCCCACCGTCCACATGAGCGCCAGGCGCAAGGCGACCATGTGTCGGAACATCCGAAACAACGAGCGCGGGATCTCCTCGTCGCGGCAGTGCGAGAACCAGGAGTAGTTCATCGCGAAGGCCGTATGCACCCTCACGCCGGCGCGGAACGATCGCGATGGCTGTCGCGCGGCGGCCCGAGCGATGAGCGGCTCGAAGTCGGTCAGATGCCGGCCCAGCCCGTGTGCGGGCCGTCCCAGACGGACCATCATCGCCGCCCCGACGGCATCGGCGTGATACCCGTTGAGCAGTAGCGGCAGCGCCATGTGAAAGAAGCTGACCACGTGGAGGTGCATGCGCAGGCGGCACTGATACCCGGCCTGCATGACGTCGTACAGACGCGCGACCTGGCCTTCCCCCAGCCTCTGGAAGCCGGCGTAGGCCCGGTCGAGCCTGCTGACGAATCCCTCGGTCAAGCGGCCGGCCAGGTCGCGCCGGATGATGGCCCCCACCTGCTGAATCCCCACGGTTGCCAGTGCAAGCCCGGTGCTGTACAGAGGATCCACGGTATCGGCGGCATCCCCGACGAGGAACCACCCCTGGGCGGAGTATCGCTGCCGGGTGCGGTGCATGTAGTTCCGGTACAGGTTGGTGTCGACCACTATCCCACTCCGGACCAGGTGTCCCAGGATCGGGTGCTCGCGCGTCATCCGGTCGAGGAACTCCGGCACGGACGTCACGGGCTCGGGAAACAGGTCGGGCCGGCAGGTGAGCCCGACGCTCATCATCTGCCGGGACTGTCCGGCCCGCACCGGAATCAGCCAGATCCAGTTGCCGCGCCCGAAGAAGTGATGCGTGGCGTAGTACGCGTCGGGGCGGCGAGCATCGCTGGTGACGCCGTCGATCCGATCGAGAATGGAAGCGTCGAAGTCCGCCAGGCGGAACCAGAACGAGCTGCGCTGGTGCGGGACGCAGTCGTCCAGATGCAGTTGGCGCGTCAGCAGGCGGCGCCGTCCGGTGGCGTCTATCACCCAGCGGGCCGTGCGCGTTCGCAGCGTGCCGTCGGTGCCCCGCACCAAAACCTTGTGCGGGGCGCCCGCGCCCAGCTCGACCCGCTGCACTTTGCCGTCCACGTGCTCGACCCCGTTGTCGTGATTGAGTCGGCGCAACGCGTCGTCCAGGGTGAACCGGTTGACGAGAAACGACGGCAGCGGCGGATGGGTGGGGACGGCGTCCACGATGTAGCGCGGGTCTGCGGGAGCCGTGGGATCCAGCTTGTAGTAGAACGTGAGGCCGTACTTGGGAAGCTGCTCCTCGACGAGATGCCGCCCGAGACCGACTTCCTGGAGCAGTTGCGTGCTGAGCTCGACCAGCGATTCGCCCACGATCGGCAGGCTCCGAGCCGGCCCCACGACGTTGACGCGCAAGGTTGGCATGTAGCGCGTGAACCAGGCAGCCGCGAGGTTGCCCACGATACTGTTCCCCAGTACCAGCACGTCACAATCCACTCTAGTGCCCCCCGTCTGAAATACGTGAGCAGTAGCGCTCCAGCGATTCCAGGATCTGCGCGGCGGTCTTCGTCCAGACGAAGGGCTTGGGGTCTTCGTTGTAGACCGCCAGGTACTCCTTGATCGCC
>MKWU01003309.1_pt1 | contig 21621 bp, 25 predicted proteins | sample 809101 | NCBI WGS metagenome assembly MKWU01 (sample SAMN05860141, study PRJNA318959) | sponge metagenome | host: Aplysina aerophoba | place: Slovenia: Piran, Adriatic Sea, Gulf of Piran | collected 2013-05-07 | reverse complement strand
CACCCATAATGTCCAAATCTTCTGAGGATATACCCATAATACAAATTGAATAAAAAATATATAATGAAAGATGACCAAAACTGCCGCTGAAAAACTGCTAAACCCGGCCGGTCACAGGCCAATTAACCTCGGGGCAGTGTCCCCAGTGCCCTTTCCAAAGAGTGCACCGAAGCATTTAAGTGATGAGGAACGAGCGATTTGGAAGGACTTGGCGAGGGCTTGGAGGCACAATTTAACTGGCGGGGATGCTGCTAGGTTTGAGAAGCACATCATCCTCGAGGCCTTGTTTAGCAAGGCGTACGAGGAGGGTGATGCCGTGGAGATGATTAAGCTGAATGACCGCTTAGAAAAGGGCTACCAAGTGTTCGGTGGAACACCTCTGGCACGGCTCAAATTCAAGGGTGATGAGGTATCATACACGAAAGCCAAGCACGTGGGCAACGCTGCGGAGGTGCTCCTTGACTGATGTGCGGTTGAAGGACAGGGCTACGGCTTATGCGGAGGATGTTCTTAACGGGTGCACCCCCGCCAACAAGCACATAAAGAACGCTGCCCAGAGGTTTGTGGATGATTTAACCCGGCAGGATACTGAGGCCTTTGGCTTTTATTATGATGAAGAAGAGGCGGTTAAATCTATGCTTTTCTTCGAGGGCTTATTGAAGCTCTCTGGCGGGGATTATGAAGCCCAGCCCTTTAAACTCCTTCCGTGGCAGTCCTTTCTTATCTCGAATATATACGGCTGGAAGTCCAAGAAGACGGGTTATAGGCGGTTTAAGAAGGCGTACATTGAGACGGCTAAGGGCTCTGGTAAATCTCCTTTGGTGGCCGGGATGGCATTGAAGGCAATCTGTGCGGATGGTGAGCCGGGGGCAGAGGGTTATGTGATTGCACGAACCTCTGACCAATCGCTGGTCACCTTTCGGAGCTGCGTCAATATGGTTAATCTGTGCCCAGAACTATCCGAGCCCTTTGATATCTATGGCGGGGCTACGAGCCCGTGGCAGCTGACTTACAAGAACCGCTCCTTTTTGAGGCGTGTATCGAGTGATACTAAGGGGAGGCACTCTGGTCCAATCCCTCATATAGTGGTGGTGGATGAATATCATGAGCACGATAACTCCTCGATGCGTGATAACTATGCCGCTGGTGTGAAGAATAGACGGCAGCCCTTGGTGTTAATCATCACTAACTCTGGCGTCTCTCTCCAATCTCCCTGCGGTCAGGAGCATCAATTGGCCAAGAGTGTGCTGGAGGGCTCGATACAGGACGAGAATTACTTCGCATTGGTCTATGGGGTGGATGATGAAGATGACCCGTTTAGTGATGAAAGCTGCTGGATAAAAGCGAACCCTTCGCTGTGTCTTAACCCAGAGGACTGCGGGGCACCCGGAGTGACATCTATTCCCGGTTATGAATATGTACGGCAGCAGGTTAAAGAGGCGGAGGGGATGCCGTCTAAGAAGAGCGTAGTGAACCGGCTCAACTTTTGCCGCTGGGTGGATGCTGCAGACCCGTGGATAGACCTAGATATCTTCCGAGAGAATGAGGTTAAGGAGCTCTCTTCTGAGGAAGAACGGGCGGGGGTATTTGCGTGGATTGGCTTGGACTTATCGGCCAGAACTGATTTAACTGCGGGGTGTATATGCTGGGACTTCGGGGACAGGATTGAGGTTGAGAGTCGGGTTTGGACTCCTGCGGATACGCTTTTCCTGAGGACAGAGCAGGAGAGTATGCCGTATAATATCTGGGCAGAGGCGGGGCACATCAAGGCGACTCCCGGTGCCGTGGTGCAATTTGATTATGTGGCTGCGTGGATAAAGGATTGTGCAGAGCGGTTTAAGATAGGCGGGGTGGCCTATGACCCGTGGCGTATTCATCAACTCGAGCAGGAGTTAGACGAGCACGGGGTGGCTACGGACAGACAGCCGGGCGGGGGCTTGTTGATGATACCTCATCCCCAGGGCTTTATCTCCGGTTATAAACCAGCTAAATACAGGATACAGGACGAAGCGAGGGGATTCAATCTATGGATGCCCCGCAGTATTGAACACTTTGAGGGGCAGATACTGGCGAGGAATTTGCGAGTTAAGGTTAACCCGGTGCTGAGGATGGCCTTCTCTGGCTGCGTGGTTATTGCTGACGCCTCGAATAATAGACGGCTTACTAAGACCAAATCTTTAACGAGGATTGACCCGGCTATGGCGATGGTCATGGCGGTGGGGGCAGCGGTGGAGAGCCGTCAGTCCACGGCTTGGAGGCCGATAGAGGACATCAGCACTGTGTTCGGAGGATTGTAAATGGGGTTAATAAGCCGTGTAAAAAACTGGATAGCCCCGCAGCAGCAGTCCTCTGGGGAGTTCCAGCAGAGTGGATTGACTGTGGCTCAGTTGAAGGAATACGCAGCAACCACTGGGGACTTGGATGTATTCAACTTCTACGGGGTGGGGGGCTACGGATTTAGGAACCAAGCGGTGACCTTCGCAGTGTTCTACCGGGTGGTGACCTTGTTATCTTCAGTGATGGCTCAGCTTATCACTTGTGGAAACCTACGCATCATCAACCCCCGAGGTGAGATTGATAAGAGCAGGATGGCACAGAACATTCTGGGGTTATTGCAGCACAGCCCTGACGGGGTGACCCCCGCTTTTCAATTCATTGAAGACGCAGCGCTGGATTATTTAATTGACGGGAATGCCCTTCTTGCGGTGCAACGAGCAATGGGGAGGTTAGCACTTCTCAAGCGGCTGGAGTCGAGCACCGCCTTATTGGATTATGACCACGAATATAACGCCATATACAGGGCCTACGATGCGTACGACTACCAGCGGGAGCGGTATAACCTTTACTCGGATTTGGATGTTATACACGCTCGGTGGGGGCTGGTCACAAAGGTTTATGGTGCCTCTGGGAACAGGGCGAGGTTTGCGAGTGCCCCCGTGGCGCTTATGAGACCTGCGGTGAGCATAGGGCTGGAGAGTGACCGCTATATATTGGACTGGTATAAGACCGATTCACCGAAGGCTAACGTGGGCATCTCAATCCAGAAGAGTTTAACGGCCGAGCAAAAGGAACAATTTTATACGCAGTTTCAACGGGCAGCAAAGACCCGTGCTCCTCTTCTAATGGGGGAGGGGGCATCCTTCACTAATTTGAATAACACCTCGTCAGGTTCATCCACCCAAGCAACCCAGAGGGATTTTCAGGTGAGTGAAATTTGCCGTATCTATGGTGTTCCTGGGCCGGTTGTTAACCAGCAGGTCACCCAGTGGGGGAGCGGGATAGAGCAGCTGAGTAAAATGCTCTATCGGTTTGGACTACGGCAGCACCTAGAACGATTGCTGAGCCCCATGAAAATGAAGCTTCTGCCGAGGGGTTATCAGTTTTCATTGGATGAAACTGACCTTCTACGGGGGGACACGGCCGGTATATCAGCGCTGCTCAACTCTACTCGGGGGGATAGTCAAAGGAAAGAGGTGGCCACAATAGAAGAGCAAAGGAGATGGGCTGGGCTTCCCGTGACGCCAGAGTACGGGGAGCTAGAGCCCCTAATGATGGCGGGGGGCAGTGATAACAACAATAATGGGGACATGAATGGTGATGCCGATAACGATGACGATGAGCAATAGAGAGATTGCACGAATGACCGGGGCTTCTTTAAAGGCTTTGGAGAAGAAGAGTATTAAGGATTACAGCGAATTGAAGAGCCAGAGCACCGCCTCTGATGTCTATCTCGAGGGAGTGATAGTGGATAGCGGGGACTGGCTGTCGGGGTTTGATGGATTTATCACCCCGGCTCAAATACGAAAGCGGTTAGGTGAGACCTCTGGGGAGGTGACCTTGCACATTGACAGCCCTGGGGGGAGCGTGTTTGCTGCCTCTAATATCCTCACGCAGATTATTAAGCTGCGTAGTGAAGGGCGGGTAGTGAATGTTCTTATCGGGGGGCTCTGCGCCTCGGCCGCTACCTATTTCCTGTTCGAGGCGGATAAGAGTATGATAGCTCCGATGGGCATGGTTATGGTGCACCGCAGCTGGACTATGGCGGCAGGTAATAGCGAGGATTTGGAAAAGGTGGCGGGGCTCCTTCGCAAAGCGGATGAGCAATACGTAGCCCAGGTGGTTTCATTGACGGGGAAGGAGCCCTCGGTGGTTGAAGGCGCTGTCAATGAGGAGACGTGGTTCACTGGCGAGGAGGCCATTGAGTGGGGATTGGTGGATGAATTATACACGAATGCCGAGCCCGTGGAGGATGATGACGTGAGCAATGAGGTGGATTGGCGGCTTTTGGTAAGCCAAATATCTGATTTTAAATATTAATAGGGAGGTATTAGGATGCCTAATATTTTTGATGAGGGGCGGTTGAAAGATTTAACCACCCAGAAGGCTAAACTCGAGAAAGAGTATGGCGAGATATCTGACAAGCTGGAGCAGGACTATGCCACTGATGGCTGGGAGAAGAACCCCAACAAGATGGTAGCCTACACCAGAGACAACATGCGGCATGGCCATTTACAGCGGGAGCTTAAACAGGTCAACGAGGAGATGGATAGGATTGAGCAATTAAAGCCCAAGCCAAAGAACACCGAATCGGCCGAGCAGGACGATGCTTTTAAGCGGTTTATACTGGGGGGCACCTCAGCACTTGGTAAGGATGAGCAGGAGCGCTGGGTGGTGGATAACGGCCAAGCGGAGGTGTTTCAAATACGTAGCCAAAATGGTGGGGACACGGGTACTGCTGCCTCACGTAGTGATGATGGCTCAGGGGGTGCTTTGACTGATATTACTACTGAGGGGCGGGTTATTGATGAATTGGACTATTTTGGTGGGGTCACCAGAATGTGCCAGATATTCAATACGATGAACGGGAATGAAATACGCATCCCGACTCACTCTGATGCCTCGGCAAAGGGCAGATTGCTTACTGAACAAAACGAGCAAATTAATAACAGGCGTATCCCTGATTTTGATTATATCAAATTTGGGGCAGAGCAGATGACCACTGATGTGGTTCCTATTGTGCGGGAGCTTATTCAGGACTCGGTTATTGACATCCTCGGTTATGCACGGAGGGAAGTCAGCCGTCAAATGTCTCGGGGCTGGGATTATGAGTTCACGCTGGGGGGCACCCTTCCAGTGGAGATTGATGGAAAGCCAGCTGAGACGAAAGCCCCGCAGGTGGATGGGCTCTTCGGTGTGATGAAAGCCGCACAGAAGGGTATTACCACGGCTCAGACCGGTAAGGTATCTTGGGAGGATATTATTAAAACTGTGCACTCTGTGGCGAGGGCTTATCGCACCGGAATGGAGGGCATGAATGGTTTGACCGCTGAGACGGGGGGGCGGGTCGGATGGCTCATCTCCGATGAGTTTGAGGCCTTGATTAAGATGCTGACAGACGAACAGGGGAGACCGCTCTGGCAGGCGATGAACCTGGGCATTGGTTCTAACGGCATGAGTGGGATGATTGCCGGATATCCTTATGAGGTATCTGGAACCTTGGATGCGGCTACTACGGGGAAGACCCCAGCCTTATTCGGGAACTTCTCCTATTATGCGGTGAGACGGATTAACGCCTTAGAGTTCTTCAGTTTCTTTGATAGCAATACTGCTAAGAGGAACCGCATTGAAATTATGGGGTATAGTCGGTGCTTTGGCCGTACTATGTTCCCAGGGCAGCCTGTTCAGGGAACCACGGCCAACAAAACGGCTTATGGCGGGATCCCCCAGATTTCTAAACTCACTATTAAGTAGGGGTGGATGAATGCCTAAATCTGGACTGGAAATTATCTCCTTGGAGAGGATTAAAACGGAGTTGAGATTCACGGAGGGGGATGATGCCCATGACCAGTATTTGAAGGACTTAATCGAGTCGGCAGCGAGTTATATTGCTGCCGACTTGGATGTTCCTCTAATTGATAAGGTGGTTTATTTTGACGGGGAGTTCCCGGATGGTGCACGGCCGATAGTGATTGAGGATAAGTTTGCACGGGGGCTCGATGGAATTAGGTATAACAGCCAGAACAATATTGGAGGTTTCTTTCCTACTTTACTGCCTTCGGAGAGGTATAATGTGGCCGAGCCGAGGGTGGATGATTATCTCGAGGGGATGATTGTGGCCTCTCCTACGGGAGGGGGCTGGGGTTTAACTGGCAGGTTCCGGGCTTTATACACCCGAGGAATTGTTGATGTGCCCCGCTATCAAACGCTTATGGTGTTGATGATACGAGCCAATTATAACGGGGAGAACATGTCCTCCGAAAGCAGCGCTTATAACCGCATAGCATCCAAGCTGCGGCAGGAATTATCAAACCCGGCTGGTTATACTGGCAGCAGGGTTTAGGCGTGGAAGGTAATGAGCGTCTTATTTTGAGACGGCCAGATGCGGAGACGCAGGATAGTTATGGGCAGCCGAGGAACATATACACGGATATTGTGGTTTATGCGAGGCGTCAGGACAGAGGCGGCCGGGAGGGTGTATATAACGACACAAGAGGCGGTCAGTGGCAGACGAGGTTTGAGATACGGGCTACTCCTGGGTTGATGAATGTTAGCGAGGACTGGGGGCTCTTTGACGGCTACGGCAACGAGCACAATTTGGAGGCGGTTATATTTGCTCCGTACTGGGGTGGTAGAAGGTTCCTCTGGTTATATGCGGTGCGAGTGGATAGGAAGGTTTAGGCGTGGTTATTGAAGTGGACTCTTACGGGGCTATAGACCTTATGAAGGCAATGCGGGCTCTTCCTGTGGGGCTACAGCGCTGGTGTATGGGGCCGGGGTGCAAAGCTGCGGCTGATGTTATAGCGGCTAATTTGAGGAAAACTGTCCCCATTGGTAAGACGGGGGGGCTTCATAAGAGTATCCGGGTTATCAGGATTAAGGACTTCCTCGGTGAAAGGGTCATTAAAGGGGGTAAATCTATTGTGGTGTACGGGGGCAAAGGTGCCCGGCAGGCACCACTATTGGAATGGGGTACAGTCAAAATAGAGGAGAGGAATTATTTAAGGAAGGCGACGAGCAAGGATGCCCAAGCACAGCACGATGCCTTCATAGAATTCTCGGCTCGAGCATTTAAGAGGACTGTGGAGAATATTGCTAAAAGGAGGGTAAAGGTGCTCGAACGTGCCTTATAATTGGTTAACAATGGGGAGTGATGAAGATGGCGGATAGACAGGGATTACTGGCGGGAAGAACGGGTAAAGGCACCCGCACGAGGTTCTTTCACAATGCGGCTTGGATGGAGATACCGGGCTTAGATAACTTTGCGGTGGGGGCTACCGAACCCACGGCAACGACTTACCGGGCTTTTGAGGGGGGCTTTGCAGAGGTAGGAGAGGCGGAAGTTGCGGATGCTACGTGGGACTTGGTTAGTTTCCTCCCGCATCATCCTGCAATAAAGGCGCTGGAGGCCTATCGCAAATCGCAGGATAGTGTTCAATTCCGTGTGGAGACCGGGGAGATAAGCAAGTTCAGTCCCGCAGCGGGGGCAACGATTGCTATTGATACCTCGGGGGCGGTCACCTTCGGAGGTAATGGCCTCGGGAGTAAAGCGCTGGATTTGAAAGAAGTGGCTCGAGGAATGTGTTTTAAAATTGGTGGTGAGCTGCAAACGATTACTTCAATTAGTGATGATGTGACTCCCGTATTTGTAGCGGAGAGCCCCGCCACCGCAGTTGCCGCAGGTTCTTATTCTGTGGTGTTTCCAATTCTACGCTGGGAATTCACTGGGATAGTAAAAAGCCCCTTTGAGACCTCGGTAGGACGGGAGAGTTTGATTGCAAGTAGGTTTGTGGTGACGCCTACGCAAATTATTAATCTGCCCACAATTCAAACCAGCTTAACGGAGTAAATAATGAGTAATAACAAAGCAAAAGTAGACCAAATACTAGCACGAACGAAGACCTTTGATTATGATGGGGTGGAGTTCGAGTTAGGGATGCCCACCGCAGTGCAAATTGCGGAGCTCCGTCAACTTCAAATTGCTTCTGCCCAGTATGATGAAGACGGCTTTAAGTCGGAGGCGGGGCTTAATCATTTAACTGATTACACCACGAAGATGGCGGCCTATGTTCTAGGGCTGGAAACTGAGGATGCCTCGGCTGTGATATTTGCAACCGGCGGGGAGGGTGGTGGATTATTCACTGCTATTCAAGAGTTTCTGGGGCTTAAATCAATCGAGGATGACGGCAGCACCGCAGACCCTTTGTAGCCGTCAGGTTCGGGGCAGCGGGTTCGGTACGGGAGTATATGAGTTATACCCCGGCCGAGCGTCTAGCTTGGCGGGAGCACTTTGAGAGGTACCCTCCGGGGGATTTCTACACGCAGAAACTTCTAGCCGATTTAGTGGCGATGTTAGGGGGTTTTTTGAGCGGAAAGCCTTTAACGGCTAAATCCGTGGCTCCTTGGCTCTACCCGTCTAAAAAGGGCAAAATTGAGCCACCAGCCCCCCACGAGGATTTAATTCTAATGTCTCTCCAAGCAATACAGGACGAAAAGCATGGCCAGGAATGCTAGGGTAGGGGGTGTATACGCCACTTTCTTCGCACGGAACGAGGATTTTCTTCGCAAGACCAAGCAGAATATCGCTGCAATTCAACGCCAGCGGCAGATACAAAACAACCTCCGGAGGTCGGCTTATCAGGTAAGGAACACCTTCAAAGGGCTAACTTCAACCTTTGCGGCTTTTGCGGGGGTCGCAGGAGTCGGTGCGGTGGTCACTGGACTGACGAGGGCGACTCGGGAGGCGGGGCAATTTGCTGTAGTGATGGAACGACAGGCCTCGGCTATTGGTCTGCAGGTGTCTGAGTTTTCTAAATTATCGGCTGCTTTTCAAACCTTTGGTGGCGAGGCGGAAGACCTCTTCGACATCATTAAAGAGGTTGATGTAAGGACTGCGGAGGCCATCACTGGCGCCACAGTTGCGGTGGAGGCCTTCACTACGGCCGGGGTAGATTTTAAAAAGGCGTTTGACGATAATTTGAGCAGTATAGAGCGGTTCAATGAATTTGCGGATGGGGTGAAGGGTCTCGTTGATTCGGGCAGGAAAGACCTCGCCTTGTTTGTGGCGAACGAATTATTAGGGGATATCGGCACGAGGTTTGTGGGGTTTCTAGAGCTGGGTAGTGAAGGGATTAGAGACCTTGTAATAAGTATGGGGGATTTGGCGGGGCTGACTGATGAGCAGTTTAACAACCTCATCTCCTTGGACACCCAGTATGTAAAGTCAACGAAGAAAATAAGCAATTCAGTGCGGGGCATAATTGCTGACAATACGGATGTATTTGAGCGGTTATTGAATCTAGGAGAGGTGGTTATCCCCGGGGCATTTAAAGGGGTCACCTCCACGATAGGCTTCCTGCAGGAAAACCTGTATTTAGTACGGCTGGCAATCTCCGCATTGGCGGTGCGGCTTATCTCTGGCACGGGGCTGCCTAAATTCATATTTGATTTGATTGTGGCTACTAATTACCTTAAAGCGACTACTACGGCCACGCATGTGCTTAGAGCCGCAGTGGGGGCACTAAAACGGGCTTTCCTAACCTTCCTCCCCACCGCCATATTCTTCGCAGTGTTCGAGCTGGGTGTTCAGTTTGCTTTCTTAAGCAAGGAGGCGGGGGGCAGCGGTGCAGCAATAAGCACCCTTGGACAGCGTCTTGCTCAATTTGGCCGGGTCAGTGCTGCACGAATAAGAGTAGTAGTGGCGGAGTTGAAGATATTTGGGCTCGAAATACTGCGGACTTTTATTGAGAGTTTATCACTAATAGACGACTTTTTTAGGGATGTGTTCAATGGGGTGGTGGACTTCTTGGAGGGTGCTTGGCAGAGTATAGTGTCTATCTGGGATGGCCTCGGGGATACCTTCAGTAGCGTACTGGCGGGGCTCGGTGATTTGTTAAAGAGCGGGTTGACTAATATAATTATAGGGGTGATTAACGGCATCAACTCTTTGCTCCGCACTTTATTCAGCTTCGCAACCTTTCATCCAATCCTGGGTATAGCTGTTCGAGTGGCTAAGTTTGTGGGGGAGAATATAATCGGAGCACTTAAAGAGCTGTTTGTGGCCGTGCTGCCTTTTATACGGGGCTTCTTTTATGATGCACTGGCGGGGCTGCAGGGTTTTGTGGCTAGTGGATTGGAGTCGCTGCAGAATTTCATAAGGGGGTTTGATGATGCCTTTAAAGAGGTTAGAATAATCGCCTTGCAGGGAGTGGAGCTTATATCCGCTGTATTTAGGGATTTTCCTAACACAATTAAAGCGGTGTTTCAACTCGGATTTAACGGGATTCTTGAGTTATTTGAGGGTCTAGTTAACGGGATTATTAAAAGGATTAACAATTTTAGTGATAAAGTAAATAACGCCTTTTCATTTATTGGTGTCGGGGATTTGGTCTCGGATATTGCTTTGATTGATGTTGATAAAATAAAGGTGAATTATGACGGGGCGGCCGATGAGATTGTTGATAGTTTGCAAAGCACTTTTGCCCAGATACGTGCCGAGGTGGAGGCCTCTGGGGGGCTGAGTGATTTGTTAACCGGCACTATTGATAGTGTGCGGTTATCTCAATCGGTCAACCAAGCGCTAGCGGATGCGGAGCGGGCAGTTTCTGATAGCCAAACATTAGGCGGGGCACTGGCTAAATTTGTTGAAGACCAGTATAATGATTTACTAGCGGGGCTTGATGAATATATAGCGGGGCTTGAAGATGTATCCGCAGCTGAGAAGGAACGGCTGCAGGAATTGATTAACAGCAATAAGGAGGCTAATGAGTCGCTCGGAGAGACGGGTGATACAATAGCGGGGATAAACGGGGAGCTCAGCAAACTCGGGGAGGAGGGGGCAGCTTACCTTTCGGAGCTTGGGAATAAGACCAAGGAAAACAATGACGAAATGGAGGAGGACACCAAGCGTACTTTTGAGTCAATAGTTAGGGATATGAAGGGGTTCAATGACCAATTACTGGACATATTCGAGCGGAGCACCGGGGCTATTGGTGATTTGGTGGGGGATATTGTAGTGGGCTTTAAGGATGCGGAGGAGGCGGCAAAGCAGTTTGCTAAAACTCTAATTCGAGATGTGGTTTCTGCTCTGGTTAAATCGGGGTTGAAGAAATTGCTGGGGAGCTTCCTCGGGATTAGCTTTCCTTTCTTCCAGCACGGGGGACTAGCGGAGCGGGGGCTAGCGGTAGTCGGCGAGGCGGGTCCAGAGCTAGTTGATTTCAGGAGCCCAGGAAGGGTATACACGAATGACCAGTTAAGCGCTGCGGTGCACGGAGGGGGTGGAGGTAATAACTTCTACTTCCAGCCTAATATTTATTCCTCTGACGGGGCTGCGGTCACTAAATCACTACGGGATGCCTTTCCTATTTTCCAAGCGGAGATTATGCGTACTTTTAGGCAGGAGATATCCTCTCCTACTAATACAAGAGTAGCGGTTAGGGGGTAAAAGATGCCAGAACTAATACCATATGAGCCCTCTTTAAGAATACTCTCTTTAACCCTCAACCCGGTTGAAGAGCAGGTGGTTCATAGGATTGAGAGTACGGGGGGCAGGAAGGTTATAACGCTATCCCCCTCTTATTTCACTGGAGCGGTTTCCTTCGGTGCACGGGCAGACAGGATGGCTATAGCACGGGCAGAGGCCTTCTTCACTTCTTTGCGGGGGCAGGAGAACTACTTTGATTTGCCTTTACAGAATATCAAACCCACTGGCGGGGCGGGGGGCAGCGTGGTTTCTGTCGGTGAAAATAACAAGATAGAGGTTAATTTTAGCACGGAGATAGGGTTCTACTGGCACTCAAAGGGGCGGCTCTTCATCCACGTCTCCCGGGAGGGTAGTATGATGGAATTGCTCCCTAATATACCCTGGGCAGCGGGTGATATTATTCAACCCGCCAGCTTCATACGTGTGCGGCCGAGCGGGGCTGTGAACCTTCCAATTACTCCGCACTGGGGTGGTGGATGGACACTTCAGTTTGAGGAGTTGATATAGTGGACTGGGAGGAGAACCTTGTCGCTTTACTGGGGGCAGCGGGGATAAAGGCCTATCCTTTGGTAGCACCGCTGGAGGCGGATAAGACGGCCGGGCACGTGGTGTATTCTTTAATCAATGACCAGATTCATAACTCATTTGAGGGGTGGATGGTGGATAGTGTTCTGGTGCAGATTGATGCACGAGCGGAGCGGTATCCTGCATCCAAGAAATTGCTAGAGAAGTGCCTCGAAGTCCTCCGTGCACGAGGCAAATCTCGGCAGGTTTTTATGGTGGAACGGGAGGAAATTGATAGCGAGTATAACCCGACTTTGGACTTGTATAGGCGGGTAGTATATATTCATATTGACCCCGATTTTGTGCTGCTGGAACCAATAAATAACCGGTCATTTGACGCCTCATTTAGCGGGGCATTTGCATGACCGAGGTAGCGAAGCTTCTAACTTTAACACGGCTGGGCTCATCTTCCCGCACGTATCGGTTCTGGTCTCGGCAGGGGGCACTCAGTTTTGAGGGTGTTAACTGGCGGGGCACCGACTCTTCGCAGGGTTCAATCCAGAGCATAGGGCAGATATCATACTCGATAAATGAGACGGCCAAGGAGCTGGGGTGCAGGATGCTTTCGGAGGACGCTACTTTAATTGATGATATGGCGTGGGGCTCGTCTTTGAGTGAGGGGATTGTCGGCCTCATATATTACACTGGCGGGGCTTGGAAGCGATGCCCGGTTAAATATCGAGGGCTGATTGGAAATGTGGTTAAAGACGGGCGGGCACTCAGTTTTAGTCTGAGCACATTTGATGTGGATAGGGACAGGATTAGGCCGGGCATCTGGTCGCATCAGTCCCAGCTGCGGCAGTATCCAAATGACCAAGGCTTTAGGTTCTTAAACTTCTTGGTGGCCTCCCGAAATATCCAATTTCTTCAACCCATAAGCAGCAGAGAGTAATGCCAGTAGATAAACTATTTACACCGGGGGCAGATTTAGACCTCGATTTAGACACTTCTGTTGGCGGGGTGGTGCAACAACAGAGTTATATAACGCCAAAGTCCTCGGATATTTTGGAGCAGACAGGACGAACGATAGGCACTTTAAGAACGGAGGCCAGAAATGCGCAGTTGAAGAACGCTTATATTAACGCTCGGTGGGTGGTCGGTAAAGCACTGGTGGGGGGCACGGAGGTCTGGTATCAGGAGGACTTTAGTGACCGCATAATATCCAGCAATAGAGTGACATCTAGGACTCGGGAGAGGGCTAGGCAGGTGGTGGTGCTGTCGGAGGGTGGTGTTGAAGGGGTGGAGAAGATATTCCTAGACGGGGAGGAACTAACACAATTCTACTCTATTGGTCAGTACGGGGACTACTACAATACACCTTCTGGGGGCTTTGTTATTGATGGTTCTACGGCAGGGAGAATTATCGGGGTGGATGAAAACCCCACGGATAATAGGGTTTATGCTCTGGCGGTTATTGACTTCCCACGGGGTGAACAATTATGGCTAGGTATCATCAACCCCACCACGATGCAGTGGGAACAAATAGGCCGGGTTAACTACGCTACGAGTGTAAGTGTTAATAACGGGGGCATGGCTTTTGATAGTGATGGAAATTTGTACGGCATCTGTAATGCCCGGTTTTATAAAATTAATCACGCTTTGCCGGAGGATAACACGGGGGACTTTGGATATAAGGGCAATTTAAGTAGTATAGCAGCAAGGTCAGTAGACGGATTTGTTATTGATAATGATGGGGTGGGCCATACTCTGCAAATGAGATATGGGAGCTATGAAGTGTATAGTTTTAATTTAGCCACTCCTAATAATACCTCTGATGCCTTTGGCCTTTCAGGGGCGGGGCTAATGCCCACCAATGACCAATTCCGCACTTATTATGGCTCAATGGCATATGACCGGGGGGCGGGTGAATTTGTATTTTTATGCTCATATATCCAGCAAGAAGATTTTGGGGATTATGATTTTTTGTGGGGTGATGCTAAATATATGATGATACGGCAATCAACCCTAGCTGGAATATATGATATGGGGGTTTATGGCCACTCATCTTGGCGAGGTAGCGAGGAGTTTCCTATACGAGATTTGCCGGGTGTGTATCCCGGCCGGGGGGTGATGGCGGGGCTAGACGGAGTAAGGCCTGATTATAGAATTTTCAACGAGTTCTGCATCACTTCCAACGGGTATTTTATTTTATTGAGAGATACTAGCAACCTAAATTATTTATACAATGCGGCTGACCTAACAGACCGCTCCCCCATCAACTTTGCCCGGCCGGATATACTGCCAGAACGCTCTTCAATAACTTTTGAGGGGTATTACAAAAGGGCTGCATCATCACAACCCTCTCGCCCTGTCCTCAGTATCCGCTTGTTTTATGATGGAATAAATAACACCTTTGACCGCTCCTTCTTTGAGTTTGAAGATAACGAGCAAAAGGACATAGGGGCGTGGACTTATGATTGCATCCTCAAAGGCAAATGCTGTGCTTTAATTGAATATGAACAGGCCGAATTTTCCAGCGGGGCTGTGTTCTGGGAGTCCTTTCCTAAAATTGAGTTTTTAGTGAAAGGGCTGCGGTTGAAGGTGCCTGATAAGGCGGTGCTCGAGTGGAGTGATAACGCTGCTGCGGTGAGGCGGTGGTGGTTAGAAAACCGGCGGGGGATCCCTGCGGGGGGTATTGATGAACAAAGCTACAAAGCGGCTTTTGATATTTGCGAGGCCGAGGTGGTTAATGTGCTGACTGACCGGGAGCGGGAGGAGGGCTATCCTTTAACTGCCAAGAGATACACTTCTAACGGCCTTATCTTCGCTAGTGATGACCCGGTGGCGGTAGAGGATGAACTGAACTTTTGCTGGGCAGGAAACGTGGTTTTAGGCGGGGATGGTAAATATCTATTTAAGCCGGGTTCAACCACCCCTATTGTGGCTGATATTACAGAGGCGGATATTATTACACGGGGGGCGGTGCAGTTGACTGAAGCCCGTCAAAAGAAGGTTAACTCGGTATCAATGGAGCTAGCCCAGAACGAGCACAGGAACTACCTCCCGGCCGACATCCCGCCATATGATGACCTCGCCTTAATCCAGCGGGATGGGGAGGTTCTACCGCTCGACTACGGGAAGCGGGCTTTCATCACTTCTCCCGCTACGGCTAACCGCCTCTTAGCACAGCAGCTGCGGTTAAATCGGCTCGTGCGCAGGTGGGCATATAAGCTCTCACCACGGGAGGACTTTTCTTTGATGGGGCTTTTGCCGGGGGATAGGGTCACTATTGAGGACTCAGTCAACGGGCTCTCCCGTCTCAAATGCGTGGTTCTATCCATCAATATAAACTCTGATTATACTTTGAATATTACATTAGCGGAGAGCCCCGATGGAATATATGCGGATACGGGGGTTAACCCCACATTACAAAGGAATTTGCGAGTTGAGGAAAACCGCACATTTGCGTGGCCGTATCGGGATTCTGAGTCGGCATACTTTCAAATAGACGAGGCAAGAGTTACGATTGGCCAGGATGTATTTACCACCTCCTCGGCCTATGACCGGCTAGATGCGGATGACCTCGTGCAGGTAGAGATATTAAACACGGGGGGCTTTGTATCAATCACTCCGGGCACGGAAGCCCCGCCAGATACTCTGCCAGATGTGGTTCTACCGACTTTAACCATCAATCCAATTCCTGCGGGGCTTGAAGGCTCTCAGGTGGTTATCTCCGTGAACATATTCAACGGCAACTTTGACAGGATCACTTTTGACTGGGAGGTCTCTGGTGGGGTGCTGGATGATAGCACGGCTCCGAGCCCTTTACTCACCCGGCCGGATGTATCAACACGAACTGAGTATACTGCACGGCTCTCGGTTTTGGTGGAGGGGCTAGGGATTAGATTTAAGCCCTTTTCGGAGGTCATAGAAGTGGAGGAGGTTAAATACATAGTTGAAAACACCCCCGTCACCGCTCCCACGACAGCCCCGCCTAATCTAAAGGAGGAGCAGGTCACGGAGAAGAGTATTTTATGGGACTGGGACTCTGTGCCGAGTGCCACGAGTTATGAGTACCGATTTGCCGAGGGGTCTTCAATTCCTGCACGGCAGGACTGGGTGCGGGTGGAGGCCTCTCCCACCCCTTCGCAGGTCACCTTAACGGGGTTGAAGCACAATACAGAATACACGATTGAGGTGCGGGGCAGGAACAGGGCGGGTGCTGGACCATCCTCCCTTGACTCCGCAGTGACCTCAGATTTGCCGGTGGAGATGGATGGTCCACCTACTGTGGCGATTGTATCATCCACTTTGAGACGAACTGGCGGGGTATTTGTCTCGGTTTCTAGGGCTGTGGACACGGCTTATTATATGACCATTCAGGCAGCGGGGCAGCGGGACTTCGCAGAGGATGATGAAGACTTCCCTTTATACACCACATACACCACGAGACCCGCCACACTACCCGTGGGCTCTTTACCAAATGCTGCGGTTGAAGAGGCGAGGGCTACGGGGCTTTATGTACGGGCTCGACTGACCACGGCCGCTAACGATGGCGGGGAGCAAGGGGGCTGGTCTAATATTGTATTTATAAATAGGTTAATCTAATGACGAAGCAGGATATTTCTACGGCCATCTCTACGGGGATTGTGCAGAATGATGAAGGCCAGATAACGGCCAAAATTGTTAAAGATATTTTGGATTCTTTGGTGGCTCTGCTGCCTAGTAATGACGCCGAGGGGAGCCCCGCCACGAAAGAGATTATTGCGGGGTATCTCTCGAGCGGTGCTAATATTTCAATAACCGAAGACGCTGGGAAGCTGGTTATTGCTTTAGACGGGGATTTGATTGATGAGGCGGGGGTGCAGTCAATTATAAACACGCACATAACGGCCGGGCAGGATATCACTGCGGAGGTGGTGGAAGGGAATTTGAAAATATCATTTAGCGGGGTCATCCCTTCGCAGGAAGGTATTCTTAAGGACATTGAGGTCAGCAGCCCTTTAACGGCCTCCTATGATGATACTACGAAGAAGCTGAGTATAACGGCTGGGGGGTATGATACGAACCCGGCCTTCAATAACTCGGCTACGCTTGATGTAGTGCAGTCCACTGGGTTATACACGGCAACCGCTTATAATGAGGCCTTATATGATACTTTTAATGTGGATGAGGCGAAGTTTATGCTCCCCCCGAGTAGTGATGAAGAGCAGGGTATTCTAATCAATTTGTATGAGGTGGATACGGGGTTTATAAATTATGTCCAACCGGGGCTTGTAGCGGGGGTGTATCAAAAGAATAATGACGGCAGCCTCCACACGATTATTGAGGGTGCAATTAACAGCGTCAATAACCCGAGTCAACGAAAGCTCTTTTTGAGTTTAGAGGGGGCAATAGCGAGGGGGGAGCCAATACGGGACATCAACGTAGCCCAGCCCTTGTATTGTTTGCGGGTGGAAAACAAAATATTGAGTCGGATTGAGGTTTTAGAAAATGATGGGGGCGGGGCACCCGGCTCGGCTTACACTGAAATAGTGCAAGTGCAAAGTGTTGATATTGATGTGACTACTAGCCGAAGGTTTGTTGACACTGGATTTACTTTACCAGTTAGGGATTTTGTAGTTAATTTCGGTGAAAGAAGCTCATCATCTACGAGTATAATTCTGGGGCAATGGTCTTTAATAATGTTATCGCAATTAAGCGATTTGGACACGGCAGAGGTCGGTGCTGCATTTAATAATAATAATAGTTTAAACTTATCTTATGGGAGCCCTAATTTTTATTTAGGTCATAATGCGGCGGGAAATTTAGTGGTATCTACACCAAATTCGGGATTTGACTTACTACCCTTTTCTATTGGTTATTTATCTGCGGCTATTGGGGACCAAGGTGGTGAAGACGCTATCGCAAGAGCGAACGCTTTGGCGGGTATTAACGAAGCCCGCACGGCGGAGACCACTGCAAACCTCGCTAGAACCGAGGCGGCTGCGGTTAAGGTCACGGCTGACCTCTCGCTGTCGAGGACTCAACGGCTCACGCATATTACCCCGTGGACTTATGACGGGGATGCACGAACCATTTATTTGGAGTGGAAGCCGATAAGGGCTATTTCCTCTGGCACGTCTTTGACCATAAGAATTGAAGGCATTTCCAAGACATACACTTTAACCGAGGGCTTGGCGGCTAACGACAGCCACGGGTTATTGATACCTTTCACTGCCACTTCAAATGACGCTGCCAATATTCTAAGGAACGCAGTCAACTCGAGGGCGGGGCACTTGCTAGCTTCGGTTGAAGACACCTCCAATTCCACGACAGATTATTGCTGGATACCGGTAGTTAAATCAATGAATTGGACAGCACTAACCGGGGATAGCCCGTATACAATTTCGAGTCACTATACGGAGTTTATGGTTGAATACGGGGTCTCGGCGAGTAGCGTATTCACGACATTTGTGGGGAGGGTGCAGATACCTTCAACGGCTAAAACCTTCCTCCACGACACCGAACGGCCAGACGGAGAACATGCGGCAGAGCTGGGGGTTAATCTAACCCTAAATAACAATACTTTAACCGCCACAGTACGGCAGCAGGATGGCTCCCGAGGGGCGGTTTCAATCCAGAAAATTTATGCGAGGTAATAGAAGATGGATAGCTGGCGATTAGGGGTTGAAGAAAACCGCTGCGAAGGAACTTTCCAAGCGGTGGCAAAGCGTAGTGATGAAACTCGGCGGGGGGATGCTCGTAAGAGTTTGGATGAGTGCTGGAAGGATTTGCACCATTTCCACCGGCATGGGGTTTTCACCAAAGACGAGGATGAAAGGGATGACGCTCGATAAACAAATATTATGGGTGGCCGGGATTGTCGGAGGCCTGATAACAATATGGCGGGGCATTGATATGGTCAGGAAGTCTGGGGAGCGGCATCAGGAGTTAATTGACTCCATCAAAGCGCTTCAAAAGAACGAGGTTAAACAGGATGAAATTATCAAAGAACTAGACAGGAAGCTCGATAAGGTTTTAGCGGATGTGCTAGTGATTAAAAGCAAAGTGGAGTAGTGATGGATTTAATATTTATGGTCTTGGTGGCCGGGGCTGTGGCCGTGGGGTTCCTTGGAGCGGCTTTAATTGATAAGACCTTGTTTAGGCCTGTTTATCAATACACGCTTAAGCAGACGAGCCGAGGGCGGTGGAGGATTAACCTGCGGGATGCCGAGGGGGATTCAATATTGGTGACCTCTGGGGCGGGGTTCAAAACACGAGCCGAGGCCGAGGCAGTGATGGAAGGGCTGCGGGGGGCTAAACTGGTGGATGTGGATATTGACCAAGAACTGCAAGGCTGTTAAAACGCCCTTTTGTGGCCTCAATTATTCGGTGGGGTAATCATCCCACCCCCTAGCGAGAATCAAAGGAAAAGGGGCTTTGTGGCGGAGGTAATTCGGCAATTCCAAAGAAAAAGGGCGGTTGAACCGCCCTTCTTCATATTGGAGGATTGATTAACCAAGCATTTGTATGATATTGTTAATCATCTGGGCAGCGGTTAAAGGGCTGACTTTAAGGGATGAGTCGTCACCAATTTCAACGAGCCACGTGGCTTCATCCACCACTAAATCACCCCTGTAGGCCTCGGCCGTGGAGGTGGCGGTTATGATGTATTCATTATCAAAGTCCTCGGCATTTTTAGTGATGCGGCTCAATAACTCGAAGTACCGGGTGGCGGTTAATTCATCCACCCCGTGGCCATTGAACAGGAAGAACCCGTTAATAAATACGTACCACTTATGCTGCACCAAGATGGCCTCGGGGGAGGAGTGCTTGGTAATTGTAATTGCTTGAGTCATAAAATTTCCTTTTTGTTAACTCGGTTATGGCTTATCGTCAGACCGCAGGAGCCACCCTGCGATAACCCCCGGCTCGAAAGCCGAGGGTTTCAATTCTAACCAATAACAAAAGCGGTGGGGTGATTGCGTTGAATCTGCAACCACGCCTCGGCTTCCATCCCCGCAGCCTTTTGATTAACCGCTATGGCTTGTTTGATTGTTTTGACGGCCTCGGCCACGTCTTCAATAAATTGGACATTGCGGCCGGTTAGAACCTTCTCACCATCAATAAACAAGGCGGTGGGAGGGCGTGACTTTGGATTGTAAATAATTTGTTTAACCTCGACTTGGGTCTCGGCCGTGATATTCATTGCTTGGATTGGATTAGTCATTTTCAAATTTCCTTTTTGAATTAAATATTATTGAATACGGGCTACAATACTGCGGAGCATTTTAACCCATGATTTGGCGGAGGTTAAGTCCTCGAAAGTGAACCAATTTACACCATCAACAAAGACATGGAGGTCTCGGGTGTAAATAAATGAATACGAGGTAAGAGTCCAATTCGTGGATGATTGAACTGGCAGGGCTTGAAGGCCTCGCAGTGTATGACCTAGACGCTTGGCTCCGAGTTTCGAGCCGTCATAAATTAGGTGGCCATCAACTAAAACTTTGCGGTCTTGGACTTGGATATCTTGGGTCTTGGTAAAATCGAGTTTAGTCATTTTAAAATTTCCTTCGTGGTTAATAAATTCTTTGTTGATATCAATATGGGGATTCCAAGGGTTTATTGCAAGGTTTTTTTTAAAAAAAATAATTTTTTTTTGAAAGCCCCGCACGTGCGGGGGCAAAGGCCTTAATTTTTTTTATTGAATATGAAAAAGGGCGGTTCAAACCGCCCTTTTGTTCAACGAGTCACCCCGAATCAATCCAATAATTTAAAGAACCTCCGCAGGGATACGGCTGCGGTTCGAGCCTTGGCTTGGCTCGTGTAATTCAATTCGAGCCCCCCGTGTTTAACTGCTCGGCCGTCCTGTTCAACAACAATATATTTAACCAATTGAACTGGCTGCTCCAATAACCGAGCACGCTCCCGAATTTCAAACAGCACCCTGTCAATTTGATAAGCCTGCCATTTATTCATTTTATCACTCCAATAATATCGGGCACCAATTTTGAATTGGTAAGACGAGCTCCCTCGGTGCACTAGATCAATTTCGGAGTCGGGCTTGATAATAACCGAGTATTTCATCCTGACCATTTTGTAATTTCCTTCCAGTTGAACTGGCGGGGTGCATCCACCCCGCCATTGTTTGATTAACCAATAACCTTTAAGCGGGTGATGGTTCTTTCAATGGCCTTCAAAACCACCTCGGTGTCGGCAGCCTCAATTCCATCATACAATAACACCCCTTGCTGTTTAACCCCGTCTTCATCAAGGGCATTTAACCAAATTTCATTGCCCGACTCGACATGGTGGAGCGTGGCGTTCTTGGTTAAGGTGTACCCCCCGAGGTGGATTGAACACGCCTGAACCAGCTCGAGGTCTTCCTCCACGGCTTCGCAGTATTCTTTGGTGCGGTGGGAGGCCACATACTGCCCTCCGATTGAAACCACACCGAGGGTGGGGTCATGAGAGTCCGGAGTGGTTAGAATTTCCTGCTCCGGGTTGATTGTTAGTAAAGTCATAAAATTTCCTTTTTGTTTGACTTGGTCTTGGCTGTATCATCAGTCCGGGAGCACCACCCCCCGAATACCCCCGGCTCGAAAGCCGAGGGTTTCAACTTATTGATTTGAACTAGCAATTTTCCAAGTGCC
>MKWU01003308.1_pt1 | contig 21629 bp, 21 predicted proteins | sample 809101 | NCBI WGS metagenome assembly MKWU01 (sample SAMN05860141, study PRJNA318959) | sponge metagenome | host: Aplysina aerophoba | place: Slovenia: Piran, Adriatic Sea, Gulf of Piran | collected 2013-05-07 | reverse complement strand
CAATTGCTGTGATGTACACTGTGTAACCATGGGGATGGGAACTCCTGTATATGTAAGTGTCGGATAACACGTTCATATACCATGGATCCCATCCCCATGCAAAGGCTTTGGTGATCGATGCGGGCTAGGGCGACAGCCGCATTGCACCCGCCCCCAACTGCACAGACCAGGAGACGAACAAGACATGGCTGCGAAAGACGTTAAGTTCAGCGCTGATGCCCGATCGCGCATGATCAGGGGTGTCAACATTCTGGCCGATTCGGTCAAGGTGACACTCGGGCCCAAGGGCCGCATGGTGATTCTCGACAAGTCCTTCGGGGCGCCGCGCATCACCAAGGATGGCGTGACCGTCGCCAAGGAAATCGAGCTCGAGGACAAGTTCGAGAACATGGGCGCCCAGATGGTGCGCGAAGTGGCCTCCAAGACCAATGACGTTGCCGGCGACGGCACGACCACGGCCACCCTCCTCACCCAGGCGATCGTGCGCGAGGGCGCGAAGGCGGTAGCCGCCGGGATGAACCCGATGGATCTGAGGCGCGGTGTCGAAGCCGCGGTGGAAGCGGTGGTCCGGGATCTGTCCAGACGCTCGCGCAAGATCAGCACCGACGACGAGATCGAGCAGGTCGGCACCATTTCGGCCAACGGTGACAAAACCGTCGGCGAGATGATCGCCAACGCCATGAAGGCTGTCGGCAAGGAAGGCGTCATTACCGTTGAGGAGAACAAGGGTATCGGCACCGAACTCGAGACCGTCGAGGGCATGCAGTTCGATCGTGGCTACATTTCGCCCTATTTCGTAACCAACGCCGAGAAGATGGTCGCGGAGCTCGAGGATCCCTTCATCATGCTGCACGAGAAGAAGATCTCGAACATGCAGGACATGCTGCCGGTTCTCGAGCAGATCGTTCAGTCGGGGCGCCCGCTGGTGATCATCTCCGAGGACGTCGAGGGCGAGGCTCTTGCCACGCTCGTCGTCAACCGGTTGCGCGGAGGCCTCAAGGTCGCCGCCTGCAAGGCACCGGGCTTCGGCGACCGACGCAAGGCGATGCTCGAGGACATTGCGATCCTGACCGGTGGCCAGGTGATCAGCGAGGATGTCGGCATCAAGCTCGATAACGTCACCCTCGACATGCTGGGCACGGCCAAGCGCGTCGAACTTACCAAGGAGAATACGGTGGTCGTTGGCGGTGCCGGCAGGAAGTCGGACATCAAGGCCCGCTGCAACCAGATCCGCCAGCAGGCCGAGGAAACCAGCTCCGAATATGATCGCGAGAAACTGCAGGAGCGTCTGGCCAAGCTGGCCGGCGGTGTTGCCGTCATCAAGGTCGGTGGCGCCACGGAGATCGAGGTCAAGGAGCGCAAGGAACTGGTGGAAGACGCTCTCAACGCGACCCGCGCAGCTGTCGAGGAAGGCATCGTCGCCGGCGGCGGCTCAGCCCTTCTCGTTGCGACCCGGGCCCTGAAGAAGGTCAAGCCGGAGGAGGCCGACCAGCAGGTCGGTGTCGACATCGTGCGCCGCGCCATCGAGGCGCCGGCCCGCCAGATTGCGGAGAACTCCGGACACGATGGCGCCGTCATCGCCGGAAAGATCCTCGAGAGCAAGGAACCGAACTTCGGCTTCGATGCCCAGGAGGAGGTCTACAAGGATCTCGTCAAGGCGGGAATCGTCGATCCGACCAAGGTGGTGCGCACGGCCCTGCAGGATGCTGCTTCGGTGGCCGGGCTGCTCATCACCACCGAGGCGATGGTGGCCGAGATCCCGAAGAAGGACCCACCGATGCCGGCTGGCGGACCGCCGGGTGGCATGGGAGGTATGGGTGGCATGGGAGGCATGGGAGGTTTCTGACCCCCTGCTCGCCCGAGCATCCTCCGACAAGGGGGGCCGTGGCTTGGCCATGGCCCCCTTTTCATTTTCAAGGGGGCCGGCGACCTGACTGGAGGACCGTCGCCCGCCTTCGGGCATCCGCAAGGCACGCAACCGCCTGGCGGCGTGACGTCCGGTGGAGAACGCCCCGGGCGCCAGGCGGACTCTGTCGGGACGCAGGACTGGAGCATCCGATCGACTTGGAACAGGTCCCGGTCTGCGGGACACCGGGCCTGATCGCTCCTGCCTGTAGTCGAGCGGGTCAGGGCCGCGGCGAAGGTTGCGCCCGTTGGCGCCGCGGGCGATGCCGTGACGATCCGTCCCGGCGGAACGGCGGCCCTTCCACAATCGGCGGCTGCCGCGGAGACGCATTCTCCCGCCCATGGCGCACCACGAAGGGCCCAATGCCAGCCCATGAACTCGCGCCGCGTGTTCTCCGTCAGGGACGGCCGCGGCGGTTCCCGCCTTGACGTCGAGGAACGCCTCGCCAGTCGCGGACCGTCAGATCAGGCGGTTGGCCGTGCGCAGGAAGACGGCAAGCGTACAACCGGTGCGGGTGGTGGACGAATGGATCGTCCCCGGTCTGAACGACACGAAGTCCCCCTGGCGGAAGACGCTGCCGTCGTCATCGATGAGCTCGCCGTCGACCACGAGAAAGTCCTCGTGGCCGACGTGCTCGTGGGGCAATGACGAGTAGCCCGGTTCGAGACGAAGCAAATAGGATCCACACCCGGTCTCGCGATCGAGACTCATGTTGATCCACGACAGTCCGGGGATGGCCTCGCCGTAGCGGTCATAGGGCACAAAGCGGGAGGTATCGTCACCGCGGCGGACGATGCGACGGGATTCGTTCGTCATCGCGTCACTCGAACGAGACCTCGACACGCCGGTTGCCCGGGTTGCGCACACCATCGCCGGTCTCGACCGCCGGCAGGGCCTCGCCATGCCACTCGAGAGCAAGGATCGAGGGATCGATCCCCGCTTGCGTCATGTAGGCAGCGACCGCGTCCACACGCTCCCTGGAGAGGTCCATGTTGAAGAGGATGCTTCCCGAGGTGTCGGCGTGGCCCGAGATCACGATGGCCGACGGCTGCTGGCGCACGGCCTCCGCCACGACACCCCCGAGAAATCCCATCGCGATCTCCGAGAGGTCCGGGCTGTGCCAGGCGAAGTAGACGACAAATTCCGTTTGCGGCTCGGGTTCCGGCACGGGTTCGGGCTCGACGTACAGGAGCTCTTCCATGGCCGCATAGAAGACATCGCGACACGACGCTATCTCGGCCTCCTGGTGGGACGCGATCGGGCCGGGATGGAACGGCCCCTCTTCGGCCTCCTCGATCCAGCAGTCGAAACTTGTCTGCGCGCGGGCCGCAGCCTCAGGACGCTCAGCCCTGTCGCCTGCCTCCAGTTCCGCCATCAGGTTTGCCCGTTCGCTGACGAGAAGGTCCATCGTCTCCGCCGAGTCGATATTCCAGCCTGTGGGATCCCATGGCTCGACGGCACCACCCTGCGCCACCATCTCTGCCCGGTCGCGAAATGTCGCGGCATCGACCCAGTCATAGTACGCCGCTTCCTTGCGCGCGAGGTCAACATAGCCGGCGTGAAGATGCTGGAGAAAAGGATCGTCATCGGTGGTCATTCCGGCGACACGGTCGATCGATGCCGGTGTTCCACACCCCGCCAGAAGAAGCGCCACGGCACCAGCGAACAACAGTCCAGAAGTCTTGCTCATGATTGCTCCCCCGAGAGTCCCTGCCGCGCCTGGGCCGCACCCGACGCGAACCGGACACTCCCACTGATCATTCTCGGCCGAATGTTACCATGAGCGCTTCACGGCGGTATGGCGGTTTGGTGTTTTATCCCCAGCCGGCGGGCTGACATCGCGGTGCCCGGGCACAGTGGTTCACGTACGCCCGTCAGCAACGAACTGCCTGTGCCCGGACAAGAGTTGCGCGCCTGACCCTTCAAGCATCAGGAAGGATCCTGGCGCGCCGTGATCGCCAGGGCATGGGCATCAAATCCCTCGTAGTCCGCCAGGACACGGGTAGCGGGTGCGAGGAAGTCGTGACCGGCAGGAGTCAGTTCCGCAATGGACTGGCGCTTGAGAAAGTCCATGACACCGAGGGCGGAGCGGCTCGCCGCCTTGCCGCCGGTAGGCAGCACCGCGTTGACGCCGATCATGTAGTTCGCCATGGAAAACGGCGCATCCTGACCCAGCAGGATTTCGCCGGCATTGCTGATGGCATCGAGCCACGCGCGGGGCCGCCGGCTGGCGATCTGCAGGTGTTCGGGAGCGAAGGCATTCACAAATTCAAGCGCATCCCCGGCATCCCCGGCAATGACGAGGCCACCATTGGTACCCAGCGCTGCACGGGCGTAGTGCCGGCGCTCCCGGGACAGGTTCTCGAGGTGCCCGCAGATGGCATCGGCCACGGCCTCGGCAAACTCGTCGTTCCAGGTGACCAGAAACACGGTCGAATCATCGCCGTGTTCCGCCTCGATGAGAAGATCGAGGGCGACACGCCCGACGTCCGCGGTGTCATCGGCGAACACCACGGCCTCCGACGGTCCGGCCGGTGGTCCAGGCTCGATGTAGTCCGCGCACAACGTCATGGCCGCACCGACCCACGGTGAGCCGGGTCCGACAATGCGCACGCAACGTGGCACGGTTTCGGTGCCGAAGGCGGCGGCGGCGACAGCCTGCGCGCCGCCGGCAAGGCAGACATCCTCCACGCCTGCCGCCCGGGCCGCCACCAGGGTTGCCGGATCACAGCGCCCACCCGGCCCCGGCGGCGTCACGATCACCACCTTCTTCACACCGGCGACAACCGCCGGAATGGCCGTCATCAGGGCCACGGAAGGAAAGGCGCCCTTGCCACGGGGCACATAACAGGCAACGGAATCGATCGGCACATGGCGGTCTCCGGCCATGACACCGGGCCGGACCTCGACCATGTCGAGGGTCGCCGGACGCTGCCTTTCGTGAACAAGACGGACGTGGTCTGCGGCCATGGCGATGGCCTCGACCACGTCGTCCGGCACGCCCTGGGGTGCCGTGGTGAAATCCTGTGGCGACACTCTCAGCTGTTCTCGCGACATGAGAACACCATCAAATTGTTCCGCAAACCTCACCAGGGCCCGGTCACCCTGTTCGCGCACCGCCTCGACGATGGGACGCGCCCGCTCCACATGATGCGCCATGTCGGGTGTGCGACGCGTCATGAGAGAGTCGCGTTCTGCCGGCGACAGGTTCGCCAGGCGCAGGATGCGTGGCCCCCCAGGCGGGAGGACCGGCTCAGCCAAGACTGTCATCCGTTTCCGGGTCAATGCCCATCTCGGCAAACACCTTGCGGGCGACACGGAAGCTCTCGACTCCGGCCGGCATGCCGCAATAGACGGCGATCTGCATCAGGGTGTCACGCAATGCCGCCAGGGTGACGCCATTGCGCAGTGCGCCCCTGAAGTGCAACTCGAACTCGTGCATGCGTCCGGAAGCTGCCGTCATGCACAGATTGTTGAGGCTGCGCTGGCGGCGGTCGAGGCCCTCTCCGCTCCAGATCTCCCCCCAGCAATAGGTGGTCAGCAGATGCTGGAAACCGGCGTTGAACCGATCCGCTCCGTTGATCGCCCGATCGACGTAGTCGGCCCCGAGGACGTCGCGCCGATTGGCAAGACCCTTCTCATACATCTCACTCATGGAATTCTCCCGATGAAGGACATCTCCGTGACCAGTGGTGACGGAGGAACAATCAGGCCTGATCGGCAAACAGTCCGGCAAGGGACCCGGCACTGGCGTCGCACAGGCCCCGCTCGGTGATCAACCCCGTGACGAGTTCGGCCGGGGTGACGTCAAAGGCCGGGTTCTCCGGCATTGTCGTCTCGGGCGCAATGGCGACCGGGGCGATGGTCCCGTCCGCTGCGCAGCCCGTCACAGTTGTCACCTCGCCACCACCACGCTCCTCGATGGGTATGGCATCGCCGTCCATGAGGCGCCAGTCGATGGTCGGCGACGGCAGTGCGGCATAGAACGGCAGACCATGCCGGTGTGCCGCCAGCGCCTTGAGATAGGTTCCGATCTTGTTGCAGACATCTCCGGAGGCAGTCACACGGTCGGCTCCGGTGATGGTCATGTCGACCCGGCCGGTGCGCATGAGATGTCCGGCAGCGTTGTCGACGACAAGGGTGTGCGGCACGCCGTGGCCTGCCAGCTCCCAGGCCGTCAACGATGCGCCCTGGTTCCTCGGACGCGTCTCGGAGACCCAGACATGAACGGGAATGCCGGCATCGTGAGCCTTGTAGACCGGCGCCAGGGCGGTACCCCAGTCGACAGTCGCCAACCAGCCGGCATTGCAGTGGGTCATGACCTGGACCGGCCGGCCGGTGTCCTCGTGCTGTTCCCTCAGGATCGCCAGTCCGTGTTCGCCGATTGCCTCGCAGATCGCCGCATCCTCGTCACAGATCTCTCGGGCGAGATCATAGGCCTCGTCCTCGCGGGCATCCCTGTCGAGCGGGGTCAGTCTGGCGAGAACGCGTTCGACAGCCCATCGCAGGTTGACAGCTGTCGGCCGGGTGGCAAGGAGGGTCCGGGCCGCCTCGTTCATGGCCATGTCCGACGCATCCTGCCGCATCGCAAGCGCCATGCCGTAGGCGGCGGTGGCGCCGATCAGCGGCGCCCCTCGCACCTGCATGGCGCGAATCGCATGGGCCGCATCGTCGAGGGTGGTGAGCGCTGTCGTCACGAACCGGTGCGGCAGACAGGTCTGGTCGATGATGATGACCGTCCTCGCATCATCGGCAACCTGGATCGACCGCCAGGCAATACCGTCAATCTTCATCACGATTTCCCGAAGTTGCGTCCGGCCGGGCCGGAGACACGGATCCGGCGGACCGGAGTGCGCCGAACGTCCCGCGGCGTGCAGTCGAGGCACGGGCATGTGGTCCTCGTTCGCCGCAGAACCCACCGGCACGGCTGACGCGAACGACTGTCTCGTCCCCGGCATGGAAGCGGGCCCCCGGAATGTCGAAGGGCGGACGCCGGTACCCGAGACCGGATGTCCTGATGATCACATGATCGATTCCCCCGACAGTCATGGCCGGCATTCCTTCCCGCGATGGCGGCGAAGTCTACTCCAGACCCCCGGTCAACGCACAACCGGAGACGTGGCTTCAGGGCGGATCAGGAGCCTGCGGTTGACTTTGCGGCTTCAATCGCTGACTTTCCGGCGCCTTCAATTGAAGACTCCCTGCCCTCTCCGATGCCTCATCGACCATGACGGCCGCCCGTACCATCCGCCTCGGTCTTCCCAAGGGCCGCATGCAGGACAATGTCCATGCCCTCCTTGAGGATGCGGGCATTCACGTCCGTTCGGGACGCGCCACCAGCGCCCGCGATTACCGGCCGGCGATCTCACTGCCTGACTTCGATGCCAAGCTTCTCAAGCCCCAGAACATTGTCGAGATGCTCCACATCGGCAGCCGCGACATCGGTTTCACCGGTCGCGACTGGGTGATCGAGAAGGAGGCCGACCTTGTCGAACTCGTTGACACCGGTCTCGATCCGGTCGAACTCGTTGCCGCAGCCCCTGTGAAGATCCTGGACAACGGCCGGTTACCCGACCGTCACCTGATGGTGGCGAGCGAGTACGAGCGCCTGACGCGCTTGTGGATTGCAGAAGCATCTCTTGATGCCACCTTTGTGCGCTCCTACGGAGCCACCGAGGTGTTTCCGCCGGAGGATGCCGACTGCATCATCGACAACTCGGCAACAGGGGCCACACTGCGCGCCAACGGACTGGAGACCGTCGCCTCCATCCTGACGTCGTCAACCCGCCTCTTCGCCCATCCGGCAGCCCTTGACGATGTGGACAAGCGCGACGCCATCTCGAGTTTTGCGACGATGATCCGGTCGGTCATCGATGCCAGACGCAGGGTGATGGTCGAGGTGAACGTCACAGCCGATCACCTCGAACCGGTCGTTGCCTGCCTGCCCTCCATGCGCGAGCCGACCATCTCGCCGCTTCACGGAAACAGCGGTTACGCCGTCAAGGCCGCTGTGCCACGCGACAGGCTGGCGCGTATCATTCCGCGCATCAAGGCGATGGGCGGCACCGACATCGTTGTCAGTCCCATCAGCAACATCGTGGCATGAGGCCACGGGCCAACGGTGCACAGGAGAATCGTGATGGACCGCGTTGCAACAGTCAGCCGCTCGACCCGCGAAACCGCCGTGACGGTGACCGTCAATCTTGACGGCACCGGCAAGAGCGACGTTGCCACCGGTCTGCGCTTTCTCGACCACCTCCTGGACTCCCTGACCCGGCACAGCCGCATGGACGTGGCGCTTCACGCCGAGGGTGACCTGGATGTCGACGATCATCACACGGCGGAAGACTGTGCTCTGGCGCTCGGTGCGGCGGTCGACGAGGCCCTGGGAGAAAAGCGTGGCATCCGCCGGTTCGCCGATGCCCATGTGCCGCTCGACGAAGCCGTGGCGAGGGCAGTGATCGATCTTTCCGGGCGTCCCTTCGCCCATGTTGATCTGGATCTCAGGCGCGAGCGCATCGGCGACACGGCAGCGGAGATGATTCCGCATGTTCTCTCGAGTTTCGCCATGGCAGGACACCTCACGCTTCATGTCGACGTGCTGCGCGGCATCAACGACCACCATCGCGCCGAAGCCGCCTTCAAGGCGGTCGCCGTCGCCTTGCGCCAGGCGGTCGCCCTCGACGGCCACGATGAGATCCCGAGCACGAAGGGAAACCTGTGACCGTGCCGGATGTCGTGGTCTGCCGCACCGGAACGGCCAATCTTGCCTCGATCCTCGCAGCACTCAGACGTGCCGGCGGCGTACCCCGTACCGGCCGCTCACCCGACGAGATCCGGGCGGCCACCCATGTCGTGCTGCCGGGCGTGGGAACCTTTGGCGCGGCCATGGACACGCTTCGCGACACCGGTACCGACGACGCCCTGAGTCGGCACATCGAGAGCGGGAAGCCACTTCTCGCCATCTGTGTCGGATTCCAGCTTCTGTGCCGCTCCAGCGAGGAATCTCCGAACGCCACCGGTCTCGGGCTCATCGATGACGGAGTGACGCGGTATCCGGACGGGGTGCGGGTTCCCCAGTTCGGCTGGAACAGCCTGGTGCCCGGAAGCGGTTGCCGGACACTCGTCGCCGGCCATGCCTACTTTGCCAACTCCTATCGTCTCGAACACGCACCCCGCGGCTGGTGCGCCGCCATGGCGGACCATGGCGGGCCCTTCGTTGCCGCACTGGAACGCGATGCCCTTGTCGCCTGTCAGTTTCATCCGGAGCTTTCCGGTTCCTGGGGTGAGGCGCTGATCGGGCGCTGGCTGGCCATGCCATGCTGACCGCACGGGTCATCCCCTGCCTCGACGTCGATGCCGGACGCGTCGTCAAGGGCGTCCGTTTCCAGGGGTTGAAGGATGCGGGCGATCCCGTGGAACTGGCCGCGGCCTACGAACGGCAGGGCGCCGACGAGATCGTCATGCTTGACGTGTCGGCAACACCGGAAGGCAGGCACAATGCCCGTGATGCCGTGGCGGCAGTGCGCCAGGCCCTGGGAATTCCGCTGACCGTGGGCGGCGGCGTGAGGTCGGTCGACGACGCCGGAGCCCTGCTTGAGGCCGGCGCGGATAAGGTCGCGACCAACACCGCCGCTGTTTCAAGACCGGAACTCCTCGGGGAGATCGCCGGACGGTTTGGTCGCCAGTGCACTGTCGTTGCCATTGATGCCGCAGCCAACGGCGATGTCTGGGAGGTCGTCACCCTGTCGGGCCGCAAGCGCACGGGTCTCGATGCCATTCGCTGGGCCGTCCAGGCGGTCGAACACGGCGCCGGAGAGATCCTCCTCACCAGTTGGGATCGTGACGGGACCCGTTCCGGCTACGAGACCAGGCTCATTGCCGCCGTGGCTGCCGCAGTGCCGGTTCCGATCATTGCCTCCGGTGGCGCCGCCTCACCTGCCCACCTCGTGGAGGCTCTCAGACACGGCGCCGATGCCGTGCTGGCCGCCTCCATCTTCCACGAGTCCGACTACACGGTCGGTGACGTCAAGGAGGCCATGGCAGGAGCGGGCATTCCGACACGACCGGTCCCGGAGCGCGGCCAGGGATCACACGCATGATCATCCCTTCGATTGACCTGTTGAATGGCCAGGCCGTGCAGCTTGTCGGCGGCAGGGAGCCGCGCATCGAGGCCGGTGACCCCCGACCGATCGCCGAGCGCTTCCGACTGGCTGGCGAGATCGCGGTCATCGATCTCGACGCCGCCCGCGGCACCGGCCCCAAACGCACCATCATCGAGGAGCTCCTGCGCATAGCGCCCTGCCGGGTCGGTGGCGGCGTCCGGGCACGCCACTGGCTCGATGCCGGTGCCCGCAGGATCATCCTCGGGACCGCAGCCACGCCGGAGATTCTCTCGCACCTGCCGCGCCAGCGGGTCATCGTTGCCCTCGATGCCCTGCACGACGAGGTGGTCACCCACGGCTGGACGACGCGAAGCGGCGAAACGGTGGAGTCCGGGATGGCAAGACTCCGCGACCTTGCCGGCGGCTTTCTCGTCACCTTCGTCGAGCGCGAAGGGAGGATGGAGGGAACGGATCTCGGCCGCGCCCTTGCCCTCGCCAGAGCAGCGGGCGATGCCCGCCTGACGGTGGCAGGCGGATTTACCGATCCCGGGGAAATCGCCACGGCTGATCGTGCCGGGATCGACGCCCAGGTCGGGATGGCGCTCTATTCGGGCGCCCTCCACCTTGCCGATGCCATTGCCGCGCCGCTGGTGAGCGACAGACCGGATGGCCTGTGGCCGACCGTCGTGGTCGACGAGCACCAGCGGGCCCTGGGCCTGGCGTGGTCGGATGCCGCGAGCCTGCGGGCCGCCGTTGACCGGAAGGCGGGTGTCTATCATTCGCGCACCCGGGGTCTGTGGATCAAGGGTGAGACATCGGGCGCCACCCAGGACTTGCTGAGGATCGACCCCGACTGCGACCGGGATGCCCTGAAGTTCACGGTGCGCCAGGCAGGCACCGGCTTCTGTCACCTCGGAACCCGGACCTGCTGGGGCGAGGATGCGGGTCTTCCGGCCCTTGTCCGTGTTCTCGCCGGACGCCTGGTGGACGCGCCCGCCGGCTCCTACACGGCCCGGCTCCTGCGCGAACCGGCAACGCTGGAGGCCAAGCTCCTCGAGGAAGCCGGGGAACTGGCCGTGGCCGGGACACGGGCCGAGGTCATCCACGAGGCGGCCGATGTCATCTACTTTGCCCTGATCGCGGCAGTCCGTGCCGGTGTGGACCTCGCCGACATCGAAGGAGAACTCGACCGCCGGGCTCTTGCCATCACCAGGCGCTCCACCACCTGAAGGCACGGCCTCCCCAAAAAGTTGTCTCTGCCGGTGTTCTGCCCCTTGAACTTGCCGGTCTGCCCCCTACATCACTGTTGGCACTCTCTCCCGGTGAGTGCCAACACGCTTGAACCCGGAAGGAATCACATTCATACAGGAGGTTGCAACATGGCGTTCCGTCCGTTGCACGACCGCGTTCTGGTTCGTCGCCTCGACAGCGACGAAGTCACCGCGGGCGGCATCATCATTCCAGACACTGCCAAGGAAAAGCCGATGGAGGGCGAAGTCGTCGCCACCGGTCCTGGCGCCCGCGACGAGTCCGGAGCGGTCCAGGCGCTCGACGTCAAGGCGGGCGACCGCATCCTTTTCGGCAAGTGGTCTGGCACCGAGGTCAAGATCGATGGCAGCGAACTCCTTATCATGAAGGAGTCCGACATCATGGGCGTCATCGACTGAGACTTTAGGAATCGAACCCAAAGGAGATAACAGCAAGATGGCTGCCAAAGAGGTCAAATTCTCAGCTGACGCGCGCTCACGCATGATGCGCGGCGTCAACGTTCTCGCCGATGCCGTCAAGGTGACTCTCGGGCCCAAGGGCCGGACCGTCGTCCTCGACAAGTCATTCGGCGCCCCCCGTGTCACCAAGGACGGGGTCACTGTCGCCAAGGAAATCGAGCTTGAGGACAAGTTCGAAAACATGGGCGCCCAGATGGTCCGCGAGGTCGCATCGAAGACGAACGACGTTGCCGGTGACGGCACGACGACGGCGACGGTTCTCGCCCAGTCGATCGTGCGTGAGGGAAGCAAGGCGGTTGCCGCCGGACTCAACCCCATGGACCTGCGCCGCGGTACGGAGGCCGCCGTGAAGGCCGTGATCGAGGACCTTGAGAAGCGTTCGCGCAAGATCAAGTCATCCGAGGAAGTGGCCCAGGTGGGCACGATCTCCGCCAATGGCGATACAGAGGTCGGGCGCATGATTGCGGAGGCCATGCAGACCGTCGGAAACGAGGGCGTGATCACCGTCGAGGAAGCCAAGTCCCGCGACACGGAACTCGATGTCGTCGAGGGCATGCAGTTCGACCGCGGTTATCTGTCGCCCTACTTCATCACCGATCCCGACAAGATGAAGACCGAGTACGAGGATGTCGCGATCCTGATCCACGAGAAGAAGCTGTCGAGCCTCCAGGCGATGCTGCCCATTCTCGAGGAGGTCGCGAAGTCGAGCCGGCCGCTGCTCATCATCGCCGAGGATGTCGAGGGCGAGGCACTTGCCACTCTCGTCGTCAACCGCCTGCGCGGCGGCCTCAAGGTCGCAGCCTGCAAGGCGCCCGGCTTTGGTGACCGTCGCAAGGCCATGCTCGAGGACATCGCCATCCTGACCGGTGGCCAGGTGATCAGCGAGGATGTCGGCATCAAGCTCGAGAACGTCACTCTCGACATGCTCGGCAAGGCCAAGCGCGTGGTCGTCAAGAAGGACGACACCACGGTCGTCGGCGGCGGCGGCAAGAAGTCGGACATCAAGGGCCGTTGCAACCAGATCCGCCAGCAGATCGAGACCACCACTTCCGACTATGACCGCGAGAAGCTGCAGGAGCGGCTGGCCAAGCTCGCCGGCGGTGTCGCCGTGATCAAGGTCGGCGGTTCCACCGAGGTCGAGGTGAAGGAGCGCAAGGATCTCGTCGAGGATGCGATGAACTCGACTCGTGCCGCTGTCGAGGAAGGCATCGTGCCAGGCGGCGGCGCCGCCCTGCTCTATGCCCGGCGCGCGCTTGACAAGATCAAGCTCGACGATCCCGACCAGCAGGTCGGTGTCGATATCGTCCGCAAGGCGATCGAGTCCCCGGCACGGCAGATTGCCGAGAACGCCGGTCTCGATGGTGCGGTCGTCACCGGCAAGATCCTCGAAAAGAACGACAGGAACTGGGGATTCGATGCCCAGGCCGAGGACTACAAGGACCTGGTCAAGGCGGGCATCATCGATCCCACCAAGGTCGTTCGCACGGCCCTGCAGGATGCAGCCTCGGTGGCGGGCCTGCTGATCACCACGGAAGCGATGGTCGCCGAGAAGCCGAAAAAGGATGCGCCAGGCGCAGCTCCGGGCGGCGGCATGGACGACATGGACTTCTGACCGTACCATCCCGGTGACCCGACGGGAGCCGCGGCAGATGCCGCGGCTCCCTTCATTCCGGCCCGGGAGTCGTCCATGACTTTCGATCACGACACCGAGTTCGTCATCATCGGTTCCGGATCCGCCGGCTCGACCCTGGCGAACCGGCTCTCTGCCGATCCGCACAACCGGGTCCTGGTGCTCGAGGCCGGACCAGTGGATCGCGGCCTCTTCAGCTGGATGATCCACATGCCGACGGCCTTCGCCTGGCCGTTGCGCGACGATCGTTACAACTGGTTCTATCACACCGAACCGGAACCCTGGCTCAATGGCAGGGTGATCCATTGCCCCAGGGGCCGCGTGCTCGGCGGATCGAGTTCGATCAACGGCATGGTCTACATTCGCGGCCATGCCCTCGACTACGACAAGTGGGCGCAACGTGGCTGCCGCGGCTGGTCCTATCGCGATGTCCTGCCCTACTTCAAACGGGCCGAAACCCACGAGAAGGGGAGCGACGACTACCACGGTGGCAAGGGACCTCTCCATGTCACCGCCGGGCGCCTGGGGAGCAATCCGCTGCATCAGGCCTTCACGGCGGCGGCCGTCGAGCGAGGCTATGCCGAGAGTTCCGATCTCAACGGCTTCCGCCAGGAGGGTATCGGAGGCATGGACCGCACGACCCGCGACGGCCGGCGCTGGAGCACGGCGACGGCATACCTGAGGCCGGCGCTTCGCCGGGCCAATCTCTCGCTGGCCACCCGGGCGCTTGTGACCCGTATTCTCATCGAGAACGGGCAGGCGGTCGGCGTCGAGTACATCCACCGCACCGAGGTTCGAAGGGTACGCGCCACGCGCGAGGTCGTTCTCGCGGGAGGCGCCATCAACTCACCGCAGATCCTGCAGCTCTCCGGCATCGGCCACGCCGACCGTCTCGCCGGTCTCGGCATCACGCCTCACATCGACCTGCCCCAGGTGGGAGAAAACCTGCAGGATCACCTCGAGGTCTTTGTCCAGCACGAATGCAGGGAACCGGTCAGTCTGCTGCGCCACCTGACACCCCTTGGCAAGCTGAGGGTGGGCCTCGAGTGGTTCCTCGCCAAGTCAGGACCGGCAACAACCAATCACATGGAATCGGGTGGATTCATCCGCAGCCGCGCCGGCATCGAACATCCCGACATCCAGTTTCATTTCCTGCCCATGGCCATGACCTACGACGCCTTCAATGTGAACCGCGTGCATGGTTACCAGGCGATGGTCGACATGATGCGGCCGCTCTCTCGCGGACACGTCAGGATTCGCAGCGCCGATCCGCGCCAGGCGCCGGAAATCCTGTTCAACTACCTCAAGGAGTCCGGGGACGTGCGATGCCTCCTGGACGCTGTCCGTCTGACCCGTGAGATCCTTGCCTCGAAGGCCTTCGAGCGCTACCGCGGCCAGGAGATCTGGCCTGGTGACGACCTGCAGACAGACGCCGAGCTCGAGACGTGGATCCGGGACACCTGCGAATCGAGCTACCACCCGTCCTGCACCTGTGCCATGGGGAGCGTTGTCGACGCCGAGCTGAAGGTCCATGGAATCGAGGGCCTGAGGGTGGTGGACGCCTCGGTCATGCCGGACATCGTCTCGGGCAACCTCAATGCCCCCGTCATCATGATCGCGGAAAAGGCCAGCGACATGATTCTCGGACATCCCCCGCCGGATCCTTCGGAGGCCCCGGTGTGGATCCACCCCGAGTGGGAAACGCGCCAGCGTTGAGCCCCCTTTGAGCGCACCGACGCATCACGTCACCGGGGCACGCATGCCGGTCAGAAGTCGGCGCGCCGGGACCGCCGGCGTCGTGCCCGCATCCACAGGCGTTGCAGCCTGCGGCGGAAGGCGCGCAAGAACCGGCTCGATCCCGGAACAACAACGCAGTTGAGCCAGCCTTGATCGACCCGCCCAGGCCATTTGCCAATCTCCCGGACATCATGATGCCAGCGCGTGCGGAGGAACTCGTAGATGACCGCCGCAGCGGAGCCGTAACTCCTGCACCACCACGGGGGACACGACCATTCTGTAGTTTCGTGACGGTGATTCCGGATGTAGCACGGATTCCAAAGCACGATTTGTTCACCAGGATGTCGTGGGTCGACGGGCGATTGAGGACTGGGATTGGCACAACAGTCATTGAGGCGAATGTCGAGCTATTCTCCTCATGGAGTGAGGATAATCATGTACATCGGGGAGCAACGGGACTGGCCCCGGTTCGCCTGGGACAATGGAAGCCTGCTTGAACCGCTCGCTGCCGCTCGCCTGAAGCAAGGGCGGCTTCTCGGATCCATGGCAAGGCTCGGCTTCGATCTGAAGCTTGAAGCGCAGCTCGAAACACTTTCCGAAGACGTCATCAAGAGCTCGGAAATCGAAGGCGTCGTCCTTGACCGTGACAGCGTGCGATCGTCGCTCGCGCGCCGCCTTGTCCTGCCTGTGGCGGCAACCGCGCCAGCCGACAGGTTGACCGAAGGCGTCGTCGAAATGATGCTTGATGCGACCGAAAACTACGGGACGTTACTGACGGACGGACGACTGTTTGGCTGGCAGGCGGCGTTGTTCCCGACAGGCTATGCGGGAATGCACAGGATCATGGCGGGCGCATGGCGCGACGATGCGCAAGGACCGATGCAGGTCGTTTCGGGACCGATCGGCCGTCAGCCGGTGCATTGTCAGGCGCCGCCGGCTCAGCAGCTCGACGCCGAGATGCAGGCATTCCTGGAATGGTTCAATCGCCGAAGCGTGCCCGAAGGACTGTTGCGCGCCGGCCTGGCCCATCTCTGGTTCGTGACCATCCATCCGTTCGAGGACGGCAACGGCCGTGTCGCGCGCGCGATCGCCGATCAGGCGCTGGCGCGCTCGGAGGGCTCCAGACAGCGTTTCTACAGCATGTCGAGTCAGATCCGGAAGGAACGTTCCGGCTATTACGACGCGCTTGAGAGCGCGCAGAAAGGCACACTCGACGTGACCTGCTGGCTGGTCTGGTTCCTCGACTGCTTTTCGCGCGCGATTGACGGCGCCGACTCGGCTTGCGCGGATGTGTTGCGAAAGGCCGATTTCTGGCAACGCTACGCCCGCGGGTCCTTCACCAAGCGCCAGAAGGCAGTGCTCAACAGGTTTCTCGATCGGTTCGAGGGCAAGCTGACGGCAAGGAAATGGGCAGCAATCGGCACGTGTTCGATTCCGACGGCGCAACGCGACATCAATGAACTGGTCGAGCGCGGAATCCTTCGCCGCAATCCGGGAAGCAGCAAGAACACAAGCTATGACCTGATGATGACGGCATGAGCCTCGCCGCCTCACAGATCAGACCACCGGTGCCTCAAGGGCCTCACGCACCCAGCGCTGGAGGGTGGCGATCGAGTGCTCGCTCATCACGCCGCCCCGGGGATTGACGACAAGCGGACCCGGTTCGTAGTGGCCGCTCTCGAGGCCACGCTGAACCGATTCCACGATGTCGATGTCCTCTGCCAGGGTGGTTTCGCGGTCGAGGCGCGCCAGTTGGCGGGCCGTCGCATCGCTCTCGCCATTGCGGGCATACCAGCCACGGCGCACCGTCACCCTGGCATGGTCCGTCGCCTCCCAGTGAAACGTGTTCACAAGGCGTCCGGGGTAGACCTGGAAAGAACAGGTCGGCCACAGGTACCAGGAACTGTAGGACGATGCTCCTCGGTCCGAGACATCGATGCCATAGGTCATGGTGTCGGTCTGCGCGGCAGTGGTCGTGTGCCTGAGGCAATGACCCTGCGGCCGGATGTCGTAGCTGTCGGGATCGAGGACGCCATTGGAGAGCGTCGGATGGCGCAGTTTGCAGTGGTAGCACTCGTTGTAGTTCTCCACCGAGACCTTCCAGTTGCAGGCTTCCTCGACCACCACCTCGTCCACGGGCCGGAGGTCGTCGATGAAGGGCACCAGGTCGCGCATTTCCTCCTCGGCACCGGGGTACCAGTGCGCCATGGAAAGCGCCTTCAGGTCAAGATTGACGAAAACAAAGCCGCAGAACACTTCGCAGCGGACCTCTCCCAGGTGAATCGATCCGGCGTCGAAGCCCGGCACGTCACCACTTCCCGGGGCACGCTTCAGATTGCCGTCGAGGTCGTAGCACCAGCCGTGATAGGGACAGGTGATGAGCCTCCTGTTGCCCTTGCCGGCAAGGAGCTCGTGACCCCGGTGGCGGCAGACATTGTGGAAGGCCTTCACCGTCCCGGATGCGTGGCGGATGGCGATGATCCCCTGGCGCGCCACATAGTCTCCGGGGCAAGACAATTCGGACTGATGGCAGACGAGTTGCCAGGTCTGACCGAAGATCTTCCTGCGCTCTTCCAGGAAGATCCCGTGATCGGTGTACCAGCGCGCGTCCAGAGCCCGTTGGGGTTCACTGGTCATGGATCCACTCCACTCTTGCCGTTCATCGCGCAGCCCCTCATGTGTGCGCTTTCATCTCGACAGGCAAACCTCTCCGCTGATATAGACTCGACCGCTGTGGCGGGCGCATAGCTCAGTTGGTAGAGCAGCTGACTCTTAATCAGCGGGTCCAAGGTTCGAGTCCTTGTGCGCCCACCAGCCACTCCTTTCCCGGAAAGGACACCTGATCCGCACCATGGTGGTCCTCATTTCTTGATAGATGGTCGCTTTCCGCTTCCCCGGAGACCGATTCTGAGTCTGTCCGTTCCCCCGGCTGCAGCACATTCGGGCGAACGACCATGCCCAAGTTCACTCTCACCGACGCCTGCGTCAAGGCGCCTGGGACCCGCAAGACCGTCCGCGGTATCCGCGAGGGCAAGTTCATCGTCATGGTAGTCGTGGCGATCCCAAGACCGATCTGTATTCGGTACGTGACCTAGTTGCGCCGGCCCGATGACACGTCACTCGGAAGCATGCCCAGAGCGGATCGGAATCTGTACGTGAACGCACTTGGCGTCGCGTATCCGATCTGGTGGGCAACCGCATTGACAGGCACTCCATCGCCGAGCAATGCAACAGCGTGCATCAACTTGGCCTGCCGCAGCCAAACCGATGGCGCCATACCGGTTTCAGCCTTGAACAGGCGCTCGACGGTCTTTCTGCTGGCGCTGGCGGACTCAACCCACTGCGCGACCGAGTCGACCTCTGCCGCATCATGCAACGCTCGATTGACCATGACCCGCAACCTGGAGTCTGCCGGAACCGGCAGCGACAATGGAGTGCGTGACGCCATCTGCAATGTCGTCAATGTCAGATTGGTCACGTGATCGTTCCATTCGGGCGTGGAAGTCTCAAAGCCTTCCTCCGCTATTGCGAGTACAAGTTCCCGCAGCAGCGGCGTGACATTCAAGACATGACATTCGCCAGCGAGCCTGGCGGACACGTCCGTTCGAACGTACAGCGTTCGCATCCTGGCTGCGCCACGAAACTCCAAGCTGTGCCGGGCGGCTGCAGGCACCCAGAGCGCCATGGTTGGCGGCAACAGCGCAGCGCGACCAATGGCGCGAACACTCACCGTCCCAGTGACCGCGTAGATGAGCTGGCCAACATCATGAGCGTGCCAATCGATGGTGGTTCCTGCCGGATAGTCGAGGGAAGCACCAAGGAGACGGGGAAGCTCCTCGGTGGCGCGGCCCGCCAGCGGGTCGAACTGCGTAGCATCGGAGGACATTGACGAATTCTAGACACTTTTTGTCCTGATATCGATATGGCGCCAGGGCCGGTCGCACATAGCGTGTGCGTGGACAGTTCGACGACCGGCACGGTGGAGGCATCCAAGATGATCAATTCGAGATCAGATCAACTTCAGGTGACCTGGGAAGACGGCCTGACCCACTCGTTTCACCCGATGTGGTTGCGGGAACGCAGCTTCGAACCGACGAACAAGGACCCCCGGACGGGGCACCGGCTGGACGAGGTGGCCCTGCTTCCGCTTGATCTGTCCATCGGCGAAGCCGTCGAAAGCGAACGGAACATCAGCCTGGTCTTCAGCGATGGACATTCATGCACCTACGCACTCGATGATCTTCGCCGACAGGTAGAGCACCCGTATCCCGTGGATCTCACGGGCGCGAAACAGCTCTGGCGATCGAGCGTCGAAACCTGGCCGCTCCACGATGCCGAGGCCGTCCTCTCATCGGACGACGCCTGTCTTGCCCTGACCGCCGATCTTGCCAGGGTCGGCTTTGTGATCGTTGACGCCCTCGGTTCGCAAGAGGACGATCTTGGCCGTCTCTGCGCCAGGTTCGGTCCGATCCGTCCGACAAACTGGGGGCTGATAGCGGACGTCAAGAGCATTGCAAGCGCTTGGGACCTGTCGATGACGGGTCGGGCCCTGGAGCCTCACGTCGACAATCCGTATCGGCTTCCGGGTCCCGGGTACATACTCCTTCATTGCCTGATCAATTCGGCCAACGGCGGCGATTCCTTCCTGATTGACGGCTTCGGCATCGCGGATCAGGTCAGGTGCAGCGACCCCGAGGCATTCGACGTGCTGTGCACGACCAATGTCGGATTCCACTATGCCGACCACGACGCGATCCTTGATCATTGCGGTCCGCTCATCGAGCTCGGACCCGACGGGGCGTTGTTCCGCGTGCGGTTCCACAACAGGGCCGATCAGGTTCCGGCCCACGACAAAGCGCTTCTCGACAGGTACTACCGCGCCCGCCGCACGATGGCCGAGCTGATCTGGTCAGAGGACAACAATCTGAGGTTCCGGCTGGAACCCGGGCAAGTGCTGTTCATCGACAATTACCGGCTGTTTCACGGAAGAACGAAGATCGATCTGGCCTCCGGGGATCGGCACCTGCGTCAGTGCTACCTGGACCGCGACACCGTCTCAAGCTGTCAGAAAAGGATCCTGCGCACGTTGCAGCACGTCTGAGGCCGGTCGAACTGGAAGAATCAAGACTCTGCTCATGAATGAGAGTGCCAAGGGGCCCGCACAGGCCAGCCTACGCCGATATCGATCCGCACGATGGAAGTGCCGGCGCGTATTCTTGTCCGGCTTCGGCGCGGACGATCGTGCCACCAGCCCGGTTCGCGGCACTGACAGGAAGAGTCCCTTGTCGAGTCGCGAGTTCGCAGTCGCGCATCTTCACATAAGACCTGTGGTGTGACCCACCAGGTCAACCAAAACTACTCGCAAAACGACGAATGACTATCCATCTTCCCTCTCGCGAATACCTCACGTTATCCGATAGATGGATCGCCTGTCAACGGCCTTGTTGCGCGGTCACGATAACCACAACACATCGGTTCGACATCGATCAAGAGTTGCATTTCCGGAATGAACACCATCATCAATATATGATACGCATGACGCCTGCTGTTCGGCGTGTTTCGAATGCATGCGCCGTCGTCCATGACCGTTCACCCTGGGTAGACCCAAGGTAATCGCACGCTGTTCTGAACGCCTCTTCGCTCTCTCGTTTCCGTTTGTGGTTTCAGAGTCCAGACCTCTGAATGGCGATGCCGGACGACCATCCGAGATCCGATCGCCTGACCACAACGAGACCACAGAAGCGCGAGACGGCGTGGTTTCCGGAATGACCACAAAGACGCAACAAGCAGGGCCGGACGCAACCGGTTGCGGTGACCACAACCTGACCACAGGGCAACGTACGGCGCCACAAGCCATACAAGCCATGCACGGTAATGAGCGATGTCGCATGACAGGACTTCAAGGAGACCGCGGCGGCCGTCATGCGTGTCCGGGCCTTCGTCACCCACCGCCGTGCCCGGCGTGGCGATGCGCCCGCCCGGGACCTCGACCTCGCGTTGCAGTGCGCCGCGGATCTAAGGGACCCGCCCGGTTGGCGAACGACGGCTCGTGCGAAGCGATGCGCGGACGCAGGGCGGGGCGGGCGAATCGCGGGGCGAATAATATCTGAAATCCACACGAAATTTTCTATTTCGCACACTGTCATCTCACAATCGCTCCATTATACAATGCCGCTGACAATCTCGCCGGTCCTTTCGACCGGCAGCGGATACGGAGACAGCCGATGCAGCTTCAACGACCGGGACAGACCCCCATCCGCGCGGCCCTTGCGGCCGTTTTCCTCCGAGGCGGCGGCGTCGACGAAAGCCGCGACGCATCGCCGCCGGGGACCGGCGCTCCGGCCGAACAGGCGAATCGACGCTTGACATCGGCCAAGGGTTCCCGCGTGTATAATTTGCCAGCGGCCAGCGGCCAGCGGCCAGCGGCCAGCGGCCAGCGGCCAGCGGCCAGCGGCCAGCGGCATGACGTGCGCCCGGCGCCTGGCCGGTGCGCGCAGACCGGCTCCCTCCACATCGGCAGAGTC
>MKWU01003307.1_pt1 | contig 21637 bp, 15 predicted proteins | sample 809101 | NCBI WGS metagenome assembly MKWU01 (sample SAMN05860141, study PRJNA318959) | sponge metagenome | host: Aplysina aerophoba | place: Slovenia: Piran, Adriatic Sea, Gulf of Piran | collected 2013-05-07 | reverse complement strand
AATCGCGGCAGAGGGTGTGCACGACCGGATCATAGAACCGGGCGGGGGACGTGCGAAGGCGGCACGGCGCGGGATGGGACGGAACCGGCACATGAACAAGTCGAAGATCGTCGCCCGCGTGGTAGCGCGGGCGGACCTTGACAGGTTCACGGCGGAAAGAGCGGTCGACCTTGTGTTCGAGGCGATCGCCGAGGGTCTCGCGAAGCAAGAGGACGTGCGGATCGCGGGCTTCGGGGCCTTCAGGACGCGGAACCGGGCCGCGCGGATGGGCAGGAATCCGCGGACCGGCGAGAGCGTCCCGATACCGGCCTCGAAATCACCGTCGTTCAAGGCGGCGAAGGCGCTCAGGGACGCGGTGAAGCGGGGCTGGCCACCGGAAGCGGTGGAGCCGGCGGGTGACGACGATGGCCGGCCCGGCAGCGCAGGCGCGATGCTGGAGATGTCGGACTGGCCGGGCGGCATCGAGCCGGTCTGGACCGTGCTGGAGCCGGAAAGCCTCGAGGCGCTGGGGGCCGAGCCCTCGGCGGACAACCCGACGCTCCGCCTCGCGGCTGACCTGCCGGACGAGGCGTTCGCGGAATCGGCGTTCGTGCGCAATGCCCTGATCGCGCTGCAGCGGATAGACGACGAGTTCCTGCCGAGGATGACCGACAAGGGGCATTTCGGGCGCGACATGGTTGCGGCGATGCGCGAGGCGATGACATGGCCGGGGATGGAAGCCACAGAGCAGTTCCGCGAGGGAAAAGCGCTGCGAGAGGGCGACGTGTGGGAGCTGCATCTGCTGCATCGGCTGATGGAGCTGGCCGGGCTCATCACCGGGCGGGCGGTGCTCTGCCAGTTGACGCCCTTGGGGCGTGAGATGCTGGAACCCGGAAGACGGGGCGCTCTCCAGGCGCTCCTGTTCAGGCACCTCTACTGGCACGCGGACCTCACGAACTTGGTCGAGACGTCGCCCCGAGGGCTGCCGGGCCGGTGGCCGCAGGACGACATCGGCGTGATCCTCTGGGGGCTCTCCAACGTGGCCGGCGAGTGGCAGGGCGCGGACACGCTCAGGGCGCTGACCACGGTTCGCGACGACGCGGCGGCAAGAATGCACTGGCATGCGGAGGGTTCGATGTTCGCAGGCCGCGTTCTGGGGCTGCTGCGCTGGTTCGGGCTGCTCGAATACCACGGGCCTCCCGAGAGGTTCGAGGTGGGGTGGCGCAAGACCGCACTCTTCGACCGCTTCGTGTAATTCGATGTCGAACTCGAGCGGGAACGCAGGACGGGGCACTGATTGGGGAGTGCGACGAAAAACAGGCCGCTTCTTGCCGCGCGGCTATGCCGCACCTCCGCTCATGGAGGCGAGGATGATCCGGTCGAGATCGTCGGCGCCGATGGGGATGGCTTGAATTCCTTGAAGGCGGTTCGCATGGAGCGGCCGTGTGTTGCGGTGGAGCGGCCAACCTTGCGGTTCATCGACGGCATGGTTCCCGCCCGCTGCTAGCGAAGAGGCGGAAGCCGGTCGGCGCCGTCTTCGCGTTTCGCGCAGTAGAGACTCGGTTCGATTCGCAGAGCGCCAGCATGCCGGCGCGCGCAGCGGTCGGGCACATTGCTTGAAAGGCGGCTGGCAAGCAACATGTCGAGTTCGCGCGGTGACGCGGCAGGGGGTTGCGGACCGGAGCGGAACAATGGCGAGCGCATCGCCGCCGGGTTGCAGCATGCCGTCAAAGACAACTCTCAACGCCGCGAGTCTGGAAGGTCTCGGGGTACGACGGCTCGCCGAGCTGCTGATCGATATCTCTGCCGGAAACACTGCGGCGAGGCGACGGCTTCGGCTGGAGCTTGCCGCGGCGGAGAGTGCGGCGGAGGTCGCCAGGCTCGTGCGGGAGCGGCTGACGACGATCGGCCGGTCGCGGGCGTATCTCGATTGGCGGAAGCGTCGGGATCTGGCTGCGGAGCTGGAAGTCCATCGCAAGGCCATCGTCGAGCGGGTCGCGGATTCCGCCGAGGCGCTGGAGCTGATGTGGCAGTTGACGGAGCTGGCGAACCCGACGCTCGCGCGCTGTGTGGACACGGGCGAAACGGTCATGGGCGTATTTTGTGCCGCCGTGGCGGACCTCGGCACCATCGCCTTCGACGCGGCAACCGATCCGCGCAAGCTGGCCGACAGGGCCTTCGAGGCGGCGATCCGGAATCACTACGGCCAGTACAACGACCTCGTTGGCGTCCTGTCACCGGCCCTGGGGCAGGAAGGGCTGGAGCATCTGAAGCAACGGACGATCGAGTTTTCGAACGCGCCCCTCACGCGGCCGGCGGGCGGGCATGGAGCGAAGACGGAGCAGCAGTTCCGGGGAACGGTCCACGAAGAGGAGTTCGCCGAGAGAGTGCGGCGCGGGACCGTCCGGCTGATCCTTCAGGCGGTGGCCGATGCTCAGGGTGATGTGGATGCGTTCATTGCCCAGCATGACGAGGAGGCCCGGAAGGTTCCGGTGTTCGCCGCCCGGATCGGCCGCAGGCTGCTGGCGGCGGGACGGGCCGAGGAGGCTCTTGAAGCCATAGATGCGGGTGCACGCGGCGATCAGCCTGATCCGGTCTGGCACGAGTTCGATTGGGAGGACACCAGAATCGATGTTCTGGAAGCGCTGGGGCGGCGGGACGAGGCCCAGAAGATGCGGCGGCGCTGCTTCGAGCTTTGCCTGTCGGAGCCGCATCTGCGGGCGTATCTGAAGAGGCTTCCCGACTTCGAGGACATGGAGGCCGAGGAGAGGGCCCTCGATCACGCCCTGGGATTCGACGACCCGCTTGAAGCCTTGTCCTTCCTCCTGTCCTGGCCGGCGCTGGACAGAGCCTCGAAGCTGGTCATCGAACGGACGCAAGAAATCGATGGCGCCTTCCACGAGGTCCTGGCGCCGGCTGCGGACGCGCTGGCAGCCAAGCATTCCCTGGCCGCCACGCTGGTGCTGCGGGCGATGATCGAGTTCGCCCTCGGCAGCGGAAGGTCGAGCCGATACAAGCGCGCGGCCCGCCATCTGACGGATTGCTCCGCATTGTCGTCGAACATCGGGGAGTTCCGAGAGTTCGAGACGCACGAAGACTTCGAGGCCAGACTCAAGCGCGAACACGGTCGCAAGGAGTCGTTCTGGAAGCTGATCGGCTGAGGTGCGGCCCTGCGACTCGCGGTCATGGCGAGGACTGCCATTGATCGTCGCCGTATGTCAGCCATGCATCGACCCGGCGTCCGTCCCAGCGATAGCAGATGCGCCTGCCCTTGACCGGGATGCCGACCACATCGGGCCAGAATGCCGCGACGGCCAGGCCTGCGGGATGGCGCACGCTCGGATAGACGATGCCGTTGCTGGCGTGGCCGTTTCGCAGCACGCGCGAGAGAGACTGAGCGGGCCCGTAATCGTCGGCGTCGAGCTCGGCGGCGAAGGCCGGCGGGCCGCGCAGGTCGTGGAGGTCGGCATCCAGACGGCCGACGAGTTCATGGTAGTCCGCGGTGGAGGGCTCCTCGGCGGTTGCCGACATGAAGCGCTGGAAATGGAACAGCGTTTCCGCCAGCGCGACCTCGAAGCGGTCGCCGGCGTAGTAGACGCCGTAGGTGCCGTCGCTGAAGCGGCTCCGCCTGTCTCGAGAGACGTGGCAGAAGGGTGCCATGGCCCAACTGGCCCCCGGGCCGGAGACGCGTCTTTCCGGCGGCACCAGATGGATTGCGCCGGCCTCGTCGCGCACCCGCGGGTCGGTCTTGGCTTCGGCGGCGGCGATCAGCTCCCAGTCGGCCGGGTCGGCGATGTCCTCGAACAGATCGACGGGAGGGTAGATCGAGCGGACCAGACGAAACGTGTGCGACCAGCGAACCCTGGCGATGTCCGGAATCACCAACCGCCGCGTTCCGCGTCGAGGTAGGCTCGAACAGCCGCCAGATCGCGGATGGAACCGGCGAGAAGCCGGTTGAGCGCGGTCTCTCCGCCGAAATCGCGGCTCGGCTTGCGCAGCCAGGTGTAGCCGCGAGACGGGTCCGGGAACATGTAGCGGAGACCCTTGTGAATGCCCATCAGCAGGGAGAGGCGTTCCCGGGTGTCGCGGGAAATGCGGGAGGGTTGAACCTGGCCTGCCTTCCAGCGCGCGTAGGTTCGTGCCGCGGGCCAGCCCAACAGGATGCGCCCCTCGCGGTCGTTGAGCTTCCATCGTTGCGCGAGGTTGAAGAAGGCGCGCAGCATGGCGGCGGTTTCGGCATCGCTGATATCGATCGGGGAGGAGTCCGTCCTGCCCGGATCAAGAGCTATGTCTGCCATACGGCATATTCTAAAGAGTAATGCGCCATTCGGCAAGAGATGGAGTGGTGGGTCATCGCCGGACCGTGGAGCGGGTAGCCGTCTTGAGGTGTAAACGAATCGGCTCGGTCCGGCGATTGTGGATCCGGTGCTAGGGCGCCGGTTTGAGTGCGGCCGCACGTCGATGTGGAGTAGCGGGAAGCACGGATGTGACGCGCCCGAGCGGACTGAAGGCGGGCGCCGCGCCGGCATATAATCACGCCGCCGTTGACAATCAGCCCCGCGTCCTGCGGCCGCTCGAGCCCAAGCCTCTCCGCAGGGTGCGTCGCAGACGATCGCGGCTTTGCACTGCTGCTGACGGCAGGCGCCGCCTTCGAGCTCGTCTCAGCCATAGTCGAAAGCCATGGACCGGTGCACGACCGTATCCTCAAGCTGTTCGAGATTCTGATCCGCGACGCGCGCGTTGACGAAGAAGACCGCCGACGCCGCGGCGACGAGTTCCTCGACGAGGTCGGAACCACGATCGCGCTTGTACTGGCGAACCGGCAGCCTCAATCCGGCGCTGTCCCACGGCCTGATGCTGGCCCGTATGCCCGCGCCGAGGCTGAGGCACCCGAGTCCCTGATGCTCGCCATGATCGGGTGAGTCGGTGCTCTCCTGCAGTCCGGACGCATATCTGTCGATCCCGACGATGAGGTCGATCATTCCCCTTGACCCAGTTCGATACCTTGCCCTCGCCCGCAGCGCTCATTACCATTTGCTACCCACCAAAATGAGACAACCTTTTGAATAGACATTCAAACTATCCGATTTCGGCGATTAATCACGCTGTTAGATTCTGGCATACGCAAACTTAATCTACAACAAACCAAGCATCTTGCGCAGAGACTTCGGAAAGCGTGGGAGCCGTCTGGGCGACATAAAGCCCCATACTCTTTTCACAGATCTCGATCATTTGTCCGGCGTGATTTTCACAATTTTTGAGAACATCCTCTGCAACGGCTTTAGGGACATCAATTGAGGGGACGCGGCCCGAACCAAATAAGAAACGTATATTGTGTTTTCGGGACAGGCGGGACAGACGTAAGAGGTACTCCCAGTCTACCTTATCTGCATCTTTGCTTTCAGTCTCCCATTCTGCCGCGCGGCCAACTATATTATAATCGCTTCCTCCATAATCGTAGAAGTAATGTCGGCCTACCCTCACGCGATCTTCAGTTTGTTCCACGCGAAAAGACAAAAGGAATGCTAGTCGTAATGACTCTATATCCGTTTCCTTGAACCAATGCGCCGTCAGTGCACCCGCCTGAGAACCTCTCGCGATAGTGCACGACTCCACGATGCGAATGAGCATCCGCCACTCGTCCTCGCGCAAACGGTCTACTTCCTCTGACAGTTCAATAATCATCGTCGTCAGTGTTCGCTCACTTGCCCAGCTGCAACACATAGTTATGAAAGTTAGTAATGAGTGCTCTTGGCATTGCCCAACGTGTGACAACCACCATTCCGAATCATCTGCGCGCTGACGAGCATAGTAAAGCCTATTCACCAGCCCGGGAGTCGGCTCAAAACCATCGCGGTCCCAATACCCCACCGGCTCCGCCCGCTTCTCCCGCGCTCTTCCGTCATCTGGCCCAGCGTCAATCTCATCGGCTGCGCCACTAGACATATATATCTCGTTACGCAACGACACGGCCGTGGACATAACTGCAATCAGAGAAAAGAGAAACCCCCTTTCGTGAACGGCAAGCCCTTCGTCGACTACCTCGTTCCAAGGCGCAAGTGAGACCTGCCACTCAACGAGCGGTGTCTTAGCCATCAACCTACTCACAACACTTGCATATGATGTCACTTCGTCTTTTTCATCGAAGGCAGGCGTCGTAGCTATATACTCATGCAAAGAACGCTGTCCCCACGCACTATGACGCGCAATAATCTGGGTCGCGCTTACGTCCGATGGGGCGTGAAAGAATTGTTGCAACACAGATGGAGAAAGCAGTTCTGTTAGTATTTCCAATGATGTCGCGCTGTTCCTTCGGCCCGGCCCTCTGTTGGAAAAGCGTAGTGTGCAGTTGAAAAACATCTCTCTTGCGATTCCGTACAATTGCGGTAATTCGATTATCTGTTCATACCGATCAGCGGCCACCAACCACCTTACTCGCAAGGCTGAATCGTTCGGGAACAGTCTCTTAGGTTCATCATCCGAAAAGAACCGTACAACCCGAAAGTCTAGGGCTTCCCCAAGCACTTCTGCCCCCACCTTACCCTTCTGAATTCGCTCTAAAAATAGCTCCTTTCTCTGACTAACGGAAGTATTTGCGGCAATCACCAACCGGAACTCTTTACGCAAGGTTGGATCAGAGCATTGTTCAAGCTTTGCCTTGCACGTGCTAACCAACTCTCGCCCGCCGGAAGATTCCGGTAGCTGTAATCCTCTGAACAGAACAGTTCGTTCTGAATGAAGAAGTCTAAGAAACGCTTGATCTTGACCGACAAAATCTATTAGACGTCGCACAGTTCTTGGCGACTCCGAGAAAACGTGATCTGATAATAGCATTAGTGCTAATCGGCGCGGTTGGTTAATTATTGCGTACCCCTCTCTTTCTCCTAGTTCAATCAAGCCGTCTACTAATGAAGCAAGTTCTCCCTTATCATAGAAACCACAATAAAACCGAGTAACATTGGTCCAATATGAACTGCACGCTAGCGCCAGAAACCGTTCTGGCCGGGTCCCTCTTCTAGGTTTACCTGGCGGAGAATATGGGGCCGTCTTGTGCAGGTGTCTTGCGGCAAAATACTCTCGTAACGGTTGCACTTCGAATTCATATGTACCCTGTACCCTAGACACTAGTGCACCAACTCGCTCCACGGTGCCTTTCATCAGCGTGTCTGAGAGCGAAGGTTCATACCCCTCTTCTTCAAGATACTCGCGAATCTCCCTGCGCAAATTGGATAAACTAATGCTCCCCGAGCCTTCACCAGTCTCTGCTTGAAGTTGCAGCAACCACGCCAAAGCTCCATGCAGAGCAAGCAGAAGATCCCTATGGTCGGCCGCTAGTTGTTTCTTCTCGACTTCGCGGTTCAAGAATATCTTCATATACTCGTCATACAGTGCTGTACGTTTGTCTGGTAGCGCTGCGCCCTGAATGTGCATGAGCTGAAGTAGAATGGTGAGCTGCATTGGATTGCGCGCAAGATCACGAAGGTGAGGTTGTGTGAGCTTCTCCTTCAAGGTCGTTTCCAAGGCTTCGCGCTCAGCAGGAGTCAATTCTTGAACGTCACTCCACTTCTCTCTATAAGCAGCAATGTTATCCCTTTTCAAATCGCCCAATTCAAGGTGAGCCCACTGATCATCTGGAAAACCTGGAGAGTTCGCGAATGCGGCCGGTCGCGAAGTAACGATGATTTGAAGCGATAAGGACTGCGTGTCTAGCCTATCCGCTGCAGCACAAATTTCCTCGACAACCCGTTTTCTTGTTTCTGCGTCGGCGACTTCATCAAATCCATCGAGAACCAAGAGGCTGTGTGTTCTGGAAAGAAAGTCAACTAAGTCGTGTTGGGTGATTTGAAGACCGCCCGCATAATTCTTTACTTGCATTGTCAGAAAATTCTCTAATGAACGATAGGTGGTGGCCGGCAGTGTCCCTCCGCCCAAGCTATGAAAAGGATCCCTTCCGGACAGCCAAGCCGCAAAATCCCGAAGATCCACTCGAAACGGCGTTCTAGTCGGAGAATCTTGAAAGGTAGATGCTGCTACGCCAAGTTCGGATCTTCGATTCGGAAGTAGCTTGAGGCGGTTAATTTGACACAAGAATTGGGTTACAGTGGATTTCCCTTGGCCAGGGGCTCCTTCTAGTACAAAACGAGAGACCCCCTTTTCAAATGGCAAGAGTTGAAAAAATGCCGCAGCCAGTCCCCCATGAAGGAACGGATATTCATCCTCATCAATCAGTGCGATATCAATCGATAACTGATCCAAGTAGTCCGCGTGTGGATGCCAAGTGCTCCTATTAAGGTCATGAAAAGAAAACTCCATATCTCCCTTTAGGTCAATTGGAAGATCCACAAAAAGATCAATTATCCGCTTCTTAAGCTCAACTTGTTTGAATTTAACATCTCGATCGGCACCGTATTGCTTACCGATATAGGCTGCTATAGTTCGTGCAGTTTCGGTGCCTCCATCGAAACCAGGCCTTTGAACAAGAAGTTGAAGAATGTCACTAGCACGGAGAATCTCGGTGAAGCTCCATTTGACATCGGCAGCGTTATTAAGTTGGGCATCTAGGTCGTCCCGCCACCAAACAAAAGATGGTATGTCGAAGGCTTCAGTGAGCGCTTTGTTGGTCTTGTCAATAGATCCTTTGTCGAGATGAGCAGTGCCAGATACATTCGTGATCAAGTAGAAGTGAGTTGCTCCTCTTTCGATCAATTGTTTGACTTTCTTACCTTCAGTGTCAATCACCTGCTGGACAGCTTCTCGCTCGGATTTAGACTTGGGATCTACGGTAAATTTCACTTGAAATATGATAAACTCTGATTTTTCGGATTGGTTAACATATAGTAGCGCGTCTCGGCCTCCGTCTGGTTGCGGAACAGGCAGGCATAACGCGTCAGGATGTTTGACCAAGATTAGGGATTGTGCCAGTCGCTGAAAGCTGATGGCATTGAGAGCTTCGTAGTAGTAAGTCATGAGTCGGGCCTATAGAAAGGGAACCAAGATAAGGGCCAATTGTGCTGGCGAAGTGCGCCGTCTCGATAGTGTTATCGGATTCCAAGTGATGAGGGGTGAAATCCGTTAGCATCTGCGATGGTGATTATCGCGCCCTTGGCGATTCGGTGCAACGGGGCTCCGAGGACGTGACCTGCCCCCGGCGACTGGTCCGCGTCGAATGTTAGTGCATTGACGGTTCTCGGCCAACCGGGATGGCCGGGGGAGCGTAGCGGAGCCGGGCGGCCAGCTTGGCATGACGATCGTCTCTGGTCCCGGCGGCCGGTATCCTAGCAACCGCAGGCGATTACCAGCATTCGGAAGCGGAGCATGCCGGAATGCGAGTGGACTGCAAATTATTGGCGGATTTGACCACGAATGAACGAAGGCGCATCGCACAAGTGACCACCCGAAGTTTGTGTTCTTCTGGCTGACGCCCGGCGTTTTGGCTGGCTTGTCCGAGTGCGAGTTCGCGCCGGTCCTCCGATGATCGCTGTTTAGCATCGATCCCTTCGACGGCCCGTTGCCGGATCGGCCCGGCGGCGCGCCGTTATGATCTAGGAGATCGATGATGACCGGAAAGGCGACCGGCGCGGCGAAAGGCAGTCCCTTCCGCCAGCGCATGATCGAGTAGATGCGCATGGCCAATCTGGCCGAAAGCACACAAAGGGCCTACCTGTGGGAGATGGAGCGGTTGGAGAGGGAGTACGGGACCTCGCCGGCCGATCTCGATGCCGAGCAACCGTGCGACTGGGTTCTGCCACCCTTGGGCAAAAGAGCATCGAGTATAAGCGATTCAAGAAGTCGATTACGGCTTATGTCAGCGGTACCAAGACTTGTCTCCAGCCTATCACAGAGAGCTAAGAGTCCATCGACCTTTGCAACGATGCGGTGTTGTTCGGCGAGAGGTGGAAGCCAGAAGGATAGATTACTAAACTCCGTAAGATTCACGTTCTTTAAGCCGACTGCGGAACGAATCGGACGCTCGATCTGTTCTCGCACAGCATATGAATTAAGAGCCAGCCAAACGTATCGGGTATTCAGTTGTTCATTGAGGGTACGCAACCGAATCAGATATCCCGCGAAAGACATCCCTTCAGCATTAGGTGTTACAACTGCCGACCGGCCTACGATACCTAGACTCCCATTTGATCGTATCATGAGCAGATCGCCAGCCATCAGAGCCAGCGCTTTCCGGTCGCGCTCATCGAGAGAACCGAATTTCAAGTCCTCGACGCTGATCTGTCCGCTTGAAACGTTCGGAATTCGTAGTACTGGTGTCAGGGCTCTATCGTAGCCGCATTTAATAGAGGTGCCGTATCTCAATGAGACGGCAAGATCACCCAAGCGAACAAGTGCCCAGCCAGTCGGCAGCTGCTCAGCTTCAATCTCGGCCAGCACCGGTAAGCCCTTTACCCTTGATCCTTTGCGTCCCTTTGCCGCGGACTTGGCAATAGCGATACGAGATATCTGTTCCGACGCCTGCTCATCCGCCGGATCCTGTTCCACCACCTTCCCCCGTACGGCGAGGTTGAGGATGGTCTGACGTAGGTGCGTGATCTGATCAGCCCGATCCGTCAGTGCGGGGAGAGCATCGATGGCGAAGCATGCATGGGCCCGAAAAGCCTTATCATCCGCATCGGGCGCACTCAGACGGGCGATGCTTGCTGCAGTCAGTCGGTCGCGGGCGTCCTCCCGGGCGGCTCGGGCTTCCTCCAACCGGTCGCAGAGCGCCATGAACTCATCGACCTTAGCGACGATGCGATGCTGCTCGGAGAGGGGAGGGATCAAGACCACGTGGTTCAAGAATGGTCCGCGATTGATGTGGGTCATCACCAGGCCATGCGCATGATCACTTTCGGCCATTTCCCGAATTGCACTTCTCAGAAGCAGGAGCAGGAAATCGCGCGTCGTGAGACCGTCATCGGGAATAACCCGAAAGATGTGTTGATTGAGAACCCCCTCGCCGCGCTCCCATCTGAAAGCCTCAAGAGTCGCGGACCACGAAACAAGCAAGTCACCGTCTCGGACCAAGACCTCATCGGGGAAATCACCCTCTGCGAAATTGAACTCCTTAGAGGGATCTGTGAGATTCTGGATGCGAATGATCGGCAATCCGGCCTGTTTCCAATCAGCTGGTTTGAAGGCAAGGCCATTGATGTAAAGCGCCGTGTCGTTGACCCGAGCGGGGATCCAGTTGGGCGGAACATGCCTCTCAATCTCCTTGGAGGCGACGACCTCTGTTGCTTTCCAGCGCATTCGACTGGCTGATCTCGCTCGCTTCTTAAGGCTGCAACGCGCACGCGCAAGAAGCTCCGACGCCGGCTCATCCGCCGGATCCTGCTCCACCAGCTTCCCCCGCACGGCAAGGTCGAGCACGAAGCGGCGCAGGCGGGCGACGGCATCCGGCGCATCGGCCACGCGGTCGTAGAGAGCGAGCAGGCGATCGGCGTTCACCGCACCAATGCCTCGGTCAGGATCCCCTTGAGCTGTTCGCGCACCGACGCCACCTCAGCCTCGGCGCTCGTCAGCTCCTCGAGCAGCGCCTCGGGATCGCCTAGGTCCTCGCCCGCCGTATGGGGGTTCTTGATGTCGAGGTTGTAGCCACGGTCCTTGATCTCCTCGGCGCTCACCCTCCAGGCACGATCGCCTTCCTCGCGGCCAGCACGCTCCATTCCTCCCCACCACGCGGCGCAATCGTCCAGGTGCTCCAGCTTGATGGGCCTGGTCATGGAATACGCCTTCTGCCCCTCGGGGACGAGGTGCTCCCAGAACCAGATGTCCCTCGTCGGCTCGCGCTTCTCGAAGAACAGCAGGTTCGTGCCGATCGAGGCATAGGGGCGGAACACGGAGTTCGGCAGGCGCACGATGGTGTGAAGGTTGCACTCCTCCATCAGGTGTTCCTTAAGGCGGGTCTTGACGCCCTCGCCGAACAGCGAGCCGTCGGGCAGGACCACGGCGGCCCGCCCGCCAGGCTTGAGAAGCCGGACGATCAGGGCGAGGAACAGGTCCGCCGTCTCGCGCGTCTGGAAGTGCCTCGGGAAATTCGACTCGATACCGTCCTCCTCCTTCCCGCCGAAGGGCGGATTGGTCAACACGATGTCCACCCGGTCATCCTGGCCCCAGGAGATGTAGGGGCGCGCCAGCGTGTTGCCGTGGCGCAGGAAGGACGGATCCTCGACGTTGTGGAGGAGCATGTTGGTGACGGCGAGCATGTGGGGAAGGGGCTTCTTCTCCACAGCGCGGAGCGCCGTTTGCATCGTGGCTTCGTCCTCGGGCCGTTTCACGTAGCGCTCACGCATGTGCTGCATGGCGCAGGTGAGGAACCCGCCGGTGCCGCAGGCCGGGTCGAACAGCGTCTCGCCGGGCTTCGGATCGATCATCCGGGCCATGAAGGAGGTCACCGCGCGCGGCGTGTAGTACTCGCCCGCGTTTCCGGCCGACTGCAGGTCGTTCAGGATCTGCTCGTAGATGTCTCCGAAGTGCTGACGCTCGGCCAGGTTGTTGAAGTCGATGTCGTTGATCTTGTTGACGACCTGCCGCATGAGCTGGCCGGACTTCATGTAGTTGTAGGCGTCCTCGAACACATCGCGCACGACGTTGGCGCGGGGGCCGGTCCCGGGCGGGAGCGTCTTCAGATCCGGGAAAAGTTCTCCGTTGACGAAGCCGAGCAGCTCCTCGCCGGTGATGCCTTCCGGATCGGCGGCCCAGTCGCGCCATTGCAGGTAATCGGGGATGGGCGAGCGGTAGCCGTCCTTCAGGAGCTCGAGCTCCTGGTCCTGGTCGTCGATGATCTTGAGGAAGAACATCCAACAGAGCTGGCTGATGCGCTGCGCATCGCCATCGACGCCCACGTCCTGGCGCATGATGTCCTGAATGGATTTGACGAGGGTGCTGACGGACATGTCTCAGGCGGTCTCCTTGTAGAGAGCGGACTGAAGGTCGTGCACGGCCTGCTCAAAGCCGGCCTTGCCGCCAAAGGCGCGGACCAGCTCGAGCGGGGTGCCGAGCCGGTCGATCGGCGGGATCCTAAGCACGTTGGCGTCGTCGATGTTGAGCACGGCCTCGTCGGCATACTTGTCGAGCAGGGCACCGAGCACGGCATGGGCCCGCCCTCCGTGTTTCGTGAACACGTCGCGCTTCTTCACGTTCTCGGCCCGCTCCCGGCGGGTCAGCGGCTTGGCGCCGAAGGCCACGTGGCAGACGAGATCGAAGGGATCGAGGTTCTTGCCGAGCTCCTCGACGATCACGGCCACCGGCAGGCCCGCGGCCTCTATCTCCTCGAGGACCGCCTGCTTGCGATCTGCGGCGTCCCAACGTCTCAGGAAGTCGTCAAGGCTCGCGAAGCTCTTGCGCAAGACCTTCCTCGTGTAGTCGTGCAGGGACTCGGTGACGAGCTTGCCGTGGTCGTCGAGATATTCGATCCGCTCGGCGACGACGGCGGCGGCGACTCCGTCCACATAGACCTTCTTTCGGGGGCCAGCCACGGGCGGCGGCAGGACGGGCCCATCGACGACCGTCTCTTCCTCGCCAGGGTCGTCGGGTATCGAGCCGTCGTCGTCACCAGCCGGCGGCGCCTCGGGCGGATCCATGGGATCGCCTTCCTTGGGCTCGTAGATCTGCACCGGCTCGCCGTCGAATGCCGGGTCCGCGAAGTGTCCCGTCGCGCCCCGGAAGTCCATCAGCGTGAAATAGTATTTGCGCGTGTCCTCGTGCACGCGTGTGCCGCGGCCGACGATCTGCTTGAACTCGGTCATCGAGCCCACCTCGCGGTCGAGCACGATCAGCCGGCAGGTCTGCACGTCGACACCCGTGGAGAGCAGGCGTGAGGTGGTGACCAGGACGGGGTATTTCGATTCCGGATCGGTGAAGCGGCCGAGCTCGTTCTGCCCCTCGGCGTCGTCGCCGGTGATGCGCATGACGTAGCGCGAGTTGTCGTCCACGAGGTCGGCGTTCTCGTTGATCAGCGCCTGGCGCATACGCGAGGCGTGCTCCTGGTCGACGCAGAAGACGATGGCCTTCTGGAAGCGGTCACCGCTCTCCCTCAGAAAGGCCGTGACCTTCTGCGCCACCAGCTTCGTGCGCCCGTCGATGACCAGCGCGCGGTCGAAGTCCTTGGTGTTGTAGATGCGGTCCTCGACCTCCTGGCCGTCGCGGTCGAGCTGGCCCTTCTCCGGGCGGTAGCCCTCCACGTCGCGGTCGATGTGGACCTTGACCACCTTGTAGGGAGCCAGGAAGCCGTCGCGGATGCCTTCCTTCAGGGAATAGGAGAACACCGGCTCTCCGAAGTAGGCGATGTTGGAGGCGTACTTCGTCTCCTTCGGCGTGGCGGTGAGGCCGATCTGGGTCGCGGAGGAGAAGTACTCAAGGATCTCGCGCCAGGCCGAATCGTCCGCCGCGCTGCCCCGGTGGCACTCGTCGATCACGATCAGGTCGAAGAAGCCGGGCGAGAACTCGCGGTAGATCTTCTGATTTTCCTCCGGCCCGGTGATCGCCTGGTAGAGGCCGAGATAGATCTCGTAGGCGGCATCGACGCGATGAACACCGCCCTCGTGCCGGATGGTCTTGGCGCTCTTGGACAGCTTGGCCATCGTCCCGCCGAAGGGACGGAAGTCGTTGACCATGGTCTGGTCGACCAGCACGTTGCGGTCGGCGAGGAACAGGATGCGTTTTCTATGGCCCGCCTTCCACAGCCGCCAGATGATTTGGAAGGCGGTGTAGGTCTTGCCCGTACCGGTGGCCATGACGAGCAGGATGCGATCCTGTCCCTTGGCGATGGCCTCGATCGCGGCGTTGACGGCGTTGACCTGGTAGTAGCGCGGGGCCTTGCCGCTACCGTCCTCGTGGTAGTCCTGGAGAACGATCTTCTCGATCTCGGGCGTCAGGCCTTTCCAAGCGCGGTAGCGGGCCCATAGCTCGGCCGGCGGCGGGAATGCATCGAGGGCGAGGTCCACCTCGCGCGGCGCACTCGCGCCGGTGCGGTCGTGGAACACGAAGCCGTCGCCGTTGGAGGAGAACACGAAGGGGATGTTCAGCGTCTCGGCGTAACCGAGCGCCTGCTGCATGCCGTCGCCGACGCTGTGGGAGTTGTCCTTCGCCTCGATGATCGCGATGGGAATGTTCGGCTTGTAGTAGAGGGCATAGTCGGCGCGCTTGGCCTGCCCGCGCGTCACCAGCTTGCCGCGCACGATGATGCGGCCCTTGGTGAAGCTCACCTCCTCGCGGATCTGCAGCATCTCGTCCCACCCTGCACGGCGCAGGGCGGGCGTGATGAACTTGGTGCAGATGTCGCGTTCCGAGAGGCTTCGCTTATCCATGCCAGTCAGAAGCCCTCCGATGCGTTGCCGCTCAATCCCGATCCTCCTTCTGCCTATCCGGTACCTGGGCGTCCAGCGATTTCAGTCGCTCGTATCCTTCGACCGAGGGCACCACAACAACCGGCCGCCCATGTTTGACCAACGTGATGGGTTCTGCGCGGGCGAGGTCAATCAGGCGTCCGAATCGGTACTTCGCGTCCTTGGTGCTCAGGGTCTGCATGAGCCTTGTCATTGACCGACTAGGCAGCCCACCGCAGCTTGGATTGATCTTTGCCTGTCCATGGTAACGATTCGATTGGGCCGTGGCATCTCTCGGTCGATGTGTGAGTTCGACCAAGGGGTTCGGTCAAGGAGTATCCGAATTCAGAAACGGTCGGCCGCTTCCGGCATTTGCTTCAGCCAAGGCTCGACCGAACTTGGGTCAGAACCGGACTAGAGCGGACTGGAGATTGCGTACTCGTGATTCTCAATAGATTCCCATTCCTGAATTTGGCAAACGGCCCTGAAGAGGCGAACGCCTCTAAGTCGTTGATGTATCGAGACTTAGTGGCGTATTAGTGGTTGCCGGCGGTAGGATTTGCACCTATGACCGTCAGGTTATGAGATTACAATGGCAAGCGAACCGGCGTGGTCGGTGTCGTCTCGCATCAACTCTTCGATGCGGTCTGCGATCCTCTGCGCGGGTCCGCGCAGCTGCGCGATGGTCCAGTCGGCCGCGTAGCCCTCGGTCACATCATTCGGCGGGGCGTGGTTCACCAGTCGCTTGGTCAGCGCATGGGGCAGCATGAGGTCGCGCTCCGCGACGGTGATGAACGCGTTTCGCAGGCCGTGGTACCAGAACTTCGCGCCGCCCGCCTCGCTGATGGGCGTGTAGTGCTGGGCCAGGCGGCGGATGTAGCCCATGCCGGTGATGGTCGAGGGAAACACCCACCCTTTGGGCAGATGGCCGCTCTCCTCCCACCGGCGACCGAGGATCTCGGCCAGTTGCCGGGTGATCGGCAGCTCGAGCGGCGCGCCGGTCTTGGTCTCGTCGACCCTGAAGATCATCGCTTCGCGATCCACGCGATCCCATCTCAGCCTCAGCACCTCGTTGAGGCGCATGCCGGTGTAGAAGCCGAACCAGAAGGCGTCCCTCGACTTGGGCGCGCTCACCGCCGCCTCGATGCCCGCCCTCCAGCGCGGCAGGACCTCGGCGGGCGAGGGGATCTTGCGGCGCCGTTTGCGGTGGAAGCGGCCGCCCGAGGCGATCCACAGATCGACCGGGTTGCGCAGCGTCTCGAAATCGATGCAGGGTCGGCGGTAGGCAGAGCGCAGCAGCGAGATCGTGCGGTTGGCCGTCGCCCAGCCCGCGTCCCTGGTGATGCGGTTGAAGCGGGTCTCGACGTCGCGGCGAGTGATGTTGTCCAGCGGACGCCCGAGCCAGTCTCCGAGATGGCGCTCGACGAAGTCGCGATAGCCCTTGGCGGTGCTCTCCGCCCGGTCCGGGTTGGCCTCCATGAACTCCTCGAAGGCGTCCTTGAGGAACGGAACGCCTCGGGCCTGGGCGCGCTCGGCAGCGGGATCGTCGCCGCCCGCGACCTTGCCCAGCGTCTCCTGCGCCATGCGGCGCGCCCGGTCGGCGGAAATCCTGTCGCAGCGCCCGAGCACCATGCGCTTGCTGGGCGCCTTCCTGCCTCCGTCTCCAAGGATGCGGGCGGGCCTCGGGCGCATGATGCGGTCGCGGAGCGGCCGACGATCGCGCCTCCGGGACCGGGTATCGCTGTTCCTGATCGCCCCGGTGGAAGCGGCTCCTGCTGGCCTCTGAGCCCACAACTGGAGTATATGTGAGATAGCGCTTCACGATTGGGCGCATTCAGGGGTGGCTTCACAGGACAGGAGCAAATAGAGGCCGCCATCGACGCGAAAAAAGTTTCTTCAGTGGGGGAACCGGCGCGACTACATGCGTAGCGCCAACAGGCACCGTATGATACATCTCGTTTTGGATACCAGCATCTATCGGAAGAGCCCAAGGTTGGACTCTAGAGAGTTTTCTGTGTTATCCGAAATGATTAATGCTGGACACGTCATCCTTCATGTTCCTCATGTCGTGGAACGAGAATGTACTTCTGAACTAGAGCTTGGACAAAGGGAGAAGCTAAATGAAGCAATGGTTAGGCTTACTAAAGCTGTAGCATTCGAACCCCTCGGCCCTAAATCTAAGCAATTGTCAGAGTTCCTGCAGAAACTGAGAAAAGATACGGACAGCTTGGTCTCGGAGCGTGCTGCAGCATTTTCCTATTGGCTTGACAAGCATAAGGCGATGCGCCATCCAATTAAGTTGGATCAAACGCAGAGAGCACTGGAAGCCTACTTTAGTGGAACTCCACCCTTGAAGCAACCGAAATCACGCAAGGACATACCTGACGCCTTCATCTTTCATCAAATCCTAGATCTCAAAAAATGTCATCAATCGGAGTTGCATGTAGTGGTGGAAGACGGCGCGCTACGTTCTGCCTGCGAGAATGCCCACATATGTTGCTGGAGCACTCTCCTGGAGTTTATAACAAATCCGGTAGTTCAGGAGTTCTATGCTGAAAGGATGATTGAGAGACATAAGCCGGAAGTTCTTGCGCATGTTCAAAATATTGCGGAAAGTCGAAGAAGCAGCATAGCTGCCAGTTTAGAAAAAGCGTTACTGTCAGACCAGTATACGTTAATTTGTGGCGATAGTCTTCCGGGAGAGAGCGGTGAAATCTACCTTAGCGGCATTGACACACCTCATAGTGTCACAATTGAGGATGTTGAATATATCGGCAGTATACTTTTTTTGGCCACGGTGCATGCTCAAGTAGCGTTGATGTATGAGTTTTCGATGGATGTATTCGATGCACTGGAGCTTGATAGTGACAAATACTCGACATCGCCGCTCAATAACCACTATGTGGAAGTGGAGACGACAGATGCATTTCAGTTTTCGGGTCGTTTAGAGCTGGAGTTCGTAAAGCCGGAAACAGAAGTAACTTCCCTCAGCACATTGAAGTCGTTTCTGAAAGAGCCCACGATTGTGGTTAGCGAACTTGAAAACTTCGAGATAATTGATTAGGTATAATCATCGGTTGATTTACGGAAGGATTTCTTGGTTAGAAGGGAATCAGCGTTAATGGTAGGAGCGGATATTTGAGGGAGTTAGAACATGAGAGGGGCAAAGAAATAGAGTCCTACTTCGGCCGGCCCAATGCAACCTTTTGTCGAGAATGAGGTGGTGCAAGAATCTTTGAAGGGATTCGTCCTCAGGACCAAGGCGTTGAGCCAGGAACGGCCGCGATCCGCTCTCCGAACGGCACGGTCCTTTCATTTTCGAAGAGTACCAAGCCGAGGGTAAGGCATTTTCCTGCGGCAGCCGCGAGCGGGCGCAGACCGAAAAGAGTTCTGCTGGAGACGGATACACACGCATTTATCTCGACGTCGACGATGCCTCCGAGCCCGTCTTCGATCACGATGTCAACTTCGGTGCATAGCTTGTCTCGGAGGTACGAGCAGGTGTAGCGGTTATCGGCCTAGGCGACGAGCTTGAGTAGTTCGCCGAGAACGAATGTCTTCAGAAGGGGCCGAATGGAGTCCGGTCGCGGCGCGGACGGTTGGGCGTGATGCCTCCGAGGGCCGCCAGCAATCCCGCGTCCGGAAAGTGTAACCTGGGCGACTTGATGACACGTTGAAAGGCGTTGATGTACCAAGGGGATAGAGAGTGCACGAGAAACAGGTTTTCAAATACTCCGAGGTTTTTTCGTGTGGTGACATGATTCATGCAGAGAGGTGCGTTGAAGCCGGAATAGTTGACGAGTGCCCGGAATTTTCGGCAGGTAGGTGCAGTCGCGTCGGCATCGTACCCAGTTGCTCGATGCGGGTGATGTCGCGGACGTCCCTCTGGACGGTCATCTCGGGTAGTCGAGATGCCAGTCGTGGCGGCGGCGTCATCCTGAACGGGTTACTGCTTCGGGGTAGACACCCGCAAGAACCATCTTCAGGAGGTCTTTGCCGATGATTGGAACTCGGGATTGCGGAGGTTCGCTCGCAAACGCTTTGTCGAGGAAGGACGTAGGCGTGCCCTGTAGCTTTGCCTGGGGCAGGGGCAAGAGGCGAACGATCGCCATGCGTCCCGCGAGTGATTCCGCGACGCACGGCAGCGTTACTAGATCGGCAAAGCCCGTAAGCAGGAACCGTCCGCAGCGCGGGTTGACATCCACGGCCGTCTTGATGGCAAGGACGAGGCCCGGCGCGCGTTGGATATCATCGATGACCGCCGCGTCGAGGCTGCGAATAAAGCCGACGGGATCGACCGATGCGGCATTGAGGGCACATCGGCGACACGAGGCGAGATCATGACGGATCCAAAGAAGTAGGACTTTCTGACGGGGCAAGGGAAGAACGTCGTCCCGACCGAGCGGGATCTCGCGCCGTTCGACGTGCTCGAACGGACCGCGATCTGGCGCTGGTCGATTCGGGTGTGACAACCGGGCTCGAATGCGTTCTCGACGACGTTCTGACCGGTAGGCAGGAGATGACAGGGGCCATCGACACGGTAAGTGATTTTGTCCTACGCATCATCGGCAGGCTGGGCTCGGCGGGACCCGATGGAGAGGCGTGGTCCCCGGCGTGACTGCGGGTGGCAGCGACGGGGATCGGCCGCCAACGGCCGCCATGAGGAAGTAAGCGCTCGATCGCGAAGAGGAAGGGGATCAAGCCGCCGGCTGGCTACACGAAGCCCTCGGCAAAGTGCCGAGCGTTTCTCGACGAACATGTCTCGGGCCGGCGAACTCAACCGAAATCGGAGCGATTGGGGAAGGATGCGCCGAGTGAGGGGTCGCGGAAAAGGCCGGCGGACAGCCGCTCCGGGAGGGGGCGTCGAAGTCGGTGAAATCGGGGGGGCGGCGAAACTCCAGGCGGGCCGGGAGCGAGGGATCGCAGGGAGCGGGAGAGCGAGGCGAGGGGCCGGGGACGGCGCTTCGCAACGGCAAACAGAGAGGTGGCGTTCCGTCTGGGTCTGGGAGCCGGTCACAGGACTGACGGCCGGTATGCACCGCCGCTGACGGCGTTGCGAAAGCGAGGGGTGGCTGTAGGCGCCGCGCCAGTACGAGAGGTCGTCGTGTTGGCGTAGTGGAAGACGCCTTTGACGGATCACGGAGACGCTAAAGTGGGCGGATCGGCGCGGCGGCGGCGAACGATCCAGGTCTTATGACAGGGGGTGCCCTGGTATGGACGGTTTTGCCTTTCCGGGGGTCGCGCTACGCGCCGCCTGGCGCGTCTAACCCGGTGGCTTGCGCCGCAGCGGCGAGCGCCCGGTCCAGGGTTGCGAGGGGCAGCCGCATGCGCACCGCGAGATCAAGATACATGGCATCGTAGACGGAGAGGCTGTGCTCGCCGGCGAGAGCCCCATACGCGGGATGAGGTTACCGGGTCGATCTCGATCGGCAATGCTTCGAGGCTGGCGCACACAGCGGGCCACTCGTCCGCTCGGAGGCGGCCGCGTTTGGTAGCGGCGAGCAAGACACTGCCGACCTCGACCGGCCAGAGGGAGGGAACGAAGGCGCGGTCGTCTATGAGGGAGTCCCGCAATCGGGCCGTCGCCTCGGTCGCTTCGTCGCGGAACACCCATGCCATGGTGACCGAGCAGTCGAGGACGAAGGGCATCAGTACCTGCGTGTTTCCTCGACGATACGGCGCACGGACAGCCCGTCGAGGCTGTGGGTCTCCTCGAACTCTCTCAGGGTGTCGATCGCGCTCCGGACCTTGTCGGAATCGCGCTGTTGGAACGGGATCAGCTCCGCCACCGGACGGCTGTGCCTGGTGATGACGAAGCGTTCGCCCGCCTCGACGCGCTGGAGCAGCTTGGGCAAATGCGTCTTCGCCTCGAATGCGCCGATCTCGGACACGGCATGGACCTCCTGAATGGACTGTCTCTGTTTACAGCAGTCGCAGACTGGTCCAAAGGGATGCCTTGGTCAAGCGAGCGGGACACGAAGGCGATGCCGCTCGACGAGCTTCGTGTGCAGCAGCGCGGGGATTCGTTCGACCCTGAAGTCGGGATTGGGAGGGACATCGGCGACCAGGGTTGCGGAGCAAAGTTGTTGAGACCGGGGGTTTCGATCGCGGGAGCGGTGAGGATCTGCGCCACTCAGGCGCAGAGAGAGTTGGTCGAAGATGGCTCCGCCATGCAGTCTGTCGCCAGGCGCTCGCACTCGACATTCATCAGCTCTTCGATGCGGTCTGCGATCCTCTGCGCGGGTCCGCGCAGCTGCGCGATGGTCCAGTCGGCCGCGTAGCCCTCGGTCACATCATTCGGCGGGGCGTGGTTCACCAGTCGCTTGGTCAGCGCATGG
>MKWU01003306.1_pt1 | contig 21641 bp, 24 predicted proteins | sample 809101 | NCBI WGS metagenome assembly MKWU01 (sample SAMN05860141, study PRJNA318959) | sponge metagenome | host: Aplysina aerophoba | place: Slovenia: Piran, Adriatic Sea, Gulf of Piran | collected 2013-05-07 | reverse complement strand
CCTCCGCCGCCGGCGTCGCGGGCTCGTCCCGCGCGTAGCGCCCTAAGCTGAAAACCCGCCACGCCGTGACCGCGTCGAACGCCAGGCATTTCACCAGCGCGTCCGCTTGCTGCAACCGCCGGTCCTCGATGCGCGTGCCCGTCTTGAGCACCCGGAAGTACTCCTCGATCCCCCAGCGCGCCTCGTACCAGCCCACGATCCGCTCGGCCCACTCCGCTGTCGGACCGCCCTCGCTCGACACCAGCAGCCATTCCAACGGCTCCTGCCCGGCCGGCGGCTCCGTCTCCAGCACGCGCACCAGCCAAGCCCTCAGCGGCCCGTCCTGCGCCCGCTCCTTTGGCGGCTGCAACTCCACTTGCCCGATGCACAGCTCCGTCACCGCCGTGCGCTTGGCCCGCGCCCGCCGGCCACCCTGCGAGTCGATCACAATCTCGCGGCCCGTCTTGACCGGCGTCTCGAAGTCCGGCTGCGATTCCAGCGTCCGCACCAGCAGCCCCAACTCTGGATCCCGCACCTGCACCTTGCGCTGCCGGCTCGCATTCGCCCGCACCAGCAGCCCCGCCTCCTGGCGGTGCTCGCGCTGCCGCTTCAGCAACTCGTAGATGTCGCTCTCGCGGTCCCCTACCACGACCACCCGCGTCGCCGCGCTCAAACGCCCCAACTCGCGCCCTTGGTCGAACCCCCGCAACCAGCGCCGACTCTCCTTCTCGCGCTCGTCGGCCGGCTCGGCTTCCGGCCGCGCCCAGCTCTCCAACCCGCTCACCCCCAAAGGCCGCCGCCCTTCCGTGAACGCCACCGCCGCGTGCACGAACACGCCCCGCGCGCTGTTGGCCCGCTCCTTGAGTGGCCCCAGACCCTGCGTGCTGGCTCGCAAGCCCGTGTAATTCAACGTCGTCGTGTCCTGCACCAGCAGCACCGTCGACTCCTGCCGCAGCCGTTCCAGCAAGGCTTCCCGGTGCGGCTGCAGAATGTCCTCGCACGCCACCTTGCCATTGTGCAGAAAGCGGTAGGCCGCCTGTTGCTCGGCCGAGCCCGGGAAGATCGCCGTCAGCGGCGCCCCCGGATGCCGCTCCCAGGCCGCCCCCAAGCGTTCCAGCCGCGCCCGCAAGCGCCCGTCGGCCAGCTCCGAGCGCGCGAACTCGCGCCGCGCCCAACTGGCCTGCCCGTCCAGTTCCAAGTCTGGGAAGCGGCCCGCCTCCCGCGGCGGCGGCAACCGGGGCGAGGTCGGGGTTCTCGATCTCCGGTCGCGTGATGGGCCGCGTCCGGCCGCGGAGTCCGCTGCGCTTCCCGGCCTGAAGGCCGCGCTGCTTCCGGAGGCGTTTGACCTGGCTCGGCCGCGGCCGCTTCGAAAAGCTAGAGGAGCTGCTCGCGGCGGCTCTGGCGCCGGCTCCTTTCTGACGGCGGTTTACCGTTCGGAAATTGCGTCCCGGCGTAATCTTTGTCGACCTGATATCGACAATCGTCATCTAAGATCGAAAATCGAATTTCCGTCACGTCGTAGGAAAAACCATGCACCGTGATGAACTCGAAAGCGAGCCCGGCATTTTAGATAATGAGCACTGGCAGGAGAATATTGGACCAGTCTACAGGCATTGTGCCAGGAACCTCTTAATCGTCCTGCCTGCCGGGACCCCATTTTACTTGATCTATTTCTTCTACCTTCCTTTTACTTGATTGTCACTCGTTTGGGCTAGTGGAGTGAACCCGTTGGCGGCCAGGCCAATGACAAACCCCGATTAATGGTAGCTGCTCATAGCTTGCAACGCAGCCAGGACACGACCGCCCTGAGTTGGCTGGAAATCGCTGTAACCGAGCGTCGTAAGTGTCGTGACGCTGAAAAGGAGTCCATCCCGAAGTGATGCCGAGATGCCAAAGTTGGTTGCGTTGTAAAGACCCGCCGTAAGATGGAGAAACGTGAAGCTGCGAAAATCCTAGTACCACAAACTACCAACTTGGGCTAAGGAAATTCCAATGGGACTCCCTCTCTTGGGCAACCCGCCGCCATCCCGCTCACGGCCAACGCTTTCCTCTCGGCGAAGCGGAGCGCGCAGTTGGAGACCGCTGCGGGACGGCTGTACATCACGCGAGAGTCAGCAGGAACGGCCGAAGGCGAGCCCGGCGCCGGGACGGAGGCGACTTCTCTGCGCTGGTACAAGCTCAGATGGCGGATCGAGCGCTACTTCGACGCGCTCAAGAACGGAACCCGCATCAAGGACCGTCGCCTCGACCATGCCGACGACTTGAAGAAGTGCCTAGCCTTCGAAGCGCCAGCCGCTTCCGGGCACCCGGAAGCTCTGGCAGGGACTGAAAATCCTCTGGTAAGGCGTCAATACACTGCAAGCCCACAGAAAATGGAAAAGGAAAATAAATATGGATGAGTTAAGTGCGTTGCATTGATAGCCGACGGGCCGGCGTTTGCTAGCAGCTTGGCCATGGCGAATGCGCGAACCTCCAGATCGAGTCTTGAACAGCCTCCGTGGGCCGGAAACCGACGCGCGGAGCTAGCTTGCAGTTGCAGCCGGTCGAGCCGGCTTCCGGCTTCGCAGGCGGCCTTTCGCGGAAATTCGACGCTTGTTGGCTCGTCCGTTCGTCCGTTACCAAAATTGACACGGCTGATTAAATAGGGCAGTCCATGTTGATCGCCGAAAATCATCTTTTCGAAGTTTGTGCGTTACGTTGTCGGATTTTTTAGTGAAGGGACATTGCATGAGTTCAAAAGTTGGTGCGTGCCGCGGGCCGGGCTATGCTTCGCCGCGCGAAGCAATCAAGGCGCCAAGGGAAAAATTACTTTATACTGTCGCTCTTTACGTCGGCACGGGAATTCAGAAGCCGGACTATCTGGCGACTATCGACGCCGACCCTGATAGCCCGACTTATTCCCAGGTCGTCAGCAGGCTTGAAATGCCGGGCATCGGAGACGAATTGCACCATACGGGCTGGAATGCGTGCTCGTCCTGCCACGGAGATTCTTCGAAGGAACGGCGCTATCTGATCGTTCCCGGCGTGCGGTCGTCGAATCTTCACATCGTCGACTGCGGCGAAAATCCGAGAAATCCGCGATTGCACCATGTGTTGGAGGGTGCGGAAATCAAATCGAAAACGAACCTTTCCGCGCCGCATACCATTCATTGCATCGGAGAAGACATCGTCATCTCCATGCTTGGAGATGCGCAGGGAAACGCTCCTGGCGGTTTTCTGCACCTGAACCAGGATTTCGAAATAGTGGGCAGGTGGGAGAGCGATCTGGCCAATATGAAGTTCAATTACGACTTCTGGGCCCAGCCTCGACATAACGTAATGGTAAGTTCCGAATGGGCCGCGCCGAATACCTTTATGCCCGGATTCGATTTGGAAGAAGTAGGTCACCTAAAGTACGGGCGAGAAATTCATTTCTGGGATTTCAAGAACAAAAAGGTCGATCGGACATTTTATTTGGGCGAGGACGGACTCGTGCCGCTTGAAGTGCGATTTCATCACGATCCCGACTCCTCGCACGGATTCGTTGGCGCGGCGCTCAGTTCGAATGTCATTCACTGGTTCAAGAAGAACGGCGAATGGGCCTGGGAAAAAATCATCGATGTAGAAAACCGAAAGCACCCGGAGTGGCCAATTCCGGTTCCCGGCTTGATAAGCGTCATTCTTCTGTCGATGGACGACAGATTCCTGTATTTTTGCAATTGGCTGCATGGCGATATTCGACAATACGACATAACGGATCCCCACAGCCCCAAGCTAACCGGCCAAGTTTGGATGGGCGGGCTATTGGGCAATGCTCCCTTCGTCAATGGCCACCGCATTTCCGGAGGGCCGCAGATGATTCAGCTCTCTCTAGACGGAAAGCGGCTATACGTGACGACTTCGCTCTTTTCGACCTGGGACAATCAGTTTTACCCCGAGATCCGCGAAAAAGGAGGCTGCATGCTGCTGGTCAACTGCGACGCCGAAAGGGGAGGCATGGAATTCGACAGCGACTTTTTCGTCGATTTCGGCTGCGAGCCTAACGGGCCTGCAAGATGCCATGAGACCCGGTATCCCGGCGGCGACTGCACGTCGGACATATTTTTCTGATGAACGAGGTCAAGATTATACTTTCCAACAGAGAAGGCGCGACATTCCATGTCGACCGTCGTCAGACGCTGTTGAAATCCCTCGAAGCGCAAGGCGTATCGCTACCCTACGGGTGCCGATACGGCGGCTGCATATCCTGTGCGGCGAAATTGCGCAAAGGCGAGGTTTCCCAGATTGGCGGCGTTGCGCTGAATAACAGGCAGTTGCGACTCGGATACGTACTGCTTTGCGTCGCGCGCCCGCTCTCAGATTGCGAGCTTGACGTCGGAGTTGACAGCCACGACAAGCTCTATCGAAATCCTTTTGCCAGTCCTCTGCGGCCGGACGAATTAAAGCCCGGCATTGCGGGGATCTCGACTGAACGACTTTGAATTCCATGAACCACGACGAAGAATATTCCTCGGATTACCTAGCGGGAATTTTGAATTCCGTAAAATCCATCGCCATGGTCGGCGCGAGCCCAGACCCGACGAAATTCAGCTACGGCGTCCTCCGCGTGCTGCACGAGACGGGATACGACATGATTCCAGTCAACCCGGCCTTAGCTGGAGGCGAAATCCGCGGGCTCGAAGTCTACGGTACTCTAAGCAAAATCCCGCGGAAGATCGACATGGTGCAGGTGTTTCGAAGCTCCGATGCCCTTCTGGGCATAACGGAAGAGGCGATTGCCGTCGGAGCCAAGGTGCTATGGGGTCAGATAGGCGTACGCAACGATGAAGCGGCGCGCCTGGCGGAAAGCGCAGGAATGAAAGTGGTTATGAATCGATGCCCCAAGATCGAACTGTTTCGACCGTTCTGGAAGCCGCGGCTCAACCAGCAAATTTGAAATTCCGATTTGAATTTCGCATGCCTGCATCCTGCCTTCGAGCATTCGAAGGGCGCGAAAGATGCTGTTCAAGCGAGTGCTGCAGCCGCGCCAATTGGAAGCCATCCTTTTCAAAGGTAAATAGGCTCGATCGCCAAATATAATGCCCGCCCGGAAAATCCGAAATTTTCATCGGCGCCAATAGGGTAGGCCGGTATAGTTTTCGGCAAGCATTAGGCGGCCAATTTCGGAGTTCGCCACATATTGGAAATCGCTTTTCCTTATGCGGTCGTCGAAATTCGATCTTTCGGAGAATTTATGCAGCATCGCGGTCATCCACCAGCTGAAGCGCATTGCATGCCATACGCGCGCCAGAGCCGTGCTCGAATAGCTCTCGAGTCCCGCTAGGTCTCCGCGCCGGTAGTAGTCGCGCAACGCGTTATGAAGATAGTAGACGTCGGAAGCTGCCAAATTTAGGCCCTTGGCGCCGGTTGGCGGCACGATATGGGCCGCATCGCCGCACAGGTGAAGTCGACCCCAGCTCATCGGCTCGGTTACGAAGCTTCGAAGCGGAGCAATGGATTTTTCGATCGACGGTCCGGTTTCAAGCCTTTCCGCGGCTTCGACCGGCAGCCTCAGCTTCAACTCGTTCCAAAAGTCATCGTCGCTCCAGTTCGCGGCATCGTCGTCGAGCGGAACTTGAAGGTAGTAGCGCGAAAGAGACGGGTTGCGCATGGAGCAGAGCGCGAAGCCTCGTTCATGCCCCGAGTATATTAGCTCTTCGCTGACCGGAGCTGTTTCGGACAGAAGCCCGAGCCAGCCGAAAGGATAAATCTTTTCGAATTCGCGCCTTTCGCTTCGGGGAATCGCTTGGCGGCTAGGTCCGTAAAACCCGTCGCAGCCTGCGACGAATTCGCAATCAATGCATTTGGACGCTCCCCTATGGCGAAAGCCTATAGATGGCGAACATGTCTCCAGCCCCGCTAGCGAAACGGCTTCGGCATCATGCAATACTTGGATGCCGCTTGCATCCAGCTCGTCGTAAAGGTCTTTTGTAATTTCGGTTTGGCCGTAAACCATGACGGATTTGGAAACGAGCTGGCGGAAGTCGACATGGACCGACTGCCCGTGGGCATAAATCGTGCAGCCGTCGTGAACTAGGCCTTCTCTATCCATCCTGGCGCCCACCGAGGCGTTTCTCAGCTGTTCGACGGTTCCCCATTCGAGAACCCCGGCTCTGATCCGAGAAAGTACGTAATCTCTCGCGCGTCGCTCGACGACGATCGATTCTATCCCGGAACGCGCTAGCTTCAAGGCGAGCAGAAGTCCCGCCGGGCCGCCGCCGATTATGCCGACCTGCGTTCTCAAATGCACCTCCTGCGCAGCCAACCGGCAAAATGCGCGAAACCCGGTTCCGGCCGACGGCTATGCGATAATGCGAATTATTCTCGGAGTCGAGATCGGATGGCGGCTGGATCAGGCCGAAATGAACGTACTCGGCCGCATGGGATTCGGGTCCGTCGCGCATGCGTTGCCTGAATTCGCCGAGCCATAGGCGTTTTCGGACCAGGATTCGAGGCCTTGCTCGCCCGGGCAATCCGAATCGCCTCGAAAGCGCGATTTCGACTATGCCATCGGTTGTCGAATAATGACTCGGTTTGCAGACGAGCAATCGGCGCTTTCAGTACGGTCCGGACCGCCAAGCCGAAAATCGGAAAACTGGAATTGAAGCGGAGCGCTCGCAATGGCATAAGGGCGGAGCCCATTTTGCGATGCCTAGTCGCGCTGGATTCGAGGATTGGCCATGACCAAAGAACTAGCCCCTTACCGCGCCGATCATGTCGGAAGCTTGCTGAGGCCGGCTCATCTGGCCGATGCGCGCGCAAAGTATTTCCAGAAAGGCGAGATATCCGCCGAGGAACTCGCGGAAATCGAAGATGCGGCCATCGCCGAAGTTGTGGTCAGGCAAGAAAACGTAGGCCTGCGAGCAATTACCGACGGCGAGTACAGGCGCTCGTTCTGGCACTACGATTTCCTGGGCATGCTCGACGGGCTGGATCTGGTCGAGCGGGATCGCGGAATTTCATTTCAAGGAGCCGAACTGAGGCCTGTTTTTCCTGTAATAAACGAAAAACTGGGATTTCCCGACGAGCATCCCATGCTGGATCATTTTCGCTTCGTTGCCGACAGGGCGAACGAGCAGCCGAAAATTTCGATCCCCGGCCCTAGCTGCTGCCACTTCCGCGTCGCCCCGGAGGATATTGGGCCGGAGGAATACAAGGATCTCGACGCGCTGTTCCTCGATATTGCCGAAACCTATCGAAAGGCGGTTCTAGCGTTCTACGAGGCGGGTTGCCGCTATCTGCAAATGGACGATATATTTTTCGCCTATCTCTGCGACTCTCGCCATCGACGGGAAAGAGAGGAAATCGGGCAAGACCCGGATTGGCTGATCGACAGGTACGCATGGATGATGCGAGAATCGATCAAGGACAGGCCGGACGACATGGTCGTGGGCATGCACATGTGCCGCGGCAACTTCAAATCGACCTACGCCGCCGAAGGCTCCTACGACCCCGTGGCGGATGCCGTATTCAACAAGACGGGCATCGATATATTTTTTATGGAATACGACACGGAGCGCGCAGGAGGGCTGGAGCCGTTGTCGCTTCTCGCCAAAGGAAAGCAGCGCGTAATGCTCGGATTCGTAACTACGAAAACTGGCGAGTTGGAGAAGGCCGACAACCTGAAGCGAATGGTGGACGATGCGTCCAGCTTCGTCGACATTGACCAGCTGGGCATTGCTCCCCAATGCGGGTTCGCATCGACTGAAGAAGGCAACAGCTTGTCCGATTACGAGCAATGGCGAAAACTCGAGCTCGTAGTATCGGTTGCGGAAAGTTTATGGGGAGGCGTATAGCCTCCGGAATCAAGCTCCGATCATCCGCGAGCCGCGTGCATCGCGCGCAAGGGGAGCCGCGGATCAGGTCAAAACCGCGGGCGGGATTCTCAGTCTCCGACAGGCGCCTATCCGGCCTCCATTCTCGGAAATCCATGCGCTAGCATGAAATGACCGAAACGCTTCGAAAGAAAAAAAGATTCAATAATGCGGGCTAGGCGCGGGCCATGGCGAGCGCGGCAATAATTGCATTCGCCTACGCCGCCCGCTTCCATTTTATCGAGCAGCCCATGGACGGGGTTTGCTCGGCAGGACCCTCGCCTGTATTCGCAATCTGCTTCATTGCTTCAAATAACTCCCGCGTAGCATCGGGACGAGAATTCTTGCCCCCGGAATCCAGTCGGCCTCGGTACTGCAGGCGCAGGCTAGAATTGAAACCGAAAAAGTCCGGCGTGCAAACGGCGTCATAGGCTTTCGCGACGGCTTGGTCGCTGTCGTGGAGATAGGGGAATTGCAAATTGTTGTCCTTTGCGAATACCGCCATCTTTTCGAAGGAATCGTCCGGGTAGGCGACCGGGTCGTTCGAGCACACCGCGGCGATGCCAATTCCGATCCGACTTAATTCGCGCGCGTCGCGGACTATTCTGTCTATAGCGGAAACGACATAGGGGCAGTGGTTGCAAATGAACATGATCAGCGTACCCTTCGGACCCTTGATATCCTGGAGCGAAACCAGTGCTCCCGTCGTCGAAGGAAGGCTAAAGCGCGGCGCTTCCCAGCCGAAATCGCAAACCGGAGGTCGTGCAAGTGCCATTGGAGGTCTCCCGTGTTAAACTGGCTGCGCCGTCAAGGCGCGCCGGCATGCGGAAAGCTCGCCTGCCCACATGCCGAGCAGTCACCTTCTGCTACGGAAATTCGAGTCGGCTCGTCAAGTGCGCGCGAGCCCGGATTCCGCCGCCCTCCGAATTTTCTGCATGTTTGCGCCGTACGGCGCGGGATTCTCGGGCGATCCTCCCTTGATGATCGCCGATCCGGCGACGAATACATCGGCTCCGGCCTGCGCGGCAAGGCCCGCATTGGCCGGCGAAATGCCGCCGTCGACCTGAATTCGGATATTTCGGCCGCCAACCATCGATTTGATTTCCCGGACCTTTTCCAGCTGGCTAGAAATAAATTCCTGCCCTCCGAACCCCGGATTCACGGTCATTACGCAGACTAGGTCGACTTCGTCCAGAAGGTGCCTAACGGATTCGGCGGGCGTGGCCGGATTTATAGCGATTCCGGGCAGCGCACCGGCCTTTCGAATGGCCTGGACCGTCCTATGCACATGGGGTCCCGATTCCACGTGAACCGTCATTCTGTCGGCGCCCGAGTCCGCGAATGCGGATACGTAGGAATCCACCGGCGATACCATGAGATGTATATCCATTGTCTTTTGAATATGCGGGCGGATCGCCTTGCAAATCGATACGCCGAATTCGATGTTCGGAACAAAGTGCCCGTCCATGACATCGACATGGAGCCAATCCGCGCCGGAAGCTTCAAGCGAGCGGCATTCCGCGCCCAATCTGGAGAAATCGGCCGACAGCAGCGACGGGGCAATTGCAATTCGACTATTCTTCATCGCGCAGCGCTTTCCGTCGTCGCCCCGAACGGTCCCGCTCGAGCGGCGACTATGCCGATTGTCGAGAGCCGGGCGGTATCGGCGCGAATTAGTGCGGGCATGGCCTTAACTTCTATTCTGTCGGTTTTCGATCAATTCATCGACGACATCCGGATCCGCCAGCGTCGAGGTGTCGCCAAGCGATCCGTAGTCGTCCTCGGCGATTTTGCGGAGAATTCGGCGCATAATTTTTCCGGATCGCGTTTTGGGCAGCCCTTGCGCCCACTGGAGCAAGTCGGGCCTGGCTATGGGTCCGATTTCCTTGCGCACCCACTGCCCGAGCTCGCCCTTGAGTTCGTCGCTGGGGCTTTCGCCCGCCATTAGCGTTACATAGGCGTATATTCCCTGGCCCTTTATGGGGTGGGGGTACCCTACAACGGCGGCTTCGGATACCTTCGGGTGGGAGACGAGCGCGCTTTCGACCTCCGCCGTCCCCATCCTGTGGCCCGAAACGTTGAGCACATCGTCGACGCGGCCCGTTATCCAGTAATAGCCGTCTGCATCCCGGCGGCAGCCGTCGCCGGAAAAGTAAAACCCCTGATATTGCTGGAAGTAGGTGTCCATGAAGCGCTGGTGGTCGCCGAAAATGGTGCGCATCTGGCCGGGCCAGCTGTCGGATATGCACAGAACGCCCTCGCATTCGCTTCCCTTCAATTCCTTTCCGGAATTCGGGTCGAGAATGGCCGGCTTTATGCCGAAGAACGGCTTTGTCGCCGAACCGGGCTTGGTCGCGATCGCTCCGGGCAGAGGCGTAATCAGATGGCCGCCCGTTTCGGTCTGCCACCAGGTATCGACGATCTGGCATCGTCCCTTGCCGACGACATCGTTGTACCAGTTCCATGCTTCGGGATTGATTGGCTCGCCCACCGTACCCAGAACTCGCAGCGACGAAAGGTCGCAGCGCTCGACGAACGCGTTGCCTTGCCCCATCAACGCGCGAATCGCGGTCGGAGCGGTATAGAACTGGTTGACGCCGTGCTTGTCGCAAACTTGCCAGAATCTGGATGCGTCGGGGTATGTCGGAACGCCTTCGAACATGAGGCTCGTCGCGCCGTTGGCGAGCGGGCCGTATATGATGTAGGAATGCCCGGTTACCCATCCGACGTCCGCCGTGCACCAGAAGATGTCGCCTTCGTGATAGTCGAAAACATAGCGATGGGTGGTTGCCGCGAAGACCAGATATCCGCCGGTTGTATGCAGCACGCCTTTCGGCTTGCCCGTGGAGCCGGACGTATAAAGTATAAAAAGAGGATCTTCCGCGAGCATTTCTTCGATCGGGCACTCGCTTGAAGCGGCGGACGCAAGCTCGCCGTAATCCAGATCGCGGCCTTCATGCCAGGGGACTTCGGCGCCGGTGCGGCGGACGACGAGTATTCTGACATCGTCGTCCAAGCTTCCGACCGCGGCGTCGGCATTTTTCTTGAGGGAGGTCTTGCGCCCGCCGCGCGGAGCCTCGTCCGCGGTGATTACGATCTTAGCGCCGCAGTCCGATATGCGGTTGGCAAGTGCGTCGGAGCTGAATCCGGCAAATACTATGGAGTGGACGGCCCCGATTCTAGCGCAGGCAAGCATCGCATAGGCCGCTTCCGGTATCATCGGGAGATAGATTATGACTCTGTCGCCTTTTTCGACGCCTAGGCTGCGCAGCACGTTGGCCGTGCGGCAAACATGTTCGTGAAGCTCCCTGTATGTAATGTGCAAGGCTGCTTCCTGCGGGTCGTCGGGTTCCCAAATAATCGCAATCCGGTCGGCCGACGAGGCTAGGTGCCGATCCACGCAATTCTCGGCGACATTTAGCGTTCCATCCTCGAACCACTTGATTGACACGTTCGGATAGGAGAAGTTCGTGTCCTTGACCTTGCTGAACGGCTTTATCCAATCAACGCACTGAGCTTCATGTCTCCAGAATTCGTCCGGATCGGCTACCGATGATTCATACATCCGTTCATAGTCGTCGGGCTTGATGTGAGCTCTCTCGATGACTCCGGCGTTCGGAGCGTGCATGGAACCGTCATTCCGCGTCATGGCATGGCCTCCTATTCACTCAATTCCCTGCGCAGCGGCAATTCTCCTTTGCGCGGTTATGCGACTAACCGATTCTTGCAATTTTTCAACTCGAAAGTCGATGCCGGAGAGATTATTACTGCGCTTCGCAGGGGCGAACGTCCGGTACCGGCAAGACGGGTTCGCGCCGCGCGCCACGGTTGATCCGGCCAATTGCAGGCCGCGGCGGCGATTGCGCGCCTTGGAACATGGCATCTCGGACCGAATTGCAGTCGACCGAACGACGTTGCGCTAGCGCTGGACTAGGAGCGAGATGGACGAACGAAGATATCCGGAGGTTCTGGCCGCAGGCGAATGCGCGGTTCTCATAGTGTTCGGCGACAGGTATAGCCTTTCAGTGAATAATGCCGTTCTAGCATTCGATGCCGAAATTCGAACCGACCCGTTCGACGGGCTCGATGAAACCGTACCGGGCATTGCATCTTTGCAACTGCGATTCGATCCGCTAGCCGTAGATCCGAAACGCGTCGAAGCCTGGTGCCGGCGAAAGCTTGAAACGAGGGACTGGTATTCGGCCCGAATCAATAGGACGGCGAATTCCTGGGTTTTTCCGACTGTTTACGGAGGCGATTCGGGTCCTGAGCTGGCTGAAGTCGCCGACAAGGCGGGACTGCGCGAAGATCAGGTGATTGATGCGCATTCAGGCGCGCATCTTCGGGTCGTTATGCTCGGATTTACGCCTGGAACCGCCTATCTGGCCGAACTTCCCGGCGAATTCGACATTGCGCGCCGAAAGTCGATTACGCCATCCGTTCCTTCGGGGTCGATTTTAATTGCGATGCGGCAGACCGTGCTGCCCGGATGCCCGATTCCAACCGGCTGGTCCGTAATCGGACGAACGAAGATAGAAACTTTTCGACCTGGCGAACGCAATCCGTTTCTTCTCTCTCCCGGCGATTCGGTTAGATTCGAAGCGATTCGGGAATCGGACGCGGGGTCGGTCGACTTGGAACGATTCTGGAACAGGCGCGGCGATGGCGTGTCTTGACATACTGGATATTTCCGCCGGAGCGTCAATTCAGGACTTCGGGCGCAGAGGCTGGCAGCGCTACGGAGTTACCGCGGGCGGCGCAATGGACCGGTTCGCGCTAGCTGAAGGACAGGCGATTCTGGGAAACGGCCCCGACGCGGCTGCTCTTGAATTCGCGGTGCGGGGAGGGAGGTTTCGCGCCGTCGATTCGCTAGCCATCTCGACATCGGGCGCCCAAATGGACCTTAAAGTCAACGACGTCTCGCGGCGTTGGCGATCATGTCTGCTGCTTCGGAGCGGCGACATCCTTGAGATCGGCTACGCTCGGCGCGGATTTTACGGATACTTGCATCTTCCGGGAGGCGTAGAGGCTCCGAAGATACTGGGGTCGCGATCATATCTCCTCATGGCCGGCATAGGACGCGACCTAGCGAGCGGAGATAGGCTACGCGGCGTTTCGGATAGAATCCCCGGTTCGTTGCGCTCGCTTTCGCCGAACGCCTACCTGGAAAGGCGCGCGATTCGCGCTGTGCCCGCCGCCCAGATCCGCATGTTCCCCGACCGGATGCTGCGCGATTTCGAGAATTCCGAATTCGAGATTCTCCCGGCTCGCAATCGTCAGGGAATCCGGCTAGCCGCGACGCGCGGGCCGTTCTGCCTCGATGACGGTCTCAGGGTCCCGTCGGCGGCTATATCGAGCGGCGATATTCAGATATCCGGCGACGGAACGCCAATCATCCTCATGGCCGACTCGCAGCCGACAGGAGGCTTTCCGCGAATAGCATGCGTCATTTCCGCCGATTTGGACGCGGTCGCTCAAATGCCGATTGGCGAAAAGTTCAAAATTCAAATAATTTCACGGGACGAGGCCGTTTCGGAGCTTGGGAGGATGCGTCGCGAAATCGACAATTTGCGGTCGCTGGCCGAGGCGTCGGAAGCCGAATCCGCCGGAGAATGCGCGCTGCTTCGGCATTCGCTGATCAGCGGCGCGATTAGAGGGGACGAATATGAACTCGATTGATCTCAATTCGGACATAGGGGAGAGTTTCGGCGTCTGGAGGAAGGGCAATGACGACGAAATCCTGCAGATTGTTACGTCGGCGAACGTGGCTTGCGGCTTCCATGCCGGCGACCCGCGAACCATGCGGGAAACTATTAGGAGGTGCAAGGACCGCGGAGTCGGAATCGGCGCTCATCCAGGCTTTAAAGATCTTGAAGGATTCGGACGATTCGAGATTTACGGCATGGAAATCGACGATTTGAAGTCCTTAGTTCTTTACCAGATAGGCGCGCTGCAGTGCTTGGCCCGACGAGAAGCGGCCGAAGTCGGACATTTCAAATTGCACGGCGCGCTTTCGAACATGGCGAGCAGAGACCGCGAGCTGGCGGAAGGCGTGCTTTCGGCGATTGTCGAAGCCGACCTGCGGCTGCCTGTTTTCGCAACGGCCTCTACGGAGTTGCAGCGCGCGGCCGAGGCGGTCGGCGTCGAATGCGTAGCCGAGGTTTTCGCCGATCGCGCCTATGAAGACGATGGAACCCTTGTACCGCGAAGCGATGCCGCCGCAATGATTCTGGATCCGCGAATTTGCGCCGAGAACGTGCTAAGAATCGCCGAAAGCGGCGTGGTTGTAAGCCGAAACGGCGTCAAGGTGCCGGTCGATGCGCGAACCGTTTGCGTTCACGGGGATACTGACGAAGCGGTGGCCATCGCCGCTGCGGTTCGCGCTCGCCTCGAGAACGCAGGAATTGCAGTGTCGAGGCCCGACCGCTGCCTGGGCGGTCAGGCCTCCTTTTCGTAAAGCGCTTGATCCGGAGCCCCGGCCCTTCGCGGTTGAGGCGAAATGAGCTTCGGGCTGGCGCGGCGGTCAGCTATTCGGGGGATTCTCTTCCGTTGATTCGGCCTGCTCGCCGTCCTCGGCATCGGAATCCTCTACCGCTTCATCCGATTGCTCGGAGGATTCGTTATCCATTTCGTCATCCATTTCGTCATCGGCGTCGCCGACGGTCAAGCCCCTGAATTGAAGTTCGGCCTCCTCTTCGGAACGGGCCACATTAATTGAAACGATGGCTTCGACATCGGGATGGAGCACCACGGATATCTGATGGATGCCAATTTCCTTGATCGGTCGATCAAGAGAGATTTGCCGGCGATTTATTGCCGTTCCCGTCGCTTCGGCGGCATCGGAGATATCGCGGGAATTTACCGACCCGTAAAGAGATCCCGTGCTGGACGCAGAGCGAATCACTACGAAGCTCTTGCCGGAAAGCTTTTCCGCGACCGCCTCGGCTTCCTTTTTCTGTTCGAGGTTTCTGGCTTCGATCTGTACTCTTTGCTCCTCGAATTTCTTGCGGTTCGCTGCTGTGCTGCGAAGGGCCTTGCCTTGCGGAAGCAGAAAATTGCGGGCGTAGCCCTGCTTTACGCGTACCGTATCTCCCATCTGGCCGAGCTTGGGGATGCGTTCAAGGAGAATCAATTCCATTGCGAATTCTCCTATTTCACCGCGTACGGAAGCAGAGCGAGAAACCTTGCGCGCTTGATTGCGCGGGCGAGTTCACGCTGCTTTCGGGCCGATACGGCGGTGATGCGGCTCGGAACGATCTTGCCGCGTTCGGACAGGTAGCGCTGAAGGAGCCTTGCGTCCTTGTAGTCTATGCGCGGCGCCTTTCTTCCGGAAAACGGGCATACTTTTCTGCGGCGAAAAAACGGTCTTACTGCCATGTCTAATCTCCTTTTCGGTTGCCTAGCGCCGGCGGTCGCCGCGGTCTTCGCGCTTCTGCATCATGATCGACGGACCGTCGCTGTGCTTGTCGACCCGAATCGTAAGCACGCGCATGACATCGTCGTGCAATCGCATCAATCTTTCCATTTCGCTCACGGCGCTCGGTGGTGCGTCCGTCCGCAGGAATATGTAGTGTCCCTTGCGGTTCTTGTTGATTTTGTAGGCCATTTTCTTAAGGCCCCAGTACTCGCTCGCGACGACGCTTCCGTCGTTGTCTTCAAGGATGTCTCCGAAGTGCCCGATCAGGCTTTCCGCCTGCGAATTCGAAATGTCCTGGCGCGCGATGAATACATGCTCGTAGAGCGGCATCGGCAGTTCCTTTTCCTGCGCGCTTCAAAGTGCGGCCATTGCTACTTCCGCGACCGCACGCGAGAGGCAACGCGTCTGAATATTTTGCGGAAGACGCGGTTTTATACATTGGATTTCGCGACATGCAACGGCAAATCGCATGCTATTCCAATCGAACGGCTGCGGAAAATCATGTTCGCCACTCCGCCGCGGGCGCTAGTCGAGCATGGGAAAGGGAGACGAGTCGCCGCGATGCAAGCGATTGAATTTCCCGTTGCGCCCATAGCGGGCAACGGTCGCGAAAGATTGGGAGCATTGCTTCGGGAGCGCGCGGAGTCGGCTCTATCGGATGGTTGCGACGATACGCGATCTCCGAATGCGCATTGAAGTCGAACGCATGCCTTTCGATGAATGCCCGACGAAACTGGACGGCGGCTCGCGGCGTCGGCGCCCCGGTCGAATCGTGGTTCAAAGAGGTCGAATTTTCGAGAGTTCGTTTAAGCCTGCGCTTGAGGCGGTCGCCACGCCATCGACGGCCTGCCGAGCGATTGCCTCGGTGCCCCCGCCCGGCAAGCGGCTCTCGGCAGCGGGCTTCGGGAAGGTTGCGCCTTTCTCGATTGAATAGTAGGCGCGGAGATGGAAATTGAATTGCCGATAGGGCAGGGTGCGAACGCGAATTTGAAAGGCGCATAGTGACAGACGAAAAAAGAGCTTTCGTATTTCCGGGGCAGGGGGCTCAAAAGATTGGCATGGGCATTGAATTTGCACGAGCCTTCTCCGCGTCGATGCGCGTATTCGAGGAAGTCGACGATGCTTTGGGAGAAAAATTGTCGGATGCGATTTGGTATGGGAACGAAGAATCTTTGAGGCTAACGCGAAATGCGCAGCCCGCATTGATGGCGACATCGATCGCGGCTTTGAGAGCTCTGGTTGCTGAAGGCGCTGCCATCGATCGCGTCGACTATTTGGCGGGGCATAGCCTGGGAGAATATTCCGCGTTCTGCGCCGCCGGCTCGATTTCACTGGCCGACACCGCGCGGCTGCTCAGGATTCGCGGAGATGCAATGCAGACTGCGGTATCTCCGGGAAGCGGCGCCATGGCCGCGTTGCTCGGTCTCGATTTAGAATCCGCGATAGCGGTGGCGAAGGATGCGGCGCAGGATGACATCTGCGAAACCGCCAATGACAACGATCCGAAGCAAGTCGTTGTTTCGGGCCATCGCTGCGCAGTGGAAAGGGCCGTAGAACTCGCTAGGTCGCGAGGCGCCAAGCGCGCGGTCATGCTTCCCGTATCCGCGCCGTTTCACTGCTCTCTAATGGAACCCGCTAAAGCGGCGATGATCGAAGCCTTGGATCGCGTCGAAATTCGACAGCCAGTCGTGCCGGTCGTGGCCAATGTAAACGCTAGGCCAGTGTCCGACCCCGCGGAAATCAGAAAAAGTTTAGTTGAACAGATAACCAGTAGAGTGCGATGGCGAGAATCCGTTGAATGGCTGCGCGCCGAGGACGTGACGCAAATTTACGAACTAGGCATCGGCGCGGCCTTGTCGGGAATGGCGAGAAGAATTGACAGATCACTGTCCTGCATTGCCGTCAACGATGCGGCATCTGTAAAGGCCGCGGCGGCGAAAATGAGGAACTTCGATGGCGATGTTTGATCTAAGCGGAAGAAACGCTCTAGTAACCGGAGCGACCGGAGGAATCGGAGGCGCGATTTCGCGCCTACTATACGAAGCAGGGGCTTCTGTCGCGCTTTCCGGCACTAGGTCGGAGAATCTTGAGCGCCTCGCTGCCGATCTGGGCGAGCGCGCATTTCCAATTTTCTGCGATTTGCGTGAAAGCGATCAGGTTGCGAATCTACCGCGGCTCGCATCCGCCGCTATGGGTTCGATTGATATTCTCGTTAACAATGCAGGCATTACGGACGATTCGCTGGTAATGCGCATGTCGGACGATCAGTGGAAAAACGTCGTCGAAATAAATTTGAACTCGGCCATGCGGCTTAGCCGCGGCGTGCTGCGCGGGATGATGAAGTCCAGGTGGGGGCGGATCGTGAATATCTCATCCGTGGTCGGGCAAACGGGAAATCCTGGTCAAGCGAATTACGCCGCCTCCAAGGCAGGGCTTGTCGGTTTCGCAAAATCGCTAGCGGTTGAAGTCGCAAGATGGGGTGTAACGGTAAATACCGTCTCGCCCGGTCTTATTGCCACGGACATGACGCGCAAGATGACAGATGCCCAAGTTGACAGAATTGTGAATGCAATTCCGCTAGGGCGATTCGGGCAAAGCGAGGAGGTCGCTATCGCCGTGCTGTTTTTAGCATCGAAAGAAGCAAGCTACGTGACCGGCCATACGCTTAATGTCAACGGCGGTCTTGCAATGGCTTGACCGGGGCGAATGAACATTTGATCGAAAAGGCAAATGCACCCGGCGGAAAGCGATGCGAAGCGCATTGGAATTTTCACGAAAAATTTCTTGCTTGCAGGCAATCGGTGGTATAGGCGGCACAGCCTGTACTTTGGTTGGCGTGCGTTCACGAAACGATATTCGGCTTGACCAAAGAGGCAAAGGCATCGGTTGAAAAACGAAAACGGCCTTGACATTGTGTTAGGGCTTATGCCTTGGCAAGGGTGAAATTTCGCAGAGCGGCTTTCAGGCATCGCGTGCGGCTAAAAGGGAAACTGAAATGAGCGACATTGCGGATCGCGTAAGAAAGATTGTTGTCGAGCACCTGAGTGTAGAAGAAGACAAGGTTGTGGAAAGCGCTTCGTTCATAGCCGATTTAGGAGCTGACAGCCTAGACACGGTGGAATTGGTCATGGCTTTCGAGGAAGAATTTGGAATAGAGATACGCGATGAGGACGCCGAGACGATCAATACGTTCGGCGATGCGGTAAAATTCATTACCGACGCAGTCTAGGCCCCTAGGGTCGAGCAGCCGAATTGGCGAGGCGGCGCTAGCCGCCCGCTGTTGAATTCGAGTGCGCGGTCGCTCGCGCGGGAATGCAGCGATGTTATGATGTCGCTGATCGCATTCCCGCAAATCGTCGTTTTCGAATTTCGCTCAACCGGCATTCGCCGACAATGGCATCCCAAAAATAAGAAATTACCTGCGCTGCTGAAGCGCGTACCGGGATATTCGCGAGTGTCCCCGGAATTTGAGACGCGAGGACACGGACGGATTCGTGCCGGGGCGGATTGTAGTGGCTTGCCCCCGATTATTCCGTTTCATTGAATTCCGGCGCGACGAAGTCGCGAAAGAAGATTCGATCCGATTCCGGCCAGTGCCGGCAGGTAGAGCTTTCAGTCGCACTGGGCTTTTCCTTGGAACCAGCAATGCTTTCCTCGGGAATTTCGGCGCGGGGATCTTCGGCCAGCGACTCTTCCATTCGCCGACCCCGGCATGCGGATAAATTCAGGCACGTATCTCCGCCGGGCTGGCTGCGCACCAATCTGACCGGAGACTGCGACTGGGATACCGGCGCTGCCGTGAGCACGAACTTCCGGCCGCTGAATCTCACGGCAATGAGAATGGCGGTATGAAAGCCCGGCGCAGATCGTTCTCCTCCCGTTCTCGCTTGGAGTAATTCAGCGAACAAATCATGCGATGACGCCATGCATGGGTGGATTATCGCGCGCTCGGCCGGGCGGCATCCGAGGAATTGGCAGGCGGAGGCGATGCCGCTGGCCCGCTCCGGACGAGCGCCAAATAGCATGTCAAGGGGACCGCGAAAAAGCCGGGGCCGGACGGAAAACGCCGCTTCCCGCACGTGCGATATTCCCCGGAATCTTTTTCCAAGCTTACAAACTTGTACATCCGGCGCCAGGCGCGTGAAAGGCCCGGCCGCCATATCCCTTCCATCAACCCCATTCCATCGACATCCGATGGATTCACAAGCGAAGGAAACCAACTATGAAAACGAAGACAAGAACTCTGACCGCCATCACCGTCGTCGCCGCCCTCGGCGGAACCGCGCTGGCGGGCGCGAGCTACGCCGGCCACCGCGGAGGCGGCGGCGCGGGCTTCCCCGGCGCGGGGCAGTTCGATGCGGCCGGCCCGCAGATGTTCAACGCCGCCGACGCCGACGGAGACGGCGCTCTCACGCAGGCCGAGATCGACAAGCAGCGCGGCGATCTCCACGCCGCGCACGATGCCGACTCCGACGGCAGCCTGACCCTCGAGGAGTTCTCCGGGCTCTGGCTGGAAGCCATGCGCCCGCTGACGGTGCGCGCCTTCCAGACGCTCGATACCGACGGCGACGGGATGGTCACCCGCGCCGAGTACGACCTCCCGCTCGCGGGCGTCGTCGAGCGTCTCGACCGCAACGGCGACGGCAGCCTCTCGATCGGGGAGGTCCGGGACGACGATGACGACGACGGTCGCCGCGGCCGCGGGCGCGACGATGATGATGACGACGACGACGGTCGCCGCAGCCGCTAGCGGCACGACGAGCAGGCGCGTTCCGCGGATGGCGACACGCCATTCGACATCTATATCGCGACCGGGGCGGCGATGGCCGCCCCGGTCGGGTTCCGCTTCGATTGCAGCCGCGGCGATATCGGCGTGCATGCTCCGGATGGCTCGGGGTCCGGCAATCCGCCGAGCGGAGAGCACTCGAAAATGCGCAATGGCCCGGCCCGGCCCGCTTCCGCCTGGATGGCCGGGATGAAGATCCTGCTTCTTGAAGACGACGGCGGGATCGGCGCCTAGGTAACCGACGGCCTTGCCCGTTCCGGGCACGCGGTGGATTGGCTCAAGAACAGCAGGAATGCGCTGGTGGCCGCCACGACGCGCGAGTACGACGCGCTGGTTCTGGACCGCATGGTTCCCGAACTCGACGGGCTTTCGCTGCTCAAGGCGCTTCGCGCGGCGAAGATTACCGCCCCCGCCCTGATCCTGACCGCGATGGGCAACCACATTAAATGAAGCAATTGGCGGCTCCTTCGTTCACGGTTTTTAGGGAACCCCGTGCCGGTTCTGCAGGCCGGAGATATCCGGCTAGATCTCTACGGGCGCAAATGCAGGCGGCAAAACCGGGAGATCGACCTGAACGCCAAGGAGTTTCGCCTGCTCGAGGCTTTCATGCGCTCCGGGGGCCGGGTGCTGACCCGCAACATGCTGCTGGAAAAGGTTTGGGACCTGAACTTCTATCCGACCACCAGCGTCGCGGAAACCCGTGTCAGCCGCCTGCGCGGCAAGATCGAGAAGCCGTTCGGCGACACGGTGATCCGGACCATCCGCGGCGCGGGCTACGTTTTTGAGCCGAAATCCCCCGCATATTCCGCCGCTGCGCATGTCGGCCTTGCGGCAGGCGCTGCTGCTGGCCGCCGTCTTCGCCGCGATTCCTCTGATCGAGAACGGCATACGGCACACGCCCGAGGGCGCGGAGCTCACGCTGATCGCCGGCGAGCGCGAGCTGGGCATTGCCGATACGGGCCCGGGGATTCCGCCCGGGGAATACGGCAACGCGACCCGGCCGATGCATCGCCTGAACAAGAGCCGCGTCACGGAAGGCGCGGGCTGGGCCTGTCGCTCGTAAAGACCATCGCCGAGCTTCACGGCGCCGAGCTGGTCCTGTCGGAAAACGCCCGTTCGGACGCGCCCGGCCTCGTCGCGCGCGCGGTATTTCCCGAAAAAAATCTCAAGCTTACAAACTTGTAAATCCGGCGCCATGCGTATGAAAGGCTCGGAGCCCTTATCCTTTTCAAGACAATGAATTTAGGAAGGGATTCGTCATGAAATCGATCAAGAAGTTCTTCGCCGTCGCCCTCGGCATCACCGGAGCGGTTCTGCTGGCTCCCTTCATCGCCTTCTTCGGGCTGCTGATGCTCGGCCTGGCCTTCGGGCTGTCGCTGGTCGCCGCCGGAGCGGCAGCCGCATGGTCCGGGACCGATCGCGAGGGCGAAACCATCGACGGCGAGGCCGAGCCGGCATGAGCGTCTGGCTGATCGGCGCCCTGGCGGTGCTCCCGATCGTCGGCGCGGCGCAGCTTGCGGCCGGCGGATGGGGCTGCCCGGCCGTCCAGCCGGGCGGCCGCGGCCGGCTTCACCAGTTCGGCCAGCATGCGCGGCATGGCATCGGAGACGGATTCCGGAGCCATTTC
>MKWU01003304.1_pt1 | contig 21644 bp, 16 predicted proteins | sample 809101 | NCBI WGS metagenome assembly MKWU01 (sample SAMN05860141, study PRJNA318959) | sponge metagenome | host: Aplysina aerophoba | place: Slovenia: Piran, Adriatic Sea, Gulf of Piran | collected 2013-05-07 | reverse complement strand
CGGCTCAACGAGGGCGCGCGCCGGGCCGCGGCCGACCGTATCGCGGTGCGCGAGGCCCTCTGCGCCGAGCTCGAAGCTCTGGCACCGCCACCGGCTGCTGCTGCGGCCGAGTCCGAGAGCGGCTCGCCGGGGCGCCGCCGGCGGCCGTGCATCGGGGGAGAGCGCCGTCGTCGAGAACGCCGGGACCGCGGAGTCCGCCGCCGCCGAGACCACCGGATCGTCGGGCGAGGCTCCTTCCGAATCGTCGGGCGCCGAGAAGGCCGTCGCGCCCGCCGCGGAAGCCACGCCTGGTGCTGCCGCTCCTGAAGACCTGGTGAGGACCGTTCGCGAGATCCAGGAGAAGTGGCGGCGCGCGCCCGAAGTGCCGCCCGACGTCAAGCGGAAGCTCGCGGCGCGTTTCGGCCGCGCGATATCGCGCGTCGTCGAGACCCACGCGGAGCAGTTCCGGGGTACCGACTACGATCCGGCGCAGCGTCTCAAGCAGTTCGAGCGGCTGTGCAAGCGTGCCGAGGCGCTCGTTTCCACCGAGTCGCGCGGCGACGCCGATGTGTCGCCGGCGGAGCTGTTGGCGCGCAAGTGGCGCACGCAGTTGGCCGCCAACACGATGGGAGTGCGCGTCGACGAGGAGGCGAAGCGCCGGGCCGCGCGTGAGGACGTCAAGCGGTTGCAGGCCGAGCGGCGCAGGCTCGGCACCTTGACCGGCTCCGAGGCGGACGCGCTGCAGGCGCGGTTCCAGAGGGCCTGCGACCGCGTCTTTCGGGAGAATCCGGCCTGAGTCCGGCCCCGGACGCCTTCCGTTCCGCTGCCGCACGACCCCGGCCCCTCCTGTTGCGTTCCAGCGCTGTTTCGGTCAGCATGCAGCGGGGGGTGTCGATGGCGCTGCGAATCGGCCAGCGGGACGTCGGGTCCGCAACGATTCTCGATCTCAACGGAAAGCTGGCCGGCGAGGCGAGCGAGACGCTCGCGGATCGCATCGACGATCTCATCGACACCGGACGCATCAGGCTGATCCTGAATCTTCGTGGCGTGGCGTTCATCGACAGCGCGGCCCTCGGCACGCTGCTGTCGAAACGCGCGGCGGTCAAGAACGCCGGGGGACAGCTCAGGCTCCTGAATCTGACCGAGCGGGTCTGGGACCTGATGGTGACGACCAAGCTCGAGCTGGTGTTCGAGACGTTCAGCTCGGAGGCGGACGCCCTTGAGGGTTTCGCGTCGCGTTGAGCGGCGGGTGAGGTTGGAAACCGTTGCCGAGTCGAACCGAATCGCGGCCCGTGCGCGTGCTGCTCATCGAGGACGAGCCGACCGACCTCGCCCGCGTCAACCGCGTACTGGACCAGGCTGCCTCCTCGTTCACCGTCAGGGCGGTGCCCGAAGTACGAGCCGCGGCGACGGAGCTCGGCGCGCGTTCGTACGACCTGGTCCTGCTCGGACTGGCGCGCGCGGAGATCGGGGACGGTGACGGTTTCGAGGCGATCCGGCGGCTGGGAAAGACCGCGCCCGTCATCGTGCTCAGTCGTCTCGACGACGAGGACATCGCCGTCAAGGCGGTGCAACGCGGCGCGCAGGACTACCTCGTCAAGGATCGCTTGACGGTCGACCTGCTGGTTCGGAGCATCCGGTACGCGCGTGAGCGGCATCGCCTGCTCGCGGAGCAGAACCGACGGCTCGAGCACGAGCTCAAGATCGCCGCGTTCGTGCAGCAGTCCTTCCTTCCGGGACGCGTGCCCGAAGTGCCCGGGCATGACATCGGCGCGCACCTGCACAGCAGCGGGCAGGTGGGCGGCGATTTCTACGACTTCATCGATCTGCCGCCCGATCGCGTGGCGATCGCGGTCGGCGATGCATCCGGCAAGGGCATTCCGGGCGCAATCCTCATGGCCGAGACGCAGGGCGTCCTGCGGGCGGAGGCCGCGTCGTGCGCGACGCCGATCGAGCTCGTGCGTACGCTCAACCGCGCCCTGCTGCACGACCAGGACCAGGACCGGTTCGTCACGCTCTTCTACGGCGTGCTGGCCTTTCCGACCGGGCGGTTCACGTTCGTGAACGCCGGGCATCCCCGGGCCCTGTTGCTGGACGGCGCGACCGAATCCACGCTGGTGTCGACGGGGCCGCCCCTCAGGCTCTTCGCCGACGCCGCCTGGGAAGAGAAGACGGTGACGCTCCACGCCGGAGCGCGGCTCGTCATCTACAGCGACGGGGTGACCGAGGCGCAGGACGACACGGAAAGGTTCTTCGATCTGGAGGGCGTCCGGGCGGTGATGACCGAGAGCCCGGACCGTCCGGCCGTCGAGCTGGCGAGGGACCTGTGTCACGCCGCCGAGGAGTTCGAGCGCGGGAGCCCGGACCCCGGTGACGACAAGACGGTCGTCGTCATCCGTTCGCGGTGAGTCCGCGACGCGCTGGCAGGGCCGTCAGTCGCGGGCCGTCGCCACGGACTCCTGGCGCCGCTTCAATAGCGTCACCTCGTTGCCGGTGTCGTTGTAGTGCACCTCGTCGAGGAAGGTCTTCATCAGGAAGATGCCGCGCCCGCTCGGCCGCGCCAGATTCTCCGGCGCCGTGGGATCGGGAACCGCGCTGACGTCGAATCCGCCGCCGTCGTCCGCGATGACGAAGCGGACCGCGTCGGAGGAGAGGTTGGCACTCACGCGAATCCGGCGGTCGCGGTACGGGGCGCTCTGCCGGCGCTGCTCGGCGAGCGCGCGGTAGGCCCGCGCGTCGTGCTCGCGTATCTCGGACCGCACCTCGAGGTTGCCGTGGTAGAACGCGTTCGTCAGCGCCTCGTCGAGCGCGGTGGTAATCCCGTGGCAGTCGGATTCGCCGAACATGCCGGAATCCCGCAGCACCTGCGTCAGATAGCTGACGAGCGACGATATCAGCTCCAGGTCGTTCTCCAGCGTGAACGAGGCCGCCTGCAGCCGCCCGAGCAGGCGCGTATAGCTCTTGTGCTCCCGCGAGGCGTCCAGGATGCGCTGCACGACCTCGACGAGGTCGCGTATCAGTACTTTCTTGGGGACGTAGCTGGAGGCGCCCGCCTCGAGGGCCCGCACGGCGATCTCTTCGCTGCCGCGCGCGGTCATCAGCACCACGGGGATCAGCGGGTGGTCGATCTTCGCCTGTTGAACGAACCCCAGGCCGTCGAGATCCGGCATGACCAGGTCGGTGAGCACCAGATCCACGTCGTGTTCCTGCATCCGGGCCAGGGCCTGCCGGCCGTCCCCCGCATTGATCACGCGCCACGACTGTTTCGCCAGCAGACGCCCCGCCAGCTCGCGGTCAGCGGCCGAGTCGTCCACCACCAGAATGCACGCCACGATGCCGCTCTCCCTCCGTGCTACGGCGCAGACTCCTGGCCTTCCTGGCCCTGGTTGCCGACCCGATCCTGGAGCTCGATAACGACCGCCGCCAACTCCGGCTCGAGCGTGCGCCAGGCCGCAGCCACTTGATCCGGCGCTCCTTCGTGGCAGCGCTCTTCCAGATCGTGCGCGAGTGCAACGACACGGGCGTCGTGGAACAACCGGAGCGATCCCCCGACGGTGTGCGCCACGCGCTTCACCACCGCCAGGTCGCCGGTCCCGAGCGCCTCGCGCAGCTCGGCGACCAGTGACGGGTGCTGGCCGAGAAAGCCCTCGACCACGGCCGCCAGCAGCTCGGGGTCGCCGTCCATGGCCGCCAGGGCGGCGTCCCAGTCGAGATGTGCATCCGGCGTCGGGCCGCCGTCCGGCGCCGCGGGTGCCGCGGTCGGTTCCGTCCCTCCGACCTGAGCGGCGATCGCGTCGAGCAGCTCTCGCGAACGATACGGTTTGGGCAGATAGCCGTCGAAGCCGGCGGACAGGCAGAGCGCTTCGTTGCCCATCGACGCGCGCGCGGTCAGGGCCACGATCGGCGTCCTGGCGAGGCCCTGCTCCTGCTCCCGCCGCCGGATGGTGCGCGTCGCGTCGTAGCCGTCCATCCGCGGCATCTGGAGATCCATCAGCACGACGTCGAAACGCTCTGCACCGCACGCCTCTACCGCCGCCGCCCCGTCGGCCGCGACACGGACGGTGTGCTTCGCCTTCTCCAGCATTCCCGTGGCCACGCGCTGGTTGGCGACGCTGTCTTCGACCAGGAGCACGCGGAGCGGTCGCAGCTCGACGATCGGCTCGCGGTCGCGCGGCGCCTCGACGGCATCCGCCGCGGCGCGTCCGAACCGGGCCGTGAAGTGGAACGTGCTGCCCGTTCCCGGTTCACTCTCCAGACCGATCCGGCCGTCCAGGGCGTCCACCAGCCGGGAGGCAATCGCCAGCCCCAGCCCGGTGCCGCCGTAGCGCCGCGTCGTCGAGGCGTCGGCCTGCACGAACTCCTCGAAGATCACCCGCTGCTTGTCCGCCGGAATGCCGATGCCGGTGTCGGCGACCTCGAACCGCAGCGTCACCGTGTCTCCGGTCGACTCCTGAGCCTGCACGCACAGCTCGATCGTGCCTCGCGCCGTGAACTTGATCGCGTTCGAAAGGAGGTTGGCCAGCACCTGCCGCAGCAGGCGGGCATCGCCGAGGAGGGTGTCCGGCACGTCGCCGGCGACGTCGGTCGAGAGAGTGACGGGCCTGCCGTGGAGACGGGGCGCGAGCGACTTCACCAGGTTGTCCAGACGCTTGCGCAGTTGGAACGGCTGCTGCTCGCTCTGCAGCCTGCCTGCCTCGATCTTCGAGTAGTCGAGGATGTCGTTGATGATGTCCAGCAGCGCTTCGGCCGATTCGCGGACGGCGGCCAGGTGGTCGTGCTGCACGGGCGTCAGGCCCGTGTCGGCAAGCAGCTCCGCCGTGCCGATCACGGCGTTGAGCGGAGTACGAATCTCGTGGCTGACGTTGGCCAGGAAGGTGCTCTTCGCCCGGTTGGCGCGTTCGGCGGCGTCCCGGGCGTCCCGCAGCTCGGCCGTCTGGCGGCGCAGGTCCTCCTCGGCGCGCTTGAGGGCCGTGACGTCGGTGTGACAGCCCAGCAGGCGGATCGGCTCGCCGCGGTCGTTGCGGACCGCGAGCCCGCGGCAGCGCACCCATACGGTGCCGCCGTCGCGGTGGCGGTAGCGCACGATCTGGTCGTACGGGTGGTTCGGGTCGGCGAGGTGCTTCGCGAAGTTGTCGAGGGCGACGTTGCGGTCCTCGGGGAAGATGTTGGCCTGCCACCATGTCGAGGTGTTGGGGATCTCGTCATCGCGGTAGCCGAAGAGCTCCTTGAACCGGGGGCTCATCCATTCCTGGTCCTGCCGCTCGACGTCCCAGTACCAGATGCCGTCGAGCGAGCCGGCCTGCAGGAACTCGAAGATCGCCGGATCGCTGCGGACCAGCTCGTAGAGCTCCTGCTTGAGGTAGTGCTCTTCGCGGCTCATGTGAGCTCCTGCGCTGTCTTGCAGTTCCATCCTACCGCGCATGGCGCCCGATGGATCGCATTGGCACGCGTGACATCGCCGCGGCGATCGGGCTTTCGCCGCGCGCCACGCGCATGCGCCTCGCGCGACTCGCCGCGCGCGGCCTGGTTCGCGAACTGGGGCAGGGGACCGCACGATCCCCGGCGGCGGTACGTCACGGTGCGATGACCCGGTGGGTCCGCCGTCGGGACCGTCCGGTTCCGACGGACTGGCGCAGCTATTATCCGTCGAAGGAAACCGCACAATGACCGTGTCCTCAACTGCAGCGATGCTCAGTGGGTCCGGCGGCCAACCGGCCGGGGAGACGCTTGGCTTCCATCCCCTCACCGCCACGTGGTTCGAGCGGCGGTTCGCCGCCGCGACCCCCGCGCAGCTCGAGGCGTGGCCGTGGATCCGGACCGGCGGGGACGTGCTGATCAGCGCGCCGACGGGGTCGGGCAAGACGCTCGCGGCGTTCCTGAGCTGCCTCGACCGGCTCGTGGCGCTCGCGGCGGGCGGCGGGCTGGAGGATCGCACGGCGGTCGTCTACGTCTCGCCCCTCAAGGCGCTCAGTACCGACATCCACCGCAATCTGCAGGAGCCGCTCGGCGAGATCGCGGCGCTGGCCGCGTCCGGCGGCCAGGCGCACCCGGAGATACGCACCGCGATCCGGACCGGCGACACGCCCGCCTGGGACCGCGAGCAGATGGTGCGGCGTCCGCCGCATATCGTCGTCACCACGCCGGAGTCGCTGTTCATCCTGCTGACCGCGGAGCGGAGCCGGCGGATGCTCTCGACCGCCGAGACGGTCATCGTCGACGAGATCCACGCGCTGATCGACGACAAGCGCGGTTCGCACCTCGCGTTGAGTCTGGCGCGGCTCGACGACCTGGTCGTCAGGTCCGGGAGTGCGAAGCCGCAACGGATAGGACTGTCCGCGACGGTCAAGCCGATCGACGAGGTGGCGCGGTTCCTCACTGGGGTGTCGGCCCGCGCGGCGGCCACGGTCGGGCCGGGCGCGGCGGACGACACGGGACGGGAGGACGAAGAGCCGGCGGCTGCGGGTTCGCCGAACGGTAGCGCGAACGAATGGCCTCCGGTGACGATTGTCGACTCCGGTCATCGCCGCGAGCTCGACGTTGCGGTGGAGGTGCCGCAGGACGAGCTCGGCGTGGTCGCCACCAACGAGATGTGGGGCGAGATTTACGAGCGCATCGCCGAGCTGGTCCGGGCGCACCGCACCACCATCGTCTTCGTCAACACCCGGCGCCTGTCGGAGCGGGTCGCCCATCAGCTTGCCGAACGGCTCGGAGAGGACGCGGTGCTGGCCCATCACGGCAGCCTGTCGCGCCAGCTTCGCCAGACGGCCGAGGCGGCGCTCAAGGAGGGGCGCCTGCGGGCCGTGGTCGCCACCGCGTCGCTGGAGCTGGGGATCGACGTGGGATCGGTCGATCTGGTGTGTCAGATCGGTACTCCACGCTCGATCGCCGTGGCGCTCCAGCGGATCGGGCGTTCCGGACACAAGGTGGATCGGGCGTTCGTGCCGAAGGGTCGCTTCTTCGCAACGACCCGGGACGAGCTGATCGAGTGCGCGGCGCTCGTGCGCGCGATCCGGCGCGGCCTGCTCGACGAGCGGCGGCTGCGGCCGTGGCCGCGCGACGTGCTCGCCCAGCAGATCGTGGCCGCCGCCGCGACCGCGGACTGGCCGGAGGACGACCTGTTCGCGCTGGCGCGGAGCACGGCGCCCTATCGCGATCTGCCGCGCAGCGAGTTCGATGCGGTGGTGGCGATGCTGTCGGACGGGATCGCGTCGCCCCGCGGGCGGAACGGGACCTGGCTGCACCGCGACCGGGTGAACGGCGTCGTGCGCGGGCGGCGGGGGGCGCGGCTGGCCGCCATTACGTCGGGCGGCGCGATTCCGGACAACGCCAACTACCTGGTCGTGGCGGAGCCGGAAGGGACGACGGTGGGCACCGTCGACGAGGACTTCGCGGTCGAAAGCATGGCCGGCGACATCTTCCTGCTGGGCACGACCTCGTGGCGCATCCGTCGCGTCGAGTCCGGACGCCTGCGGGTCGAGGATGCCCGCGGCGCGGCGCCGTCGGTGCCGTTCTGGCTCGGCGAGGCGCCCGGGCGGACGCCCGAGCTCTCCGCAGAGGTGTCGGACGTTCGCGAGCGGCTGGCCGCGCTTGACGATGCGTGCCGCGGCGGCAGCGACGCGGCGGCGTTCCTGATCCGCGAGTGCGGCCTCGATCGGTCCGGCGCCGAGCAGGCGGCGGCCTACGTCCGGTCCGGCGCCGCCGCGCTCGGCGCCGTGCCGTCCATCCGGACCCTGGTGGCCGAACGCTTCTTCGACGAGGGGGGCGGCATGCAGCTCGTGCTGCACGCTCCGCTCGGGGCGGCCGTCAACCGCGCCTGGGGCCTGGCGCTGCGCAAGCGCTTCTGCCGGAGCTTCAACGTCGAGCTGCAGGCGGCCGCGACCGACAACGGCATCGTGATCTCCCTGTCGGAGCAGCACAGCTTCCCGCTCGAGGTCGTGTTCCGCTTCCTGCACCCGGAGACCGTCGAGGAGGTGCTGACGCAGGCGATGCTGCCGGCGCCGATGTTCGGGGCGCGCTGGCGGTGGAACGCGTCGCGGGCGCTGGCCGTGCTCCGGTTCGCGGGAGGGCGCAAGGTGCCGCCGCCGCTCCTGCGGATGCGCTCGGACGATCTGCTGGCCGCGGTCTTCCCGGACCAGGTGGCGTGCCAGGAGAACCTGGCCGGCGACATTCGGATCCCCGACCATCCGCTCGTGGACGAGACCATCCGCGACTGTCTGCACGAGGCGATGGACCTGGACGGGCTGCGGGCCGTGATCGCGGGCATCGAGCAGGGAACGATCGCGACGCGGGCCGTCGACACCGCCGAGCCGTCGCCGCTCGGGCACGAGATCCTGAACGCCAATCCGTACGCCTTTCTCGACGACGCGCCGCTGGAGGAGCGGCGGGCGCGCGCGGTGCAGCTTCGCCGCACGCTGGGCGAAGACGGCGGCGAGGTCGGCGCGCTCGACGCCGAGGCGATCGCCGAGGTCGCGGGCGAATCGTGGCCGGTGGTGCGCGATCCCGAGGAGCTGCACGACGCGCTCCTGACCCTGGGGCTGGCGCCGCCGCGCGAGGAGTGGCGGGCGTGGTTCGCGCGGCTGGTCGAGATGCATCGCGCGACGTCCCTGCAGGTCGGCGACACGCACTTCTGGGTGGCGACCGAGCGTTCCCGCACGGCGCTGCTCGTGCACCCGGCCGGCCGGCTCGACCCCATCGTGCCGGAGGTCGATCAGCCCACGCCCGACGGTTGCGACGCGGCAACGACGGAAGTGCTGCGCGGCTGGCTGGATTCGAGCGGGCCGTTGCGGGAGTCGGAACTGGCGGCGCGGCTCGCCGTGCCGGCCGAACGCGTGGCCGCCGGGCTGGCCCGTCTGGAGGGCGAAGGGCAGGTGCTGCGCGGGCGCTTCACTGCCGCGGCCCGTGACGAGGGGGCCGAGATCGAGTGGTGCAACCGGCGCGTGCTGGCCCGCATCCACCGGTTGACCCTGGGAAGGCTGCGGCGGGAGATCGCGCCGGTGTCGACCGCGGACCTCGTGCGGTTTCTCGCCCGCTGGCAGCGGCTCGCATCCGGCACCCGCCTGCACGGGGCGAGCGGGCTGCTGCAGGTCGTCCGGCAGCTCCAGGGCTGCGAGGTGTCCGCCGGCGCCTGGGAAAGTCACGTCCTTCCCGCCCGCATCGCAGGCTACGACCCGGAGCTGCTGGATCGGCTCTGCCTCTCGGGCGAGGTGATGTGGGGGCGCCTGTCGCCGCATCCCGCCTTCGACGCGGTGGAGGGCGATGCCGCCGGGTCCGCACGGCCTCCGGCTCGGCGGCGGGTACGGCCGACCCGGGTGGCGCCGGTCGCGCTCTTGTTGCGGGAGGACCTGGAGTGGCTGATGCCGCCCGCCGGGGACGATGCCGGTCCGGGCGAGGGGCCGGACAGCGTGCTGTCCCACCCGGCCGAGGCGGTGCTCGACGCGCTCCGCCGCCGGGGGGCTTCCTTCCTGCGCGAGCTGGTCTCCGCGACCGGCAGGCTGCCGAGCGAGGTGGAGGACGGCTTGTGGGAGCTGGTGGCGGCGGGGCTGGTCACCGCCGACGGCTTCGACAACCTGCGCGCCCTGATCGATCCGAAACGGCGCCGGGGCGAAGGCCGGTTTCGCGCCGCGCGCCCGCGTCACGCGGCGGGCCGGTGGGCGCTGCTGGCGCCAGCGCGCGGGGAGGGCGAGGCGAACGCCGAGGGGGGTCGTGCACGGGAGCGGGCGCGCCCGTCGGAACGGGCGGATGCGTTCGCGCGCCAGTTGCTGGAGCGCTGGGGGGTGGTGTTCCGGGACCTCGTGCGGCGCGAGTCGCTCATGCCGCCGTGGCGTGACGTGCTCGGCGCGCTGCGGCGCATGGAGGCGCGCGGCGAGGTGCGCGGCGGCCGGTTCGTCTCCGGATTCGTCGGCGAGCAGTTCGCGCGGCCTGACGCCGTCGAGCTGCTCCGGATCGTGCGCCGCGACGGGGACGGCGAGCAGGGTGTGCGGGTCTCCGCGGCGGATCCGCTGAACCTGGCCGGCATCGTGACGCCGGGGCCGCGGGTCAGCCCGCTGTCGGGCGAGGCGGTAGAGCTCCTCCAGCCGGCGGCGGCGCCGACCGGCGCCGCCGCGTCGTGATTCCCTGCCGGGGCGGCAGGGCAGGAGGCGCATCGGGTAGAGTGGGCAGGATGGTTCCGCTCGTCCCGGCCGCGGTTCGCCCCGTGCTTGCCGCGATCCTGCTGCTGGTCGCGACGGCGCCGGTGTGGGCCGTGCAGCCCCCGGCTCACCGTGGGGGCCATCGGGTCGGCTCGTCCCGGGTCCCGACCGTGCCGTCCGGTGCGCTCAGGGTCGTGAAGGTCGCCTGGCACAAGGGACGGGCCGCCATCTGCGCCGAGGTGCCGGGCTCGGCCGTCGAGCGGGCGGGACGTCCGATACGGCCCACGCACGTCTGGGTGGGGGGCGGAACGACGATTCGGCGGGTGGCGCTCGGTCCGGGGGCCTGCGATCCGGCCTGGTCGCCGGACGGAGACAGTTTGGCCGTCGTCGCGCCCGACGGTCTCTGGGTGTTGTCCGCGGATCTCCGGCGGACGACGCATCTGGTCGACCTGCGGCGCCTCGACGGGGCCCCGAACGGCTTCGAGCGCCGTACGCTGAACGGACCCCGGTGGGCGCCCGACGGCTCGGCCCTGGCGTTCATCGTCTCCAACGACCGGACGACGTGGGTGGAGGTAGTCGACGCGCGCACCGGCGAGCGCCGCTACCTGTCCGACCTGGAGACCTATGCGTTCGCGTGGGAAGCCGACTCGCGCTCCCTGCGCCTCGGATCGCGCGTGGTGAGGCTCCCATGAGCCGTTGGGCCGGTTCATGACCGGCCGCGAGGAACACAGATGTCATCGACCAAGACCCACTATTTCCTGTTGACCCTGCTCGTGTCGCTCGGCGCCCCGGGGCTTGCCGCCGCGCAGGAGACGACGTCGCTCGACAACCGGGCGATCGTCGAGTACCTGGCTGACGACGAGCTCGAAGGGCGGCTGACCGGGTCGCCGGGCATCCGCATGGCGGCCGACTACCTCGTCGAGCAGCTCGAGGCTATCGGGGCGGAGCCGCTGCCGGGCGTGGGCGGCTTCCGCCAGTCGTTCTCCTTCACGGCGGGGGTGACCGACACCGGCACGACGATAGAGCTTGCGGGGAGCGACTCGACGCTGCGGGTCCGGTCCGAGGGCGACGGTCCATCCGTTCGTGCGCTGTCGTTCTCGGACACGGGGCGCGCGGAGGGCCAGCTCGTCTTCGCCGGTTACGGCCTCTCGGTGCCGGAGACGGACGATTTCGGCTACGACAGCTATGCCACGCTGGACGTCACGGACAAGATCGTCGTCGTGTTCCGCTACTTTCCCGAGGACACGGAGGGCGAGCTGCGTGCGACACTGGCGCGCTACGCGGGTCTCCGCTACAAGGCGCTGGCGGCGCGCGAGCGGGGCGCCGCGGGGCTCATCGTCGTCACCGGGCCGCGGTCGCCCAACGCCGGGGCGCTGGTCCCGCTGACCTTCGACACCGCGGTCAGCGACTCCCGCATCGTGGCGGCCACCGTGGACGGCGAGCTCGGTGCGGCGATCATCGAGAGCGCCGGGGAGTCCATCGAGGCGGTGCAGGCCTCGCTCGATACCGCCAACCCCCACGTCACCGGCTTCGATCTCCCGCTGGAGGGTGTCATCGAAGCGAAGCTGGAACGGCGGGGGGGGCCCCCCCCCCAACACAGCAGCGCCCCCCCCCCCCCGCCCCCGCCTTCGATCCCCCGGGGGGGGGTGTCATCGAGGCAAAGCGGGAAGGGGGGGAGCCCACCGGCCACAACGTGATCGGCTACCTGCCGCCGACCGGCACCGAGGCGCTCGACGAGCCGTACGTGCTGCTCGGCGCCCACTACGATCACCTCGGGCGCGGGCGCGGGGGCGATTCGCTGGCCCGCGGCGACGAGGCCGGGCAGATTCACAACGGCGCCGACGACAACGCCTCCGGCGTGGCCGCGGTGCTGTCGGTGGGCGCCGGGCTGGCCGCCGCCGAGCGCGGCAGAGGCGTCATCCTGGCGTTCTGGTCCGGCGAGGAGCTGGGGCTGCTGGGGTCCGCGGACTTCGTCGCGCAGGCGCCGGTGCCCATGGACGGCATTGCCGCCTACCTCAACTTCGACATGGTCGGCCGGCTGGAGGACGACCCGCTCAACCTGCAGGCGGTCGGCAGCAGCTCCATCTGGACCGATCTCGCCGAGGAGCTGAACGCGCCGCTCGGGCTCGATCTGACCTTCGTCTCCGATCCCTACCTGCCCACCGACGTCGGGAGCCTGAACGCCGCCGAGGTGCCGAGCCTGAACTTCTTCACCGGCAGCCACGAGGACTACCACCGGCCGACCGACGACGCCGACACGCTCGACTACGAGGGGCTCGACCGCATCGTCGATCTCGCGACGGCCGTGGCGTCGAATCTCGCGAACCGGCCGGACGCCCCCGACTTCATCCGCGTGGAGCGCGAGCAGCAGCGCGGCGGTGGCGCGACGATGCGCATCTTCACCGGCACCATTCCCGACTACACGCAGGAGGTCGAGGGCCTTTCGCTCTCGGGGGTCATCGGCGGCGGCCCGGCCGAGGCGGCCGGCCTGCAGGGCGGCGACGTCATCGTCGGGCTCGCCGGGCAGGCCGTCACCAACATCTATGACTACATGTACGCGCTCGACCTGCTGAAGGTGGGGGAGCCGTCCGAGGTGGTCTTCCTGCGCGACGGCGAGCGGCTGACCACCGAGTTGATCCCGAGGGTGCGGGAATAGGTCGGTGGCCCAGTGTCGGCGCGACGATGCGCATCTTCACCGGCACCATTCCCGACTACACGCAGGAGGTCGAGGGCCTTTCAATTCCATGTACGCGCTCACCTGCTCAAGGTGGGCGAGCCGGCCAAGTTCGGTCTACGCGTTGCATGGCCCTGTCCGCCGCGGGTTCCGATTCGTCCGCGAGGCACCAGCACATGACGATGGAATTGTCGACGACGATGGGCATCAATACCGGTGTCCCTCGTGAAGCGAGTTCATCAGTTCCGTCAGTGGAGCTCGCTTCAGACGGCTGCGGCGTTCGAGGATCCGCTGCGCCGCCAGCCGGGCACGCTCCCGGTCGTCGTCCTCGACGGGTACCAACCGCGCCACCGGGCGACCGTGGCGAGTGATGGTCAGGCTCTCACCGCGCGCGATTCGGTCCAGCAGTCGGGGCAGATGCGTCTTGGCTTCGTAGGCTCCGATACTTTCCATGACCTTGACCTCGTCGGATTAGACCAGTCGAAACGACTAGTGCCAGTCTAGATCGTCTCCGCTGGGCGAGGCATGCCGGCGACCTTCGCGTCGAGTGACACGCCGGACGCAGGGAGGGCAGGAGTGTCAGCGGTTTCGAGCCCGCGGGATGCGGAGGGACGCCGCCGGCGGTCGACTACCCGGAGTAGTTGGGTTCGTTGCCCGGCTTCCACTTGATGTTGCAGCCGATGCTCGCCTTCTGTTCGCCGGTTGGGATCTGGCCGGCCAAGACGGTGTCCACCGCCGCGCGCAGGTCTCTGCCGGTCACCGGAACGTCGCTCTCGGGCCGGCTCTCGTCGAATCGCCCCCGGTAGACGAGTCGCAGGTCTGCGTCGAACACGTAGAAGTCCGGGGTGCACGCCGCGCGGTAGGCCTTGGCGACCGCCTGCGTGGCGTCAACCACGTAGGGAAAGGCGTAGCCGAACTCGGTGATGTCCCGGACCATCGCCTCGCGGCCGTCCTCCGGATGCGTATCGGCGTCGTTGGAGTTGATGCCGATGACGGCGACCTCGCGGGTCGCATATTCGTGAGCGAACTCCGCGAGCGCCGTCTTCAGGTGCTTCACGTACGGACAGTGGTTGCACAGGAAGACGATCACGGTGGCCGGCGCGCCGGCGAACTCCGCCAGCGCGACCGGGTTGCCGTGGGCGTCGGGCAGCGTGAAGTCGGGCGCCCGCGTCCCGAGATCCAGCATCGTCGACGGCGTCAGGACCATGCGGCTCAGAACGGCTCCGACTGCGCGCCCTCCTGGAATGCCCAGATGCGGTTGCGGGTCAGGATGTAGAGCACGCCGTTGCTGGTGACCGGCGTGCAGTACACGGCGGCGCCGAGGTTGTACTCGCCGAGGAGCTCCATCTCCCGACCGGCGCGCAGGACGACCACGTCGCCGTCCTCGTCGCCGAGGAAGACCTTGCCGTCGACCACGAAGGGCGAGCCCCAGACGGCCGCGAAGGTGTCGTACGTCCAGAAGTGCTCGCCGGTCTGCGGGTCGAGCGCATGCAGGAAGCCGGACAGGCTGGAGATGTAGAGCACGCCGTCCGCGATGGCGGCGGTCGACATGGTCCGGTAGAAGTCCTCGCCGCCGCGGTGCCACACCAGGTGCGTATCGGTCACGTCACCGGTGCCGGTGGCGTCGATCGCATAGAAATGGCCGGGCGCCTCGCCGTGCTCCGGGTCCTGGCCGACCCCGATGTAGACCTTGTCGTCGTAGACCACCGGCGTCGCGAGGATGTTGTTGCGCGTGCCGCGGCCGCCGAGGATCCACTCGGAGTCCTTGGGGTTGCAGTCGAACTCCCAGATGAGCTCGCCGGTCTCGGCGTCGAGGGCGTAGACCACGCCGTTGCCGCCGGGGAAGATGACCTGCCCGCGGCCGTCGATCTCCGCGTAGGCCGGGTTCGTCCAGGCGCCGTGCAGCACGTTCTCGCCCACCGGGTTGCTCTCCCACAGGAGCTCGCCGGTGTTCTTGTCGAGCGCGATGAAGTCGGGCGAGAAGGGCGACGGGATGTTGACGTGCCCCTCGTCGACGCCGTTGCTCGTCACCGCGTAGAGGACGTCGCCGATGATGAGCGGCGACCCGGTGGCGAGGTTGTGCGGGAAGACGTCCAGCTCGCCGATCATGTCGTACGACCAGATGACGTCGCCCGCCAACGGTCCGGTCTCGATCTCGTCCATGAACGGCCCGTCGTTGCCGTCGGCCAGGCCCTTGGCGTCCAGGCAGACGACGTGCGCCTCGTTCGAGATGTAGTAGATGCGGTCGCCCTCCATGAACGCGGTGGAGCAGACGCCCTGCAGCGGCCAGTCGTTCACCCGGCCGGTCGTCAGCTTCGGGTGCACCATCTGCCAGATGAAGTCGCCGGTGGCGGCGTCGAACGCCATCACCACGCCCTTGTCGCCCTCGATCGACGGATCGCGGCGCCCCTCGTTGTTGGTGCCGACGTAGACGCGGCCGTTGGCGACGACCGGACCGCCGTAGGCCTGCGAGCCGACCGGTTGCGACCAGAGCACGTTCGTGCCGGTGTCCACGTCCCATTCGCTGAGGATGCCGGTGTCGTTCGACACCATGTTCCGGGACGGCGAGTTGCCGAACATCGCGACGTCCTGCGCCGACGCCGTGGCGGTGACGGCGAGCAGGACGGCGGTGGCGAGAATCAAAGCCTGTCGAGTCATGGGTTCTCCATCACGCGGACGTTGTCGTAGTAGATGTCGATCGGCGAGTAGCCGATGAGCCCGGGGCTCCCCGCGCGCACCGGCTCCGGATCCTCGAGCGTGACCGTCCAGTCGTCGGGCTCGGCCTCGTCTCGCGGCCAGACCTTGCCGCGGATCAGCGCGCGCTCGTCGTCGGTGTCGACGCGCAGCTTCATGGTGTACCAGACGTTCGGCTCCCACGCGAAGGGGAAGCGCTGGGCCATGCGCAACTCGGCCGCCCACGAGCGGACCTCGATCCGCTGGTGGTTGCCCTGCATGTCCATGGTGTAGCCGCTGTTGATCAGCCCGATGTCCGGCCGGCGGCGGCCCCGCTCGGTCGACATCACGTCGGCCTGCACGGTGTAGTTCGACAGGTACGACGGGCCGACGTAGAGCGCATGGCGGTGGATGCCGGTGCGCGACGGGCCCTTGCGGAACACCTGATCGCCGTCGAGCTCGACCGCGGCCAGGCTCCCGCCCCCGCCGATCCAGTGCGGCGGGCGCCCATTCTCGAAGTTCTCCGTCCAGGGCAGCGGCGAGAAGATGCGGACCCGCGCCGCGGCGGAAACGCCGTCCACCGTCGCGACTACCTGGCCCGCCTGGTTGGTCGACTGCGGGCTCGACTGGAACTCGCCGTTGACGCGCAGCCGCGAACCGCCGAGCCCGTCGAGCGCCCAGGTGGCGGACGGCGTGTCCACCGGCTGCCCGTTCTCGTCGAACGCCAGGAGCCGGAAGTTGATGGTCTCGCCGGCGGCCGCGATGACCTCGGCGGGCACCACCTGCAGGTTAGCCACCGTACCCGTCGAGGACGTCTCGGCGCCCAGCGCGGGACTCGGGGCCGGCGTGGCGGAGAACGGCGCATCCGGGTCGCCGATGCAGTAGATGCCCGACTCGGCGGTGACGTAGAGCCGCCCGTAGGCCGGGGCGAACGAACCGTAGATCTCCGCGTAGCGGCCGTCGGACACCTCGAGCTCGTCGTGATCGAGAGCCGTCGGACCGTCCGAGTCCACCCGCAGGATGTGCACGTTGCCGTTGGTCTCGGTCAGGTAGAGCTTCCCGTCGGCCCAGACCGGCGAGGACTTGCCCACGTTGCCGATGCTGTACTCCCACCGGACGGCCCCGCTGGCGGCGTCGAGGGCGACCAGGTTCGCGGAGTTGTCGATGACATACAGGGTGCCGTCGTGGATGAGCGGGGAGGAGAACCCGACCGCCAGGTCGCTGACGCGCCACAGCTCGCCGCTGGACGTGATGTCGCCGCTGCCGGTCGCGTCGATCGCGACCACGCGGCCCATCGTGCCCTGGTCGATGTTCTCCTCGCTGTGCGCGACGTAGACGGTCGTGCCGTCGATGACCGGCGACACGTTGATCCCGCGCTGACTCAGGTGGAACTCCCAGACCTTGACGCCGGTGCGCGCCTGGATCGCGTAGATGTGGCCGTCGGCGTTGCCGTCGATGATCAGCCGCTGCCCGTCGACGACGGCGACGATCGGGACCGACTGCGTGTTCAGGTCGGCCGGCTGCCCGCCCGGGGTCGAGACCCAGCGGACGCGGCCGGTCAGCTTGTCGAACGCCACGTAGCGGTGCCGCGGCGGGCCGCCGAGACTGCCCCAGGCCGAGCCGATCACGCCGAGAATCAGCCGGTCCTCGTCGATGATCGGCGTCGATGTCCGCCCGCCGTAGCCGGACGCGCGCCCGAGATCCTCCGACAGGCGCCAGCTCCACACGACGTCGCCGTCGCGGTCGAAGCAGTGCAGGTGGCCGTCGACGTTCAGGGCGTAGAGGTGCCCGGTCTCGGGATCCCCGGTCACGCTGCCCCAGCCGACCCGGTTGAAGGGGACGGTGGTGTTGAGGACGCTGAAGGTGTGCTCCCACAGCTTCGAGCCGTTCTCGGCGTTCCAGCAGGTGACGATTTCCTTCTTCTCGACGCCGTCGCCGGTGCGGCCGTTGGCGCACACGCGCCCGTCGAAGACGGCCGGGGTCGAACGGGCGATGTACTCCTGGAACCAGATCAGGTTCTCGCCGTCCACCGACCAGCTCGACACGAGTCCGGTCTGATCCGAAACCCCGGTCTGCAGCCGGCCGCGCCAGCTCGGCCAGTCCTGGGCCGTCGCGGCGCTGGCCAGAAACACGAGGCACGGAACGAGGACGGCCACGCGCAGGATGGCGCTGTGAGCGGTCTTGGTCATCCGGCAATCCTTCATTGACATGGAGTGTTCGATCTGCGGCGAGAGATTTTATCACGCCGCCCCGCGCCGGCCGGACCGCGCTTCCGCCGCTTCCTCTTGACCGACCGATCCGGTCGGGTATACGCTTCGTTCGAATATGAGATTGAGACCCATTCTCAAAATGTCATGGCGGCGCTCCATCAGATCGCGGCGCTGTTCCGTCCGTACCGTCATGCCGTGATATCGTGCGGTTCCGTTGCGCAGTCGGGCAGTACATCGGCGACGAGGAGGTTGCACGTTTTGAGCGCTACGTCACCTTGGATTGACCGCTTGCCGGGGCCATGGACACCCGGTCTTCGGAGCGCGGGCCGTTGAGCGTCTTCGACCGGATGAAGGCGCGGTGGGGCGTCGGCTTCTGGGGCCTGGTCGCCATCCTGCTGGCCTTCTCCCTCGCCGGCATGACCACGCTGCAGTTGAAGGGCCTCGTGATGGCGTTCATTATGCCCGCGACGGCGCCCGGGTGGCTGCAATGGGCGGTGTATCTGGTCGTGATGCTACCCGTCTACCAGGTGCTGCTCCTCGCCTACGGCACGCTCCTCGGGCAGTTCGACTTCTTCTGGAGCAAGCTGAAGGCGGTCGGCCGCCTGGTCGCCGGCAGGCCCGCCCGCGTGTCCGGCTGACCCGCCGATCAGGGTCACGAGAGTACGCGTTCGACGGCCCAGAGCAGTCCCACCAGCGCGATGCCGGCCGAGGCCGGCACCACCAGCCGGGTCCGGTACCACGGTTCGGAGCGGAACCAGCCGCACGCCAGCGCGGCGCCGGCGATCACGGCGAGTTGACCCAGCTCGATCCCGGCGTTGAAGCTGACGAGCGCCAGCAGGCGCTCCGGCTCCGGCAGCCCGAGCTCTCCGAGCACCCCGGCGAAGCCGAGCCCGTGCAGCAGGCCGAATCCGAAGACGACGGGCGGCCGCCAGCGGGTCATCCGATCCGTCAGCACGTTCTCCACCGCCACGTAGACGATGGACAGCGCGATCAACGGCTCGACCAGCCGCGGCGACAACGCCACGACGTCGAGCGCCGCCAGAGTCAGCGTCACCGCGTGAGCCACGGTGAACGCCGTCACCTGCCAGACGAGCGGCCGGAGCTGCGCGCTCAGCAGGAACAGTCCCAGCACGAACAGGATGTGATCGAGTCCCTCCGGGACGATGTGGATGAAACCGAGGCGCAGGTAGCTCGCCGCCACCTCGGCGCGGCCGGGGGCCGCGACCGGCGCCGTCAGATCCAGGGGGTCGCTGCGGGCCCCGGCCTCCAGCACGGAGCGGGTCTCGATGCCCCGCGCCGGGTCGAGGATCGTCAGATGCACCTCGGCGAACGCCCGGGAAGCGAAGAACCCGACGGTGGCGGCCCCCTCCGGGATCGCGCCGGTGAGGCGGGCCGTCAGGCCGAGCACGGTGGGGATCTCGGCCTCGGTCGCACGCGGCGTGCCGTGGTCGGGGAACGAGACGTCGAACGGCACCGGATCGCCGTCGAAGCGGACCCGAACCCGTCGTTCGAACAGCCGGCGCAGCCGGGCGAGACGCGTCTCGAAGGCCTCCGGCGGGAGACTCTCCAGCGCCGCCGCCAACTCCGCGTCGTCCGTGTCGATGGGGGCGCCGAGCGCGAGGGCGTCGAGGTCGTAGATGAGTTCCGCTTCGAAGGCGCCGTCGGCGCCGAGCGTGAGCGTGACCTCCGTGAACGAGAGCGGGTGGGCGAGAGCGCCCGCTGCGCCGGTCAGCCAGAGCAGGCCTGCCAGCGCCGCGGCCCGGAAGAGCATGGTTCGCAGGCGGCTCACCATGGGGAGGATAGTGCGAGGACTGCTCGAACCAGCCGGTAACGGCGCGGAGCCGCGAACGGCTTCGCGCGCGCTCACAGCGGACCGTCGGCCCACGGGCCCGTCACCGCGAACGTGATGCCCGGCGTCTGCGCGTTGAAGAAGAGCCAGCGGCCGTCCGGGCTGTAGGTGGCCCCGGCGAACTCGCGGGCGCGGAAGTCGCCGGATATGCCGTTCCTCTCGCCGTCGAGGACGACGTTGTTTCGGGCGAAGGAGAAGATCGAGCCGTCGACCGTGAGCCCCCGGACGAAGTTGTCCGCGTCGCCGTCCTCGCACAGCACGAGGCCCCCGCGCGGGCTCACGCAGAGGTTGTCGGGCATGTCCAGCACATCCTTGCCTGGCGACTCGAAGATCAGCCGCACGCGTTCGCCGCTCGGATCGTACTCCCAGATCTGGCCCGCCCCGGCCTCGCCGCCGGTGGTCGACACGATGTAGATGCGGCCGTCGCCGTACCAGGTCCCTTCGAGCCGCGCGAAGGCCGCGCCGCCTCCGGCGACGCCCTGGCCGAATACGCTGCCCTCGTCGACCGCGGCCGGATCCGGATCGTCGATCGGGGTCCAGGACACCGGCCGCCAGATCCCCGCCGACTGGCCGGTGCGAAGATCGGCTCGCGGCGTGTCGGCTATGCGGAGCATCTCGAGGCGCCCGCCGGCGGAGAGAACGCCGGCTTCGTTGGGCAGGAACCGGTAGAACCCCGAGGTCCCCTGGTCCTCGGTCTCGTACACGATCCCGGTGGCGGGATCGATGGACACCGCTTCGTGCACGAACCGGCCCATCGCCCGATACGGCTCCGCCGACGCGGCGCCGTCGGCCGGGACCTCGAAGACGTACCCGTGCGGCCGCTCGTAGTCCGGGATTGCGAACCGCTGGCGCAACGACTCCAGGAACGAAGGCTCGGCGCCCGGCCCGAGCACGGTCTCCTCACAGGTGAGCCACGATCCCCACGGAGTCGGGCCGCCCGCGCAGTTGACGGCCGTCCCGGCCAGGCTGGTCCATGCCTCGACCATCGTACCCGTCGCCGCATCGAACTCGATGGTCGTCGTGCCGCCGCCCCCCACGGCGTCGTAGAGCGGCCGATCGGCGAACGCCCCTCGCGAACGCACCTCGTGGTTGCGGACGAGGCGCACGCGGCTTCCCGCGCCGGCGAACGCCGCCATGCCGTCGTGCGCCCCGGGCGTCGCCCGGCCGTCGGCCAGCCGGTCGCCGGTCCAGCCGAACGTCAGGTAGCGGAAACCCGTGGGGAGGTGCAGCAACGGCAGGCCCGTCGTCTCGTCCCGGACCGGCTGCAGCGGGCCGTAGTCGACCTCGCCCGGTATCCGGCCCCCGGCGGACGACTGTCCGCGGGTCGCGGCCGCGGTACGTCCGGCGAGCGCGTGAAATGGTGCGGCGCCGATGGCGGCGCCGGCGAGCGACAGGAACGTCCGGCGGTCCACGCGGGGCAACTTTTCGTGCATGCCCCAGTTTAGCAACCGGCCGTGTCGGGATGATGACGGCGTCAGTGCCGCAACTTGATTCGGTAGGGACGTCCCCGCCGCAGGAAGTTGATCTGCGTGTCGCTGTCCGTGCCGACGCTCGCCAGACCCGCACCGGCATCGTCGGCCCCCGCCCCGTCGACGCCCGCGACGCGATAGATCAGGTCCCCCGCCCGCCCGCCCGCGCCGGCAGCGATGCCGTCCTCGACCTCGACGACCAGCGCGCCGTCACGGATCTGCAGGTTGTCCGGCTCGGCCCGTGCGGCGAGCAACGGGGTCGCCTGCGCGTCGCACAGGTCGAGTCTCAGGCTCTCCACCTCAACCGTCGTCCGGGCCGCGCAGCGGTACAGCGCCTCCTCGGCCGGCTGGGCGCCGGACGGCAAGGAAGCGGCGGCCGATCCTGCTACGCCGGCCAGCGCGAGCGCCGACGTCAACCCGGCGGCCCTCACGATCCACGCAACCGCGAGACGCATGTGCATGACGAGACAGTATACGCGCCTCGGCCCGGCTGTCCGCCGTCTCACGCGCACGGCCGGGCCGCGCGGGCCGGCGGCCCGAGGGGCCGGGCGCGCCCAGCCGTACCGGTGTCGGCGGATCGCCGCCGGGCGCGGCGTGCGCCGCCGGCGCCGGAGGACCCTACGATTCCAGAACCGCGTTCAGCGAGATCTCGGCGTTCATCAG
>MKWU01003302.1_pt1 | contig 21663 bp, 14 predicted proteins | sample 809101 | NCBI WGS metagenome assembly MKWU01 (sample SAMN05860141, study PRJNA318959) | sponge metagenome | host: Aplysina aerophoba | place: Slovenia: Piran, Adriatic Sea, Gulf of Piran | collected 2013-05-07 | reverse complement strand
CTCCATCAACGCCTGGATCCAAAACTGGAACGACGACCCCCGACCATTCACCTGGCACAAGACCGCCGACGAAATCTTCGACACCATGGCTGCATATATGCAACAAATTCCCCACTCAGGACACTAGAGACAACCAGCACATTGCGATTGGGAGTGTCACGGGCCCGTATCAGTTCGATGATTCCCAAGAGCCTGGAACCCTGCACCGTATTCCCGTCGAATGGCTCAACGACAACGTCGACATTTCAGACTTGGACCGTGACATCTTCGAGAAAGTCAGAAAATCCCGGCGCACTGTGGGCCAAATCAGTGAGGCGAACGCCGCTGAACGCCTATTGCGCATCGCTTGCCCTGAAGACCATCTGAAGCGTGTCCGGCAGGACCTGCAGCGGCAAACCCCCTCGCTCTCTGGCGGTGAGGCGGGGGTGAAAGCTCTCGAGGGCCAAGCGGTGCCGGAGGGGGCGATCACACGCGCCGAGGTCCTTCGATATGAGCGCAGCGCTTCCGCTCGTGCGGCCTGCCTGCAGCACTTCGGGTACCGCTGTCAGGTGTGCGATCTGAACTTCGAGGAGCGCTACGGCGAACTCGGCCGCGACTACATGCAGGTTCACCACATCATTCCGCTGCACGAAGTCGCCGGCACTCCCGGGTACAAGGTTGACGGCGTCAAAGACCTTCGGCCGGTGTGCCCCAATTGCCACGCAATGCTGCACCGGCCCAAGGACCGGACCCTCACCGTGGAAGAGCTACGCGAACGCCTACCGCCGGAGAGACGGAACGACGGCTGAGGCACAAATCGCCCTCGCGTCGTCTCACCGAGCGCGTGACGGCCGCCCTCCGTGGCTTATCGATCGGGCCAAAGAACGCCTGAGCGGAGCACCTCGTTCACTCAGGCTTGGCTGAAGCGGCGAGGCTGTCGGCGAGGGCTTGGATCTCGGCGAGGGCGGCTTCGAGGTCTTCGGCGATCTCGGCGGCGAGGACGTCTGGAGGTGGCAGGTTGTCGGTGTCTTCGAGACTCTCGTCTCGGAGCCAGAACAGATCGAGACTGACCTTGTCGCGAGCGATCAGCTCGTCGTAGGCGTAGCGCTTGAACCGCTCGGACTCTTTGCGCTCGTGGCGCGAGTCGGCCCGGTAGCAAGCAACGAAATCGTCCAGGTCGGCTCTGGTGAGCGGGTTCTGCTTGAGCGTGAAGTGCTTGTTGGTGCGAAGGTCGTACACCCACATTTCACGGGTCCACGGGTCCTCAGCGCCCTCGCGGCGACGGAAGAACAAGACGTTGGCCTTCACGCCCTGGGCATAGAAGATCCCCGTCGGCAGCCGCAGCAGAGTGTGGACGTCGCAGTCATGCAGCAGCCGGCGACGGATCGTCTCGCCGGCCCCTGCCTCGAAGAGCACGTTGTCGGGCACGACCACTGCTGCATCCCCGCCGATCTTCAGCAGGCTCACGACATGCTGGACGAAATTGAGCTGCTTGTTTCGGGTCGTCGCCCAGAAGTCCTCCCGCTCGTAGCTGTCCGACGACGACCGGCCGAACGGCGGATTGGTCAGCACCATGTCGAACGGCTTGCCCGGAGGGTCCCGCAGGGCGTCGTCCACGACGATCGGCGAGTCCGACTCAGGGCTCTCTATGCCGTGCAGCAACATGTTCATCGCGCACAGACGAGCAGGCAGATCGGCGATCTCCCAACCCGTGAACGCACCCGAGCGCAGGTGAGCGACCTGATCGGGTTCCAAGTGCGGGAACCGCTCGACAATCGACCGGTAGGCGCCCAGAAAGAAACCGCCGGTGCCACATGCGGGGTCGCAGATGCGGTGGTCGGGCTCGGGGTTCATCACGTCGACGATGGCGTTGATGAGCGCACGAGGCGTGAAGTACTGGCCCGCTCCCCTGGCGCCCTCCTGAGCGGTCTTCTCGATCAGGCCCTCATACGCATCGCCCTTGAGATCGGCGTCGTAGCTCATCCACTCGTGCTGGTCGATGAACTCCCTGATGAGCTTCTCCAGCTTGGCGGGAGTCTGGATGCGGTTCCGAGCCTTGTGGAACACCACACCGAGCATGTCCTCGCTGGCGCCCAGAGCCGACAGGCACTCGCTGTAATGGTCTTCGAGCTCCGCGCCCGAACGACTCAGCAGCGACTGCCAATCGTGCTCGACCGGAACGATGCGGTCGCCTCCGAGCATCACGTACTGCTCATCGGCCATCTTCAAGAACAGCAGGTACGTGAGCTGCTCCACATAGTCGCCGTATGACAGGCCGTCGTCGCGCAACAGGTCGCAGAAGTCCCACAGCTTCTGCACCATCGCCTTCGGATCGTGTGCGGTCACCGGCTCACGCTATGGCATCTTCGTTCGGGTTCCCAAGGCCCCCATCACCTCCACGAATTCAGTGAGCGCAAAACGCGACTACCGGCGATCGCAGACCCGCGTGAAGTCAAATCAGCGAGAAAACCACTTTGTGCTGCGGAGTCTGCCCGCGAAGCTCGGTGCTGCCGGCTTGTCGGTCTCGGAGGCGCAGCGTTGGTTCCTGAACTCGAGACAATCGCACGCACAGCGGCGCTGACGTTTGTGGCACTGGTACCAGGGGCATCGGCGGCGGCTGGTTTTGAGTGGCACTCCGTGCGGTACGGCCGACGGCGCAAAGACTGGGTGCTGCGCCTGCTGCTCTTTTCCGGCTTGTGGCTCGCTGCTGGCTTCTGGGTGTGGCATTGGCTGGCAATGAACTACTGGGCCGACTTCGTCGCCCTGCAGCCTGTGCCGTGGTACGTCAACTTCATTCCGACTGGGTTCGTCGTCGTGCCGTATGCACTCGGGTGGGGCATGGGTTGGCTCACCGCTCGCTCGCCGAGGCGGGTGCGCTGGCTGCTGGGTGAGAATCGAACGCCAACTGCGTGGGATCACCTGTTCGAGCAGCGAGCGATCGGATTGCTGCGGTGCAGGCTGCGATCCGGACGATGGGTGGGCGGCCTCTACATCGAGCATGAACCGGTGACGTCGTACGCGGCGACCGACGAGGATGATCGCGATCTGTACCTCGCCAGAACAATCCTGCTCGATCAGGAAACCGCCGCGCCGGTGTTGCGAGACGGTGTGCCCGTGGAAACGAGTGGCGGAATTCTGCTTCAGCGCACCGATATCGAGTCACTAGAGTTCATTCCACTGGAGGAACTCGCAAGCGCAGGAGTCAACGATGAGCCGTGACAGGCGTACCGACAGGAAACACTCCTCGCGCAGGCGTACTGCCAGCCGAGACGGTTACACACCGATCGGCACTGCCGGCCCCGAAGACATACCGCAGGGGGCATTCCAACCGCCGCCTGCGCCGAGCGAGTCCGATCCTCCAACGGACAGTCCCCGCTCGGATCCGCCAGTCGCCGTCGGTTGAGCAGCAGTTCAGACAGATCGAACAGGTCAAACAGTTCGATGTGTTCGATCTGCGCCACCGATCACGCGCTCCGGCAAAAGGACTGAACTCCACGCGCTCGGCCTGCTGTGGTTCTTGCATGCCTTCCCGGCTGGCGGGCATCGCCGGGCATGGCGGGGAAACACTTCTGCTCAGCGGCTCACTCGCGATCAGACGCAACCCTCCGATAACCGCATCAAGGTCGCGAGGCCATAGCGCTAGCTTGACGCGATGCTCGACGAAGCACCTCGACCGCAGTCGCAACGTGCGTGGCGCGACGGCCAGGAGCGCGACCGATGAGCACAGATGAGAGCGCTGAGGGCTACAAGCTCAACATTTCCCGACTCACGATCGACAAGCTCGGTGTCAGGCTCTACGACCGAGCGTCGGCCGTCGTAGCCGAGTTGATCGCCAACAGCTACGACGCTGACGCGACTCAAGTGACCGTGAGCGTGCCCATGGGCACCCAGCTCGACAACCTCGACGGTGACGGCCAGCCGTGGGACATTGTCGTCGAAGACGACGGTCACGGAATGAGTCCCGAAGAGGCGCAGCTCTTGTTCCTCGATGTCGGCAGCGATCGCCGGACGCGTTCGGTGAACGGGCCGAGATCGCCTCGATTTGACAGACCGGTGATGGGTCGCAAGGGAATCGGGAAGCTTGCGCCATTCGGCATCTGCCGCCAGATCGAGATCGTCTCGGCGGGCGGTGAGCTCATCGAAGGCAAGTTCCAGGTGAGCCATTTCGTTATGGACTACGACGAGATCATCAAGGACGAGCCGGGCGCGGCCCCGCTGACGTCGGGCGAACTCGACCGGACGTGGCGAGAAACGAGCGGCACCAGAGTGACGCTGCGACAGTTCCTCCCAAAGCGGGTCCCCCCTGCAGAGGTGTTCCTCCGACAGCTCGCTCGCGTATTCCGCGGCACCACTGACTTCGAGATCGCAGTGCAGAACCTCAGGGAGCCTCTCCTCGGAGCGAAACCCCTGCCCCCGTTCGAGATCGAGGTCAACGAGCAAACGCGAATCCGTCTCGACGATCGGCCCGTGCCGTGCGGAAACAGGGAATTGCCGGTGACCGGGTGGGTAGCGAAGGCCAAGAGTGCCTACAAGAACGACGAAGACGTGGGCGTCCGCATCTACGCGAGAAACAAGATCGTCGCCACGACCCGGGACTTCGAACAGAGTTCCGGGTACAGCGGCGAATTCGTGGTGCGGTCGTACCTCGTGGGCGAGGTGGCGGCCGACTGGCTCGATGTCGACGACCAGGACGACCTCATCAGGACAGACCGCCAGGACATTCTGTGGAATTCCGAAGAGGGCGAAGCACTCAAGCTGTACGGCCAGCTGCTGGTGAAGGAAGTCGCCCGGTCGGCCATTCCCGTACACGAGAAATCCATGGCCAAGCGCGTACTCGAGAGGTCGAGAGTTGAGTCGAGAGCGCGAAGCACGTTCAACGACGACGAGCTCGTCGAATCAGCCGTCGAACTCACCACGATGCTCGGCAGGTCCGTGTCGGAGGACAAACTCAACGACTCGGAATACCTAGAACGTCTCGTCCAATTCGTACTGTCGGTCGCTCCGCACCACCTGCTCGTCGAGAGCTTTGCCGATCTAGCAGAGCTCACGAGTGGCAACTCTGACGCGCTGGATCGCCTCGTTGAGCTGTTTCAGCGTACAGAGGTTGCTGCGCTCGCCTCGTATGCACAAGTTGCCAGGGGACGCATCGAAGCCATTTCGAGTCTCGAGGCTGCCCTCGAGCATGATGGATCAGAGCCAGCCGACGAATCAAGACTGCAGAAGATCCTGCGCAGCGCGCCCTGGCTGGTCAATCCAGAGTGGGAAGTCATTTCGGACAACCAAACGCTGAGAACTTTCGCTGAGCGATATGCCACGCTGATTCAAGAACGTTGGCCAAGCGACCTCGAGCTGCCTGCGGAGGATTTTCGGCGACGCCCCGACTTCGTCATGATGGAGACGTCAGGCCAGCTCCATTGCATCGAGATCAAGCGGCCGCATGCGGGACTCAAGAGGGACGACTTCACCCGCTTCTACCACTACATCACTGTCTTCGACTCCATGCGGGAGCAGGAGCAGACCTTGACAGGCCACTGGGCCCGCGGCTGCATCTTTCACTTGATCGTTGACCAGATCGACCTGGCCGACAACATGCAGGCCGATTTGCTCGGCCGCTACATCGCCGACGGCACTGTGGTGCACTCGACGTGGGTCGACTTGTTGACGAAGACGAGACGGTCCAATGCCGACTTCCTAGAAGCGCGCGAAGCGTCGCTGCAAGCTGCCAGTAAGCCTGGATCGCCGAGCGATGAAGGCGCATGAGATGGACTCCGCGGCGCTGAGGGCAGTCAGTCTCTTCTCCAATTGCGGAGCCGGTGATGTCGGTTACGCGAAGGCAGGCTTCTCCTTCAGGGTCATGGCGGAGATCCAGCAGCGCCGCTTGGCGGTAGCGCTGGCGAATCACCCGGACGCACGCGGGGTGCCAGGGGATCTTCGGTTCACATGGCGCGAAGTCATTTCGTCGTTCCGCAGCGACACGAGTCTTGAGCGGCCAGCGTTGCTCTCGGCATGCCCGCCGTGTCAGGGAATGAGCACGGCGCGGGGAGGCCGCGGACGCGAAGAGGACGCCGAAGCGGGCAGCCGTGACGTTCGCAACTTGCTCGTCGAAGTCATTGCCCAAGTCACAAACAGACTTCGACCACGAGTCGTTGTGGTCGAGAACGTCGCTGCCTTTCTCTCTCGGCTGGTTCTCGACCCTCGAAACGATGAGCCGATCTCGGCTGCTGTGCTGCTACGGGACTTGCTTGATCCGCACTACGAGTGCTACCCGTTCTTGACCGACTTGGCCGACTACGGCGTTCCGCAGCGGCGGGTGCGCGCGTTCATGACGTTCATTCGGAGTGACGAGCCGGCCATCGCTGCGCTCGCCCAATCAGAGTGTGTCCCGTACCCGAAGCCGACCGCCTCCGCTGAGGACGGAAACTGGACATCTCTCCAAGATGCGCTGTCACAACTGGGCGCGAAGCCACTTGACGCCAAGAGTGAGGATGCCGCGCGCGACCCGTCACAACCGATGCACACCGTGCCGGTGTGGGGCCCCAATCATCAATACCGCATGGTCGCTGCGATACCGCCCAGTTCTGGCGGGCGCGCTTGGAACACAACGGCGTGCGAAGCCGGCTGCGGTTCCCCTGCAGGCGCAGATGACGCCGTGTGCGCCACCTGTGGCAACCCGCTTCTGAGGCCTGTGGTCCGCGAGTCAGACGGCAGTTATCGCCTCGTGCGAGGTTTCCGCCGATCGAGCTACTCCCGAATGCAACCCGAGGCACCGGCACCGACGATCACCACGGCGAGCGGACACGTCGGCTCGGACAACACGATCCATCCAGTCGAGAACCGCGTCCTGAGTCCCTTGGAATGCGCTCACCTACAGACAATTCCCGATGACTTCGACTGGGGAACGGCACTGGACGACTGGGGCCCAACGGCTGTACGGGCGATGATCGGCGAGGCCGTGCCCCCACGCTTCACCGAGATGCACGGTCGGGTGCTCGCAGCGCTGCTGGACGGTCGCACAGATGAACTTGCATCTGCGAGTGACAGTCGCGTCACGAAGGCCGACCTCCGCATAGAACGCGGTCTTCCTGCCCATCGCCTGACTGGGCACCGCTGACTTCTGCGGTAGCAGGAAGCCGTTCAGGCCTGTCCAGCCTCCGGAGCGAGAAGCTCCCGAAGTGACGCGTCTGCTGCCTGGGGGTCGATGTCCCACTCCTGGGCGATGAGCCGGGCGGTCTGCAGGGCAGCCAACTCCTGAGAGACGCCCCCGGCGGCAAGGCCGTCTGTCATTCTCTCGGCAAGGCTCGGGCCAGATGCTGCGTCATCCTGTTCGGCCTCTACTTGGCCAGCCAAGTCGTCAAGTGCCTCCAGCAAGGCATCGCGTACGGGGCCTGGCGAACATTCAGCGATCTCACGTCTGGCCGAATTGGAGCGGTCACGAGCGGCATCGGAAGTGGCGCGTACCAGCGGGCCATCTCGTTGTTGCGCCGGGAGATACCCGACACCGGAGATCGTCTGGAGAGCGATGTGTGCTGAGGTGAACGCATCAAAGATGCGGCTCGGATGGGGCTCACCAAGATCAGCAGCCCATGGGCCGACATCCGGTGACGGCCAGCATTCGGAGATCTTCCTTATGGCGAATCCCGGCACCGCCCGTTGAATGCGCGTGGGGATGAGCAAGTAGGTCTCATCGGAAGCTTGATCGACATCCAGTACCTGCACCAGCACTTCTGCCGCTTCAGGCCACTGCAGCAGCGAGGGCAACTCAACAGTGATCGCGAATTCCCGCAGGGGGCCATCCTCATGCCAGTTCGGAAGAACGGTCACGTCGAGCTCAGTCGCTGAGCAGGCGGTTTGAATCTCGGAGCGGCGCCGCTGAGCCTGCTTCGCGTGTCGTCGACGACACCATTCGGCTGCTCGCCGTAACCTTCTGCTCTGGCTCCCCGAGAGCGCAGAACTGCGTATCGCTGCCGGTTCTGATTCGCCCCGAGCAAGTACTTCGAGGATTGTCGCGATGTCGAGCAGAGTCTCACGCATCTCGTCAAGACAGCCCGGGTACCGGTCAACACCGACGAGAGGCCAGGGCTCTTCTTTGCAGCCCTCAAGATGCCTCTCGACGACTGACTCCCGGATGTACACGACGAGGCGGCGGTACTGATTCGGCTGTGTGATCCGCGGAACGATGTTGCCGGTCAGATCAGTGATGAGCGCCACCGGATCGTCGTTCTCCAGCCCGTCCGGTCGATCGAGGATCCCCGGCTCTGCAAGCCCCGCACCTCGAACCGGTGGCTTGATATGCGTGGCTGTTGAATGCAGCGCTGCGATTCTGGGACGAAGTTCCGACAGGTCAGGCAGCCCCGGCAGTTGCTTGACGAGCTGAACACCAACTTGACGCGCGAGCAGGTTTGCCTCCTCAAGCAGCGGTATCAGCGTCCGAAGACGATGCGAATCGTTGACACCAAGCAACGTCCGGATCACCTGAACACGCACCCGGTTCCAGGCGGTCGCATGCTCGCTCAAGAGAACTTCGCGCAGGAGCTGACTGACACCGCGCTCGTGGCCACCGATGCGGAATGGTCCTCCCCCTGGCAGAACTGCTCGGACGTCGACACCGTCGATGCCCGGCACGAGACTCCAAAGATGCTGTGAAATCGCGTGAGCGGCTTCGTCTGGGTCATCCTGCTCGATGTCCAAGATGTGCAGGAAACGACCTACTGCGGTAGTTGACTCACGAGTCTCGTCAACCTTGAGCGCGACTATCCACGGGTTCTCCCCACGTATCCGCCGCAGCATCGCCACCCGACCGCCGAGCAGCTTGATCACCTCGTCGGCGAATCCCGGTGCGACCTCGCGAGTTGTCGCAAGGAACGCCGAGAGCGCTTCCAGCGTTGACGCCCGGAGTGCATCGACGATGGGGCTTGATGCGTCAATGGCGACGCACAGCGCTTCGTCTGCGGCCTCGGCAGTCTGATGGCAGACAGCCACCAGATTGGCGGCAGACTGGAGATCCCCACTCGACACGACGAGCTGCGCGACTCGGTCCATGCCTACATGGGAGAGAAACTCGTCGCGTCGCTGAGGCCCCGGCACTTCTTGCATCGCCGTCTGCGCTGAGCGCACTTGGGCCGGAAGCTCATCCGGGATCGCCAGCCCAGCAGTCGTGAACGAGAAGAGAACCATCCATACCGAAGGAAGCACACCCCGCTCTTCGACCAACTCCCTCCAGGCCAACGCCCGAGCGCGATAGTCAGCAAGTCGTACTCCATGCAGGAAAGCCGCCATGCGATCTGCAGACGGTTCTGCGCCCTGGGTCGCTTCTACCAAGACCGGGATCAGGTCGGGCTCATCGCGCAGCAGGCTGGCGACGAAACCATGAAGCTGCGATGTCGGAACTGACGGAATCACGCGCTCAACGGTCTGCCTCAATTCGGGAGGCGGGTGAGCGTGCACGGCCTCGCAGATCGCCGTCGACCGCAGTTGGTGCATGCCGACGACGACGCCCTCTCTCTCAATGACGAGGTGCTCTTTCTCGAGTCGCGCCAGTGCGCTGCTCATGTCTGCCTCTGACAGGCCGCACATCTGGACGAGATCGGACAGCGGCAGCGAGACCGACCAGCGATCCGCCACCGACACTGCCCGCAAGACCCCCAGTTCGTCATCCCGACGCTCTCGAATCCGTTGACTGACCTGTTCGCCAATGACTGCGGCGAGACGCTCGCCCCGGGTCAGCAAGTGCGTGAACTCCAACGTCAGACCACCGCACTTCTGGTAGGCCTCACGCCAATCGCCGAACTCGGTTGTTCCTCGGCGTGACAACCCCTCGAAGATCGCCTCGGCCGTCGCCTCGTTGAGGCTCACATCGACTTGTGCACAGTCAGCCAGCGCCGAGATGGTGACGAGATCCTCGTTGCGGGCTGTCGCGACCAACTGGACCCCTGGCATCGCGGCCGTGCGAGCACGCAGCTGAGACCAACCGTCGAAGTTCTCAGTTCCAGCGGCATCCACCAAGAAACCCACCGGCGATTCTGCCGATGCTCGATACGCCCGGGCGAGCGTCACGAGGTTGGGCACATCGGACACGGAGAGCCGATGCACTCGGAACCACAACACATGTGGCAGTTCTCGGGGCAGCGTCCATAAGACGGCACTCTTTCCGACACCCGACGGGCCATGTATCACGACGACTGAGTAGGCGCCGAGACCGGCGACGACTTCCTCGACGGCGTCCGGGCGTGGGGTCACCAGACCCGCTGCGACATGGAACGGCTGAACGGACACGCCCTCGAAGAACCTGTCGTCAGCAACTGCCGACGCGTCGTATGCGAACGCCTCGCAACTGCCGCTGCTCAACGCAGCTTCGACTGCACCGACATCAATGAGCTGAGCAGCGTTCTGAATCTGAGCGACAAGCTCCGACCGGTCGAGAATCCGGCGCTGCGAGTAGTCGCGGTTGGCGTTGTCATCCGCAGCATCGGCCACCAGATGGCGAAGACGACACAGCACCATCTCAAGCGCCGCCGCTGGCAAGTCCACACACTCGCTCAAACGCAACAGAGCCGCCGAAGCGATCTGGCCGAGCGTGTGTCCGACCACCGCCGTGCATCGCACGAAGCAGTCGATGTCGTCGGGGCTGAATCCCGCACTCGTCGCCCTGCTCGTCACCGCGGTCAGGAACTCGGAGTCGGCCCTCAAAGCCACGTCCAGCGAACGATCCATGTCGTCCAAACGTGTCTCGTTCTGAACGCCCGTCTCAAGAATCACCACGAGCCTCGACCCATCGCGGAGACGCCCTGCCTGCCGCTCCCACGCATCGACGACATGTGTCGCAGCCGTGCTCGCGGCAAACGCCCCAAGGTCGGGTCTGCGGGACTTGGCCTGTACGAAGCACTGAACCGGCCCGTCAAGCCACATGTCTTCACGACCCTCGGGAATCAGTGATGTCTCAGCGATTGCGCCCGACGCGAGTCCTGCTGCCAGCCATGCCCCCACTGCATCTTGGAAATGGAAGCCTCGACCCGCAGTGGCGCCATGGCGTGTCTTGGCCCATTCGCCCGCGTCTTGATCGTTCGCAGAGGCCGACAACCTGTTCGCGTCGGTCCGCTCTCGCCTGCGCTCTTCGCGCCGACGAGGCTCAGCTCGGCTCGCCGGCGTTCGCCGTCTCCGGCCCCTCCCTGACATCACTTCCAGTATGTCTGCGGAGCCTGCGTACGCGATTGAGCCCACTTCGGCGAGCGGGGTAGGCGAGCGGGCTGCGCTTCTCCGCCCGTGGACTCCATGTAATTCGAGACCGAGGCTGCCGCGCCAGGGCACCCGGCGCTGGATGTGGAGATTGCGCCTCGGTTCGGGCAGGATGCGGCTCATGACGCCTGAGGACTTCTTCGACGACGACTTCTCAGATCAACGCGTGCTCAACAGTGAGATTCTGGAGCGTGTACGCGCTGGTACCCATGACGACCGAGGCGACGTGGAAGTCGCCGTCGCGTTGCTGCGGTTGGCACACGACGAACTTGAGGCCTACGGCACGGACGGTGCGCAGCGCACCGATGAGCAGGGCATTCGGCTCATTCTGAGGACGAGTCGGCAACTGTTGAAGCGCTTGGGCATCATCCTCAAGTTGCCGTTTAGCGACTATCGCACGTTTCGGACCCATTGGACGGCCAACAACGGATACGGCAGTTGGCAGGCTCGCCGAGACATCCTGAATGGTCTCTTCGAGCCGATCCACCTCGAACTAGCGCAGCTTGAGGACGATGAGCTCGGATCAGTGCTCGCGAGGCCGATCACCAGCCATCCGGGCACGGGATGGAACCGCGTCGACACCGAGATCAACGAACTCCGACGACACTTCCATGCCGCTCGCAGCGCTCAGGACTACCGCAATGTCGGAAACGATTGTGTCGCGGTGCTCGAGCGACTCAGCCAGGTCGTGTTCGATCCAGGAATCCACCTCGAGGAAGGCGAACAAGTCCCGCCCGTCGCCAACACGAAGATCCGACTCGGCAAGTTCGTAGAACATGCCGCACCAGGTCCTCCAAATGCGGAGATCAGAAAGGTTGCCCGGGCGGCCATCGAACTCGCCCAAGCCATCAAGCACCAAGGTGAGCCGACGCGGAGGAATGCCGGGATCGCTGCCGACTCTGTGATCCTGCTTGCGAATCTCCTTCGCCGGCTCGCCGACGACTAACCCCCACTCAGATCCTCACGGGGCGGCCGGTACGTGGCCGCTCGCGCGCCTAACGCGTGCTCTTCTCCGATGAGCTACGACACAACGAGGCGCCGACGGGTTCATTGGCCGGGTCCAGAGGGACGAGCCGGCCAGCGAACGCCTCCACAAGAACCGATCGACGCAAGGCAGACACGCGGCGCCGAGCCGTCATACATGCAGCGAGCAGCTCGGCGGATGCCGAGACGATTTCGTCGGCTTGGTTTGCCACCGAGGCCTGGATCTCAAGGCGGGGAACAGGGATCTCCATCGCCTTGACCAAGCCGAGGTTCAGGTTGGGCTGAACGCCGCCTGACGACAGTCTTCGATTCGCCTCGTACTGAACATTGAGAAAGGTCCGCAAGAACCGACCGTCAAGGAGCGATCTGTCGAAGTTGATAGCGGCGCAAGCTTGATTGCATGTCGACTCGAACTCAAGCACGGCAGCCCGACCCCGGGTCTTACCTTCTCCGTACATCGCCATCAGCACTGTCCCCGCCGGCCAGAGCTTGACGCTGGTCTCGGCCAAGGCACGTTCGGAAATCAACTCATCCGCCGACCAGATCGATGCCTGGTTCACTGCCCCCGACGTAACCCATGGGATGGTCCCATGTGACCAGTACTCGGTTTCTGACCTCTTGGGTGTGGCGCCGCTACCCACTTGGGCAACTGCGCCCAGCCTGCACTTGGGCCACTTGGGTGAGAAGAGTCGCGACATTGCGATCGATGGCAACGCAGCGCACTTGGCCTCGGCGTCCGCGATGCTGGCCTCGGCGGCGTCGAGGCGGGAGAAGTGCTCTTCGATGGCGGCGACTATTCGGTGCTGCTCAGCGAGCGGAGGCACCGGCACCGACTGTTCGAGAATCGGCCCGGACTTGGCACGCGTGTGGGAGCCCGTCGCTCCCTCTACAGCCAGCTTGATCCAGTCGCGGAATCCGGGAGATGAGAGGTAGTAGCGCACGTATGCGGCCATTCGCGGCTCGTGGAGCCGCAAGACCAAGTACTCCGTAGACGCAATTTGCGGCTGGCCATGACTGGCACCGACGGTCCAGACTCGATTAATGCGAGGGTTGATCTTGCAGAGCAGCACATCGTGCTCCTCGACCGGGCGCTTCCCGCTCTTGATCGACTTGCCATCGACCTGCTCGGGTTGACCCGTCGGAAACGCTGGCACGCTGTAGAGGTCGTATGTGGTCCCAGGCTCTGGTGAGATCTGGCCTCGAACCTCGGTGCCGAGATCGCTGAGGCGCGCCACCTCCCATCCGGAGGGTAGGTCGGTTGTCATGCGGCGAGGACTGTGGTGAGTTCGTCGAGCAGAGTCTCGAGCTGGTCGCCGAAGGGCAGTTTGGCTTTGCCGCGATCGCTGGTACGCGTTGCCTCCCACTCGGGGGACATTTCGTGGGTCATGCGGGGAGCGGATCGATGCGGACTCGGCCGCCGCTGCGTGCTTCAATCCAGAGCTCGTAGCCCTCGAGCAATGACATGCCAACCAGCGGTTCCGACTCCGTTTCATGGACTGCTACGCCTCGTTCGTTGCCCGACCAGCCGACGCTCGCGATGTACGTGTCGAAGTCTTCCTCGTTGCCGTTTGCCAGCCTCAGCTTCATGGCGCCGACACGTGTGAGGCCCAGGCCGCTCACTACATCGGGTGGGAGTGTGATGTCGCCGCTGTAACCGGTATCGACGACGGCATCCACTCGGCTGGTCCGCTCGGCGGGACCCGACACGGTCAGCGGAACGACCGCTTCGAGAGCATTGTTCACAGTGCCCTCGATCATTTCTGTGACCGCAGCCTGTTTCCCCCGAAGCTCTCCACCGCTTGGTAGCCCACCCTCAGGAACCACACGTCGGTGGCCTCGGGGCGCCGCACTCTCAGATCGGCTGATGCATCGAGCACCTTGTCGGCGATGGCCCAGCAGCCGCTGTCTACATCGATGGCGACGACGCGGCCGTGCTGGTCCTCAGCGAGGCTCGGCTCAATGGCGCGTTCGTAGATTTCTTCACCGCGACGGGCCGTTTCCTTACGGTCACGCGCACTTCGAATTGCCATGGCTGTCGCCTCATGTCGCTCGCGCCGACAAACTCAGCCTAACTCTGGACGGTCGATCGACTCCAAGCGGTTTTCTCCCTCCGAGAGGCGCGGCTGGTCGAGCTTCGGGTCAGCCAATCATGCGGCGAGGATTGTGGTGAGTTCGTCGAGCAGGGCGTTGAGTTCGTCGCCGAAGAGCTGCTTGGCTTTGCCGAGGCCGCCGTGGGTGCTGAACGGAAGATCCGTCAGCTCGGTGGGCTCGATGCCGAGGTTGGTTGCGATGCGGTCCTTGATGAGCCCCAAGTACGCGGCCTGTTCCTGGGAGAACGATCGGCCGAGGTTCGTTTGCTGTAGCAGCCATGCTTCGAAGCGCTCGTCGACCAGATCTGGGTATGACACCAGCGCGTCGGCTTCGCCGAGCGTGTAGCGGACGAGGCTGACCAGGTCGGTGCTGACTCGGTGGCCCGAGCCGCGCACTTTGGATGCGTCAAGTGTTTCGTAGGCCTCCCACAATGCGTCCGGGGTCCAGCGATGCGGCGGTCGCTTGATCGCGTTCGCCAGTTCCTTGATGTCGTCGTGGCCGAGCCCCCCGCCGTAGGGCTGGCTGTACAGCACCTGCAGCGCAGCGATCTCGTCTTTGTTGTCGTCGATGAACTGCCGCCACGACTCGACTTGGGCTCGGGCACGGTCGGCGGCCTCCCGAGAGAATTGACCGGAGATCACATGGTCCTTCGATGCCGTGTCGATCATCTGCTCGTAGCTCCGCTTGACATCGACCAGCTTCTCTCGGAGCGCGGAGTTGGCTGCCAGCGGCTTCACCGCCTCACGGATCATCGCCGTGCCGGCGGCCTTGACCTGGTCGGGCGTAGGGTCGCCGCCGGCTTCGGCCGCTGCTGATTCGTACTGGCGGTCGACGTCGAGCGCGTCCACCATGCTGCGCACCAGGTCCGTCAGCGCGACTCCTGCGACCTTGTCCACCTCGGCCCGGTCCCCTGCGGTCATTCGCCGGCTCAATCGGGTGAGCCGCGACGCCACCGACGACACCACGGCGGGATCGGTCGAGCCGAGCCCGATGTGGTTGAGCAACGCATCGAAACTCACCGTTCGCTGGCGTTCCATCGGGACGGTGTCGTGAAGATCGAGCTCGGTGACGCCCACGGCATCCACGATCACGAAGCGGTCTTTGTCGGTCTTGGCATCGGGCGTGACCCGGCACAGCAGTTCCTGCTCCATCACCCGTACGCCGCGGCCCTTCATCTGCTCGAAGAAGTTGCGGCTGCGGACCATGCGCATGAACACGACACACTCGATCGGCTTCACGTCGGTGCCGGTCGCGATCATGTCCACCGTCACAGCAATACGCGTCGGGTAGCTGGTGCGGAACCGCTGCAACAAGTCCTCGGGCTTGTTTCCGGCGTCTCCCGACCGGTAGGTGATCTTCACCGCGCCTTCGTTGCCGAGCCTGAACTCCTGCCGGGCAATCTTGAGAATGTTCTCGGCGTGGCTGTCGTCCTTGGCAAATATGAGCGTCTTGGGGACGTGCTGCAACAGGCCGTCGTCCCTGCGGTCACGGTCGGGGAACATCTCGGGCAGCGAATCGCGCAGCGTGCGCACGACCGTGCGGATCTGATCGGGTGCCACGACCCGCCTGTCGAGTTGGGAGGCCTCGTAGGGACGGTCTTGGTCAACCTTCTCCCACCGGCGCTCGCGTGTCTCGCGGTCGCGGAACTCGGTCACGAATCCAGCCGGGACGATGCCGCCGGATTCTGTGATCTCGGTCCGGATGCGGAACACGTCGAAGTCGACATTCACCCGGTCAGCCACCGCCTGGGCATGCCCGTACTCCATGACAAGGTTCTGGTCGAAGAACCCGAACGTCTGCTTGCCGGGGGTCGCAGTCAGGCCCACGAGGAAGGAGTCGAAGTACTCGAGCACCTGACGCCACACGCCGTAGATGGAGCGATGGCACTCATCGATAATGATCAAGTCGTAGGACTCGATCGGCACCGCCGGGTTGTAAGCGACCTCAACCGGCTCAGGCGGAGCGGTCTCGAAACCGCTCTTCTCGTCATGAGCCTCGTCGAGCTCCTCATCGCCCCGCAGGATCGAATGCAATCTCTGGATCGTGCAGATGTGGACCTTCGTGGCCCCCTCATCCCCCATGTCAAGCCGTGACGACGTGAGATGGCGGACGTTGTAAAGCTCAGTGAACTTGCGGCTGTCGCCGGGGGTCGCGAATCCTTGGAACTCTCGCAGCGCTTGACGACCGAGATTCGCCCGATCGACGAGGAACAGGATCCGCTGGGCACCGGCGTATCGCAACAGGCGATAACAGACATTGGCCGCCGTGAACGTCTTGCCCGAACCGGTGGCCATCTGGATCAGAGCCCGAGGCCGGTTGTCCTTGAACGACTGCTCAAGATTCCCGATGGCCTCCGCCTGAGCGGGCCACAAGTGCCCAGCGTCGGCGTCGAGTCCTGGCAGGAGCGTCACACCGGCACGCAGGCCGGGCTCGCGACCGTCCCCCTCGGCGTGATCCGCCAGCCAACGCGCCAGCGTCTTGGGACGGTGGAACGTGAACACCCGACGGCTCGCGGGCACCGGGTCCAGCCCGCTCGTGAAACGGGTCTCGGCACCAGTCGACTCGTAGCCGAACGGCAACGCCCCATCGACTTCCACGGCAGGCAGCGCCTCCGGATATGCGGCCTGATACTTGCGCGTCTGCGGCTCAACTCCAGTGAGGGTCATGCCGGCCTTCTTGGCCTCGATGACACCGACCGCCTGACAGTCCACGTACAGCACATAGTCAGCAGGGCCTGCGGCAGTCGGAACCTCACGAACGGCAACACCCGGGGCCGCGGCCACCGCGGCGCTCTTGTAGTCCTGCAATACCCAACCGCAAGCAGCAAGTTGCTCGTCGATGTCGCGGCGAGCGCGCTGCTCAGGCGTCAGACTCTCCGGCACCGAGAGCCTCCCCACGACAAATCAACAGCCCGCACAGCCCGAGATGGTACGGCTACCGCGCACGTTTTCGAGGTGCCGAGCAAGAGTGGAGCGGTGACGCTCGATCCCGACTGCACCGAATGGTGCAGCTCACCGCTCCGGGCGACACCTCGGCATCGCGGACGCACGAAACCACGCATGCTGACGACCGCGCGAAGCAGTGGGCCACTGACCGGAACAAAGAGCTGTGACGCGTCGGACTGGTGGGGGCATCATGTGAGCGTGTTCGAGTGCGGACCGCCGGATGACGGCCCCGGAGCCGACCGTGGGCTTGAGGTACCCCGTGAAGCAGCGGAGGTGTGGTGGAACTCCGAACGTGCGGGGCTTCACGACTGGCTGAACGGGCAAGCACCGCACCTTGCCCCCCTGTACTTGGCGGGGCTGCGGATGGCGATGGACGAGAGGTTTCCCGGCAGGGTTCACTTCATCGCGCATGCGGTCCGCGAGATCAGGAACCGGTTGCCCGACGCTCTCGACGGCGACATGGAGAGAGCACAGGTGGATTACCGGAGGCTTGTCGACGAGGTTCACAAGCTTTGGACCGGCAGTGGCTTTCCGCGCGATGGGTCGGGCCCGACATTGACAGAACGTCTTCAGCCATCGTCAGCCACAGCGGGCGTAGTCGTGCCGAGCGAGTTGGCCGCGGCAATTGCGGAGCTGATGAAACAGCACAGCGAGGCTGAAGCCAACAAAGGAGATCTTGAGGCACTGCGCTTCGAAGCTCTTGCCGGTCCAGGTCCTCACCCACAGTATGTGTCCGACGGCTGGAAGCGCACCCATCGGTTGGTGCAGAAGTTCGCGCACGCTTGGAACAGGGAGCTTCCGCCAGAGGCCGACGCTGAGTGGACCGACAGATTCTTGGCTTTCGAGCGATTTCTGATCGTGATCTCGAAGCGAGCTCAGGAGAACATCGCAGACCTCGACGAATTGCTGCGCGAGGCGAACAGCCGATGAGTGCTTGGACCCCGCCCAACGACGCCCAGCTGGACCTGCTGCAAGCGCAGGTCGCTCGCCAGGAGAACCGGGCGTATTTCTTCGATGGGCTGGAGAACCCTGAGTGGATTGAGCCCTTGGCGAAGCGTGGTTTCTTCAATGCGCCGCCGGGACCGGTGCATAACCGAGAGCAGGGCACAATTCGGTTCGCGCCGTGGCCGGAGGGGCGTTACCTCGTGCGCATGGCTCCGATGGCTCCGGACGCTGTGCTCGCGGTTCTAGAGGCGCTGCAACCGTCAGATAATCCGATTTCCACGCGGACTGCGCTCAAGATCGTGGGAGCGCTGCCCAACGGCCACTTCGCTCGGCTCGCTCCGAGGGTTGAAGAGTGGCTCAAAGTGCCCTTCGCTCACAGATTCGGGGACCGATTCGCAGATGAGGCGGCGGCGACGATCTCGCGACTCGCGCGCATCGGCGAAGTCGACATGGGCCTGCGGATTACGAAGGCGCTGCTGCGGCTTGAGCCGTCGTCGGATGGCGAAGCGTCCGATGAATTCGACGAAGCAGCCTCGTTGCTGCGTCCTGAGCCTGTCAGTCGACTGTCCGAATGGGCATACGGTCAGGCAATCGAGCACTTTCTGCCCGACCTCGTCGACGCAGCTGGCCTTGATGCCGTGCGGGCGTTCTCGGCGTTGCTCAACGATGCGCTGAGGCTGCGCGCGCATGAAGGCGCGCCCGCCGACGAGGCCAATCACTCGTACGCCTGGCGGCCCGCGGTGGAAGACCACGCCCAGAACTTCGACCGTGGCATTGCCAGCCACCTTGTCTCGGCGGTGAGGGACGCAGCGGTTCGCTTTGCGAGCACCTCGGCGGACGCACTCGAGGCCGTGGCGGTTCAGCTCGAGAAGGCGACATCTCTGCACCACCGCATTGCATTGCACGTGCTGGCACACACCCACGGTTGCGAGACACTGGCCGCCGAACGCATTTCGGACAGGAACTTGTTCGACGATTACCGGCTGCGCCACGAGTACGCAGCCCTGCTGCGGCACCGCTTCGGTGAAGCCTCCGAAGATGTGCGTCAGCGCTTCATCGAGTGGGTCGATGCCGGTCCCGACCTCGAGAGATTCCAACAAATGTGGACTGCGTCCGATGGCACGTCGCCTTCGGAAGACGAAGAGTCTGGCTACATCGCTCGCTGGCAGCGCGACTGGCTGAGCTATGTGACCGATCACGTGCCCGACCAGGTAGCGACGCTGTATCGCAGCCACATCGAGCGCTACGGCGACGCTGAGCACCCCGACTTCCTCAGTTGGACATCGGCTGGCTGGGGTCCCGAGAGCCCGGTGTCAAAAGACGAGATGAGCACCTGGCCGCCGACCAAGATCATCGAGTATCTCCAAGCCTGGCGGCCTGACGCCGACGGAAGCCACTTCAGCGCCACGATGGCGGATCTGGGACATGTCGTAACTGATGCTGTCGCGGAACGCGCACCCGAGTTCGTGGCAGTCGCCGACAGCCTCGCGACGCTGGACCCCACCTACGTTCGCCACTGCCTGGCTGGCTTCCAATCGGCAGTTAAGGGCGGCATGCACTTCGATTGGGAGCCTGTGCTGCATCTGATGTCGTCGGTCGTCGGACATCCCTTCGAAGAGGACGGCGACGATCTCGGCTGGGACCGCGACCCGGGATGGCGGTGGGCGCGAGGCGAAGTCGCGTCACTGATCCAGACGGGCGTCAGTGAGGGGGACAATCGCATTCCCTTCCGCTTCCGCGAAACGGTCTGGCAGATCCTCACCGCGCTCATAAACGACCCGAACCCGTCACCGGCACACGAGGCCTCCAACATGGGCAACGTGCAGATCGTTGGACCGCAGCCGCCACCAAACACACCGTCGCCGACATATGAGGCCCATGTGGCATCCAGGACCGCCACGATGGGCCCTCTCACGCTCTCGATGAACACAAACCGGGGCAAGGCGATGCGCGCAGTGATGTCCTATGCGCTGTGGTGCCGACGCGAACTCGCCGAAGACGGGACCGACAACAAATCCGGGTTCGACGACATGCCCGAAGTCCGTGATCTCCTCGCGGAGCATCTCAACCCGGCGACGGAGCCTTCGGTAGCAGTCCGCGCCGTCTACGGGGAGTATCTGCCTTGGCTAGGTTTCATCGACAAGGGATGGGTCAACACGCATCTCAGTGACATATTTCCCGCGTCGCCTGAGGACGCCAGCCTCCGGGATGCTGCGTGGAACACATACATCTGCTGGTCCCAGCCCTACGATCCAATCTTCAGCCTGCTTCAATCCGAGTATGCGGCCGCGATTGATCGAGTTCCATCCGTCGGCGGCCGAGACCTGTCGGACTCAGATGGAGCCGACCAGAAGCTCGGTGAGCATCTCGTCACCTTCCATTGGCGAGGTCAGCTGCCTCGGCCGCTGCTCGATCGTTGGTTCGAGGTCGCCGACGACGAACTCGCCGCCCACAGCATGGAGTTCGTCGGGCGGGCACTCCGAAACAACGAAGGCGAAGTCCCGCCGAAGGTCCTGCAACGCATCCGCGACTTGTGGGACTGGCGACTCGATGCCATCCGCGACTGCCCCGAGCAGCATGCACTCGAGGCCGGCGTCTTCGCACTCACATTTGTGTCCTCGAAGTTTGACGACGACTGGTCGCTCGCCGCGCTTGAAACCACTCTCGCCACCGGAAGTCCCGAATGGCTCGGACAAGACGCCATTGAACGCCTCACAGAAATCGCAACATCTAAGCCAGCGACGGCCACGAGGCTCGCCCGCCGGATGCTCGAACGCGCCGCCAACGAATGGGACCACGCCACCTGGGAAGACCCAGTCCGTTCGCTCCTGGTCGCAACGATGGATGCCCACGACGCAGAAACCCGCGATCACCGCGAAGCGATCATCGACCATTACGTCAAGCGCGGCTATTTCGACTTCAAGAACCTCGCCCAGAATCCGATCTCATCCGTCCCAAACGACCCGCTCGCAGACAGATAATCCGGCGCAGCGCGCGCACCAGAGGAGAGATGCGTCAAGGCTGGTCTTTGAGATCGATCTCAACGCCGGCGGACAAACCGGGGTCGGCATCGGACTCCGGACTGCAGCGGTCAGTTCTTTGAAGGACGTTTGGGACGATGAGTCCAGCGGCGCCAGAAGAACCACGACTCGGGTAGGAAACCCTGATTTTCCGTGATGCTCTTGGCTCTCGGAACGCCGCGAAGCAGGCTGTCGCTGTTCAGTTCCTCGCCGACATCCGTCGAAGCCATGAACTCACGCTACCGCGAGGAGTCCGCCAAGCAAGACAGAGATTCCGCCGAATGCCACGAGCGCTTGCACCGCTGCGAGCACACGAACGCGATTCAGTGCGCAGCCAAGTGCGCGCTAGGGCTGGACTTTGAGCTCGATCTCTACGCCGGCGGGCAGGTCGAGCCGCTGGAGCGAATCGACCGTCTTGTCGGTGGGATCGATCACGTCGATCAGGCGCTTGTGAATGCGCATCTCGA
>MKWU01003301.1_pt1 | contig 21668 bp, 21 predicted proteins | sample 809101 | NCBI WGS metagenome assembly MKWU01 (sample SAMN05860141, study PRJNA318959) | sponge metagenome | host: Aplysina aerophoba | place: Slovenia: Piran, Adriatic Sea, Gulf of Piran | collected 2013-05-07 | reverse complement strand
GGATGGTGCGGGCGAAGAGAATCGGACCATGACGGAACATGACATTTCCTGACATTCGCGAACGTCCTATCCCGTCATCCCGACCGAGCGGAGCGAATGGAGGGAACTCGGCTCGATCCATCCGACAGACGCCGGAGTCCAGCGACGAGATTCCTCCACTCCGCGCCCCGGATTCAACCCGGGGCGCTCCGGTCAGAATGATGGGGCGGCAGACGGCCCGGATGCAAAAAAAGGGAATTATATACTTAGCTTGAAGGCGCAATATGGTTGATGTTTTGATCGTAACATCGGTTTCGCTTGGTGCCATCATTCAGCACCGCCGCAATGGCGTTTCAGTGGAACTCGTCAATGCGGATGACGTTCTCGCCGTCGATGTCGTCGGCCTTGACCTTATCAATTCTGATTTCCGGTCGGTTGGTGCCGATGGTGAAGGCTAATTCCGCCCCTATTTGGAGCGTAAATTCGACCTTGCTTTGGTCGGAGAAAACGAACGTCCATAATTGCGGTAGTCCGGTTCCATTTTTGATTCGCACTACCGTGCCCGGCGGATAAGAGCCGAGAGCAATATTTTGTGACACCCAGTCCTCCGTGTGCGGTCTTCCTACCCAGCTGGTGCCGGGCCGTTGCAACGTCACGCGGATCGCGCCGCCTTCTTGATCGTGCCGCCCGAGACGTAATAGACAGCCCAATCGCTTGTTTCGTCCCTTGGGCCGCCTTCTTCTTGACGACATCCGCGCTTTGCAGCCTCCAATTTTTCGAATCTAAGCGCCTGATCGTAAGTCAAACTCTCATGGAGTATTTCCCAGTATGTATGACCTTCATCTTTCATCCATTTTTTAATTCTGCTGCGAGGATTCCTAGACATCCCAACACGACATGCCATTTCGTTCTCCATAACTTATTGATTCAAGGGCCTTTTACCCTATTTCGTCAGCGCAGGATCGCCGTGGCGTGACGGTGTGTATGGACTGGGCGTTCCCGCCGCACGGTTACGGGCGCAAACCCCTTGGCCGAGGAACGGGCGTGCCGCCATATCGCCACCACCACACCGGTGATCGGCGATCCTGCCGCGCCCATGTAGGACGTTTCTGCATCGGGGCCAGCGGTCGGATGTTGCTTCGCGCAACAATCGCTGCCACTCTCTCCCTGCTACGTCAATCAGGCCCGCATGTCGGGTCGCCCGCTGAATAGAACAGCCGTACCCGGCAAGGGGTAGCTCCCCACGCCCGGCGAATAGGCGGGGCTTGATCCATACCTGGTTGACGTAGCAACGGCCCGGCGCCACCGGGGCGCTGGCACGCACCGGGATTTTTAAGATGAAACGCCTGCTTCTGGCCGCGGCTGTCGTTCTGCTGTGCAGCCCACCCGCACACGCCGCTGACTACCGTGCCGAGATCGAACGGTACGTCGTTGACCCCTGCTACATGGAACTCGCCCGTCGCATGGGCGCACCTGCGAGCAACAGAGCGATCATCGTCATGCTCGCCAAACAGAAGAATACATACGAAATCGAGCGGATGAAGAACTCGGTTATTCCTGCCGTGTCCGGCAAGCCATGGAACGTGCGACAGGCCGTGTACGACTTCGCGCGGCAGCGGTGTATCAGAGGCGGAAGGCGCTGAACCTGTTGATATTGCTGGGTTTTCGCATTATATCCGCACACAGAGAATGTTGAAATTTCCGTTGCGCTTCCCATAGCGTTTGTTGCATGGTGCAACAAGTTGCACAGCGTAAGGCTGCTTCGATATGCCAAATGACAAGCCGAACGGAAGCGTCGATTTGCTCGCTCGGGCCATCCGCCGCGTCCATCAGGAGCAAGTCGAAGGCGTCAAGAAAGACATCCCGAACGAATCCGCCGCTCCCGCAAAAGAGGTCGAACGGCAGATCGAAAAACGCTGAAATCCAATGGTGACCCCGGAGGGGATCGAACCCCCGACATCCGGCTTAGCAGGCCGGTGCTCTTGTCCACTGAGCTACGGGGCCGCCGTTGGATCGCCGCGCGAGAGACTTGCTATAAGCGATGAGGGAGCGTAAAAACGCGCACCCGCGTCGCCGTCGTAAGCAATCACGCGGTAGGCAGGCCCAGGGGATCGGAAGTCCCTTTGGGCCTGCCGCCTTTATGGGCTCTAGGGATTGAGAGTGTCAAGCTGCTGACCCCTAAATGTAGGAGCCGTGACGTTCTTCTATGTCGATGCTGAAAGCAGAGATTTGCCCATGTCAGAACTTCCTATACCGCTGATAGAAATCGAACAGCGGCTTCTCCGCATCCTTACGCGGCGCCCGGATGACTCAGGTGTTCTTGCCGCATTGATTGAGGTTCGTAAGACCCGCGCATTGGAGACCATTGCGCAGTCGCTGCCTTTGATTACGCGCTAGGTTTCAAAGTAAATTACTTTGCAGCACTTCTGGTTTTAGTTGGCGATCAGATCCCGATACATCAGCCGCTTGCCGACCGCCCCTGCGATCACGTTCCGCATCTGGTCGATCGTGTCTTCGTCGCGGACGTTGTGGCGCCCGGCGAATTCGGTGACGTAGCGCTGCATATGCTTGGCGCTAATTTTGTGGAACGTGCCCTTGTGGGCCCGTTTCAGCATCGCCCAGAACGACTCGATCCCGTTGGTGTGGACATCGCCCCGGACGAACTCGCCGATCCTGTGATTGACCGCCTCGTGCTCGCGGCCTGATATGCCACCCTGATAAGCCGCGGCCCGATCGGTATAGACGGTCGCGCCTTTGACCGTCCGATCGGCCACGAACCGTTCCAACGTCTTTCCAGTAGTATCGGGAACGACCTCCGCCATCACCCTGTTGGTCGCGCGATCGCGCACCCCGGCGACGATGGTTTTGCCAACCGTGCCACGGCCTGCCCGCAGCTTCTTCCCGCTGTGCTTGTTCTTCTCCCGGCCGCCCATGTAGGTCTCGTCCATTTCGGCCGGGCCTACGAACTGTTCCAATCCGCCTTCGTCCCACGCCTCGCGCAGCCGGTGCAACATGAACCAGGCCGTCTTCTGCGTCACCTTCAGGTCGTTGTGCAGCTTCATGGACGACACGCCTTTGAGGCTGGTCACAAACAAGTAGGTAGCGAACACCCACTTGCGCAGCGGCAGACGGGAATGCTCGATCGACGTGCTGGTGCGCACGCTGAAATAGGACTTGCAGCCCCGGCACCAATAGGGCATCGGCTTGGCGTTCGGTACGTCCTTGGTATGGACCGAACCGCAGCGCGGGCAATGACGGCCGTCGGGCCAACGGGTCTCCTCGAACCATCGCACCGCCGATTCCTCGTCCGGGAACATGTCGTTCAGTTCCATGACGGAGATCGTTTCGCGGTAGTATTTGCCGGGTGCCTTGCCTTTGGCCATGGTCTTGTCCTCCATTACAATTAGATAGTGACAGACCGGTCTGTTTCAAGTTAAATATATAATTCCCCAAAAAAACACTGTATATAGACCGGTCTTTTTATTTTATGCAGGGTCGGAAATGGCGGAAACCCTCGGTTTGCGCGGATTGGAGAAATGAACGCTCATAACAAAACTAGGAAAAATGACCTGTCTTGACTCAAGCGGCCGGGCGATCCGGACGGGATCGTGGCGGGCCGGCGCGGCCATCGCCGGGTTCGGCGCGGAGCCGCACCCGCACCCGCCGCGCGACAGGCTTTTGCTTGCAGCGCGTTGGCCCCCGGCCTAGCGTTTGTCGGGTTGCCGGCGCCGCCGGCGGCCTTTTCACAACTGCCATCCGAAAGCGCCCGTTCCATGCCGCTCATCGCCTCCCGCCTCTCGCGCATCAAGCCGTCCCAGACCCTGGCCGTTTCGGCGAAGGCGCGCGAGCTGAAAGCGGCCGGGCGCGACGTCATCGGCCTCGGCGCCGGCGAGCCGGATTTCGATACGCCGGACGCCATCAAGGAGGGCGCGATCGAGGCGATCCGGGGCGGCGCGACCAAATACACCAACGTCGACGGCACGCCGGAGCTCAAGGCGGCGATCGCCGCCAAGTTCAAGCGCGACAACGGGTTGGACTATGCGCCCGGGCAGATCACCGTCGGCACCGGCGGCAAGCAGGTGCTCTACAACGCGCTGATGGCGACGCTCGACCCGGGCGACGAGGTCATCATCCCGGCGCCCTACTGGGTCTCCTACCCCGATATGGTGCTGCTCGCCGACGGCACGCCGGTGCCGGTGGACTGCCCGGCAGACAGCGGCTTCCTGCTGACGCCCGAGGCGCTGGACGCCGCGATCGGGCCGAAGACCAAGTGGATCATCCTGAACAGCCCGTCCAACCCGACGGGTGCGGCCTATGACCGGGACACGATGAAAGGGCTGACCGACGTGCTGATGCGCTATCCCCACGTCCATGTCATGACCGACGACATGTATGAGAAGCTGGTCTACGGCAATTTCACCTTCGTGACCCCGGCCCAGGTCGAGCCCGGCCTGTACGAGCGGACGCTGACGGTGAACGGCGTCTCCAAGGCCTACGCCATGACCGGCTGGCGCATCGGCTTCGCCGGCGGGCCGGAGCCGCTGATCAAGGCGATGGCGAAGGTGCAGGGGCAGAGCACGTCGAACCCGAGTTCGGTCAGCCAGGCGGCGGCGCTGGCGGCATTGACCGGGCCGGAGGACTACCTGCCGGAGCGCAACGCCGCCTTCCTGCAACGGCGCGATGCGGTGGTCGAAGCGCTGAACGCCATACCGGGCCTGACCTGCCGGCGGCCCGACGGCGCCTTCTATGTCTTCCCGAGTTGCGCCGGCACGATCGGCAGGACGGCGCCGAGCGGCAGGGTCATCGAAACCGATGGGGATTTCGTGACCGAGCTGCTCGAGGCGGAGGGCGTCGCCGTCGTGCAGGGCGCGGCCTTCGGCTTGTCGCCCTATTTCCGCATTTCCTACGCCACCTCCCTCGACGCGCTGAAGGAGGCTTGCGTGCGGATCGGGCGCTTCTGCGCGGCGCTGACATAGCCGGGCCGCCGAACCCGCTGCGCCGCGACGGAAACCGGAAGCTCTGCCGTTCACCCTTCGGGGAGGCGACGAGCCGAGTGGAGCCGGACTATGACGGCAAGAAATTTCCTGCTGCCCGTAGCGTTTCTGGCGCTGCTGGCGACGGGAGCGATCTTCGGTTTCTTCTTCGCCTGGGTCTGCTCCACCATGTGGGGCTTGGACGGCGCCGATCCCCGGGTCGCGATCGAGGCGATGCAGGCGATGAACGCCTCGGTGCGCAACTGGGTGTTCGCGCCGGTCTTTTTCGGCACGCCGGTCTTTCTGGCCGCCGCCGCTGCGGTGGCCTGGGCGGCCGGGATGCGCCGCGTGATGCTGCTGTTCGGCCTGGCCTGCGCGCTCTATCTGGCGGGCGGACTGGCGCTGACGATGCTGGCCAATGTGCCGATGAACGCGGCGCTCGCTGCTGTGAAGATACCGGCGGATGCGGCGGCGGCCGGCGCGATCTGGTCGGAGTATTCCGCGGACTGGCAGCTGTGGAATATCGCCAGAACCGTTGCCTGCGCCGTTGTCCTGCTGTTGATCGGCGCAGCGTTCCTCACGCTGCGCGACGGCGCCCCGGAGCGCGCGGCGCATGGCTGACCGTCGGAACGGTTCCGTCGAAGCGGCCGCCGCCGCGATGCGGGCGCTGCCGGTCAAGAGCCGCAACCGGCTGCTGTTCGATTTGCTGGCCGAAGCCGGCGCGACGGGCATCGTCATTCCCGGCGCCAACGGCGAGATCGAAGGGTCGGTCGCCGACCGGACGGTGATCCTGAAATATCTGAAGAACAAGTCCTGGTCGGTCGAGACCGTGCGGCTGATGCAGGCGACGTTCGCGGCGCGCGGGCCGGGTAGCTGGATCGACCTCGGCGCCAACATCGGCACGACGGCGGTCCCGGCGGCGCTGGCCGGCGCGCTTTGCCATGCCGTGGAGCCGGAGCCGGCGAACCTCACGCTGCTCCGGCGCAATATCGAACGCAACGGCGTCGCGGACCGCGTCGCGGTGCACGAAGCGGCGGCCTGGCACGAGGCGGCCGAACTGGAGTTCGAGATTGCGCCGGCCAACCTCGGCGATCACCGGGTGCGCACGGAAGCGCCGGACGGCGGCAGCGCCTATGGCGAGGCGGCGCGCGCGACCGTGACGGTTCCCGCCCGGCCGGTCGATGCGCTGGTCGACGCCGGCAGCCTCGCCGGGCCGGTGCTGGTCAAGGTCGATGTCCAGGGCGCCGAGGGTCAGGCGCTGGCCGGCGGCGAGGCCCTGTTCGGCCGGGCCGATATCGCGCTTCTGGAATACTGGCCCTACGGCCTGCGCCGGCTGGGCACCGAACCGGCGTCGCTGTTCGCCGCCGTGCGCCGCCATTTCGGCTACGCCGCCCTGCTGGCGGACGACCGGGCGCCGGAAACCGTCCGGCTTGCGCCGTTCGACGAGCTGGCCGGCGATCTGCTCGCCGCCGAAGAAGCCAACCGCACCGTCGCCCTCGATCTGGTGCTGAGCAAGGAGCGGACTCCGCTATGGCCCGGCTGAATTTCCGATGGTCGCCGTCCCCCCGCCTCTACGGGGCGGGCGCGTGCACGGAAGGGAGAACTCGATGAAACCGATGCTGCAATCCGTTATCGCAACGGGGGCGCTGGCCCTGATCCTGGCAACGCCGGCCGCGCCGGTTCAGGCGGCGCCGGGTGCAGCGGGATCGGTCGGGCCGGCCCTCGCGGCCTTGAGCCGTGCCGGTCCGGAAGCGACCCTCGTCCACGACCGCCGGGGCTTCCGTCATGACCGCCGTGGCTTCCGCCATGACCGCTGGCGCGGACGGCACGGCTACCCGCCGCGCTGGCGACACCGGCACCGGCCTTATCCGCATCGGGCCGCGCCTTACTGGAGCTTCACGTTTCCGTTTGCCTGCGCCGCCGCGAAGCCACGGCCGCGGGGGCACTGGCGAAACCATCGCCATCGCCATGACCGGGGCCACCGCCATCCGGTTCCGCGCCACCGCCATGTCCGCTGCCAAGGCGGGTTCACCGTCGTGCTGCCGCTGGCTTACCCGCCGCGCCATTACCGGTAGCGGTCCGGATCCGGACCGACGGGTTCAACCGCGCTTCCGCGCCCGCGCCTTGCGGGCCAGCAGATTGAGGGACTCGACCCCGAGGGCGAAGGCCATGGCGAAATACAGGTAGCCCTTCGGGATGTGCAGGCCGACGCCGTCGGCGACCAGCATGACCCCGACCAGGATCAGGAAGGACAGCGCGAGCATCTTGATCGTCGGGTGCGCGGCGACGAAGCGGCCGACCGGTTCGGCCGCCAGCAGCATCACCAGGATGGCGATGACGATGGCGGCGACCATCACCTCGATATGGCGCGCCATGCCGACCGCCGTGATGACGGAATCGAGCGAGAATACGATGTCGATCACGGCGATCTGGGCGATGACGACGCCGAAGCCGCCCCAGATTTTCGCGGGCCGGCTTTTCGGGCCGCCTTCCAGATCGTGGTCGATCTCCATGGTCGCCTTGCCGATCAGGAACAGGCCGCCGGCGATCAGCACGATATCGCGCCAGGAAATCTCCTCGCCCCAGACGGCGAACAGCGCCTGGTTGAGGCCGGCGAGCCAGGTGATGACGAACAGCAGCGCGAGGCGCGTGACCAGCGCCGCGCCGAGGCCGAGCCGGCGCGCCGCCGGGCGCTGCCGCTCCGGCAGCCGGTCGGCCAGGATCGCGATGAAGATCAGGTTGTCGATGCCGAGGACGATTTCCAGCGCGGTCAGCGTGGCCAGGCTGATCCAGGCGTTGGGGTCGGCGAGAAGGTCGATCATGCGGCCAGGTTCCGGGCTGGTTCAGGGCCGGTTCAGGGCCGGCCGCGCAGCCGGTCGAGGGCCCTGCGCTCGGCCTTGGTCGGCCGGCCTGCGCCGGCCTCGCGGTGCGCCGACCGCCCTGAACCCGCAGGGCCGCCCCCTGGCCCGGCCTCCGCCGATGCCGGTCGCGGCGCCGGTGGCGCCAGATCTTCGTACAGCGTCCGGGCTTCTGTCGCCGGCCCGCGCCGCGCGCCGAAGTCCCGGACCTCGATCACCCGGATTCGGTCGCCCTGCGGAAAAGTCAGCACATCGCCGCGGCGCACCCGGTAGTGCGCCTTGGCGACCGGATCGCTGTTCACCCGCAGCTTGCCGCCGTTGCACAGCTTGCTGGCCAGCGTCCGGGTCTTGAAGAAGCGGGCGTGCCACAGCCACTTGTCGATGCGCGGCCCGATCTCGTCCGGCCCGGCTTTGCCCAGCCCGGTCTTGCTCGGCCCGGTCTTGCCCGGACTTGGGGCAGGGGTGGCAGGCGCGTCCGGCACCGGCGTTTACCGGCTCGCCGTGAGTTCGCGCAGGATGGCGAACGGCGAGCAGGGATTGGCGGGCGCCGGCTGTTCCCTGCGCCGGCGCGGCCGGGCGGCGGCCCTGCGCCAGGCGCCGTCGGTTTCGCTTCCCGGACGGTACCCGAGACCGTGCAGCGCCGCGGGAAGATAGGCGTCCGGAATTCCCGCGGCTTCGGCGAGCGCCGGATCGGCCGTCACCGGCTTTCCGTCCGGCAGCCGCTTGATCGCGCGCCACAGCGCCTCGATCCGGTCCGCGCGCACCGCGTTGCCCTGGGCGACGACGTAGCCGCAGGCCGGCAGCAGGCCGCGCGGCAGGCCGTCGACCGCTTCGAGACATGCCGCAAAAGGCGGCGGCTCGATATCCCGGACCTCGTGGTGAATGACCCATAGCAGCGCGAGCATGGCCTGCGGCCGGGGCCGCAGCAATTTGGAGTAGTAAACCCGCTGGGCGCCCAGCTTGACCCCGTGCGCGGCCAGGGCCTTGCGGTCCGCTTTCGTCAGCCCGTCGATCGTGGCCCGCAGGCCGCTGCGGGGCAGGTGGCCGCCTGCCTCGCCGAGCTGGTAAAGCAGGGCCCGGGCCTGGCCGCCGATGCCCTCGGGCGCCGGTGCGGCGATGGCGCCCAGCCGGAACGGCAGATGGGCTGCAAGCCAGCTCTCGAGCTTCGCCGCCACCCGGTTCCGCACGGCCGGATCCAGACCGTCGCCGACCACCGGCCGGACCCGGGGCTTGAGCAGGTGATCGCCCTTGACCAGCCGCCCGATCACAGCGCCGCGCCAGCGCAATTCGCTATTCGGGCCAAGCTTTACGGCTTTCGGTTTTGCGCCCTCCAACAGGCGGAGCCGCTCCTCGATCGCGGGCCGCAGCGCCCGCCAGCCCGCATTGCGCATGGCGCGGGCATCGTCGCCGGTCGCTGCCGGCGCGGCGGCGAAACGGAAACCGTCCATCCGTCCGATGGCCACGCCTTCCACGACGACCTCGCCGGATTCCATGACCGCGGCTTCGAGTTCCTGCTTGCTGCGCAAACGCTTGACCAGGATCGCGGTACGCTTGTCGACGAAGCGTTCGGTGAGCCGCTCGTGCAGCGCGTCCGACAACCGGTCTTCGATCCGCCGCGTCAGCTCCTGCCAGCGCAGCGGCTCGTCCAGCCATTCGCTGTGGTAGGACACATAGGTCCAGGTGCGGATATCGGCGATCCGGCCGGCCAGTGCGCCGATGTCGCCGGTCGTCCGGTCGATCCGCGAGACCTGGCGCTCCATCCACGCCGGGGAGATACGTCCCTTGGAACCCGTCAGGTCCATGAAGATGCGGCTGACCAGGCTGTTGTGCGCCTCGCCCAGAATCTTGCGGAAATCGGGAATCTGGCAGCATTCCCACAGCAGGGCGACCGCCGCCGGCTCGTCCAGCCGGGCGCGCAGGCCGGGCTGGCGGGAAAGGGCCGCCAGAGTGCGGAAATCTTCCGCTTCGCGCGCCGGCGCGAGATCGCGCGACGAGGGCGGCAGCGCAAGACTCTGGATCAGCGCATCGACCGTGTCGAACGACAGCTTCGGATTGCGCCAGAAGACGAAGGGCAACGGATCGAAAGTGTGGGTTTCGATCGCCTCGATCAGGTCGGCGTCGAATTCGCCGGCGTTGGCGGTGGTGCCGAAGGTGCCGTCCTGCATGTGCCGGCCCGCACGCCCGGCGATCTGCCCGATCTCCGCCGGGATCAGCCGCCGCCGCATGCGCCCGTCGAACTTGACCAGATCGGAAAAGGCGATGTGGTTTACATCCATGTTCAGGCCCATGCCGATGGCGTCGGTCGCGACCAGGTAGTCGACCTCGCCGGCCTGGAACATCTCGACCTGGGCGTTGCGCGTGCGGGGACTGAGCGCGCCGAGCACCACCGCCGCGCCGCCGCGTCGCCGCCGGATCACTTCGGCGAGCGCATAGACTTCCTGGGCCGAGAAGGCGACTGCTGCTGTCCGGGGAGGCAGCCGGGTGATCTTCTTCGGTCCGGCATAGGCGAGCCGCGAAAAGCGCGGCCGGGTGATGAGATGCGCTTCAGGCACCAGCCGGTTCAGGACCGGCCGGACGGTTTCGGCCCCGATAAGCACGGTCTCGACCGTTCCGCGCGCCCGGAGAATCCGGTCGGTAAAGACATAGCCACGCTCGGGATCGGCTGCGAGCTGGACCTCGTCGATTGCCAGGAACTCGACCTCGCGGTCGACCGGCATGGCCTCGACTGTACAGAGGAAAAACCGCGCGGTCGGCGGAACGATCTTCTCTTCGCCCGTGACCAGCGCCACCGCATGGCCGCCGGCGGCGCGCACCGCCCGGTCGTAATTCTCCCGGGCGAGCAGGCGAAGCGGGAAGCCGATCATGCCGGAGCCGTGCGCCAGCATGCGGTCCATCGCGAAATGCGTCTTGCCGGTGTTGGTCGGCCCGAGGACGGCAGTGATGCGCCGGCCCGGAGGTCCGGAGACGTCGGAATTCGACCTCATGGAGCGCATCGTCGTCCGGGTTGTGGCGGAAGACAAGAGGAAAGGCGGGGAAAGAGCCGTTGGCGCGCCGCGGAAAGATGCCGGAAGGAACGGGCTTTGAAAGGCCCGCAGCAATGCGGCGTCGGGCTATTTCAACTCGGCCCAGGCCGCGCCGACAATCCTGCCGCCCTCGGGCTGCTGAACGAGGACGGCAACCCGGTCGTACCGCGCGCCTTTGGCGCCGGTGCGGGGCACATCGATCTCAAGGTCGGCGTCTCTGTAGTCGGCAACCCGTCTGAATTCGCGCACCACGTTGTAGTAGGACAGCGTCTTGCCCGCGTTCTCGCCGCGCGGGATCGCCGTGGTGTGCTTCTTGTCGAAATAGACCAGCCAGATCGCGCAATCTCCGGTCCGCCCCCCATCGCCCTTGAGCGAGGCGGTGAGCGTTTCGGCATTCGCGTCTCCGGCGATCGACACGGCGACACGATCGTCGCTCGATTGCTGCCGGACCCGGATGTGCCCGTCGATGACGCCGGTGTAGCTCCCGATGCCCTGCAGCGTGCCGTCCACAACCATCTGGGGCGTGTAAACGGTGCGGCGGCGCATGGCCGAGGCATAGGTATGCTGGCGCCGCGTGGCCTCGGCGCTGGAATAGGGATCGCGCCAGCCCAGATAGTTCCAGTAGTCGACATGGAACGACAGGGCGAGCACCCCGGGGCGCTTCGCCAGTACGCCGAGGAAATCGTCCGCCGGCGGGCAGGAATAGCAGCCCTGGGAGGTGAACAGTTCCACGACGACCGGGTTTTTTGCGGCGTCGGCAAGCGCGCCGGCGGGTACCGCGGCTGCTGCCACGGTAACCGCAGCAAGCGTCCGCGCAACGATTTTGGCGAATCCGATCATGACTAACCCTATGTTGGCCGAATTACCGGTTCGAATCACTTATGAGTGAGATTTCGGCGATGTCATTCGGGAGAGTTCGGCGGTTGTCAACCCGGGAGCAGCGGGCCACATCGGCACCATGACCGAACCGTCCGGGAATCCTCCAAGGCCGCCGGTCGCGGCACGCCGGCCGAAAACCTTCCGTCACCACGGCGACAGCCGGACGGACGACTACGCCTGGCTGCGCGATCCCGGCTATCCCGATGTCCGGGACGCGGCGATCCTTGATTATCTCACGGCCGAAAATGCCTACCGGGAAGCTGTCATGGCCCCGACGGCGGATCTCCGGGAAACCCTGTTTCGGGAAATGAAGGGCCGCCTCAAGGACGACGACCGCGGCGTGCCGATGAAAAAGGGACCGTGGTTTTATTCCTGGCGGTTCGAGGCGGGCGCGCAGTACCGGACCCATTTCCGTATCCGTTACGAAGAAGGACCGGACGGCGCGCCCCGGACGATACTCGATGAGCCGGCATTGGCCGAAGGGCTCGACTATCTGCGCGTCCGCGCGGTCGAGCCGTCGCCCGATCATTCTCTGCTCGCCTACTCGGTCGACACCGACGGTTCGGAACGCTTTGCAATCCGGGTGCGCGATCTGAGAACCGGTGAAGATCTGCCGGACTTAGTTCCGAACACCAGCGGCGCACCGGCCTGGGCAACCGATAATCGGACGCTGTTCTACGTCCGGCTCGATGAACAACTGCGGCCGTCGTCGTTGTGGCGGCACCGCCTGGGCACGCCGGTTGAGGCGGATGTCGAAGTCTACCGGGAGCCCGATCCGGGATTCGGGATTTCGGTCGATCTTGGGGCAGACCAATTTTACCTGTTTATCCGTACCGGCGATCACGAAACCTCAGAGGTCCGTTTCGTTCCGGCCGAGGCCCCGGAAACCGAACCGCGCCTCATCAGCACCCGCCGGACCGGGCGCCTCTATGAAGTGGACCACCGCGACGGCGTCTTCTGGATTCTGACCGACGATACCCACCCCAACCGGCGGCTTGCCGCGGCTCCGGCCGATAGCCCCGATACGGAAAATTGGCGGGAGGTCATTGCCCCATCCGACAACATCTACCTGACCGGGCTGGCGGTGTTCCGGGACTGGATGCTGATCGAGGAGCGGGAGGCCGGCGTCAAACACCTGCGCATCCGGCATTTCGCCGACGGCGCCGAACACCGGATCGCCTTTCCCGAACCGGCCTATGCCGTCCATCCGGCCGGAAACGCGGAATTCGATCTGGTCCATCTGCGCATCGCCTACCAATCGCTGGTTACGCCGCTGACGGTCTGGGACTACGACGTCGTCACGCGCGAACGAACCGTCCGCAAGGTCCAGGAAATTCCGTCCGGATACGATGCATCGCAGTATGTCTCGGAGCGGGAAATGGCGCCCTCGCACGATGGCGTACTCGTGCCCGTCACCGTCGTGCGCCGCAGGGATACGCCGCGGGACGGCAGCGCCCCGCTCTACCTCTATGCCTACGGCTCCTACGGCATGAACATGGACCCGTCTTTCGGCACGGCGCGCCTGTCGCTGCTGGACCGCGGTTTCGTCTTCGCGCTGGCGAACCCGCGCGGCGGTTCGGAACTTGGCAAGAACTGGTACGAGACCGGCAAGCTGGAGCACAAGGAAAACACCTTTCGCGACGTGATTGCCGTCGCGCGGCATCTGGCGGCGGCGGGCTATGCGCGCGCCGGCAACATGGCGCTCGCCGGCGGCAGCGCCGGCGGCCTGACGGTCGGCGCGACTGTCAACATGGCGCCGGACCTGTTCCGGGCTGCGGCGGCGCATGTCCCCTTCGTCGATGTCCTGAATACGATGCTGGACGATACGCTCTGGCTGACGCCGGGCGAATTTCCGGAATGGGGCAACCCGTCGGCAAGCGAGGCGGCCTACCGGCGGATCGAGGCCTACAGCCCTTACGACAATGTGGAGCCGAAGGACTATCCGCACCTTTTCGTCACCGGCGGTCTGAGCGACGCGCGCGTCACCTACTGGGAACCCGCCAAGTGGGTTGCGAAATTGCGGGCGACGAAGACCGACGACAATCTACTCGTGCTGCGCATGAATATGGGCGCCGGCCATGGCGGCAAGTCCGGCCGCTACGAAGCGCTGCACGAAGTAGCGGAGGAATACGCCTTCTTGCTGATGGTGTTCGGGCTTCTGACGGAGTCCGATCTCAGGGGAACCCCGGGCTGAGGCCTAGAGCGTGTCCGTTTCAATTGGAACCGCTGACACCGCGGAGGTACGCCCCTTCGAAGGGCTCAGGGCAGGCCCTTCGATACGCCGCTTCGCGGCTACTCAGGGTGAGGGGAAGGAGTATCTTGAGTACTTTCTCCTCATCCCGAGTAGGCGCGCTTGCGCGCCGTATCGAGGGACGCCTCGCCGCTACAGTTCCGTCTAAGAGAGCCATGCTCTAGTACACCAGGTCCGCCGTCAGGCCGATCAGCAGGCACCAGCCAAACACCCGGTTGGATTTGAAGACGCGCAGGCAGTCGGCGGGATCGTCGATGTCCACCCTGGCGGCCTGCCAGCCGAGTTGCAGGGTGCCGAGGCCGAGACCGATCCAGAACAAGGGGCCGAGGCCGTCCAGCCAACCGGTGGCGGCGATCAGGACAGATGCCAATCCGTAGAAGACCCACAGCCACGGCCGCGTTTTGGCTCCCAGCTTCAGCGCGCTCGATTTCACGCCGATCAGGAGGTCGTCTTCCTTGTCCTGGTGGGCGTAGATGGTGTCGTAGCCGAGGGTCCAGAAGATGCCGGCGAGGTAGAGCAGGACGGGCGGCCAGCCAAGGTCGCCGCGCACCGCCGCCCATCCCAGCAGCGCGCCCCAGTTGAACGCCAGCCCCAGCACGATCTGCGGCCAGTAGGTCACGCGCTTCATCAGCGGATAGACGAACACGACGGCGAGCGACGCTGCGCCGACCACGATGGCGAAGGCGTTGAACTGGAGCAGGATGCCGAAGGCGACCGCCATCTGCAGCGCCATGAATGCAAGCGCCTGCCTGACGGAGACCTGACCGCTGGGTATTGGGCGGGTCCGGGTGCGCTCCACCCTGGCGTCGAATTCCCGGTCGGTGATGTCGTTCCAGGTGCAGCCCGCCCCGCGCATCAGCAGGGCGCCGACGCCGAACAGGGCCATGAACCAGAGGAACAGCCCGGCGCTGTCCCAGCGCCACTCCAGCGTCTCGAACGCGAGCGCAATCGACCACCAGCCCGGAAACAACAGCAGCCATGTCCCGATCGGCCGGTCCAGCCGCATCAGCCGCGCATAGGCGCGCGCCGGTCGGGGCAACAGCCGGTCGATCCAGCTCTGGGCCGGCATATCCGTGCCGGTAATCAGCCCGGTGGGGTCCTGGGATGGCGACATGCCGAAGAGCTATCCCTAATTTCCGCAGCAGAAAGAAATTCGTAGTCCGCGCGCGGATTTGTGACAGCCTGCCGTGGGGGGCAGGGCTTCACAGCCGCCGGTCGCAGGCATAACGTGCCGACCAGCCGAACATATCTCCATTCCTGAATATTATGCAGGTTTACCTTCCGATCGCCGAGGTCTCCATCAACGTGTTCCTGTTGGTGGGGCTGGGCGGCGCAATCGGCTTTCTTTCCGGCCTGTTCGGCGTCGGCGGCGGTTTCCTGATGACGCCGCTGCTGATCTTTATCGGCATTCCGGCGCCGGTCGCCGTGGCCTCGGAAGCCAACCAGATCGTGGCATCGTCCGTCTCGGGCGTGATCGCGCACTGGCGCCGCGGCAATGTCGATTTCAAGATGGGTGGTGTGCTGCTCGCCGGCGGGTTCGTCGGCTCCTATCTGGGCGTCGAACTGTTCGCCTGGCTGCGCACCGTCGGTCAGATCGACCTGGTGATCCGCCTCTCCTATGTTTTCTTTCTCGGCATCGTCGGCGCGATGATGCTGGTCGAGAGTTCGCGCGCCATTCTCCGGCGGCGCAGCGGCACTGTCGTCCGGCGCAAGCTGCATCAGCATTATTGGGTGCATCGCCTGCCCTTGCGCATGCGCTTCCGCAAGTCGAAACTCTATATCAGCGCCATCCCGCCCTTTACGATCGGCGCTCTGGTCGGCGTGCTGGCGGCGATCATGGGTGTCGGCGGCGGCTTCCTGATGGTGCCGGCGATGATCTACCTGCTCGGCATGCCGACGATCGTGGTGGTCGGCACGTCGCTGTTCCAGATCATTTTCGTCACCGCCAACGTCACCTTTCTGCAATCGGTGACGACGCAGACCGTCGATGTTGTGCTGGCCCTGGTTCTGCTGGCCGGCGCCGTCGTCGGTGCGCAGTTCGGCAGCCGGGCCGGGCAATACCTGCGGGGCGAGCAATTGCGCGGGCTGCTGGCGGTTATCGTGCTCGCGGTGGTCGCCAAGCTGGTCTTCGATCTGGTGGTGACGCCGGAAGACCTGTTCTCCCTCGGCGGGCCGGGGAGCCATTGATGCGGCGCTGCGCCCTCGCTTTCGCTGCGGCGTCCCTGATCGGGCTGCTGGCGGCGCCAGCCGGCCAGGCAGCACAGCTGGCGGCTGACCTGTCGCGCGACACGGTCGCAATTACCACCGGTTTCATCGGCGACAATGTCATATTTTTCGGTGCTGCCGATGGGCCTGGCCATATCGTGATCGTCGTGGAGGGGCCGCCGAAAGACACCATCGTCCGCCGCAAGAGCCGGGTGAGCGGCATCTGGATCAACAGGCATTCGGTCACTTTCGCGAACGCGCCGTCCTTTTACGCGGTCGCGGCCAGCGGTCCGCTCGACAAGATCGTGTCGCCCCGCAGCGCGCAGAAGTTTCGCATCGGCGCGGAAAACCTCGAACTGCTGCCGATCCAGCCGGAAAACGCCCGTGTGTCGGAAGGCGAGGCCAGCCGATTTCGCGAGGCCCTGATCCGCAACCAGCGACGCGCCGGCCTTTTCCGGCCGAATGTTGCCAAGGTCGTCCTGCCGGCCTCCGGCGTCCGCCTGTTCCGGGCCGAAATCTTCTTTCCCTCGAACGTGCCGACAGGGGCGTACAGGGTCAGGTTCCTGTTGTTGCAGGACGGCTTCGTCATCCAGCGCTTCGAGCGCAAGCTGCTGGTCAGCAAGGCCGGGCTGAGCGCCCGGGTCTTTCGCTTCGCCCACCAGAATTCGATCTGGTACGGTATCGTTGCGATCATCCTGGCGGTCGCCGCCGGATGGGGCGCCAGCTGGGTTTTCGCACGGAAATGACCCGGCCGGTCGCAATCAACCCCGGAGGCCCGCGTGGCGCTGCTTGATGGAACGTCGAAAGGGGGCCGGACGCGGCAGACGGAGCGCATCTTCCTGGTCGTCGTCGATTCGTCGGAGGAAATGCCGGTTGCGCTGCGCTACGCCAGCCTGCGCGCCCGGGCGACGGGTGGTCGGGTCGCGCTGTTCACCGCAGTTGAGCGGGAGGGTTTCGGTCACTGGGCCGCGGTCGACGATCTGCTGGAAGCCGAGCAGCGCGAAGAAGCCGAGGCGCTGCTTTCCCGCTATGCCGAAGATGCCAAGGCGATCACCGGGGAGGCGCCGGTCCTGTATATCCGCCATGGCGCGACACGCGACGCACTGCTGGGTCTGCTGGAAGAAGAGCCCTCGATATCCATTCTGGTGCTGGCCGCCGGCAGGGGCGGGCGCAATCCCGGACCGCTGATCTCCGCCCTGACCGGCAAGCTGCACAGCCGGCTGAACGTCCCGGTCACCATCGTTCCCGGCAATCTCACCGACGACGATCTGGAGGCGTTGTCCCAGGCGGCGACCTGATCCATTGCTATAAACAGCGCCGGCTTCGTGGGATCAGGTCAGCCGGGGCGGGGGCAGATTGGCCAGTCCGGATACCGGATCGGCGATGCCTGAAAAATCCTTCTCGCCATAGTCGTCGCATGACATGGCCATGGCCAGGCTCTCGCGGACAATAGCCCCGGCATAGACCGGAATTCCGATCTTGCGCGCAAAGTCGACGGCGAGCGAAACGTCCTTGTGGGCGAGCCTTATCCGAAAGCCAGGCGACAGATCGCCTTTCAGCACCTTGTTCGGCCAATTGATCGAGAGTTGTCCGTTGGCGGCCGTCGTGCCGCCGATCACCTTCAGGGTGGTTGCGAGATCCAGGCCAAATCCCTGGGCGAGGGCGAGCGCTTCGGCGTTCATCTGGTTGACGCCCATGACCAGAAAATTATTGACCAGTTTGGAGCGAATGCCGGTCCCGGGCTCGCCGCAATGCACAATGGTATCGCCCATCGAATCGAGCAGCGGGCGCACCCGTTCGAAATCCGGTTCGGAGGCCCCGACCATGAACAGGGATGTGCCGGCCTCGGCGTTGGTCACCAACCGGCCGACCGGCGCATCGACGAACGTCCGGTCCGCCGCCTGCAACGCCGTCGCGACCCGGTCGGTCGTTTCCGGTGCGATCGTGCTCATGTCCATGACGAGCTGTCCTGCGGAGCCCGATTCGAGGATGCCGCCGGGGCCCAGGATGACCTCTTCGACCTGGGACGAATCCGGCACCATGGTCACGACGGTGCCTGACTGTTCGGCGACTTCCGCGACCGAACCGGCGACAGACGCGCCGAGGTCGCGCAGCAACGGCGTCCGATCCTGAGCAATGTCGTAGACGATCAGGTCATGCCCCTTGCGCACGAGATTTGCCGCCATGGGCTGTCCCATCGCACCCAGTCCGATAAAGCCGGTCGTTGTCATGTCCATCTCCCGTTGCGGAATCGCACGCAACATACGGCCGGGACCGCGCGCGCTGGCGCAAGTATGAATCTCCGGTCGTGCGGGACAATACAACCGGCAGGCGAAGCATCCTGCCGGATTGACGCGGCCCGCTGGTCCTGCGGCGCGCGGCGCGCTAAGGCTCTGCCATGACAGTCTATTCGCCATCGCAGCCGGCAGTCCGCGGCGTCCGCAACGCCGTCCGGGGGTTTCTCGCTGTGGTCCTGACCCTAGCCTTGGCGGTGACGGTTGCCGCTTCCGCCGGCGCGCAGAAATCCGGAAAGCTGGAGAATATGCTCTACTTGGAACTGAAAAACGGCCGTGTGACCATAGAACTCTATCCCGACGAGGCGCCGAAGCATGTTGCGCGGATCAAGGAACTGACGCGCGAGAAATTTTATGACGGCATCGTCTTTCACCGTGTAATTCCGGGTTTCATGGCCCAGACCGGCGACCCCACCGGCACGGGCACCGGCGGCAGCGGGCAAAAACTGCCGGCCGAATTTTCCCGCGAACTGTCGTTCGAACGCGGCACCATCGGCATGGCGCGCACGTCCGATCCGAACAGCGGCGACAGCCAGTGGTTCATCTGCTTCGCCCCGGCGGCGCACCTGAACGGACAGTACACGATCTGGGGCAAGGTGATCGAAGGCATGGACCTGATCGACGGAATTACGGCGGGCGAGCCGCCGTCCCGGCCCGACAAGATTGTCAGCCTGCGGGTCGCAGCGGACGTTGAAAGCGGGAACTAGCCGGGCGGCCGGCGATGTACACGCTCCATCCGCAACTGGCGGACGAGACGGTCCCGGTCTGCGATCTGGAACTGTGCCGGGTCCTGCTGTCGAGGGATGCCAACTATCCATGGCTGGTGCTGTCGCCGCGGCGCGACGGCCTGCGCGACCTGCACGACCTGAACGACGCGGACGGCATCGCGGTCCTGGAAGAAATCCGCCGGTGCAGCCAGGCGCTCGTCGACCTGTACCGGCCCGAAAAGATGAACGTGGCTGCCCTGGGGAACCAGGTTCCCCAATTGCACATCCACATCATCGCCCGCTTTACGACCGACCCGGCCTGGCCCGGCCCGGTCTGGGGCAGAGTTCCGGCGGCGGACTACGACGATGCAGCCCGCGACTCGCTGATTTCCCGGCTTCGTGCAGCACTCGGTCAGAATGGCTGACCGGCGAAGTTCCGGCTCCGGACGCCCTCGTCCGGCTTGCCGCCCTATCCGGGTATTTCGCCGCCGACTTCCACCACGTTGAACACGACATAGCCTAAGATCGCGACGGCGATGGCGGCGGCCATGCCGAGCCGGAACAGCAGTCTGGCGAGCTTGTCGTGTTCCGGCGTGCGCCGGTAGGCGATCCAGGAGCCGGCGAAGACCGCCGCAGCAAAGAGGTAGAGCACGGCACCCGCGTTTCGGTGCGCGCCGCCTAGCCGACTCCCGCCGGCGCCTCGGCCAGCGGCGCCCCGGGCCGCATGACGGTGCCGTCGAGCCGGGGCGGCGCGGCCCGCGCGCCGGAGCCGCGATGCGGCTGCTTCGGCATCGCGAAGCCCTGCTGGTAGCCGGCGCGGGCCACAATCATGAATTTCCAATAGGCGCCGCAAAGGATGGCAAGAAGGCTGCCGGCGAGCCACACGCCGACGGCGAGGCGCGTGCCCGTCTGCCCCATTCCGAACGCAACCAGGCCGGTCAGGTACAGGATCGCCGGCAGCCCCGTGCCGAGAATCAGCACCCGCCGGTAGACCTTCGCCAGCACCGCCCGCGCCAGCGGACCGATCCCGCTGTCCGCCGCCGTGCGCCGGTAGGCGGTCCAGAGGATCAGGTTTGCCGCCGCCAGAACGACAATGAGGATACCGGAGGTCTCGATCGTCTTCAGGGCGAGAGAGGTATAGATGAAGATTTCGAGCGGCACGAGCAACTGGAACGCCGCCAGCAGGCCGATGCTGAGCGCAAGGGCCGGCAGCAGCAGGGCGAAGCCTTCGAGCAGGCCGGTTGCAACGATCATCCAGGGCATGAGCCTGTGCCGCCAGGCCGGGATGCCGCGTGCCCGATACAGGATCATCGCCTGACAGCCGAGGAAGCCGAGCGCCGCGAAAGCTGCAACGGCCTGGGCGGCGGGATGCTGCGTCGCGATGCCAAGCAGCACCGCGATGCCAAAAACGGCGACGATATAAAGCTCGCGCGTCATCCACGAAGTTTGCGGCCGGGAAACGGCGCGCCAGAAACGCATTTTCCGGCCGATCTTCAGGAACACGAAAAACAGGCCGAACGCCATCAGGCCGGCGCCGGCGAATTGCGCCGCCGACAGCCACAGGCCGAATTCGGCGGTTGCGTCGGCCGGCACAACGAAGGATATCAGCCAGGCGGCGAAGACAAATCCGCTGCCGACGCCGCCGAACATCCAGTTCATGGCGGCGCGCCAGTCCCAGAATTGCTGGACCTTTCCGACCAGCGGGTTGGCCGGATCGGCGAGGCGTTCGTCGGAAAGGTCGTCGGCCTCCGGCTCGCGGCCCGGAACGGCCGGTGTCGTGTAGAGATATTTGATCTGCGGATCGGTCCCGAGTTCCTCGTGCATCTGGAACGCCGGGTTGTCGCGGACGAGCTGCGAGACGTTGCTGTCCGGATCGTTGTAGTCGCCGAAGGTGATGGCTGAAGCGATGCAGGCGGCGGAACAGGCCGGCGTCGCGTCGGGATCGAGGCCCGGCGTCAGGCCGGCGGCGAGACCGCTGTCCACCCGGTCGACGCAGAAGGTGCATTTCTGGGCGACGCCGATTCGGCCTTCGTCGAACACGGCCTCTTCCTGGCGCGTGATTTCGCCGTCGTAATAGCCCTGGATTTCGTGGGCGATGGTGCGGGCCTGGTACGGGCAGGCGACCGCGCAATAGCCGCAACCGATGCACACGTCGTAGTCCATCGTCACCAGGCCGTCTTCACGCTGGCGGGGCGCGCCGGGCGGGCCGACCCGCACGCCGGGCGGGCCCGCGCGACGCCTGCAGCCCGGGGCACCGCAACGTCCCCGGGCCGTCTCCCGGCTGGCGGGTCGCGCCGGTCGGGCAGACCGGCACGCAGGGCGGCTCGGCGCAATGCTGGCAGCCGGTGACCAGGAACTGGCGCTGGACGTTCGGATATTCGCCCTGCTCGACATCGATCACCCGGCGCCACTGGATATCGGGCAGCGTGTCGTTCCAGTGCTTGCAGGCGATCGTGCAGGTCTGGCAGCCGACGCAGCGGTTGACGTCGATCGCCATGC
>MKWU01003300.1_pt1 | contig 21683 bp, 15 predicted proteins | sample 809101 | NCBI WGS metagenome assembly MKWU01 (sample SAMN05860141, study PRJNA318959) | sponge metagenome | host: Aplysina aerophoba | place: Slovenia: Piran, Adriatic Sea, Gulf of Piran | collected 2013-05-07 | reverse complement strand
GGCCTCCAGTGTCACGACCGGACCCCTTCAGAACGCTCCAACGCAGGCATCATATACGGACTGCCACCTTGCCGCGTCCTTCACTCACGCTCCAGCGAATATAACTCTACTCTTCGGTGGATTCGGGCTTAACGGGGAATTGGTCAAGAGCATGGAGGAACTGGCCGTCGCGAACTTTCTGGCCAGCAACGGCGTGGCCTACGAGTACGAAAGGAAGTACGAGTTCCCAACCGCGACGCCGGAACGCCGGCAATACCAGCCGGACTTCTACCTGACCGGCCACGACATCTACATCGAGCACTTCGCCCTGGACGAACGGGGAAATCCCCCGGAGGGATGGACCGGGTACGCTGAAGGGGTCACCTGGAAGAGGGGCGTCCACGAGAGATACCAGACTTCCTTGATGGAGACCTACAGCTGGGAGCGCAGACAGGGAGTGCTGCTCCAGAACCTGAAAGAGAAGCTGGCGCAGCGTGGGGTCAAGCTGGAGCCGGTTCCAGTAGAGCAACTGGTCCGGAAGCTGTCGCAGACCCGAATTCGGCGGCTGGCCGGACTCATCGGGACATTCCTGAATCACGCCAAGTCCGGCAACATGCCTGAAGGAGAAATCCGGGAGGCCGCCCGTAACCACGACGACAGTAGCAGGACGGAACAGTTCCTGGATGTATTCACGGAGGTCAGAAGGCGCTATGAGTTGCTGTTGCAAGCCGAGGGAGCCAGAGATTTTCACGACCTGATCAACGAAGCCGCAGAACAGGTGGGGAGAGGCGGGTGGAACAGCCCGTTCCGGTACGTCCTTATCGACGAGTTCCAGGACATCTCCAACGGACGCATGAACCTGGCAAAGGCCCTCAGGAAGCTGGGCGTGGCCTACTTCCTGGTGGGAGACGACTGGCAGTCTATCTACCGGTTCGCCGGAAGCTACGTTGGCCTGATACACCAGTGCGACCGGTTTCTAGGACACACGCAGAGGGTCAACCTCACCCGGACCTTCAGATTCGGAGAGGGGATCGCCGGGCCCTCCACCGGGTTTATCCAGAAGAACCCGGAGCAGACGAGGAGAGACCTCCTTGCCCTCGACAGGGCCAGGGATCACGGCATCACGGTGATCGCCGATGAGAACCCGACCGAGGGTGTCAAGCAGGCTCTCTGGGCAATAGAGCAGAACAAGGATTCAGAGGCCGAAACCGTCAAGGTCCTGGGCCGGTACCGGAACAGCGTGAGGTCCCTGGCAGAGAGGACGCAGCGGAGGGGTCTCCGGGTCGAGTACGCAACCGTCCACAGCACGAAGGGGCTGGAGGCCGACCACATAATAGTCGTGGACCTGAAGGATGACCGCCGCTACGGATTTCCCAGCCAGATGGACGACGACCCATTGCTGACCATCGTAATGCCGCCCACCCACGGAGACCCGTATCCCTTTGCCGAAGAACGCAGGCTGTTCTACGTGGCCCTCACCCGGGCTAGAAAGGGAGCCTACCTAGTAACCGACCCCAACCGGCCATCGGAGTTTGTGCGGGAATTGACAAGAGACTACCCAGGAATCAGTAAGCAGGGCGCGATTCAGCCGAAATGCCCGGATTGTAGCAGCGGGTCGATGATCCAGTCCCAGACGGGTGACAATCTCCGGTGCACCAACTACCCGGTTTGCAGACACATGTGGCCCCGCTGCCCCGGGTGCCGCCGAGGGTACGCTTCCGCCAACGACGAGAGCACCGAAACCGTTTGCACCAGCGACGAATGCCCGTCGCCGTCAGAAGTCTGTCCCGAATGCAGGGAAGGGATCCTGGTCCTCAAACAGGGACGGACACAGTTCTGGGGATGCAGCAGGTACTGGGACGAACCATCTTGTGCCTACGCCAGGACCGCTACGAACACCGGCTAGGGGATGCCCAGGTGAAGCCCATAAAAGGCCACGCAGACTACCGTCCCTATGCGGAAAGCTCCCGCAATCAACGGCCCGAATGGCGTTTCCCTCTTGCGCAAAGCCCGAATCCACCAAGTACGTTGTGACCTTGCAGTAAAGAGGCAGGAGAACCATGGATGAGATCGGCTGGACAGACTTGATGTAGATGGTGCCTCTTGCAATCCGCTGGCAAGCCTCCGGCAGCGGTGGAGAGGCGCTTACGGATGTTCCGTAGGCAGCAAGGAACCTTCTCCGGTCTGTCCGGCACGAGTTGGGCAGACCCCTGACGGGCTCACAGATGTGGATGGTGTTGGCGGACCGGTTGACGATGCCGCGTCAGGCCGGTAACGGAATGGTTCGCAGTCTGGTCAGTGCGGGGCCGAACAGTGTTTCCCGGGGCCAGCCCTGCGGAAGATGCAGTGTGAGGAGGCGTGCCGAGCGAAGCCGTCCAACAATGGAGAATAAGCGTCGTCTGAGGGTCCTTGGGGACAGAACCTTCACAGACCTTAGCACGCAGTCTGATACGCGTTGCACCAGCTACGTCGACTTCCTTTTCCCACGCCCTTTCCCACGTCTGATTGCACTTAGAGAATTTTCATAGGTTGGATACTTAGGACAAAATGCAAACCGCGTTCCCGGCAGTTGAATCCGGACGTTATTTTATCACATGCCTCTTTGGCTCCGACGCCAGACCATCGGATACGCGTTACCTCAAGGTTTTTGTTACCGAACTGAAGCTATTGCCTCACGGTGGATGTTGCCGAAATCAGGTCATTGTTGCGCATCACGCTGCACATACTCCTGTCAGGACCGCTGTCAGGACTTCCTCATGCGAAGGGCGACTGCGGTGACGATCGTGGATGTTGCGAGGCTCAGGCAGCCGCCGATGATGATGTCTATGGGAACGAGAGGCACGGGCCATTTGGCTATCATCACGAATATCGGAATGCTGTATGTGGCATAGGCGGCGCAACCCAGAATGAAGCTGTTGAGCATCGCTTTGCGGAGGCTGTTTTCCCTGAGAGCAGGTTCGATTGCGAGATGGCTGTTCGCCAAGCCCATCAGCAGGAAGAATACGAGGAGCGCGGTGAACTCGAACCCGCCCCAGGTGCTCATTTCCTTGCCGAAGCTCCAATCGCTGCCCAGACCGCTGGCTTCACGCAGGTGGACATACATGGCAGTGACGAATGGAAACAGATGCCACACTATATCGATTATCGCGTACGCCAGGAACGCGGCAATGAATCTGACGAGCTTCATCATTTTTGTTCCCTCCGCCTTCAGGAGTTTCGTGGAATGTGCAGACGATCCAAACAGCAGGTTATAGCATACGCCTGCTTCCAGTACCAAGTCCAACTGATGATGACACGTTGGGTGTTCCTGGTGTTTATAGCTTTGGCTTGGGATAGACGCGGTTGAGTTTCACGCGAGCATTCTGAGAGCGAAAGCGCCAGTCTATGGTCACGCCGGCGGCGTTCCGCTCCCGCTCAAGCGTCTCTATATTTCGCCTGAACATCTCTTCATTGCAAGACGCCCCTCCAGACACTTGTGTCTGGGGCTCGAGTGCTGCTGGCGCTGCTCAGGGCCGGCGAAGGCCGGATCGACAACGGAATAGCCGTGGCGCACCTTGTAGCTATAGAGCGGAGCTACCTTCCCTAGGGTAATACCCACTGGACGCAGGAGCTGCTTGAGTACAAGGTCGTGGAATCGGGCTGTATGGAGAGCATAGCTAGGGAGACGGTGCGCCAGAGCTTGAAAAGAACGAACTCAAGCCCTGGTGGACCAACGCGTGGCGTATCCCCGAACTGAGCGTGGAGTTCGTGGCAAGGCTGGAGGGCGCACTTAACCTTACGAGCCACCGTGGATATACCTATTGGCTCAAACCGGTGTGGATACTGGCTTGAAAATGTCTCGGGACAGGTTTTGAATTAAAATACTATAGACATAAGGAGCGAAGGAGCTACCCGATGGCATTTACGGAGATGGAACAGATCGAAGCCGAGATAGCAGCGATATTCAACGTGCGACCCGCACGTGACCGCAACGTTCTGGACAGGTTCGAAGTCGGCAAGGAGATGATGAGCGAGGTCTTTCTGTTTGCGCAGTACCGTGGTTTTGCGCTTTAAGACGGGTTGGTGGCCACTTTCAAGATGCCGTGGGATGACGAAGAGAACGGACCTCCGCCTCTGTCGTGCTGGCTGCGGCTGACCAAAGAGGAGGATGGAACGTTCTGCGTAAGCATTGTCGAAGACGAGAAGCAGCCGCAACAACCCAGCAGATCGACAGACTTTGACTGGGCGAGAGTAATCTAGGCGGTCCTTGCCAACGACAGTTGCCGGTATGTTGCGGCGGCAACACAGACAGGCTAATCTGTCGAGCAGCCGATAAGTGTGCGTGCGCCGGATTTGGAAACGGCGCCCGGACGTTTGTGGGCGAGTGGTTCCCGTCGGCACCATATTACCTGGTCTTGCCGTATGGTCATTAGAGAGCTGTGGCGGAGCAGAGTCCATGTATGAGCGTCATCCGGCACGAACGAACCTGCACAGGCTGAGCAGATCCCGGCGCGTTACGAGAGCGGTATGGAACATGTCAGGCGCGGGCGACACGAGAGCGCCGCGAGGAGTTTCACCAGGGCGATCAGGCTGGACGGTGACAACGACGAATACCGCTACCTGCGAGGGCTGGTGTATATTCATCTGGAACGCTACGACAGGGCAATCTCAGACTTCAGGGCCGCGGCTGCTCGTGCCCCCGCTCACGCGGAGGCGCACGCTTGTCTGGCAAGCACGTACGCAATGGTCGCCGAGTACGAGCTGGCAGTCGAGTGCTACGAGGAGGCCATTAGGGTTGACCCCGGATACGAGCAAGGCCGCGCCAGTCTTGAGGCCATCCGTGCATTCCTGGGGAGCAGATGCGGAGAGGCCAAAGACATCAAGCCACCACCGAAATAGCCGGCAGCATTGACACCGGCCTTGGCTTGATCCATCTTTGTGGGATCGAAATGAGCCGGGATGGCCGTCAACCCCTTGAGAACCCCAGGGCAACAGGGTGCTCCCTGGGCGGCGCGAACACCCCCCAATGGCCCGGCAATGGCATTGAAGCGGCGGACAGGCATTATGGCAGATCCCACGAGAGAGCAGTTGCGAGAGCTGCACGGTAAATTTGGCGAGTTCTGGGACGCCGGACCCTGGCAGGCGCTCGATGACCTGGACGTGGTGGCAGTCGAGCACCCTTCGGGTCGGTACACCGGGTACTGCTCCGTACTGGGCTCTGCGTTCAGGAAGTACGGGCTGGCGGTGTTCATAGGTGATGAGGGACTGTCCGGATACCTCGACCTGGTGAATGACGAGGTGGATCCGGAGTCTCCGGAGGGTTTTGACAGGATGAACGCGCTGCTTGCGGTGCGCGGAGACAGGGAGAGTCTGAGCGAGAGTGAGATTGCGGCGATGCGTCGCGCGCGACTCCGCTACAGGGGCAGGGGTGTGTGGCCGATCCTCCGCAGCCTGCGGCCAGGATACCTGCCGTGGCGGCTGGACGAGGATGAGGCCGTCTTTCTCACGGTTGCGCTCGGCAACATGATCGATGTGGCATCGAGAGTGTTATCCGGAGACCTGGTGTTATACGGCGAAGACAACTCCGATCTCATGTTGATGCGCGTCTTTCGTGACGGGGTGTGGGTCGATGGATGGATGAAGTATCCCGAACCGGTAACTCCCGCGCCCGCGCCCGAATATCACGACCCCGAGCGCCTCCGCCGCCTCAACCCGTCAATGCCCAAGGGGTCGGCGGTCTGGGAGATTGGCGTCTTCTACGTGCACACGTCCGTTCAGGAGGAGAGAGGAAGTCGCCCCTATTTTCCGACGATGGCGCTCGCGGTCGACCGTTCCACGACGCTGATAGTGGGAATGAAGTTGCTTGGGGCATCGCCGTCGTATGAAGAGCGCCGAGACGCGCTAGTGGAGATGCTGGAGAGTGCGGATGCTCTGCCTTCGCTTGTGGTGGGGGACTCCGTCGAGACCGCGATGTTGGCCTTGCCGATACTTTACGAATTGGGCGTCGAACTGACGCTGGAATCTACCCCCGGCATATACGACGCTAGGTCGACGTTCGAGAACTCCACAGACTGAGGGTGATAGGGAGGGCAATTCGCCTTGTGCTGACGGAGTCACCACAATTGACGATGTCGTCATTCTGTTTGTCCGTCGCAGGACACACTTCAGGGCAACTCCTCCCGTCATACTGCTCGGTGTCGCGCAAGTCTGGAAGTGAACACCCCATCGCATGCCTCCGCTTAATTTAGAGAGTTAGCAATGACCACAGTTCCCCTGCCAAATTTTCTGCCCGTGGACGCCTTGAACGAATTTAGGAAATTCGACGGTCCTCTCATCTACCTGCCTGCGCCCCTGGGACATCAGGACCCGTCCATACAGCAAGAGCGATTTGAAAGTGTCAATAGGTACTGCGGATACCTGATCCGCCAACACGCGCTCGTCTTCTCGCCACTGTCTTTTGGCGCTTCGCTCGATAAGGACGCCATCCCGAACAGCGCCTGGTATGCTCTTGGACTCCAGATGCTGTCGCGCTGTGACGAGTTACGAATTCTCGGACTGGACGGATGGCAAGACAGTGTAGGCGTGACCCTCGAGACCAGGTATGCCAGACAGCTTCGCATCCCCGTTTCTGTCGCGGATCCGTCGACTTACGAAGTGAAGTTGCTGCACGGTAACTGAAGTTATCGCTGACGATAGTCTTTGCCTCTTGTGAACTCCGTGGTCTTTCTGTAGCTTATTGGGATTGGGAAGCCTGCGCAGAACCTGACCATTAAGCTCTATGGATTGGATTTCCAACATCCTGAAGCGGGACGATCAAGGCGTTCTCTTACGTCTTTGATTAACTGTTTGTCTAGGCTCCACGATCAGTGCATCCATTCCTGTGCCGCGATAGTGCCGGGCACAGGTGAGTCTCTCCTATGCTTATGCCTCAAATAGATTGACGTCTGTCCTGTACAGAATACGATAGATGTCGCCGTATGCAGTACTCTCGGGATTTTGAAGAAGCTGGATCTATGCACTCGTCGCCTCACAGCTGTCGGCCATCCGTAAAGAGCGAAAGTTGTAATGAGCGAGTGGTCCTCTACACGCCGAGGATCAACATCTGTCATTTTTTGGTATATCGATTTGAACAAGTAGCTATCCCAATGAACAAATGCACCTCATGAGAACCCGGCCCGTCCGCAATGTAAGACGCTCGGCGGATTCTTCCATTATTGCTATATAATGTTTGAAGGCAATTGCTCCACTGAGAGTGCTGGTTTGCCGCATTTGATCGGAAAATCGCGTTGACCTCTTCTGTCAAGATCACTCGCACATAGGAATCCAAGGCGAACAGGACATCACCATGTCGGACCAATTCTTTGACAATCCTATCTTGAATTCCCCGTATGAGTACCCGGCAAGGCATTGGGAACTTAGGAACGGACAGCCGACGCAGAGTGTCATTGATGGACGGCGCGGCGCAGACTTCTTCACGCCGATTCCGAAGCCCAGACGTAGAAGCAGGCGGGCTTCCCGGCAGGAAGAGTTTGTATTCGACGAAGGAAGAGAGCTTTCCACGCGAGAGCAGCAGTACGACGCAGCCGCTATCGTAAACGAGATTCGCGGTCATGTTGACCAGTGGCGAACTTTACCAAATCCAAGAGACTGGGGCGTCACTCCCGAGACCCAAAAACTGCTGCAATACTGGCGCGGTCACCATTTCAATGATATCCGCCCGTTCTTCTGTCAAATTGAAGCTGTGGAAACAGTAATCTGGCTCACCGAAGTTGCCCCTAACTTAGGTAGAACGGGACGACGCATTCTAAACTATCTTGACCGTGCCAGTAAGAGCGCCAACCCTGAGTTAGCACGCCTTGCACTAAAGATGGCTACCGGTGCCGGCAAGACAACCGTGATGGCGATGATAATAGCCTGGCAGACTGTCAACGCAGTGCGGCATCCCACCAGTAATAGATTCACGCGTGGATTTCTAGTGGTCGCGCCCGGCATACCCATCAGAGACCGCCTCCGCGTATTACTGCCCAGCGACCCGGATAGCTACTACACCGCGAGAGATCTCGTCCCTGCCGACATGCGGCACGATGTCAAGAGCGCGAAAATCGTCATCACCAATTATCATGCATTCAAGCTGCGTGACAAGATGAACCTTTCCAAGGGCAATCGGGATTTTCTTCAAGGCCGAGGTCCGGCGATGAACACGCTGGAAACCGAAGGACAAATGATGCAGCGCGTCATGTCCGGGCTGACGGGCCTGAAGAACGTGCTGGTTCTTAATGACGAGGGACATCACTGCTACCGTGAAAAGCCAGGCGACGATGAAGAGGGCAGACTGCCTCGCGAAGATAGTCAGGAGGCGAAGAAGAACAGCGAAGCCGCCCGCCTCTGGATTTCGGGCTTGGAAACGGTCAAGCGCAAGATAGGCGTTAGGCAAATCATAGACCTGTCGGCGACTCCGTTCTTCCTGCGCGGCTCCGGCTACGCGGAGGGAACTCTGTTTCCTTGGACAGTGAGCGATTTCTCTCTGATGGACGCCATCGAGTGCGGTATAGTCAAGCTACCGCGTGTGCCGGTTGCAGATAACATCCCCGGCGCGGATGTTCCCATATTCCGCGAATTGTGGAAGCATATCAGGACTGAAATGCCGAAGGCGGGCCGGGGAAAGGCGAAGAACCTGGACCCTCTCAGTCTGCCCGTGAAGCTACAAACCGCATTGGACGCCTTGTATGGAAACTACAAGCAGACCTATGAGATGTGGCAGGACGAGGACATCCCTGTTTCGCCTTGCTTCATCATTGTATGTAACAATACATCCACTTCGAAGCTCGTATATGACTACATATCGGGCTTCGAGCGTGAGAATGAGGACGGCTCATTCGCTCTTGAGAACGGGCGCCTTCCCCTTTTCCGCAACTTTGATGAGTACGGTAATCGCCTAGCTGTACCTCGCACTCTTCTGATAGATAGCGAGCAGTTGGAATCTGGCGACGCCCTTGACCCGAACTTCCGCAAGATGGCAGCCTCCGAGATTGAGCAGTTCCGGCGTGAAATCATTCAGCGCACCGGCGACCGCAGGCAGGCGGAAAACATTAGCGACCAGGACCTGCTCAGAGAAGTGATGAACACGGTGGGCAAAGAGGGGCGTATCGGTGAGTCCATTCGATGCGTGGTCTCAGTGTCCATGCTCACGGAGGGTTGGGACGCCAGCACTGTAACCCATATATTGGGAGTGCGCGCTTTTGGAACGCAGCTCTTGTGCGAGCAGGTGGTCGGGCGAGCGCTCCGACGTCAGTCTTATAACCTGAATGAAGACGGGCTTTTCGATGTTGAGTACGCCGACGTGCTTGGTGTGCCGTTCGACTTCACCGCCAACCCTGTTGCGGTCAAACCTAACCGCCCGCGCAAAACAACGAATGTTAGGGCGGTTCGCCCAGACCGCGACGAGTTGGAACTCCGCTTCCCTCGCGTGTTGGGCTACCGCGTAGAGCTTCCCAGCGAGCGCCTCTCAGCCGAGTTCACCGACGATTCTACCTTTGAACTGACGCCCGACCAGATAGGCCCTACGATAACCCGTAACGAAGGCATAATCGGCGAGGGCATCGACCTTGACTTAGTGCATACGAATGACTTGCGCCACTCAACTCTTCTTTATCACCTCACCAAGCACCTACTCGAAACGAAGTGGCGCGCAGACGGCGGTAATACCGACTATCAACTATTCGGGCAGATGAAAGCCATCGTGAATCGCTGGCTCCGCGAACACCTCATATGCAAAGGCGACACATATCCTGCCCAGCTTATGTACCGCGAAATTGGTGATATGGCTTGTGAGCGCATCACGGATGCTATAACTCGCGCGCACATGGAAGAAATCCCCATCAAGGCAATGTTGGACCCGTTCAATCCAGCAGGCTCGACGGCCTATGTGAATTTCAACACATCGCGTGACACCTTATGGCGCACTGACGCTCGCAAGTGCCACATTAACTATGTGGTGTACGAGGGCGGCTGGGAAGCCGAGTTCTGCCGGGTGGCAGAGACACATCCGAGAGTGATGTCCTACGTGAAGAATTATAATCTTGGACTGGAAGTGCCGTATCGCATCGGCTCGAACCCACGTACGTACATCCCCGACTTCATTCTGCAAATTGACGACGGACACGCCGAAGACCGGCTGAACCTGATAGTCGAAGTCAAAGGCTACCGCCGTGAAGACGCCAAAGTGAAGAAGTCCACTATGGAGACTTACTGGATACCGGGCGTCAACAACCTGAAGACATATGGACGCTGGGCGTTTGCAGAGCTTACGGAAGCCTACCTGATGGAAACCGACTTGGAGGCGAAATTGGAGGAGGATTTCAGCGCGCTGATTGAGCGCACGGTCTCAGACGCCAAGCCCGAGACTATGGCGGACTTTATGCGTGGACATATCGGTGTGGTGAACAGCAGCGAATTCGGGTCAGAAGGTGCGAGTTTGTCAACCAACACGGGCAAGAGGTTCGCCGACGCTCTCTTGCAAGATTATCGTCAGCGACAGACACGTCAATGATTCTGACTGACACCGGGCCTATTGTGGCGCTGCTAAATGCGGACGATCAGTTTCATGAGCAATGTGCCAGACTGTTAGACAGACTGCCTCCGGTCCCTTTATTGACAACGCAGATATGCTTCACCGAAGCGATGTATCTGTTAGGAAGCGTTGGCGGAATTCAGTATCAGAACGCACTCTGGGAATGGTACACCGCCAAACGGCTTGAGTTGCACAACTCGACACCGGAAGAGTTTCTGAGGATGCAAGGATTGATGCAGCTGTACGAAGACACTCCGATGGACTTGGCGGATGCCTCTCTGGTAGCGGCTGCCGAGTGTCTCAGCATAAATCGCATATTCGCTCTGGACACGGACTTCTATGTATATCGGCTTGGAGACGGTTCGGCGTTGGATATAATCAGGTAGTACGACACAGAATTGCTTGGGATATATTGAAATGATCATGAGTTTGCCAGAAAGCCACGTTAACCGCATAGACCTTGGCATCGACTGGTCGAAATGCACCCGGAAGGAAATCGACTTCTTGGAGCTAGGCTCCGACCTAGGCGATTTCCAACTGAACGCTCAGTGCAATAATCGCCTTGCTCGAATCACCGAGTTGAAATGGGAGTTAGCGGCAACGGAGGACCCAATTCGTAGTGACGCAATTGAGGATGAAATTCAGGCGATGCTTCTCCAGATCGAAGTTGCCAAGCAGCAAGGGTTGTTTCAGGACTATGGCTATCTGAAGCGGCGCATCGCGGAAGGAGCGTCGGCAGACGAAGTGTATCCGATGATGCCATCTGCTTATGCGATGGTGTGCGACCGTGTGCGCCGGATCAACGCGCGCCCTGTTAAGCATAAGAAATCGTTCCTTGCATTGATTGGAGGGGCAACATTACTTGGTGTGTTGGCGGATCTAATCACCATAAGGGACTCCGACCTGGCGAATAGACTAAAGGAATTGCTTCTAGAGATTTTGCGAATGTAGCAAATTGCCCTTCACGTTCTTGCATATCCATGCCTCTAAACTCAGTGAGGTGAAAACATGCCCCGTCGCCCGCGCAAGCCCATCGAGGTTACGGCCACTACTCACGACGATTCGCGTCCAAACATCCCGACTGCCGAGTATCAGCCTATTCTGACCGACGAGGAACGCTCTCCCGTGCAGGTCGCCTACGCGCGGCGCAACCGCGATCTCGATCCCCAGCTCGTCTGGCGCGGCAAAGACGAGCAAGACCTGGACGACCTCACTGTGCCCGCGCCGCCGCTATTCATCCAGGAAAAGGTGCATCCCAAGGTCCTCATCGACGACCTGATGCGCCTGTCGAAGAGCGAGCAGACGCCCGACGAATACCAAATCGACCTGTTCGCCGATTTCAACGGGCTGCCCGACGCCGACGCGCGCACGGAATTCTACCAGCACGAGCAAAACTGGTCGAACCGCATGATTCTGGGAGATAGCCTCCAGGTGATGGCGTCCCTAGCCGAGCGCGAGGGACTGCGCGGCAAAGTGCAGTGCATCTACATCGACCCGCCCTACGGCATCCGTTTCAACTCCAACTTCCAGTGGTCAACAACCAGCCGCGATGTGAAGGACGGCAACCGCAGTCACATCACGCGCGAGCCGGAGCAGGTCAAGGCGTTCCGCGATACTTGGCGCGACGGCATCCACTCCTATCTGTCATACCTGCGCGACCGCATTACCGTCGCCCGCGACCTGCTCACTGAGAGCGGTAGCCTTTTCCTACAGATTGGTGATGAAAATCTGCATCGCGTCAGGGCATTGCTGGATGAGGTTTTCGGCGAGGATAACTTCGTCATTACTATTCCATTCCAAAAGAAGGCTTATCAGGATGCTCTGTCTCTGTCTCCAGTGAATGACTATGTACTGTGGGTAGCCAAGAAAAGAGAAGCAATGAAATTCCGCCCTCTCTTTTCACCAACACCATTTGAAGGCGATGTCGGCAAATATAGCCGTATCGAGTCACCATCCCTTCGCATCGAACGGTCTGTTACCAAGAATTATGAAGAACTGACCTCGTTAATTGAGCAAGATTGGAGACTGGTCAGAGAAGACTATCCGGTTCACAGTCAAGATCCCCCATCCACACCGCAACCTTTGGAATTTCGTGGCATCACTTATGAGCCGCCGCCGGGGAGACATTGGTCGCAGCGTTGGCCTGATGGTATGCAGCGGCTCGCGAGAGCAGGTAGATTGCGAGGAACGGCATCACGACTCTATGCTAGAGAGTATTGGACAGATTCAGCCATCGTGCCCCTCAATAACCTCTGGACTCAATTAAAGGGGCCTGCCAATCCCATTTACGTTGTCGAGACGACAACAACAGTGATTGAGCGTTGTGTCCTAATGAGCACCGACCCTGGTGACCTTGTTCTAGATCCCACTTGTGGAGCGGGTACCACCGCGCATGCCGCAGAAAACTGGGGCAGACGTTGGATTACAGTAGACACCAGCCGGGTCGCGTTGGCGCTCGCCCGCGCTCGCATCATGGGGACACGCTACCCGTATTACCTGCTCGCCGACAGCCTCGAAGGGCAGCAGAAGGAAGCTGAGCTGAGCCGCCGCGAACCGTCGGACGTACCCACATACGGCAGCATTCGACAGGGCTTCGTCTATGAGCGCGTGCCGCACATCACCCTGCGCGACATCGCCATCAATGCCGAGATTGATACCATCTGGGACGACTTCCAGCAGACGCTTGAGCTACTGCGCACCGAACTGAACGCTGCACTCGGCGAGAGCTGGGAGGAGTGGGAGCTACCGCGCGATGCCGGTGATGGCTGGAACGCCGCAGCCAAGAAATTGTACGCCGAGTGGTGGAAGGCGCGCATAGCCCGACAGCGCGAGATTGACGCATCCATCGCTGCCAACGCCAATTTCGAGTATCTGTACGACAAGCCCTTTGAGGCGAGGCGTAAGGCGCGCGTTGCGGGCCCGTTCACCGTAGAAAGCGTATCGCCTCACCGCACGCTGGAAGTCGATGAAAACGACGAGTTGATAGACCGCATCGCTGAGGGAAGGAACGGCTATGGCGACGAGTACGACTTCGCGCAAGTTATGCTGGAAAACCTGAAGACGAGTGGTGTTCAGCAGGCGCATAAGGACGACCGGATAGAGTTTGCTTCCATAACGCCCTGGCCCGGAGTTTTGGTCTGCGCCGAAGGCAATCTCCAGGGCGGGCAGCGCGCCGGCATCTTCGTTGGGCCGGAGTTCGGCACCGTGTCGCGCGCCAACTTGGTGGAAGCGGCAAGAGAGGCTGCGGAGTGCGGCTTCGACATGCTGATAGCCTGTGCCTTCAACTACGACGCCCACTCCACGGAGCTGGAGCGGCTAGGGCGCATTCCCGTGCTCAAGGCGCGCATGAACGCCGACCTGCACATGGCGACAGACTTGAAGAACACCGGCAAGGGCAACCTTTTCGTCATATTCGGTGAGCCGGACATAGATATTATTGAGGCCGACGAGGGCGACTCCGCAAGCAGGCAGGTCAAAGTGAAGGTGAACGGGGTGGATGTGTTCGTTCCCAACGCTGGCGAGATACGCAGCGACGGTCCGGAAGGTATAGCCTGCTGGTTCATCGACACCAACTACAACGGCGAAAGCTTCTTCGTGCGGCATGCCTACTTTCCCGGAGCAACTTCTGACCCGTACAAAGCGCTCAAGACTACGCTGAAAGCCGAGATAGACACTGAAGCATGGGCAACGCTAAAAAGCGACATCTCGCGCCCCTTCGACAAGCCCGATTCGGGCCGCATAGCGGTGAAGGTAATCAACCATCTTGGGGACGAAGTGATGAAGGTGTTCCGCGTAGAGTGACGACTTTTGAGCGCAACGTCAACTCCAATGTCCAGTAAACAGTAATGCAGTTCCTAATCGCAGACACATTCACCGAAAGCCTCTCCCGGCTGAACAACGCCGAGCAGCAGCGCGTGAAGACCTCCGCGTTTGACTTGCAACTCGACCCGTCGCGTCCGGGGCTTAACTTCGAGAGGCTGCAACGCCCCAAAGACGCCAACTTTCGCTCCGTGCGCGTCAACCGCGACATACGGATTATCATTCACCAGTCAGACGGCAGACTACTGCTTTGCTATGTGGGGCACCACGATGTCGCTTACCGCTGGGCTGAGCGACGTAGGCTCGAAGTTCACCCTATGACGGGAGCGGCGCAACTGGTTGAGGTGCGCGAGACGGTGCGTGAAGTGCCGGTGTATGTTGAGGTAGAACGCCCAAGACCACCACTATTCAGGAGAGTATCCGATGACGACCTGCTGAGATACGGAGTGCCGGAGGATTGGCTGGAAGATGTGCGCGTCGTGGTCTCGGAAGATGATCTTCTGGAACTCGCAACTCATTTACCGGAGGAGGCGTCTGAAGCATTACTGCAGTTGGCTACCGGCGGGTCGCCGAGCGTTCCCACTCTCCCGCAAGCAGACCCTTTCTCGCACTCGGACGCCCTTCGTCGCTTCCGCGCAATAGGCGATACGGAAGAACTGGCTCGCGCGCTGGACTATCCTTGGGAAAAGTGGGCGGTTTTCTTGCATCCGACGCAGCGAGCTTTGGTGGATCGCAACTACAGGGGGCCTGCGCGCGTGTCGGGCTCAGCCGGCACAGGCAAGACAGTCGTCGCGCTACATCGCGCCGTGCATCTTGCGCGCTCCAATCCTGAAAGCAGAGTGCTGCTGACGACCTTTTCGGACACGCTTGCGAACTCACTTCGAGCAAAGTTGCGCGTGTTGATTGACGGCGAACCGCTCATAGCCGAAAGGCTGGAGATACATGCCATAGAAGCTATTGGCAGACGGTTGTATGAACGAAGACTTGGTAATCTGAAGATTGCTCCTACCCGCACCATACGCAAACTGCTAGAAGCGGAGCTCGCAAATTCCGATGGGGTTAATTTCTCTGAGCAGTTCTTGATGTCCGAATGGGAGCTTGTAGTTGAGGCTTGGCAATTGGACAACTGGGTAGCCTACCGCGACGTCCAGCGTCTTGGCCGAAGAACGAGGCTGCCGGAGAGTCGCCGTCGAGAACTTTGGAACATATTTGAGCGCGTTCAATCCGTCTTGAATACTGAAGGACTGATAACGCTACCCGGCATGTTCACCGAATTGGCCGCTCAAATCAGTAGCAGCGGGAATCCCCCGTTCGATATGGCTGTGGTAGATGAGGCGCAGGACTTAGACATCTCTCACTTGAAGTTTCTTGCAGCTATGTGTGGGGCAGTTCCCAATGGCCTGTTCTTCACGGGCGACCTTGGGCAACGCACATTCCAACAGCCGTTCTCTTGGAAATCGTTGGGAGTTGACATACGCGGTCGCTCGCACACAATGAAGGTGAACTATCGCACCTCTCATCAGATAAGGGAGCAAGCCGACCTTCTGCTGGACCCTAAATTGTCCGATGTGGACGGCAACATCGAAGAGCGTGGCGGGACAATTTCATTGTTCAATGGTGCTGACCCACAAGTGAAGGTCCTGACAAGCGTCAATGATGAAATCGAAGCGGTCGGCGTGTGGTTGTCCGAATTGGCGCGGGGCAATGTTGAAGCTCACGAAATAGCGGTCTTTGTGCGTTCCGAAAACGAGATTGGCAGAGCGAAGGCGGCTGTCGAATCCGCGAGTCTCCCGTACATCGTTCTCGATAACGATGTGCAAGTAGCAGAGGGGCATGTTTCGATTAGCACAATGCACCTTGCCAAGGGGTTGGAGTTTCGCACCGTCGCGGTAGTGGCATGTGACAGTGAAGTGGTTCCAAGTTCTAAGCGATTGGAAATCATTGCCGATGGTTCGGACCTTGAGGACGCTTATAACACGGAAAGATACCTGTTGTATGTGGCCTGCACTCGGGCGCGAGACCACCTTCTGGTTACGGGCGTCGAGCCTGAGTCGGAGTTTCTGGCAGACCTTCAAGCATGATTGAGTTTTGCCCCAGATTGGGGAACCACGTGTTAGACTCTTTACTGCATTCCATAAGACAACTCAACGAGTTGCAAATTGATATGATTGTCTTCGTAATTTCGGCCCGTAAAATGGTTGGTGGGCCCACACTCATATAGCCTTATTTGTGCAACACGGCTTAACTTCTGAGGCTTTGTTAGCGAAAGCGACTAAATTCAGGCCGGAATTATTCTGAATGTCAATAGGTCCTGGTGGAGATGAGGGAGTGTCTGGAGCGAAACGGGGGGCTGATTCATCTGAAAGTCATAATGAGATAGACAATACGAACAAACATTATGAGCCACAGTCTTACCTCAAGAGATTTGGGTTGGATGGTAGGTCGGACAGGATTTGGGTTTATGATAGAACGAATCCCGCCGGGGGTCCGCGTCTTGGGCACGTCAAAAAGGTGTCAGTGTCCAGGGATGCCTACACGATCAGCGATGACAAGTTCTTAACGGAGAGATTGGAGCCTGGCTTCAAAGAGACCTTGGATTTCATCTGTCCTCATGTGGAAGCTCACGGTGACTTTCCGATCAAAATCCACCCAGGTCTTCTGTCTTGGATGGTAAAACTTCTGTCTGTAACGCAACTCAGATGTAGTGGACGGCGTTCTGTATCTCACCCTGTGATTGAAGGTATATACGACGAGGATATTAGGGCAACCAAAGTGTTATTTCTGGAGATGGAGAAGCGTTTTCCGGACTTTGTGAAGATATTGGACGAGGCGCTATTAAAGTTAGGCGTGACACGGCAAGATTTGATAAATGCTTTTGGCGGTGTGAGTGGGGAGAACAATAGACGTGAATGGGTAGCCAAGAAACTGGACCCCATAGGCAGGTCTGATTATTACGCCCGAATTCGTCACACACTGGAGGGCGGAAGCTGGAGATTCTACAAGGCCTCTGAAGGCAGGAGTTACATATCATCGGACATACCAGCTGTACAGATACAACTGGGTTCGGAGCCTGAATATAAGAACTCCTGGGTCTGGTTGATGCCGTTAAGTCAGAAAGTCTGCGTTGCCGTGCTCACTGGAGACGCTGCTGACCCCGAAGCCAAATACCCACCTGCCGGGTTGTGCAGCACTGATGAGGGAGTTGACCTCATCAACAATCTGGTCTTTGGGCACGCGTTTCGATTTGTGTATTCGTCAGATCAGAGTGAAATTATGCGTGCTGCCGCTAATGATAAGGAGAGCGATTGGATGCAATTGGATGAAGGGCGACGGTCTAGTGCGTTGTCCGAGCTGCGGGAGGGATATCGGGCGAGAATAGAGGAATGCCTGAACATATTAGCGTAAGAACCGGCAGACTTTTCGACGACTTCACACCAATAAACTCAAGCGGGGCGCACGGCAATCTGTGCCATATCCTCGACATCAAGAAGTGTGTCTGCAATTTCTGTGCCAAGACGATGGAATTTGTGGAGCGGCTGACAGAGTAGCCCCAGCAGCGATCCGTAAACGAATTTTTCGCGGTTTAGATGAGGCGAGACTTCATGGCGAATTTCCAACACTTAAATTGGTTCAAAGAAGGTGTCGAAAGTTGGAATAAGCGGCGCAGAAACGAACGATTCAGCCCCGACTTGCAGGGTGCGGATATTTCCGGTGAGTTTGACTTGCCTGAATTCCCAAGGATGCTCACCCCGCCACATTCTGCATTACGTGGCATCGACCTCTCAGGCGCCGATCTCAGAGGTTCCAGGCTCGAAAATCTAGATTTATCGAATGCGGACTTTCTGGGAGCATGTTTAGAAGAAGCTAGGCTGAACAACTCGCGCTTTATGGATTCTAGGTTTCATCACAGCCGCCTCGACGGAGCACACCTCAACAGATGCGATTTTTCTGGCGTAATATTCGAGGACACCTGGTTCCGTTCAGCAGACTTTACAGAGGCGAATTTCTCTTGTGCATCGTTCATTCGATGCCAGATAGATAAGGCGATTTTCCATAGGGCCGACCTGAGTGGCACAGACTTCATATTGACCACTCCCTGGGACGCGTCTCTATTTTACCCTCCATCACGGGACAACGAAGTCGAGGGATTCGATACTGAAACTATCGTCTCAGTGGACCGCCTTCTGGAAGAATGCCGGAATTTTGGAGAAGAGACAGGTCGGGACGAGTTTCTGTATTTCCGAGGAGAGAGCAAGTTTGGTAAGGAGCTGTTGCCTTCTGTGATGAGACAGCCTCCGAAGGGTCGGCGTCCCCTGCGTCCAGTGGAAGGCGAGATGCTGAAGGAGTTAGCGCCGCGGAAACCAGACTCCTTCAACGAACTAGATTCCGCACTCGGCGAATGGGTATTTGCCCAGCATCACGATCTACCTACTCGCTTTCTTGAAGTCACCCGCAATCCTCTGGTTGCGCTCCACTACGCGTGCACTAACAATCTTGATGAAGACGGACAAGTTCATATTTTCGCCGTTCCCAGGTCCATGATCAAGTCGTACGACAGCGATGCCGTGAGTGTGGTTGCAAATTTTGCGAAGTTGCCTAGGTGGGAAAAGAACCTCATCTTGGGTAAGGTCGAAGCGGACGCCAGGGACGATGAATTTCATCGCCTCGCCTCTATCAATGGGCGTAATCTTATTCAAAGGGTTAAGACTCGTCTCTACGATGCTATCAGACAGGAGAAACCCTATTTTCAGGAGCGTATAGACATCCGCGACCTGTACCGAGTATTTGTAGTCCAGCCTCAGCTTATGTTCGAACGCATTCGGGCGCAGTCGGGTGCGTTTCTAATATCGGCGTTTCACGAGAGGTTTGAGCGCGATGAAATCCTAAAGTGGAATCCCGACATTCCGATCTACTCGCACTACACTTTGAGGATTCCGGCAGAGCGAAAGGAACCCATCACCAAGGACCTCGCTTTGCTTGATGTGACGCGTGAAACCCTTTTCCCTAGCGTTGACGAATCAGCGCGCTCGGTTAAGAAACACTATCTCGACCGCAGCAAGCAGTTCGACGAGGGTCTAACTCCGCCATTCTGAGCACCGAAGGCCACCTGTTTCAGGAAGTGGCGACAATCTTTGAGCGCATGGAATTGAGAGCTACAAGATAGGCGTAAAATGATATGAAGATGAGCTGCGATAGCTGATTGGACTCATCAGATCTGTCAGTGTCAAAGTTAAAATAGGCGAAATCGCCAAGTTTGAATTGACCTACCTGTCAAGGGCGGCGACGGACCGCTGAGGGAATGAGCAGGCGCGATGTCATCCGCTGCCTTAAACGCTATGTCGCTCGCGAAGTCAACGCGACCATCCAGAAGCCCTACCAGGTACTCGTTAACGCTGCTTGACATGTATAGGAGTGTCGGTTGCTCTCTCTTAACCACCTGTCCGATTAATTGGGTCCACCTCAATCTTACGGTGAAAATCGCGTGCAACTCCTCGCTTCCTATTGTGAATGCCTTCCAGCATTTTCTCTGAGTAGGGCCGAGGCACGTTCAGTTAATTCCACATACTGTCGCGCGTTCTGAGAATCAATTGTAATATCCAAGTCATGAGCTGCTTGGTTTCTGACTTTCCTCAATTCCATAATTAGCTCATACAAATTGCCTTGTAGCAGTTGTTCCTCATTAAGGGCACGCATCAGTCGCCTCATCGACCCCAACTCCGCCCTAATTCCAAGTTCGGCCAATGTTTCTCTGGCCACAAGTTCAAATCGTAGCCAAGCCTCAATTACAGCGGCTCGAGGGTCATTACGAATTGCGTCTTCTGCGCGTTCATCTATCTGGACAGGTTCGACGGGATGTTCCTGCAACTGTTCCAGGGGATCAAGGTCTAATCTCGTCCCATTATGGCTGATTGACCTGATTCGAGAAATCAGGCCACTTATTGGCTTTTTCAGAAGAAGAACGACAAATATGATCGTCAGTGGCCATACCAACGCATCTACGATAGTCGCCGCAAAAGCCAAACCATTCATTCAAGTCTCCCCTACCGATGTAGACTAATCTCTTGCCAATCGAACGTTTAAGTAATTTGTTTGAAAATTGAACTTCTCGGTCGAATGCTCGGTGTTTCTATAGGCAATTATATCCCTAACTGTCAATGGCGGCGCAATGATGTGTCTGTTATGAACGGCGGCGACATAATGTACCACGAGGGCGGATAGATAAGCCGATCACGGCGGTCTAAAACCATACCGTCTGTCAGCTTCCGATAGAGTCTATCGAGACTCTGAGGAAGGTGATCATGGATGTACATCGTGGACATGTATTTGCGCGTGCGTAAGGCGTGCCTGGTAGAGGGTATGAGCATCAGGGAAGCGTCCCGGGTGTTCGGGCTGCACAGAGACACCGTACGCAAGATGCTGTCGCATCCGGTGCCTCCCGGATACCGCAGGAAGCGCCCACCCCGTCGTCCCAAGCTCGAGCCCTACACGGGCGCCATAGACCGCATACTCGAAGACGACCGGAGCGCGCCGAAGAAGCAGCGCCACACGGCCAAGCGCATCTTCGATCGACTGCGAGACGAGCACGGGTTCGATGGCGGCTACACCATAGTCAAGGACTATGTTCGGGAGCGCCGGCGCGTGGTGCGTGAGATGTTCGTGCCGCTGGAACACCCACCCGGACACGCGCAGTGCGACTTCGGACAGGCGTGGGCATTTGTCGGTGGTGAGAAGCGCAGGATCCACTACTTCGTGATGTCGCTTCCGCACAGCGACGGCATCTTCATCAAGGCATATCCGGGGGAGACGACAGAGGCGTTCTGCGACGGTCACGTGTCGGCGTTCCGCTACCTGGGTGGAGTGCCGCAGAGCATACTGTACGACAACACCAAGCTTGCCGTCGCGAGGATACTGGGAGGAGGTCGTCGCAAGCGCACGAGAGCGTTCACGGAGTTGCAGTCGCACTACCTGTTCACAGACAGGTTCGGCAGAGTCGGCAAGGGCAACGACAAGGGCATTGTCGAGGGCATGGTGGGATACGGCAGGAGGAACTTCCTGGTGCCTATCCCGAGAGTGGAGGACTTCGATGAGCTTAACGTTCACCTGGAGGCTGAGTGCATGGAGCGCCTGGACGCAAGGCTCAGGGGACACACCGAGACGATAGGCGAGCGCATGGAACGTGACCTCGGGGCGCTGTTGCCCCTGCCCGCTGCTCCCTACGATGCGAGCGACAAGCACGCCACCCGGGTGAGCTCGCAGTCGCTGGTGCGCTACCGAACCAACGACTACTCGGTGCCCGTTGCATTCGGACACAGGGACGTGCTGGTGAGGGGCTACG
>MKWU01003299.1_pt1 | contig 21690 bp, 17 predicted proteins | sample 809101 | NCBI WGS metagenome assembly MKWU01 (sample SAMN05860141, study PRJNA318959) | sponge metagenome | host: Aplysina aerophoba | place: Slovenia: Piran, Adriatic Sea, Gulf of Piran | collected 2013-05-07 | reverse complement strand
ACGAGGACAACTAGCGCATGTCGCTGATGCCGGGCGTTGCCCGTGCCCGCGAACGGGGCGGACAGGGCAATCAGGCCAGCCTGATCGAGCGGTGGTGCGAACCCATGCGGGTTGGCTCCGACCTGCGCTACTGTGAGTAGCGTACGGATCGTGGAGGCGCCCGTGAACAGACGATTCTGGGCTCTTGGAGTTCTGATGGCGATGCTGCCGTTGCCGGCGTCGGCGCAGGAAGCCGAGTCGGCCGGTCAGGTCGAGCAGTCCGAAGTGGAAGCCGGCGAGGCGCCCCACTTCGCCGAGGCGGTGACCGTTACGGTCACCGCGCGCAAGCGCGAGGAGAACCTCCAGTGGGTGCCCTTCTCGGTGGTGGCGCCGACGGAGCAGGCGCTCCGCAACCGGGGCGCGGAGAGCATCCAGGACATCTCGGCGAACGTCGCCGGCTTCTCGGTCCAGAACCTCGGTCCCGGCCAAAGCCAGATCCGGATGCGGGGCGTGTCGGCCGACCAGATCGTGCGCGATCAGCCGGGGGTCAAGGAGCAGATCGGCGTCTATCTCGACGAGTCGGTCATCTCTCTGTCGCTGTTCACCCCGGACCTCGACCTGTTCGACATGTCCCGCATCGAGGTGCTTCGCGGGCCGCAGGGAACGCTGTTCGGGTCGGGATCGGTGTCGGGCACGGTGCGCTATATCACGAACCAGCCGGTGCTCGGCGTCACCGAGGGAGCCGGCGAGCTCGGCTTCAGCTCGCTCAGCGGCGGCGGGCTGGGCAACAACGCGAAGTTCGCCGTGAACGTGCCGCTCGGGCCCGCCGCGGCGGCCCGCGTCACCGCGTACAACACTGCTGTCGGCGGCTTCATCGACGCCGTGCAGCCGGACCGGAGCATCGCGGAGAACGTCGACAGCGGCCAGCGCACGGGTGCCCGCGTGGCGTTGCGAGTGGAACCGAACGAGCGGTTCGCCTTCACGCCGCGGCTCGTCTACCAGGACGTGGCGATGGACGGCTGGAACGGATCGATGCGTACAACATCCTGGCCAATCCCTTCACCACCACGCGGCCGGCGGTGACACTGGGCGAGGCAGCAGTTCACGCAGATAGATGAGCCGGCTCCACTCGCAGACTGGGTCTTGTGTCCAGCGGACGGTGGCCCCGTCCACGCGACCTGACCGAGGATTCGGTCCTGCCCCGTAACGGCCCGGGGTTCGTACGCCGAGTTGTCGCTCTCGAGGTCCAACGGTCGTCCGTGCGTCGCAACCGTTTCACCTGGAATCCCTCGCCCGTGCGCACGACGAACACTTGGCCGTCCAGCGGCTCGGCCCGGCCCGTGTCGAGCACGACCAGATCGCCATCGCGAATCGCCGGCGCCATCGAATCATCCACGTGCGCGCGGACTGGCTGTCAACGAGCCTCGAGAAGTGATCAGTATGATCAGCTGGTCATACTGGCCGGATCTCAGTGACCGTTGACAACTGCCCAACGGGTGTCGGACGAGCGCGTGCGCATCGAGGCGCGTACGACGCTTCTGGCCACCGCCGCGCGTCTGCTCGTCGACGGCGTGTCTCCCCCGCGGTCCGCCGTGACGAGGTGGTCAACATGGCGGCGGAAGCGATCGTGCTGCTCGGCACCACCGACTACTACGGGCACGCGTTCGAGGGCTGGATGCGTGGACGCAGGTGCGGGAGACGGAGTCGTTCGCACTGCTCGATGCCACGCTCGGGCTCGATTCGGACGACAACTGGCTGCGGCAGGCGCTGGGGGTGGTGGCGCAACGGCTGCGCGACGCCGTTGAGCGGTTCGCCAGCGAGCCGACCGCGGCCGGCGTCTACACGGTGATGTCGAGGGCTGGCTGCAGTTGACCGGCTACGTAGGCGACGCCGCGGCGAAGGCCCGGGCGTTGCGCTGCCGGGCCGTCGATACCCTGACCGAGGCCGGTGAGACGCTCGACGCCGCGCAGGTCCTCGTGGCCGTCCAGCCGCCGGACTTGACTGCGCAGATGCTTCAGCGCCGCTCGCCTGCGACCTCAGCTCAGTTTGCGGCCGTCGCGCGAGCGTTGTTGTCCGCCCTTCGGCGGTTCTTCCCCGGTTCAGCGCAATGCGCTCCCCGGACTCAGGTTGGCGCCGGCGTTCTCGGTGCGCCATTGCAGCCGCTGTTCCGGCTCGCTGTTCAGTACCAGGACGTTGCGTCCTCGTCTGCATTCGGTCAGCGCGTACTCGCGCAGCTTCCGAGCTCCCGGTCCGGTTCTGTCCAGGTAGCTGTTGAGTCCGGATGCCTCGAAGGTGTCCGCCGCTTCGCTCACGGCGATTCGTCTCTTGTGTGCCCTGCGGGCCATGGTCGCCGTGGTCAGCTCGATCGCGCCGTCCCGTGTCTCGATACGGCAGTACGTGTAGATGGCCCTGGTGATCGCCTGTGCGGCCAAGTTCCCCAGCTTTGTCGGGTCAACGCGCTCCTTGACGGGCACGCCATGCAGCTTCCGCCGCGCTTCGTTCGCGATCTCGGCGCCGTTCCAGTACCAGTCGTGCGCGATGTGCTCCGCACGCTCGGCCGAGACGGCGTTCACGGCGCCCTCGAGTGCCGTTCCCGCCTTCGCTTCCGCTTTCGTCATGTCGAAGACGTCGCGCGCCAGCCGCCTGTCGGCGCGCTCGAGCTTTCCGCGCAGAATCTGCGCCGTCGACAGCACGGTTTCGACCCTCCCGTGCACGGTCCGTTGTTCTTCCCCGCTGCCGATCTCCGGCTCGTGCGCCCACACGTCGAGACCTCGTTCCCCGTTGTCGAAGGCGACCCGCCAGAGCTTCAGGTCGGGATAGTACGTGGGTGCTCCGCCCAACGCCTCCAGCCGTGCCTCGAAACCTGACGGGTCTCCGTGCTCGGCCCGCAGGCTACCCAGCGCGGTGTCCGCCGACACCGTCAGGTCGACGTCGAAGCTTTCGCGGTGCTGCCACCTGGCGGCCAGGATCGTGCCGCCGCCGATGCGGTACGGCGGGTCTCCGAGACTCGTCATCGCGTCGTCGACGACATCGCGGACCATGGTCCACAGCTCGGCCGCCGCCGCCGACAGCTGCAGTTCTGGCGCCTTGCTCATTGCGCCCACCCGTTGATCCAACGCGCGGCGTAGCATTGCGCGTGTCCCGAGCGGTGGAGCGCCGTCACGAGCTGGCGGATCGTGTAGGCCCGCTCGGCCCACGCCGCGATCAGTTCCCACCACTCGGCTTCCTGTGCGAAGGTTCCCAGAATTGCTCTCTGGCGCCCGGTCGGTTCCGCCGCCCTTACGGCTTCGTAGAACTCGGCGGCCGTCGGCCGCACGGTCCAGCCGGCGCAGCTAGTCGCCAAGCGCAGCATGACGCTCCGGCTCTTCGGCCCGACCTGCTCCAGATCCTTGCCGTAGCCCAAGCGCAGACACTCCTCGTCGGTCGATGTCGCGTCCTCGAAGCGCTCCGGCGCCCGCAGGGTGTGGACCTGGGCTCTATCGAGCTCCGGTGCACGGCTGGCGTATTCTCCGAGCGGCGTTGGCTCTTCCATCGCGCGATTCCTCTATGGTCGCGACGGCTCTACAGCGCACCCGCTCCAATGACGGTACCCAGCACGATCAGCGTGTGCCCGCCGATGCGCGCGACGCCGTCGCCGCGGCCCCACAGCAGCACGCCGTCGCTGTGAGCCGCGAGCATCGCGGCGACGTCCGTCGGGATGTTTCCCGTCGTCATGGCCGATAGGGCCAGTGTCACGGCCAGGACTCCTCCCGTCGCCATCTGCAGCACGATCCACCCGAGCTCGGCCACAGGCAGCCCCGCGGCTGGCCCCTTTCCTGGCGGTGGCCGGGTCAGCGGTCGCGGATTCTCTCCTGACTGCGCCCTCGCGGCGTGGTTGTTGGCCGTCTTCTACTTGTCCAACACGTCCTTCAACGTCGTCTCCATCGAGACGTCTTCCGTTTCGGTCAATCCGGCGGGACCCTTGAACAGGGGGTTCCCGGGCGACCACAGCTCGACGCTTTCCGAGTTCCTTTCGTAGTAGGTCCGTTCTGTCGTTACGCGGATCGGACTCGACATTCCAGGTGCAAGCAGGCTGTACTCCCGCGGTCCCATTGCCTGTACTTCGGTCCCGGGCGGCATCAGTCCCGCGTCGTTGATCACGCGGTCGAGGTCGTCCAAGGTGATTGGCGAGGGGGTACGCGTCGGCACGGCGAGGTCGCTGTCGAGCGTGGCGTCGATGTCGAAACCGACTTGGCCTTCTTCCGTTGCCTGTCGCTCTACTTGGTCCGCGACGTTTTCCGCGTCGCCCAGCCCTCGACGCGAGAGCACCGCGCCCGTGATTGCCCGTGGCATCTGGGCCAGAATGGGCTGCAGTCGGCCGACCACTTGCTCGAACAGGCCGATCCGCTCCCGAAGCCTGCGGTACACGGCTGTTTCGACTGTTCCCTCGTAGTGGAGGTTCACGACCTGGATGGTCGCATTCTGTTGGCCGACCCGGTCGATCCGCCCGATCCGCTGCTCGACACGCATCGGGTTCCACGGCATGTCGTAGTTGACGAGAGCGCCGCAGAACTGCAAGTTCAGGCCCTCTGCCGCCGCGTCGGTGCACAACAGGACGTCCGCGTTCCCTTCGCGGAACCGGTGTTTGACCTGTTCGCGGTCGATTCGGTGCCAGTTGCCGTCTTCGCCCCCGCTGGGAATCTCCCCGCCTCGTCCCGAAAAGCACATCAGGCGAAGACCGCCCCGCCTCATTAGGGCGCTGCGCAGAAAATCCATCGTGTCCGTGAACTGCGTGAACACCATGACCTGGTGGTACCCGCTCGCTCGCAACTCGTCCAGCGTCTCCGTGAGCCGTCCGAGCTTGCTGTCCGCCGGCAGCTGCAGGACCTGTTCGAGCAGTTGCTCGATCTCGTTCTGTTCTTCCAGCCCGGCCGCCCGCATCGCCATGGCGGCCAACTCGTCGGTGTCCGGAATCTCGTCCAGAACCTCGTCGTCTGGCGTGTCCTCTTCCACGATGTCCGCTGCTGTGACGCTTCCGTGCATCATCCTGTCCCGGCGTCTCTCGAAGGTGGCGCGCAGGGCGGCGAAGCTGCTGGCGAGACGGCGCCGGTAGACGGTCATCACGAAGCCGATTGCTGACCGCTCGGTACTCGCTGCTTGGTCGTAGGTCTTCGAGATGTACTCCTCGACGGCCTCGTACAGATCACGCTCGTCGTCGCTCATCTCGATGAAGCGATCCTCAACGTGCCGCTTGGCGATCGGCGTCGACAACATTCCGGCGGACGCGTAGCGGCGCAGCAGCTCGCGGGTGTGCCGCGAGACCAGACCTCGAATGGGCGTGTGCGCTCGCATGATCGCGATCGCCGCGCGGCGTTCAGGCGTCTCGAGCTGCCGGCGCGGAATGCTCGCCGTGCTGCGCAGCGCCCGGAGCACCTTCTTGACCTTGAAGCTCGACAGCTTCGTCAGGTTCTCGACCGCGTTGTGCGACACCGCACCGTGCTTTCGCTCGACGGCCTGGAACAGTCCCGCCATCCGATCCAGCGCTTCCGCCGACGGATTCGGCTGGTTGATCTCCTTGAAGAACTGAAGGAATGCTTTCCCCGTCCATTCCGGCGGCAACCCGAGCAGATCGAGCAGGTCCCAGACCTCGATTGGATGCACTTGCATCGGCGTTGCCGTCAGCAGGACCAACCCCTGGGTGCGTGCCTTGAGCGCCCGCATCAGCTTCAGCAACGAGTTCGGGCCACCTTCCAGCTGGCTGCCGGCTGCGCGCCGTCGAGCGTGATGTGCTTCGTCGAGCACGACCAGATCCCACGCCTCGGCGTCCTCGGTGAGCGTCGCTGCGCGGTCCTTCCGGCGCATCAGATGACTGGAGGCGATCACTACCGGCTCTTCGTGCCAGTGGTCCCGGTCGACCACCCGTTCATGGTTGCCGCGCAGCGCGTGCGATTCGTGCCGGCGCAGCGTGCGGCCGTCGTAGATGGGCCAGTTCAGGTTGAACTTCTCGCGCAGCTCGATCTGCCACTGGTTGAGCACCGCCTTCGGTGCCAGGATCAGAATGCGTTTCGCCCGACCTGCGAGCCAAGCCTGCCGCAGCAACAGCCCCGCTTGAATGGTCTTGCCGAGACCTACCTCGTCGGCGATCAGAAGCCTCGGCGGCCACTGTGTGTAGAGGCGCTCGAACGCGCGGATCTGGTGCGGCCAAGGGGTGATCGCTGCAGTCGCTTCCCCGACCTGGGTTCCTCCTGGCGCGTGCGCCGGCGCGCGTTGGATGAACGTCCACACGCGTTGCCGCCGGTTGCTCGCGGGCACCGGTGGCACGTTGACCCCGCCGGTCGGCTCGGTCGTGTCGTGCGGCTTGCGCGCCGGTGGAGTCTTCGCCTTCAGGCGTGCCGGAAGCTCTGTCTTCGGCATGAACCGCAGCAGGTCTTGCCGCGCCGCGTCCGGCACGTTGAGCACGATCGCCCGGGCGGACTGATCGGCCCATAGCCGTGCGAAGTTTCGTTCCTCTCTCGCTACGCGCTCAGGCTCCGGCCCCCAGCTGCGGTAGACGTTGATGCTCTCCCAGTTGTGTTTCCAACCCGCTGCGGTCTCGTTCAGGCTGCCCGTCCAGGCGATCTTGTGCCCGGTGCGGTCCTCGATGATGGCCGACTTTTCGTGGAAGATGGCCGTGTCGGACACCGGCCGCCTCTTCTTGTCGCAGGGCACCGCCACCTTCACTTCCAGGTGCCCTTGGCCAATCATCCACGCGAGCAGCTCCAGTGCTTCGTTGGCCCTGGCGTCTGGAGGAGCCAGCGGCAACTGGATGAGCTTCTGCCCGACTTGCTCACGTAGCTCTTCACCTCTCTCGATGGCTTCGATTTCGGCCGTGTCGAGGGTGCAGCCCACGATGAGCCGCATCCGCCCGTCGTTGCGGATCAGTCCTTCGACTCCGCGCGCGGCTAACGCGAGCGCGCCGGCATTGAAGTAGCCGGTCAGCCGGTCGTAGCGTTCCGCGTCCTCTAGCGCTGGCACGTAGAAGACGTCGACGAGGTCGCCCTCCTCTGGCGTGTACTTGAGCTTCCACTCACGGTCGGTAAGCACGCCGTCAGTCCTCTGAACTCGCACACGGTCTGCCGCAGGGCGACAGATTGCCGCCGTTCTCTGTGGTGTCTCCAAGCGCGCGCGGCGATCTCGTCGCGCGCGCAGCGTTGTCCTTCATTTCGCCCGCACGTTGCGGTTTCGGCCTGCGGTCGCCTTTGACCGTCGTGCGCATCGTCATTCGCTGCTCGTGCGCCACAGGGTCAGCTGATCGGGCTCGTCGACCTGCTCGCTGTACGCGAGGCGCGACAGCTTATAGAGGGCCTCGAAGTCGTTGCCGGCAGCACCGACGTCGCCGGTGAGCTTGATGCCGGTGACCTCCGAGGACATCGGCAGTACCTCGAGCACGGCTTCGAGTGCCGCGAAGAATCGTGGGTCCTGGTCGACGCCGACCCCGTCCAGCAGTTCCCGCGCTGCCGTCAGGGATTTCAGGCGGGCTACGTGCGCCGCGTGGTGGAGGGTGTCGATCATACCGCGAGACCCGTCCGCCGGTCCCAGCCCGCCGGTAGCCGCTCGGCGAGCGCTGTCCCATAGCTGGAGGTTGCTGCCCGACTTGTGGGCGAGCCGGCCGGTTACTTTTTGGTCGAGATCGATCCCAACCGCACGTGCCAAGCGGAGGGCCTCGTCGTAGTCGAAGCTGGGCGCCCGGAACGTGTCCCACGCGAGCACGAAGAACGCGGTGACCGGGTCGAGATCCGCGTTCGCCTTCAGGTGGGTTAGCCGCTCCAGTCGCCAGCGCTTGACCTCGCGCCGGGCGACATCGAGCGCATCTTCCGGCGACACGGCGTACGGATCCCACGGTTCTTCGAGCAGTTTCTGCTGTCCACGTCGCTTCTGTGGCCGGTCCCGAGGCTCGCCCCGCCGTAGCGGCCAGTGGCGAGAGAACTCCTCGAGCGCTGGTCCGAACGCCGCCAGGAAGAGATCGACGCCGCCTATCCCGGCGTCCTGGAACTCCTTGACACGCTTGCGCACAGCCCCGGCGACCTTCGGCTCCACGTCTTCCCAGTAGTTGGGGCTTTCGGTCTGGTTGATGGCCGGTCGCGGGCGGCAGGCGAGGAAGATCGTGCTGTTGGCCGCCGCCTTGTCCCGGATGTGCAGGCTGCCCCCGGCCTCGGTGTTGATCGGCCACGATGCAGTGATTGCGAACCCGGCGTCCATCAGGCCCGTGGTGAGCGCGTCCCACGCCCCGGTCGCCTTGTGCGTGAACATCAGCGTCATGATGCCGTCCGGCTTCAGCACCCGCCGGCACTCGGCGAAGATCGCGGCCATCCGCTCTTGGTAGTCCCGGCCTGCGCGCGCGCGAGCGCCCTTCTGGTCTCGGAACTTGGCTGGGTTGGCGACCGCCTCGTTCTCCTTGTCGGTCAACTGCCGCCGGAACAGCTCGGGGAAGACGCGGCCGGCGGTCCGTTTCAGCCAGACGTAGAAGAAGTCCGACAGCTCCGCGTACATCACGTTGTCGTAGTACGGTGGGTCCATCACGACGGCGTCGATGCTCCCGTCAACCAAGTGGTCGAGGCTGTCGGCCGCCTTGCAGGTGATAGTGACCGGTGGGACCGCGGGCGTCTCCGCTTGTTGTGGCTCGGCCTTGGCGAGCAGGTCGTCGGAGTCGCCGCTGGCCTTGGGCCGGACCAGGGACACCAGTTCTCCGATGCACTTTGCAGTCTGCGCAATGGTCCAGTCGTAGCCGAGACCCGTGATCAATGGAGCCGCTTCCGCATACGACCACTTGAACGAGAAGTCGTGTCGGTCGAACACCGACCGCATGCTCTGAAGCTGAACGTTCCAGCTTGCGATACGGGCATTCCAGTTGATGGACTTGTCAATAGCCAGCGCCAGATAACCGTACGCCGCTTCGCGCAGTTCGTTGAGCCGGCCTGCCGCCCGGTCCGCGTCCAGCATCTCCCGGAACACCTCAACGCTCGTGCCATGGCACAACAGCTGCCGGGGCGAGAACAGGTCGCGCCAGAGGGGCATCCCATACCGATGCGGCTCGGTCGTCTTGTTGCCGTCGGGGATTCTCTCGCTCGGCACGATGTCGAGCGCCTCCCACTCGGGCAGCTTCTTGGCGAGCCGCTCCCGGATTGCGGCGCTGTTGTCGTCCTCCGGCCTCGGCGCGCGGTAGCCCCGGACCCACTTGTCCCGGCCCCGCTTGCCGGACTTCAGCACCTTCCCCGGCACGCGCCGCTTGTAGACGACCGCGAAGAGCTGTTCGCCCATCCGACCGGCCTGGGCCTGCCGCTTGATCTCGTCGCCGTCGACCACTCGCTCGCAGTCGTCGTACGGACAGTGGCCGTCGCCGCGGGCCACCGTGCCGGGAAACTGCTCCTCGGCCGAGTCGACGATCTCGAATGCGCACGCGCGGCCGGGCTTTCTCGGACCGCCGGCGCAGTCGGGTAGCAGCCGGACCCCGGTGCCGTCTGGCGCCAGCCGCCAGTTCGGCGAGAGCGGCACTTGGCCGTCGCAGTAGGGGCAGGTAACCGTGCGCGCCCAGAGGTAGCCATCCGGTCGCGTGTCCTCCTCGGGTTCCTCCGGGAACACTCTGGAGAGATGCTCCCGGATCTTGTCCACGAGCTGCCCTCCGAGTTCTTCAACGACCGTCTTGAGTTGCAAGCCATGGGACGCCGGCCAGTCGACCGTCGCGCGCTCGATCAAGGCCGCGACCGGATTCAGGTCATTAGCGTGGACGGAGACGCCAAGGCGGAGGGCCTCGAACGCGATGCTCCCACCGCCCGCGGTTGGGTCCAAGACCGTCGCTCCGTTGCGCAGGATCTTTTCCAGCCAGACCCTGTCCTCTCGAGCCGGCGTGTAGCGAAACGCCCGGGGGTACCCGTAAGCGTCAGCCCCAAGGCGCTCTCCCGTCCGGTTCGCTTTGGCGATGCGTGCTTGGGCCGCCACCGGATCCCCGTGAATCCCAAGGATGTGCAGGAACTGCTCCCGGTCCGCGTTCGCCGGCAGCAGCGACGCGAGTACCGCCGCGCGAGAGGCCACCAGCGGCCGGCGCGCCCACCAGACATGGAGGTAGTAGGTCGAGGGAAGAGCCTGCAACGATCGGCGTTCCCGTGTGCTCTCTTCACCGATCTCGGCAATGGGCAGCCAGCGTTCGATCAAGCGGGTGTCGGGCATCAGTCGGTTTCGTGCTTCCTGCGAGGGGCAGTTCCAGCGATGGCCTCCGTGCTGCCAGCCGCGGTAGACTTGCTCGCGTTTCTCGACCGCATATTCTGACCGAAGACGGCTTGGCGCGCAGCCGCCTCCTCGTGTCGACCCCCATGACGGCTGCGCCTTGAGACCTGAACTGTGGCGATTCCGACGATCTTCGACACCTGCCGCCCAAGACCCGATGTTCTTGACGGAACGGTGGCGGACGCTGACTTCGCGGCCGATCTCGCGTCGGTCCTGACCGGCCGGGCGACCGCTGCCTACCGCGAGCCCGGCCTGTTCTTCGCCAACACGTACCCGACCCGCGGTCTCCGCAACCTCGTTGCCAATGTCTGCCGCCGGCTCAGCGGGACCGGCGACTCGGTGGGCGCGATCTTCCGTCTCGACACGTCGTACGGCGGCGGCAAGACGCACGGCCTGATCGCTCTTGCACATGCCGCGCGCGGGATGCGCGGCGTTCCCAACGTCGGTGAGTTCGTCGATCCGACGCTGCTACCCGTTGGTTCGGTTCGCGTCGCGGCCTTCGACGGAGAGAGCGCCGACCCCATGAACGGCCGCGCCCTTTCGGGCGGGGTCCTGGCCTACACCCCCTGGGGTGAGATCGCTCATGCCCTGGCCGGCAACGCGGGGTATGAGCGTGTCCGCAGCAGCGACGAGAAACGCGTAGCGCCCGGCTCGGACACCCTGCGTGCGCTGTTCGGCGACGAACCGACGCTCATCCTGCTCGACGAGTTGTCCGTCTACCTCCGCAAGGTCGCTCCGCTTCGCGATGCGCAGGGCCAGTTGACCGCCTTCCTCACGTCGCTGTTCAAGGCGGTCGAGGCCGCCCCGAACGCGGCTCTCGTCTACACCCTCGCCGTCGGCAAGGACGGGCGCGCGACTGACGCCTATTCGGCCGAGAACCAGTTGGTGGCGGACCGGATGGCGGAGATCGAGAAGGTCTCCGCGCGCAAGGCCACGCTGCTGAATCCGACCGAGGCGGACGAAACGGTGCAGGTGCTCCGGCGCCGTCTGTTCGAGCACATCGACGACGCCCGGGCGAAGCCCGCGGTTGACGCCTACCGTGAGCTTTGGTCCGGCCATCCGGATGCTCTTGGTGCCGATGCCGCTCGACCGGAGACCGTTGACGAGTTCCGAGCGAGTTACCCGTTCCACCCTCACGTCCTCGAGACCCTGACTGGTAAGACGGCCACGCTGGCGAATTTTCAGCGCGTTCGCGGGATGCTGCGGCTTCTTGCTCGCACCGTTGCGCACCTCTGGCGCCAGCGGCCGACGGACGCCACGGCCGTTCATCTCCATCACATGGATCCCGGCTACGAGCCGATCCGTCAGGAGATCGTGACCCGGCTCGGGCAAGGCGCCTTCGTGCCGGCCATCATCAACGACGTGGCCGCCGGACGGACCGACCAGCGAGCGCTGGCCGAAGATATTGACGCCCAGCACCATCAGGGCCTGCCGCCCTATGCTGCCTACGTCGCGCGCACGATCTTCATGCACACGCTCGCCTTCAACGATCCGTTGAAGGGGCTGATGCCCGAGCAGTTGCGCTACGCGGCCGCGGGACCGGCAGTTGACCCCGGCTTCATCGACGAGGCGCGCAAGCGCTTCGTTGCCGAGTCGGCCTATCTCGACGATCGGCCTGCAGCACCGATGCGCTTCCTGGCCGAAGCGAATCTGAGCGTGATCATCCGACGTGAGGAGCAGCACGTGGATCCGGGCGAGGCGCGCTCACAGCTCAACGACCGCATTCGAGACATCTTCGGCGGCAAGACGTTCGAGCTCGTCCCGTTTCCCGGTGGACCCTTCGATGTGCCGGATGAACTCGGCGATGGTCGCCCGAAGCTTGTCGTGTTCTCCTACGATGGCCTGGCCGTTGGCGAGGCCGTCGACGAGGTTCCCGAGTTGATCGAACGGGTGTACGCGCGCAAGGGCGCGGACGGTTCGGCACTACGTGTGCTGCGCAACCACCTCGTCTTCGTCGTGGCCGATGAGCGTGCCAGCGACGCGATGCGTCACCGTATGCGCTCGCGTCTGGCCCTGCAGCGCCTGAAGGCGCCCGACCGTCTTGTCGATCTCGTGGAGCACCAGCAGGAGAAGATACGAGCTCTCGAGGCGCGCTCGGAGCAGGAGCTCGCCATTGCGATCCAGCAGTGCTACCGGCACGTGTTCTACCCCTCTCGCACTCGCCTCGGCACCCGCGGCGTGGATCTGGCGCATACGGCGATCGACATCCCGTCTGCCTCGAATCAGCCTGGTGCGGGCCAGAAGCAGATCGCGACGACGTTGCGTGCCCTGAAGAAGCTGCGTTCTCCTGGTGACGAGCCGGACGCGCCCGCCTACGTGCGTGACCGCACGCCGCTGCGGAAGGGCCAGATGACGACGTTCGCGTTGCGGGACGAGTTCCGGCGGGATCCCACTCTGCCGATCCTGATCGGAGACGACATCTTCATCCACGGCATCCGGCGAGGGATCGAGACCGGCGAGTATGTCTACCGGCGTGGTGACCTGTTGTTCGGGCCCGGGGATGCGGACGCCGACATCCGGATTGACTCCCAAGCGGTCGTCATGACGATGGCTTACGCCAAGAACAAGGCCATCTGGCCGCGTTCCCAGCCGCAGCAGGCGCCGTCTGGCACTGGTCAGGCACCAGACCTGCCCGGACTCGGGCCAACGGTCCCGCCTGCGGGGACTGATCCACCGGTTCCTCCGCCTGGGGTCGATCCCGCGCCTCCGGGGACTGATCCGGTACCACCGCCCCCTGGACCTGGTCCTGTCCCGCCCGGGCCTGGGCCCACCCCCCCGCCGCCGGTCCACCCGCCGTTCACGGCGGAGGGGGTACTAAAGGAGGCCTTGGTTCAGCTCTGGGAGCAGGCTCGGGCGAAACGGGTCGCAGCCATCCGAACCCTGACCATTCGCATGTTCGATGCCAGCGATGCCTTCCGTTTGCTCGGAGCCGTCGGCTCGGTCTCCGGCGCCGAGAGAGTCGTGGTCCTCGCCGGCGGCTATCAGACTCGCGACGGAAGCACGTTCGAGCTTGAGTTCCGTGGTCGCGTTTCGGACGCTCAGCCGGTGAAGGAGTTTCTCGAGCCCCAGCTTCGCGATGCCAGCGACAAGACGGTCGAAGCGACGTTCGAACTGACCTTCGAGAAGGGCCTGCTGATGCAGGGCAATGCGGCCGATGATCTCACCAACCGTCTTTGCCGCTTCGCGAGCGGCGCCGCTTACGTGTCGGCCACCGCGGAGGCGAAGTCCTGATGCTGCGTTCTGATACCGTCGCCGCGATGGTCATCCCGGAGTCCGTGCCCCGCTACGAGTTGCGTGTTCGGGTGCACGGCCCCGTCGACACGGAGTACGAAGTGTGGCAGTTGCCGTCGCCGGCGACGCCGCACGTCCGCGCTCCCACCCGTGTTGCCGGGCTTCGTGGCCGAAATCTGGAACTCATTGAGCATCGCGTGTTGCGCCGCTTGGCGCGCGTTGGAGTCCGCCCTGGCCGGTCTGCGAACCGCAAGAAACGCGCGTTCGCCTTGGGCGAAGAGCTGGCTCTCACCCTCGGCTTGCTCTTCCGCGTTCTTGCCCCGATGCGCAGCCGCGACAACATGCGCGCTGTGGCCGAAGGCGTTGAGGCGATGGAGCGCGAGGAAGCGGCGTACTGGCTGGGCATGGCGATGCATCGCCGGCACCCGCGTCGCGTGCTGACGGCGCTCCGTGTCTTGCTGACCGCGCCGCCGCGTCGCGGCGTGCGCTGATTGCTGCGCGCGCATCGTTCGGCTACGGCAGCTTGTGCCGCGCCCCATCACACCTCGCCGATCGAATTTCCCCCGTCGGCCACTCCTGCGTCAGCCACGCTCCGCTGTTCGGGTTGTCGCTGGCGATGAGCCAGCCCGCTTCCGGATTCTCCACCCCCCTCATGATCCGCTCGTGCTCGTCATTCCGCATCGGGCCTTGACTATTCTCCGGCCGTTCCTGACCACGAGGGCTCCAAGCGTATGCTCGTTCTCCGGGACTCCTCCACGCCAACGTGAACGCCGGCAAGGGCCAACACGGGCTTCACTCTACATGGCCTCCGCGCACACGGTCGTTTGTTCCCCACGTTACGGACTGGAAACACGCTTGCGTCGGCACGTATATTGAGTTGGCGATGCCGGATGATCTGGGCTCGAGCGAGGCCAGCCCTTTGGGTCGAACAGCGTCCTTGAACATGCCAAGTTCGGCAGAGCCACGGGGAGTCAGTCCCGCATCGAGCGGGCCGGCGGGCTCGCATTTCGAGGCGCAGGTCGGCGCGTCCTACTTGCTCGCGCTACTCACGGGCGGTGAGCCGCGCGGCCTGCCGGGCATGGTGATCGATCAGATCGAGCTGCAGCGTGCAAGCGAGGGCAGGCCGCTCGATGACGTTATCGTCCACGCGCATGACGCAAGTGGCGTCACGGCTGTCCTCGAGATCCAGGTCAAGCGCGGGCTCGCGTTCTCGCCCGCCGACGAAGTGTTCCGCGACGTCGTGCAGCAAATCGCCGTGGCCGCGGGCGGCCCGGGTTTCTGGACCAGGCGCTATGAACTCGCCGTCGCGACGGCAAAGACCTCCGCGAAAATATCGGGCCCATATCAAGATGTCCTGACCTGGGCGCGCCAGTTGGGTTCGGCGACGACCTTCATTGAGCGGATCAATCGTCCGGGCTCCGCAAACGACAACATGCGGACCTTCGTGCGGACGTTCCGCAGGCACTTGCAGGAGGCCGGCGCGCCGCACAGTGACGAGACCGTCTGGGATCTACTTCGTCGGTTCCAGATTCTGGTCCATGACTTCACCGCGCCCGGCTCTGCGGACGAGAGCCGGGCGCGCGACCGCGCCGCACTGGCGCTGCATCCGGATGACGCAGCCCACGCGGCTACGCTATGGACGGAACTCGTCGAGCTCGCGGTGCGCGTCGCGGCTGCCGGCGGAGATCGAACCCGTGCGGCCTTGCTCGAAGACTTTCGCGGACGACCGTTTCGGCTTGCCGGCGAGCGACGCCACACGAGCGCACGCCGCCGTCTGGCGGAAGCTTCGGACAACGCGCTCGCCGACATCGACGACACCGTCGGCGGCGCCGTATTGTTCCGCCACGAACGGGTTGCGGAAATCCGCGCCGCGCTCGACGCCGGTCGCTACGTCGAGATCCGTGGCAATTCCGGCGTTGGTAAGTCGGGACTGCTGAAACACTTCGCGCGGCAAGTCTCCGCCGAATCCCGGCTCATCGTCTTGAGCCCGGTGCGGACGACCCCGCGGGGTTGGTCTCACATGTGCGCCGTGATCGGATTTGATGGCACGGCGCAGGAGTTGCTCGCGGACTTCGCCCAGAGCGGCGGCGCGATTCTGTTCATCGACAATCTCAATCGCTTCACCGAAGACGAACGGTTGACCGTCATCGACCTGGTGCGTGCGGCAAGTACGGTGCCGGGCGTGTCCGTCGTCGCGACAGCGCGCACCGGTTTTGGCGACGACGAGACGAATTGGTTGCCCGCCGAGGCGCTCCAGCGCCTGGTTTGCGCGAATCCCATCACGATTGGCGAGCTTTCGGACGCCGAAAGCGACGACCTGCGACATGCAGCGCCGCAGTTGGCGCCATTGCTTGCGGACGGGCACCCGGCGCGGCAGGTCGCGCGGAATCTGTTCCGGCTATCGCGACTTTCAACCCGCGGCGCTGCCGATTCCCAACGTACGGAAATCGACATGGTGCGGCAATGGTGGGAAACGGCCGACGGACCGGACAACAGGCGACGGGAACGCGCGCGGGTCGTGAGGGCGGTCGCGGATGGCGCGCTTGCCGGGGCCGGCACGGTCAACGTGGACGATCTCCCGCCCGCTGCCATTGATGCGTTGGTTCGAAGCGAGAGCTTGCGCGACTTCGGCAGTGACCGCGTGGCCTTTCGCCACGATGTGCTCGCCGAATGGGCCGTCAGTTGCCTGCTGTCCGACCTCGCCGTCTTCGATCAGCTACCGCTCCACCGCCCTGCGCCGGCCATGCTGGCGCGGGGCCTTGAGCTCGCGGCGCGCTTCGCCATTGAGCGCGGCTCCGATTCGATAGCTTGGCAGCAAATCCTAGAACGTGTGAGCCGAGATGGGGTGCACGGCTCCTGGCGGCGCGCAGCGTTGCTCGCACTCGTGCGGTCCGAAGCCGCCGCGGTTGTTCTGATCAGGGCCTCGGAGCCGCTGCTCGCCAATCACGCGCGACTCTTGCGCGAGCTCATTCGAACGGTAAAGGCCGTCGACGTCCGTCCGGCGTCGCAGTTGTTCGCCGCCCTTGGCGTCGACCCGGCGGTCGTACCGCCGCAGCTCGACACGGCGTACGGACCCGCATGGGTCAGGTTGATCATGTGGCTGCTTGCGCTCGAGGATCGCGTACCGGGGGCAGCCATCTCTGATGTCGTCGGCCTATACATTGACTGGTCGCTGCCCCTCTTGGGCCGAGATCCGCTAACCCCGCTGCTGCTACCGTGGCTCCATCGATGGCTGAGCGCGATCGAGGACGCGCGCGAGACAGAGGCGACAGGCGCGTACCGCGCGCCGTTCCCCGGCCATCTGGAAGGCGGCAATCTGAGCGACCTCGAGGACAACTTGCGCACCGGGTTCGTGGCTCTCTGCGATCGAACGCCGGCACTGGCCGCGAGCTATCTCGAGGCGGTAATGGGGCGGCGGCGCAATGAGCGCGCCGTCGAGGCGATTCTGAAGTTGCGTGGACGGCTGGCGTCAGCGGCGCCTGCGCAGCTCGCGGAACTCACCGCGGCAGCTTTGATTCCGCCAGCAGACGATCAGGATGGCAGACGGCGTCGTCGCGGGCGAAGACGCGACAATAAGCCCTTCAGCTGGACAGACAGTCAATTCATTCCGGCCTCGCCAGCGCAAGGGCCGTTTTTCGAGCTGCTCACGCACGCGCGGCAGCACGGGTTAGCGCTGATCCGGCAGCTGGTTGACCATGCGATCGCGTTCCACAGTGGCGGACAGCCGCATGGGTCGAACGCATTCGTCGTGGTGTTTCCTAACGGACCGCGGACTTTCCCCTGGGTGCAGTCCTACAACTGGTCACGTGAAGGCGGCGGCAGGTCCTTCGCGGTGCAGTCCGCCCTGATGGCGCTCGAGGCGTGGGCGCACAAGCGCATCGAGGCCGGGGAGGCGTTCGAGACGGTGCTCGTCGATGTCCTCGGCACCGGCGATGCGCCGGCCGCCTATCTCCTGGTCGCCGTCGATCTGATCCTGTCGCACTGGCCCGCGTCGCGCCATGCGGTCGCCCCGTTTCTTGGATGCCCCGAACTGCTCACCATCGATTGCGAGCGATGGTCACACGACGTCACGCCTGTCCCAGACCTTTTCGGCCTAGGCAATCTTCAGCGTGAGCCGCGCGGCCAAGCCACGCTTCAGAGCCTGAAGCAAAGGCCCTCGCGCCGCGCGAGGCTCGATGAACGGTTGCCAGCCCTAGCGCTCGAAGGGCCGGAAGATGTGCGTCAGCGCGCCGTGCAGTTGCTCCGCGAGGCGGCCTCGCGCCTCGGGCCGTACGGCGAGGACGACGATCTGCGCAATGCCGCTTTCATGGCGGTCCATGCGGGCAATCTGCTCGTGCCCGAAAACTACACCGAGGTCGAAGTGCCGCTGCGCGACGGCCGGACGGCCGCCGGCAAGCAATACGTGGCGCCTGAAGCGGAGCGCCGGCACATGGAGCGGCTTCAGAGTGCAAGAAGCGACCGCTCGACCGGCGTCAGCTTCCAGCTCGGGATTTCGGCCGCGCTCGAGGACCGACGGTCGACCCCGGAGTTCGCCGCAAGCGCCGCCGAATGGGCGCAACGTCCCGCCGCGCCACAAGCCGATGGTGAGGAGAACGACTCCAGGCTGCAACAGCAAGCTGTCGTCGGTGCGGCGATGCTTGCGATGCGCGACCTCACGGGCGAACAACGGACGCGCTATCGCTCCTGGGCGATGGGTGTGTTCAGCGCCGCTGTCCAAGGCGAGGACGACCCGGTCACGCGTGGGCGCGAGGGCCTGAGATTCAATCCGACCGCGATCGCGTTCGCCGGCATCGCCTATGCGATGGCGGACGGCGCCGCGCGTGAGGAGGCTGCGGCACTTCTGGCGCTCGTCCGCCGGCCAGCCGCTGCCCACGGGTTCATTGCAGCGGCGTCCGCTGTCGCGGCTGCAAATGACCGGCTGCCGCAAGCGATTGTGCGTTGCGCGTTCCGCGCATCGATCTACGCCACGATTCACTGGAATGGGCGTGACGAAGACACGGCCGCACGCGTGCAACAACATCGCCGGGCCCTAGGTGACGCCATAGAGGCAGAACTGGCTTGGCTGTACGACGCGGGGGGCGAGCCGCCGTGGCCAGCCCTGCCTGAAGTTCGTCCACGAACGAGAAGGAGTGTCCGGCTTCCGGGCCGTCGGCATGACCGGCGTTCGTCCGAAGCGACGGATCGCGACGCCCGAATCGACAGATTCAACCACCAGGCGGCTGCCGCATGGCTGCGCGCAGCAGACCCTGGCCGCGACGGCGCATGGCTGTCTGCGGCTCTTCAGGCATGCGCCGACTGGACGTGGGCGGTGAACGGCGCGGGCCTGGAGGCGTCCGAAGATGTCTCGGACAAGCCGCGTGAATGGAACGAGGTGTACTTTGATCTACTTGCGCACGACCTTGCGGGAGCCGACGATGCCACAGTCGATCTCCGGGCCCTGGAGCCTCTGGCATCTCTTCCCGACGAATCGTTCTTCGATGCGCTCACGCGCTTTCAGCGTTCGGTCGACTTCGTGCACTTCAACGATCACGGACTGGGCACGACAAGCGCGGTTCGCATTCGCGCGCGCCTTGCCGAGCGGGTTCGCGCCAGCGACAGCTGGAACTGGATGGTCAGGCGCCGGTCGTCCGGGGTGGAGATGCATCTGGGGCCCGCGATCGCGACGCTGTTTTTGAACGACTACGGTTGGGGGCAGCCCACCAAGGCTTACCTGCCGCCAGCACTGATCGAGCGGCTGACGCCGTTCCTGCCGGCCCTTGAACCATGCGCGGTTGAGGGCGCCACGCTGTTCGTCGCCATCGTCACCCTGAACATGCTTGAGGTCGCGCCGCGACCCGCCCACCTTTCGTTTTTTCTCGCGGCTGCCACCCGCTGGCTGGCGGCTTTTCCGGACGCGACCGATTTCTGGACTGAACACGGAATCGGTCGCCGCGTCTGCGCGCTCATCGATGCGGTGCGCCAAACGGAACCAACACTGCTCGCCTCGGGTGCGCCCTTGCGAAACCAAGTCGATCGGCTTCTGGCGGGACTGGTTCGCGTCGGAGTCGCCGACGCAACCCGCCTTGAGCAAGCAGTCCAACTGGACGCGAGCCGACCCTCGTAGGAGCCTGCCTTTCTTGTCCGAGACCCGCCGGGCAGATGGCCGCCACAGCGTTGCGCGCCGTGCTCGACGCGCACCACGGCGAGGACGTTTGGGACCAGGTCAACCGGGAGACGGTCCCCGGCATCGTTCGTTGATTCGCCGGCGGAATCTCATCGTCCTCCATCGGGCACGGCGCCATCGTCGGCCCGGACTCGACGATCGAGCATTCGAACATCACGGGCGCGGTCGGCGGCGCCGGTCCGGTTCGGCTCGGAGCACGGGCGAGCATCCGCGACTCGCGCGTGGCCGCCGGCGCGACCGCCGGCGACGACATGGAGGCGGTCTCCGCAGCAGTCTGGAACCGCGTGGCGGTCGGGGACTAGGTGTGGGTGGCCGCCGACGTGGTGCCAAACGCGGAATCCGTCGTGGGGCACCGCACGTCGTCTCTTGGCCTAAAATGTTTGCCTAACTTTCGCGCTGGACGCTGCGGCACGCGACTCCGAGTTGACCATGACCATGAGAGTTTCTCGCTTCGTGACCGCCACACTCGGCTTGGTCGCCAGCGTGCTCACAATCTGGGCCGAGCGGGCTGGCCCATTGGAAGTGGTCGCTGGCCTAGAGGTCGGTCCTGCGGGGTTCGCCGTGGTCGCCGCAGTTCTGCTGGGTGTGTTCGGCGCTCTGGTCTCGCCAACCGTGAGTCAGTGGTGCCTCGCGCGCTGGAGCGTACGCCAGCGGCAATTCAGAGAGCTGGCGCCTGTGATCCGAGCATTGCGACCCGCGCTCATTCACGATGACAGGGGCTACCGCGACCAGGATCTGGCTCTCGACGTCGAAGTCAGGCTGCGGCGACTAGGGCTAAGCGTCCTCAGCCCGAAAACTGAAGTTGACTACGCGCGCTTCATCGAAATGGCGGAGCGAGGGGCCTGGAGGGAGGCGCGGAGGAGGTTCCCGGCCGCCAAAGGGAAGAGCGCCCAGGGGGCGGATCGCACGTAGCCGCGATACGTGAACTTGGGCTACCTGAAGTAGCCCGCCACGGCTCCATCCTCGACGGCAGCGGTGCTGGCATAGCGGCTGACCATCCGGGGGTCGCGCCATCCGCCGGCCTGTTGTACAGCCTTCGTTGACGCTCTCCGGCGCACAAGTTCGGATGCGAGGCCGCGCCGGCCGGAGTGGACGCTCACGTCGTCCAGTCCGGCGCGCTTGGCGAGGGTCCGCACGCGGCGGTTGACTTGGTGAGCCGACAGCGGGACGACGCGGTCCGTGGGCTGTGGGTCCGTGGGCGCTCCGGAGGGCGTCGAGGGCGCGCCCTACCTCAATGGACGGGTCAAAACCGGCCATTTGTGGACACCTCAAACCGGCCGTTTCCGGCGGCCCGAGACTGGAGTTGAGATCTACTTCACGGCGTCCTCTGTTGGCAACGTGTTTGCCGGCGCGCTAGCCGTCACGCCCGAAGCCTCTGGGCGGTCCGTGTGCCGATCGGCTCGCTACGCGGCTGGTCGCTGCGCGGCGGAACGTTGTTCGGTGGGATCCCTTTCTCGACGCCGGGGCGTTTCCCGTCCTCCGGCCGCCGTTGCAGGTCGCTCGAACTCTGATGGTCCTGATCGAGCGCGGCCAGACTGTGCTCCGTCGCTTGAAGCCGCGGCAGCGAGCGGTCGCCCGCCGCGCTGCGTGGGGCGGGCCGGGGAAACTCCACCCGCGAAGACCCTGCAAACGAGAGCTGGGGCCATCGCACGGCCTGAACTGGGGTCATGGCATTGAAGTGCACGAGGGCCATGCTTGTCCGCCGATCAGGGCCATTGCATTGCACCGTGACAGCGTGACCGCCGAAACGGCCTTCCCGCAGGGAAAAATACTGGGTGAGCGACCCCGGAACCGGGGTCGCTCACCCCTCTTGCCTCCGCCTCGTGGTGTTGTTAGACCGTTGAATGCGCGGTGGGGTGCACTGGTGCGAGAACCCCCCAGTGTTTCCGGGCGCTTACGGTGTGTTCACGGTGAACAATCCACGCACTTTCGCCAGGCGGATCGACGGTCGGCGATCGGTTGCAGGACCCTGCAATGAACTTGTTTACCTTGCCCAGATACGACTCATGCCGCTACTGTGTGGACATTGTGCAGCAAGGCGTGGTGTCATGGAGGCATGAGGAAAGCGACGGTGACGG
>MKWU01003298.1_pt1 | contig 21696 bp, 16 predicted proteins | sample 809101 | NCBI WGS metagenome assembly MKWU01 (sample SAMN05860141, study PRJNA318959) | sponge metagenome | host: Aplysina aerophoba | place: Slovenia: Piran, Adriatic Sea, Gulf of Piran | collected 2013-05-07 | reverse complement strand
CGGACACTGTCAAGGCCACACTGGCACAAGAGGGTCTGCCTGCTTTTGAGGCCTGGTCGGCACAAACGAGTACAATGTCTGGGTTTTCAGGATGATTCATAATTTTAACTGTGATGACTGATATTTTGATGACTTGATGACTGATATTTTGATGACTTGATGACTGATAATTTTAACTGTGATGACTGATATTTTGATGACTTGATGACTGATAATTTTAACTGTGATGACTGATATTTTGATGACTTGATGACTGATAATTTTAACTGTGATGACTGATATTTTCATTAGTGTATAGTCTGTACAGTTATAGTTGTAGCAATGTAGATGTTACTGTATTGATGAGTTACATGAACTGTACTCACTCCCACGCTGACTGTTGTACAATTATGGTTATGGTTTTGGTGTCATATATATGTATGTCTCTATGTCTTTATGTCATTATGTCATTTATGTCACTATGCTCTTTCCTCTCTTACTGTAATGTTGACTGTCATATAATTATGGTTGTGGTTTTGGTGTTATAATAATATGCATGTTGTATGTATGTCTTTATGTCTTTATGTCATTGTCATTCATTTCATTAGATTATTATGCTTTTTCCTCTCTCTCTGTAATACACATGGAACGTTAAACTGATTGATTGATTAAAATTTTCAAGGGATTTAGGAATGTCCGAAAAAGCATAGAAATAAGTGGTGACATTTCAGTAGCTATTTTGACCCAGTACATTCTTTGAGGATCAGGAGACCCTTGTAGAGTGGTCCTGAGTGCACTCTAGGGGTTTAGGACTTATGATCCTCAAAGAATGTGATGGGTCAAAGTACCTACTGAGGTGTCACCACTTGTTTCTATGCTTTTCGGACATTCCTAAATCCCTTGACATTTTTAATGGAAATTTTTAATATTCTAGTATTCTTATTCTTCTTCCCACCAAATTTTTGCGTGCTTCTAGCGCTTGACACAGGACACCTGCAGATCCAGTCATATGTGAGGACGTGCAGCGGTGTCTGTACTTCTAGGAACTCAGCGCTGGTGGCATTCCGACTCGTACCGCGCTCAGGGGAAGGCGAAGTTTGTTTCTCCAATGAATAAACATACCCCAATGCAGCCATTTTGTTCTGGGACCGTGTATACGTGTCTAGTCTCACGAAGCTAGTGCATTCTTCAGAACAGTGAAACCTTTTTCTATGTCGTACATGCGCAGCACCTCGTAGCTATACCCAGAATAGCTAGCTTAATGTCATATATGTTTCTCTTCTATAAATTAGCTAGCTAGCTATAGCTAATGGCTAAACATAAAAGTACAATTAGGCAAAAACAAAGACGGTCACTACAGAATCAGTGTGCATCAGTATAGCTATCTAAAAGTGAACAAAGTAGAAAATTAAATAATTCATTAAAAATTTCAAGGGATTTAGGAATATCCGAAAAAGCATAGAAACAAGTGGTGACATCTCAGAACTTTGATCCATCACATTTCATTGAGGATCAGGAGTCCAAAATCCCCTTAAGTGCACTCAGGAGCACTCTACAAAGGATTTAGGACTGCTGATCATCAAAGAAATCTGATGGGTCAAAGTAGGGCATTACATCCATTTTAGGAAGCCATATTAAATCGGTCGCCGGATCTCAGCGAAGCAGTGGCCTAACGTTTTGATTCTTCGTTCAATTGTGGACCACACAAATCTAAAACGGTCCGCTAGTCTAGGTTTGGAAGCGTCCGTTCACTTGCAAGCAATTCTGCAAAATATCAAGTGATCGAAGTAATATTACTTCGGACTGAAGACATCTATCCTCGGACGGTCCGTCGTACGTTGTGAATCTTCCAGGTAATTTTGCACTTGCATCGTATCCACTGTATATAGCAGCGATTCGTGTGGTTCGTGTCATGTGTCTTGCGTGTGCATGCTGGTGCAGTGTGCATGCATTACTTTTGAGGGAGAGCGTTGTTCCTTGCAGAGAAACCTTGTAGTACGCGATTGAACGCAGCTGAGCAAGTCGCTAGACTGGTCGCAAATTCAAACTGCTATATATGGGATAGACTGGCGTCTGAATATTGACGTATCAACCACTTTCGGTATAGCAGGCGCTGCTCCGTCGCTCAGAAGAGAATTTCTCTGAAAGTTCGTCCTTGGGCAGGATGTGAATATGCCTAAGTGGATACGATGCAAGCGCAAAATTACCTGGAAGATTCGGAACGTACGATGGACCATCCGAGGATAGATGTCTTCCGTCCGAAGTAATATTACTTCAGTCACTTAATATTTTGCAGAATTCCGTGCGAGTGAACGGATGCATCCAAACCTAGACTAGCGTACTGTGTTAGATTTGTGTGGTCCACAAATGGACGAAGAATCAAGGTGTTAGGCCACTGCTCCATTGAGATCCGGCGACCGATTCAATAAAAGGCGTCCGAAAACGGATGTAACGCCCTACTGAGATGTCACCACTTGTTTCTATGCTTTTTTTTGGACATTCCTAAATCCCTTGAAATGTTTAATGGAATTTTTTAATATTCTAGTGGTCAAGTGTGATTCTTGTGCATGTTCGTTGAATAAATTTACACAGAAACAAGCCAACTAAGTGTACCACAGTTTCAAGTGGCTAAGATTGCAAAGTCCTATTATGATCTACAGCATACCGATAGCAAAGTGAGAAGCTACAACACAACTGCTAATAATACAATTCACCTGCAAGAAGTTTCGACCTGGAGGTCTTTGTCAACTACTTTTCAGCAGTTGACAAAGACCCCCTTATTAGCAATTGTGTTGTTGCTCATTAAAATGCTATCCATATTGGTAGTAGTTCAAAGCAACTCTGAGACTGCAAACAGGTGAAGCATTCTCACCAAATGATGAAGAATAGTTGTCCTGGTCACTTTGCATGGTAGACAGGGTACACAGTGCTGAACTTTGTGTGACTTTCAAAATGCCCTGTAGTGTTTCCACTTCCACTAACACATGTAGTTGAGCAATGTCCATTTGAATTGAAGCACTGATAGCCAAGAAGGTTGGTTTCTGAAAGTCAGTCAGATTGCGCTCTACGGTAGACAGAGATGTTGCAACCTTCTCATCCCTACTGCTCACACTTGGGCTCATAAAGCGGACTACTGGTTCTGGCAAAAGTGGCATTGCATCACTAGGTTCTTCAATGATGTGCTGGCTGTCACAGGGCGATGCTGCATTGAACTGGTGAGCATTTTGCACATTAGTCTGGAGTTCATCTTCCTCGAAATGCATTACCGTCTCTTCAAAGCAATGCAAAATGCTGTAACCAAAGTCAGAATTTTGAGTTGCTTGTACTTGCACTTCTGAATCAAGCTTCAGTGGGTTAGGATGAGCTTGGGATAGCTCAGATTGAGGCAGCTGAATAGCCTGGATGATCACAATGGCCATGAGCTTTTGTACTGCTGCTGATACATGTACATATACACCATTCAACTGCACAAACAGCTGGCCTTGTAATTGCAATCTTGAATGGGGACCACGTGGGTGAAGCACTTTGTTTAAGCTCCCCATCCCAGTTATTGCTAGCTTACCTAGCTGCACAAACAAGCATGCAGGTGACCCAGGAACATTAATGGTCAGACTTGTCTCTGCTACTGTGGCAGTCATGGAGAAGTTGCCAAGGGATTGCTCAGAATGATGCTTCTTGTAGGTTGAGCCAAGCCATGGTGACAAGGCATGCACCAGCAGCTCAATCTTGTCAGTGCCAAGTTTCTGAAAGATCCGTCTATATAGTTGGGTATCTGATTTTGAGCTGCACCGGGAAGTACTCGCTCCCATTCTGTCCATTACACCTGGCTGTAGGGACCCTTGACTTGCAATAGAATGTTGAGAAATTCTCCTTGCACCAGTAGAGGATTTCACTTTCTCTTGGATGCCTATAGAACGTCCAGGAGATTTTGGCTGCCTACTTGTCACCACATACAATTTAGCACTAAGGGCAGATGCTAGAGAAAAAATCATACGTTCAATATCTTTGGGTGGGAGGTCCATTGCATCAGCCACATTTGCATCTGGCAGAGAAATGAGTTGCTGGAGGCACTGGAAGACAGGAGTGTCTCTTAGTTTTCTTGCAGACTCAGACAAGAGACATGTAAACTGAAATGAAACAAGAAAATACACATCAATTTACTGCTACAAATGTAGGCTAAGTATACATATGTAATGCTACAAAACAAGCTATAGTGCAAGGCAAGGCTGAACATACATATTCTTTACACACCTAACTCTGGAAATGGAGTTCTTAGCTAGAATGAATTATTGTGAAACATAAGCTAGTGCGTACCAAAGGATCATGACAGGCGTACTTAGCTAGTACCTCACAATGCACTGAGGACTGGGATTGGTAATTGTAGTGTCTGTAGACACTCTGTTCTGTAGTTACCTTTTTATTGCGTGCATGTCTGTTTGGTATTGCTATACTATTATCTGGTTAGACTGCAATGATTTATATATGTGCACTAGGCTTATGCTTGTATCTAGCATGTGACTTGGATGGTTCTCCATGGCTTACTTACAAGTGCTTGTATTAATGATTGTTGAACCTCGTGGCGTGTGACCAGTGCGGTGCACGGAGATTGGCAGTTTGTGGCAGGCAGATGCTACATTGGCTACGAAGGTGGGATTCGGTTGCGAAACGTGGCCACCCATGGAACTATCAGTGAGTTAGACGGCAGCGCAAAGGGGTGGATCTCGTACATTGAGGGCCTGGAGTACTACTTGCCGCAAACAATGTCCCGCAAGCCGGGAAGCGACGGGTTATTCTCCTTGCTTGTTGCGGCGCTGCCACCTACAGGCTGACATGCAGCCTGGCGGCCCCGAACAAGCTGATGGACGTCTCCTACCGAGAGTTGGTGGACCTTGTCCAGAACCACCTCAACCCCAGTTTAACTCGCATTACCCAACAACCTGGTGAGAGCATTGCCAGCCATGTTGCTGAGCTACGTAGGCTATCAGAACATTGTGGCTATGGCCAGTCCCTGGATGAGATGCTTCGAGACCGCGTGGTGTGCGGTATGGCCCAGGTCAGGACCCAGCAGCGTCTCTTGGCTGAGGTAGACTTCACCTTCGAGAAGGCCATGAACATTGCCCAGGCAATGAAACTGGCTGAGCGTGACGCGCCAAGGAGCTGCGACAAGCAGGACCTCATCCTGTTAAGCCAGTCCACAAGGTGAGTGACAGAGCCACATCTAGCCAATCAGCAGGGAGAAAGCCACCCTCACCAGACAGGAAGCCATGCTTCAGGTGTGGAGCACAACATGACCCAGCACAGTGCCGCTTTTGGGAAGTGCAATGCCTGTGGGAGAAGGGGGCACAACAAAAAGGTTTGCCACAGCAACCTAATGACTGCCCAAATCAGTCAGCACAGGCCCGTCCACAGAGCTCAGCAGGACATCCCAGATGACCCATCGGAGTACGCACTGTACCCAGTCACTCAACCGAATGCCAAGCCATGGCAGAACTCCATTTCAGTGGAGGACCACAACCTGCTCATGGAGGTGGACACCGGTACTGCTGTCATGGTAATAAGTGAGGCTACCTACAACCAGGTCTGTGGTGCAAGCTCTTGCTCCCAACTTCAGCCTTCCACGCCGAAGCTGAGGACCTACACAGGAGAAGAAATCCCAGTGGTAGGGGGAACGACCGTGAAGGTACAGTGCCAGGAACAGGTAGAACATCTGCCACTGGGCGTTGTCGCAGGAGATGGCCCAAGCCTCTTGGGAAGAGACTGGTTGGCCAAGATCAAACTTGATTGGAGCAGTATCTTCAGCATGCGTGCCCCAGAACTGCAGGATATTTTGGACAGACATGAAATGATCTTCAGTCCAGGGCTGGGCAAGATACTGGGTGGGGAGGTAAGACTCCATGTTGATCCTGATGTTCAACCACGATTCCTCACGGCACATCCCGTCCCCTACGCACTATGGGTAAATGTAGAGAAGGAGCTGGACAAGCTGGAAGAGGAGGGGGTGATTGTTCCAGTCCAGCACTCAGAATGGGTGGCCCCAATTGTTCCCCTGCTGAAAGGCAAGGGGACAGTTAAGATCTGTGGAGATTTTAAGCAAACCGCAAACAAGGCAACTAAGACGGAGGTTTATCCCCTACCACGAATTGAGGACTTGTTCGCCTCCCTTGCCGGAGGCACAGTCTTCTCCAAGTTATATCTGTTGCATGCCTACCTCCAGCAACCCCTGGCCAAGGAGTCACAGCCATTCGTGACAGTGAACACACACAAGGGTCTGTGTCAGTATCAAAGGTTGCCGCCGTTTGGAGTTGCCTCGGCACCAGCCATCTTTCAGCGGACCATGGAGTCAATACTGCAGGGCCTGCCTCATGTGTGTGAGTACCTGGACGACATACGCATCTTTGGCAAGTCACCACAGGAGCACCTGAGGAACCTTGAGGAGGGCCTCAGCAGACTGGAAGAGGCAGGGCTCAGACTTAAGAAGGAAAGTGCGCATTCCTGTTGTCAGAGGTGAGTACCTGGGACACAAGATCTGCCATGATGGCCTACAGCCAATCGAGACTAAGGTACGTGCTGTGCAGAAGCACCAGAGCCACAGCGAGTGGATGAGCTAAGATCCTTCCTCGGGTTGGTGAATTACTACGGCAAGTTCTTGCACAACCTGGCATCAGCGGCAGCCGCCCAGTATCAGCTACTGCAAAAGGATGCTCCCTGGGTTAGGGGGAAGGTCCAGAGAGCTGCCTTCCAGGAGGTCAAGAAGTTACTCCAGTCGTCGTCGAACCTGCTGGTGCTCTTCGATCCCCAGAAACAGCTGGTCCTGGATTGTGATGCCTCACCGTATAGGATAGGGGCAGTACTACCCCATGTCATGGAGGATGGAACGGAGAAACCAATTGCCTTCGCATCGCATACCCTAGCTCCATCAGAAAAGCGGTACTCCCAGCTGGATAAAGAGGCCCTAGCCATCATGTTCAGGGTGAAGAGGTTCCACCAGTACCTGTATGGACAACAGTTCATCATACACTCCGACCACAAGCCCCTGATGTTTATCTTTGATGACTCAAAGGCGGTTCCCCCAACAGCGTCGGCTAGGATCCTGAGATGGGCCCTCAGGCTCAGCGGCTATACCTATCACATTCGGTATAGAGCAGGGAGGGAGCATGCAAATGCAGATGGCCTCAGACGGCTTGCCCTACCCAGTGTTCTCGCCAGAATTTTGAAATAGGGGGGTGCAGGGGGGCGGAGTTCAAAACACTAGTCTCAAATCCAGCCTATATCCTCCGCTAGCGTCATGACCTATTGCACAATGGATTGCCATGTACTTGAATATGTATAACTGTTTGGTAATAATTATTGAATATAGATCGGTATTGCATGACTCTTAAGGGGGTGCAGCAGCCTCCGAAACACTGATAGGGGGGTATATTTGCACAAAAGGGGGGTGCAGCACCACTCAAAAACAGCTTAGAGAGAACACTGCCCCTACCAAAAGCACCAGCAGTAGTGCCACAACCAGCGGAGACAGTACTCCTAATGGAACACCAGGCATCTTCACCTGTATCAGCTGCCCAGATACGGTCCCAGGCTGGGCGCGACCCGACCCTGTCCAAAGTGCAACAGTTCGTGACACAGGGTTGGCCCACTACCTTGGTGGCATTCCCGGAGTTGCAACCATACTATCAATGATGTCTAGAGCTGAGTGTGGAAGATGGCTGCCTCCTGAGGGGAACCAGAGTCTTGTGCCGCCAAGTCTTCAAGGAAAGATCCTGGACCAACTGCATGATGGTCACCCAGGTATAGTGAGAATGATGTCTCTGGCCCGATACCGTATGGACTTAAATTTTCGCGGGACTAAACTTTTGCGGTTTTCGCGGTTCGGAGGACATCTGCGAATAGTTTAATCCGCAAATATTTCGAGCAAAGTGTTGCATAACTGTATAAAATGGACACCGAACACCGCCAACAATGCCCTTGTTATATATATACGTATAATACAATGCCCCTTGCTCTATTGTCGCCTTTGTATCGACTAGAGGTGCAAATACGGATGACGATTCATTAGAGCTCAGTTAGTTATGCAGGTTTCCTGGAACTAAGTGGTCAAATATGTTGATTCGCTCGTACTTTACCGCGAAGAAGCGCAATGTGCTTGATGGCGAGCTGGAAAAAGTTGTTCCTGCTTCCATGGCAGGATCTGTGAAAGCAGAACTGCAGTGCACAGCAGGAGTGAAGCGAACCATTGAAGGCGGCTCAACTGAGAAGAAGAGGGGCGCTTACGAAAAGATCACCCCCGAAAATAAGGCAAAGACCACAAAGTATGCAGCTGAAAAATGGAATAGCAGCAGCTATACGCCACTTCAAGAAACAGCAGGCATTTCACAATCTGAAGGAGAGCACTGTCAGAGGGTGGAAGAAAGCCTACTGTGAGGAACTCGGAAGAATGAAAGCAGCTGAGGATAGAGTGCCTAAGAAAGATGTTGGATGCCCACTGATGCTGGGACAGGATGTGGAAGAAAGCGTCAAGAAAATTATTCTTTGCATCAGGGAATCAGGTGGTGTAATCAACAATTCTATTGTCAATCACCAGGGTTCTGTGTGATATTGACAAATAACCTTTTGTCTGAAAACGGTGGACCTATTCACGTTGATAAAGCAGTTGCTCATCGCCTGCTGATGAGAATGCAGTATGTGAAAAGGAGAGGGACAACCAAAGCAATAGTCATACCTTCTGACTTTCAGTCACTGCAGACTCTTTTCCTAGACGGCATTAGGACAGTTGTGACCTTTGAGCAGATTCCAGCAAGTCTAATTTTGAACTGGGATCACACTGGCTTGCATTATGTGTCAACAACGTCCTGGACACTGGAGGCCAAAGGCTCACAAAAGGTCCTAATTACAGCAATCAATGATAAACGGCAGTTAACTGCAGTTTTTGCACGCTCGCTTGCTGGTAACTTTCTCCCACCACAGGTCATTTATGGAGGGAGAACACCAGCATGTCTCACTAAAGCTTCATTTCCAGCAGACTGGCATGCCACCTACACCCCAAGTCATTGGGCTAATGAGGAAACAATGATGGACTATACTCATAGCATCATTTTGCCCTACGTGGGTGCAAAAAGGAAAGAACATAAACTGTCAAATGACCATCCAGCCCTGGCAATATTTGACCAGTTCAAGGGACAACTGACACAGACCTTTTAAGACTTCTTAGCTGCAAACCACATCATCATCATAGAGGTCCCACCAAACTGTACAGACAGACCGCAGCCACTGGATCTTAGTCTCTCTCTGGCTACATTGATGCTCGCACGTAGTGGCCATCCCTAGCTTCGCGAACTAAGCCCTGATCTGTTCCTGTGGCTGTAACAATGGGTATGGACAAAATGGCACTGACTATGGAGGCTAGGCCGCTGCTAGTGCTAATTGTCGTTCAGGGAGACGGACGAAGTGCAAACTTTGTGCCAGTGCTAGGATTGTACAAAGATGTTCGAAGTGGAGAGTTGCGTACATGGTTTTCATGTTTATGGGGCACTGTGAACTCCTCGAATCGGAGAGAATCTCCAGTGTGCTCGCGAACCTGGCAATAGGGAGGATCCTTTTTCAGTTACTGTAAATAGTAGTGGTACAGTTGGTCATGTCTCACGAAAGGTCTCATGCATCTGTTCGCTCTTCCTACGACATGGTGGGTCAATAACCTGCACAGTTAAGGGACACAGAAGAAGAAGCGAGGTTTTACCACAAGGTGGCCTCAAAATCCCATACCTACTAACATTTGATGGTCCAGAAGAAATTGTGGACAAAGTGCAAAAACGATTTGGCGAAGTGGAGAGAAGACAAGCGACTGCTGCCAACAAGTTAGCTGTAACAACTGATGATAAAAGTAAGGACTGTGCTCAAGGATCAGACAACGGTGCTCCAACCACTGAACACATGATGACGAATCACAGAAAGTTCAGTTCGCGACCATAATTAATGAAGAAGCCAAAGTTGAAGTTGAGAGAGCAAGGGAAGAGCCAAAAAAGGAAAGTGACCCACTCAATTCTTTGACAATATGGCTACAATTTAACGACATGGTTCTAACAGAGAATGATAAGCATACTATTGAAAGTGGCGAGTGCTTGGCAGATCAGCATATGAATTTTGCACAACGATTGTTGAAGCATCAATTCCCGAAGATAAATGGTTTGCGGCTGACACTACTTAAGAACAATAACAGAGTCTGGCAACATCAAATGCTGTACAGTTACTGCACATCAAAGCCAATCACTGGGTTGTTGCATGCACAAAAGAGAAGGGGAAAGTTGTTCGTGTTTACGACTCTATGTATTCATCAATCGATCACGCAACAGCTAAACTCATACAAACAAATTTCCATTGTTCTACGCTCAACATCCGTCTAATGTCATGTCAAAAACAAGTAGGTGCTGTCGATTGTGGGCTCTTTTCCATTGCACTCCAGTTCCTGATCCTTCTGAGTAGCCAGCTGGGGACTCAGCAGCTCTGCAACGTTCCTCCCGCCAGCGTCAAGCTCCAGAGCGTTTTGGAATTCCGGTGTATGACACTTGACTAAAATGGGAGGGGTGTAATGTGTGTAGACACTCTGTTCTGTAGTTTTCCTTTTATTGTGTGCATGTCTTTTTGGTAATTGCAATACTATTATCTGGTTAGACTGCAATGATTTATTATATATGTGCACTAGGCTTATGCTTGTATCTAGCATGTGACTTAGATGGTTCTCCATGGCTTACTTACACGTGCTTGTATTTGCATGGTTGCCTTTTGTTCTGGTCTTGAATGATTGTTAAACCTCGTGGCGTGTGACCAGTGCAGTGCACGGAGATCAGCATTTCGTGGTAGGCAAACGCTACAGTATGATGTTGTGAAGCCTGTGCCTGACTGCTCCCTGACACCAAACAAAAACAGTGTAGTTTTGTCACTTCTTTGTCTCAACCATCCATACACATTGATGCATCCAAAAATTGAGAACCATTGCCATCAAAAATGAAGCTAGCTCGTGTTCTTGGCTTTACCACAAACGAGCACAATGTCTAGTGACCATGACACTGCCAGTTTGGTTCTGGACTAAATTAAAGACCTCCCATATGTTTAGTCTCGAACCCAGACCCTAACCTCCGCGTCACTACTATTGTGCAACCGCGGAGGATAGGGTCTGGTCAGACTCGCCAGGTTTCCGTGTTCGCGTGGAATGCGTTGAATGTGACGTCATCGACCGCAATTCGTAGGTGACACCGAGATGGTGCGGCGCTTCACACGTCGTAGTGCGCATGCTCTGCACCTGTTCCCAGGCCAGGCGACCGGCGCAATCTCATGTCAGCCTCTTCCGAGCACGTTGCTTTGGAATTGAGGCAGCTTGTCGGATGATTTTTACCAGCGACGGCGATCTACGCGTCCGACGACTCCTACACCTGGAGGCCCTGCTTCAGCAGGATTGAGAAGATCCTGAAGCTTCGGAAAACAACTGAGGACATTGAACAGGAGGTTATGGTGAACCTGAAGCACGTCGCATATCTGTACGGCCAGCGAAGATGTTGAACTCGACGGTATGCGCAAGTGAGAGAGCTGCGCGTCGATGACAGAGGGTCACTTTGCATCGGAAAGCGTCTCCAGCGAGCGGTGAGGCGAAACTGTACGTTTCACCCTTCTGTCCGACATTAAAAGGATTCGTTAACCGTAAACACCTGTTCCTGCAATCTGATTGATCTGCCTACATTCCGGCAGAGGACACAAAAACCTGGCGAGTCTGACCAGACCCTATCCTCCGCGGTTGCACAATAGTAGTGATGCGGAGGTTAGGGTCTGGGTTCGAGACTACCCTATGTTAGGGCAGTAAAGCAGAGAACTAGGCCTGAGGGCTTAGATAGGTTAAAGTACTGAACTTTCACCTAAAGATCCCACTTTTACTTTCAATCAGTTGTTGCAGATGTGTTAGCTAGATATAAGTATATTTCCAAGTATCATTCGTGTTAATCCACAAGCACTTAATCTTCCAAAATCATTTCATTTAAGTGACACATTAGTAATAGCCAAACTTAGTGTCATCACAATCTAGACTAGCAAACCTTAGCATTACGAGGTGAACTAGCTCGTACCTACGTCAATGTTACACTTCTCCATGCTATTGCATACACTGTAAATGTTATTATGTTGTCTCAATGAACCCCCTGCCTGGTCAGTGCATGAAAATGCTTAGATAGTATATAGTGCTCACCTTAGGCAGAAAACGACCTGACTGTGACACTGCTGACAATAAACAGCTGCATAGTCTTGCTTTTCGGGTTTCTGTTATTGTCTCAATCAATTCAAATGTGGACTGAATAGCTGGGGAAACAAACTGGCGGCAGTGTCTTGTCAAGGTATCCACATGTTGAACCATGTTGGGGTAGCATTGAAGTGTATGAATGACATGGCACTGAATCAGCTTCAATTCAGCAGATACTATGACATCAGACAGCGAGTTGGTCTGTTCAATTGGTACATGACCAACTTCCTTTGTTATGTCACTGAATGTCAAAAGTTTGGAAATCACTTTTGATTTTTGGAATAGGCCAAGAGCTGTTACTGATACTTCATTTAATGTGAGCTGCACAAGGGGAATACATTCTCCATTAACACAGCAAAGCTCAAACGATAGTAACTTGTTCAGAGTGCCACTACTTGTATGACCAGTAGTAGTTGAGAGTGATGAAACATCAAACTGAATCACGGGAACGGTAACAGACAGTCCATAAGAGCTAGCCTGATCATTCATGCTGCTGCCATTGCACGTGTTATCACTCTCATACAGTGGGCCTTGAGGCTGAGCCGTTGTGGGCTTTAGCATCAAACCTACGGTCAAGTCATTAGTAAATGCTGTGATAAGGGACATGCTCTCAGCTCCAATACAGTAGTCAAGTAACTGAGCTGAAATATATGCATCTGGAGCCATTGACAAGCAAAAACACAGTGCTGAGTGAGAGTCCTTAGAATCCTGATCACGTTCCTCTTTGGGAGTGGCCTGGGACCTCCTTAGGCTTGATTCAAGTTCAATCTGAGTAACCAGCATAGTCAGGTCCAACACACCCATTGATGCCTGGCTAGCAAGAGCAGTTGTAAGGGTTTCTACAAATCTGTGAAGGAAAAGATACAATGCATAACCTGTTGTGCTAAATGCTAACAAACAACAGATCACATCTGTGAAGGAAAAGATACAATGCATAACCTGTTGTTAATTGTGCAAAATGCTAACAAACAACAGATCATATGCACAGCATGTTCCACAGTCAACAAAGCAGCTTCGACTACCTACAGTGATTATAAAGTTACAGCATGCTATATAAGAACCAAAGAATTCAAATTGCACAGTGTAACACGCAGATTACACTGCATTGGTACTATGCAATATAATGAAATGTTCAGATGGCATGATCTCCAGTGCTGGAGGTAGCCCTTACATCACCACATGCTATCAATACAAACGAATCATGTGACGAGCCATTTTAGAAGAATTTATACTGCCACCACACCTTCACTTTGCAGGATAAGCAAAGCCTAGTTACAAATTCTACCACCCTCGGCATTACTGTCATTCTTCTTTGGATTGTAGGAATATATGTGTTGTCTTCCTCTGTACCAAGTCTGATAGCTTTTGCCTTGTGGTCAGAACTAATTTAATTTTATTTTAGGGCCATCAGGATTATGGGGCTTCTAATTAATCACAATCAAATAATGCAATTAATTAGGTACACGCCAAACTACACATGAGAGGTAATTCTATGAACCTGGAGAGTAACATTAATGGTGCGTTTAAAATTTGCTCTCATTCGTAAATAGCCCCACTACTATATACCTCAATTACATATCGGCCCAATATGAACGTCCTAAACCTGTGCTTCATAGTACAGGGTCTTGGGTTTCTCAAAGTCAGCTGTACTCCAAGTCAATTTGAAACATACTTCTGCTTGTTGGTATTATTACCCTGAACCAGGCTGATGCACTGAAAGATTGCTACACAGATGAGCCACTTGGTCTACTGTGTTCACCAGAAACCAGTGGTTGCTTCACAGTCATCCCAAACTGAAGATGGAAGAGCCACAGCTGTTTCATCCTTGTCGGGGACCATCAGTGTAGAGTACTGATGGAGATGCTGTTCAATGATCTCAATGGTCAGCTGCCTATGCATCCAACACCGGTGTAAACACTCATGGTTTCAATGACATCCCAATCCAAGGCACCCATCAGTTGTTCAAACAGCTAAGTGCCACCAACAAGAGCTGGTCCTTTTTCTCCTGCCATGTTTCCCCGAGCTGTGATGTGCTGCAGCATTCCATTCACAGTTCCAGCTCACAAAGAACTATTGCAAATGCACTGCGCAACAGAAGCAGTTACACTGTCTACCTCAGACTCACAGGTTCATGCAACATGCTAGTAGCCTACTAAGGTCACTCACTGCACAAATGCCCGTCTGAGGCGCTGGTCTTATGCAGTCGCCGGAAGGGGCACACCCATGACTGGCACATAAGGGTGATAAGGGAAGAGGGAACATGACCAACATTGATAGCCCGTGTGCTTGAAACTGCACTTTTGAGTGTAGATCCTGAGTTCAAGTGTGGTTGCTGCTTCTTTGTTGTTCTCCTGTCACCTGTCACCTGAGCTGTGATGGGCTGCAACATTCCAGTTACAAGGAGTGCCTATGTATATATACAGTACATCAAGAGGAAGTGGGTGGAAGACTTGAAATGTAGCTTGGAGACGTTTGACTGGACAAATGATGCAATGGAGAAGCTGGGAGGACTGACAATAAGAGAGGTGGGCTAGATGTTGAAAGATTCTGCATTGCATGCGGTGAGGAAGGGGTGAGTGACTGAAGCTCAAGAAAGGTCAAAGTTCAGTGTGTGACAGAATCTCTTCAAAGAAGGAGGTGATGCAAGATGTGTGCAAGTAGAGAGCAGGGGGCTCAGACATATTCCGTCCAAACTACGAGGTGGAACAGCGGCAGTATTGTAGGAGACCGGCAGATGGGTGGGTATGAAATGGGAGGACAGAGTATGTGCCCAATGCACCTCTGGGGAAGTGGAGGAGGCACAGCTGTAGAAAGGATGTGGGAAAGACGATTTCTGTAATCCAACAATCCTGATTCATTAGTGTGACCTTTATCCAATCATAACTCTTCAGAACTTGATATTACCTAGTCTGTCGCATGATCCTTTAACGGTGCTGCACGGGACTGATGCCCTAGTGTGCTAGGCACATGAGGCACTTTAAAAGAATGATATGATATGATATAATATTATGTGGAATGTATATATATACCATGTGCTTTTCATGGGTATGATATTCCTTTTCAAGCGATGCCTTTTTGACTGCACTCACTGGGTCATGGCAAAGATTGACCAATGGGAAGCTTACACATTGGCCAGGTCACCCTGCAGGCCATTCCTTATTCAGCCAGACACAACATGAATCCACATGTGTACCTACTTCAACTAGGCTTGCCCTTGGTGTCAGCAATTTACAACACCTTGCCTCAAGCACTAGAGTGAGTTTCAGGTCTCATCGCTGCCATCAAACGGTGGTGTCAGCAAAGAACAACACCTTGCCTGAAGCACTAAAGTGGGTTTCAGGTCCCATCACTACCATCAAATGTAACTCCTACAGGCCAGATGACAAGCCTTAAGTCTAGACTGGACATTTTGGCTGATGCAGCTGCAACCTGCATCAGCTCCAATCCCTTATTAGACACTTAGTTCACGCTTGCCATGATCTACCTATGAGATAAGCTTTCCATAAGTGGTTTCACCTGGTGTGGGGCAAGGTCATCCCCATTCTGATTTAACCTTTGCTAGGGAGGGGATAATACCGTCAATTGCACTCAGAAAACTGCACCCAGTTGTATGAGAATGCAGTAGTGTCAGCGATGGACTGGGACAAATATGAACAGTCTTGCTTTGGTATACATAGGAACTTGATCTATGTTGAAAACCTTCGTGGTTAAAATGTCTTACTTTTTCATTGCTGCTATGTACATGAATGCTCAGTATCAATTAGGCTCCTAGGACAAATGGGTGTAATGTCACATGACAGCAATTATTGCTAGTGGGGAAGCACATATTCTGTAAGTGTCCAAGATTACATATAAAGTCTGGCTGCTCAGTGTTTTCGCTGTTTTCGTTATGATGTGGCTGCCAAGGAGATGCAGTACATCTTTGTTTATGCATGGTGGAGGATATGGCAGCAAGAGCATGCCTTCCTTGATTTGGTGCAGTACAAGCCGAGCAACGGGAATTTTTTTACTCGTGCGCTACTTGTCTACTACATGTAGGCCTGCAGTGAAAGACTGTTGGGTCAGACAAAGACACCTATCATGCACAGACCAACTCTGATGGAGAAAGCAAGGAAGTATCATCATCCTGTCTACATCAGCTTTGTTGACCTGTGTAAGGCTTGTGTATGACTCTGTCAACAGAGACATACTTTGGTCAGTTCTCCAACGCTGCTACAATCTACCACCAAATTTCCTCACCATTATCAAAGCCTTATAAATCATCACGTGACACTCTTGCGGGTAATGTACACGGAATGCTAACATTTTGTATGACTGGAACTACGATTTACCGTAAGCGTATACCGGTGAGTTCATTCTTTGTCCAGAGGTTTTGTTTCAACATTTTGTGGGTTTCCAGGCTTAGTTCAATATCTTTGGTGCCCAAGTGAGTGCATGAAGCTGGGAAAGTGTGAGGCTCTAACCTGTGCAAAGCATCCAAGCTCTACCAACACACTTTCCTGTGCATGTACTACAAGTGCAGACCCTCAGCAATTGTAAGTAGTAATGAGTGTGGATGTTAAGCACAGCTGTTTCAGTTTGTATCTAAAACCCTGAATTTATATAATGCTTAGTACAGGTTATAGCTTGTCCATAGCCACTAGACTGTGAGTATTACGAGTTGAGGGGCGCAGGCGCCCTACGAGTTATTTGAACTTGAAATACATGTTAGCAAAATGCATGCATCATGTACACATCCTGACCTGACAACATCCATGAAACAACGGTGATAATCACATCAAGCCTGGGTGTTTAATGAAGCCCAGCCTTTGGAATTAATATAGTCTGTTGCATTCAACGATGACTCCTTAATCTCTACCCCCCCTTTCACATGACCAGCCTTAAACCGGTTTGGAAACTGCTTCTGAATCATTTCCAAACTGTTTGATAACGGTGCATTCACATGGCCAGCGCAGCGTGCGGTCAATGACGCCATCACACGTGTGTTTGCTTACTAATTAGGTGTGAAGTAAGATGGCACAGATGCGGCAATTGGTGCTTTAGACAATCAACAGGAGGATTTACGCAAGATCCTCGCCACTTTTGCTTCTAATGGAGTCTTTCTAAGTATGCTGCAACGACAGTTAGTCTGGGTGAGAAGTAGAAGTCAAGCTTATGCATGTATCAAGAAATCATGGAGTGATTAGGAATGGAAGAGGTTGTTTTGGGTTTCTAGAGCAACATTTCAGCATTTGTGTTCTGAACTGGGGGAATGTTTACAGCGTTCTAGCACAGTGCGTGCAGCAATATCAGTAGAAAAGAGAGTAGTAATTGCATAGTGGAGACAGGGGACCACCGTAGAGCACAGAACAATTTCGCATCTCTTCGGAGACGGTGAGTCCATTGTTATTATACATGATGTTTGCAAGGCAATAGTGGATGTACTTCGGATTAGGTACATCAAAATTCCAACTGGAAATCAGGCGATGGAGATTGTGTGCAGGTTTGAAGAAAGATGGGATTTTCTACAGTGCTTTGCTGCTATCAATGGGAGTTATATACCCACAATACCACCACATGACAGTCCAACTGATTAGGAAAGGCTTCCATCCAATTGTGACGCAGGGTTAGGCGGACCACCAGTATAGATTTTTAAATGTCTACGTTGGCTGGCCAGGAAGTGTCCACGATGCACCCATTTGATCAAACTCTGAAGTATATGTTAAAGGAGAGGCCAGAGAACTTGTGCCTGCCCATGTCCGTACCATTTGTGGGGTTTCAGTCCCTATGGTAATCCTCAGGAATCCAGCCTACCCCTTGACGCCATGGCTGATGAAGGCTTATCCCGGAGTAGGCCTCAGTGCCAAGAAGACAAAGTTCAACAGAAGGCTTAGTAGAGCTAGTGTTGTAGTTGAATGTGGTTTTAGTAGATCACCATCACACCACCACATGCTGCATGTTGCAGAGCTGGTACATTCAGCATAACCACGCAGCCTTGAACAGGGAACGAGGAACCGTACCGGAAGTGTACATGGCACTCCTGGACTTCTGGATATGTGCATACATGTATATTCGATCACATTATTGTTTTCTTGCAGTGCATTGTTTCTGTAAGTGAATAACGTGACTCAGCACTGGTGTTGAGTTGGTTATTCACTATGTACTTTTAAAATATTCATCTTCCATACTGAATTGTACTGTATTTCTATCGTATCTATAGTATATTCTGTTTACTATATTCATATATACCATCATCACTGACACGTCATCACCTGTCACCACACCTTAATTTACAGTTTGAGGAGTGTCTGAGTGTTTTGCTTAGCCATTCACTTTTGAAGGTGGCTGTATAGTTGCTAAAACATCCAAATTATTGTGAAAAACGTGGGCAAGTGTGCGTATCAAATGCTCATGACTCATTCACCTAGCCACTCAGGCCTCTACAGACGTGTTAAAATCTTTTCTTCATCGCTTTTGTCATAATGTCTCAATCTCATGGCTACTTCTATTATGCTCTTCGGTTCCCACCATGCTCCTTCTACAGAAATCCTGTCCTGCACTTTGCTCTCCCTTCCTTTGTTGCTTGTCCCACCTACTCCATAATCATGGCAATAAACCCTGCAAATCTACTGCACGCAACTTCAACAAATGACCACCAGGTGGAAATTAGGTCAACTATCCTATAGAGATGACAGCATAAGAAAGCTGGAGCACCTTTCACTAATGTTTAAAAGTACAACAGAAACCAATGATGGCATCATACGCAATCATCACATTTAGTACCGTATAGCGGGAAATTTTGGATTGGTGCAAATTTCGTATATTTCGTATGATGGCTTGCCATACAAAAATAAATACTACGAAAAGTTTTACATTCAAAATTTTAATGCCGTCACATTTTGAACGTGGGCAATCTCACACATGGTACGTCAATAGAGTGCCGGTACTTCAAGCCTTTGGACGCGGGCACCGTTCCAGATCCCAGTAGGCGTCTGTCCGCACACGTTAGCCCTGAAGCGATTAAAGACGCCAACGAAGCTGTGAGAAATGCGTCACAAGGAAGCAGTAAGCTTAGAGGGAAATACGCCAAGTTCACACCAGAACAAAACGCATCGATCTGCGAGTATGCCTCGCTGCACAGCAGCTATTCATCATTTTTCAAAGCAGTTGGGAGTCGAAATGAAGCCTACTTCGGTTCAGACTTAGAAAGGGAAGTATCTGGCCGAAATCAGCTGCAAGCGGAAAGCTGGTGAGACGAGCGATCTCAGCGTCAAGTCCTTGCCCGTCAAGAAGCGTGGGAGACCTTTGTAGACGTGGTACACCCTCACCATCGACTCCACCGAAAACGACGACATTATTGACACGTGTACTTGCCAGGAGGCGTAGAATTATCCGCGCACCCGAACATACGAAAATAAGAATACGAAAATTTATTCTAAAGGCCTTACAGCCATTTATACGAAAATTTGCACTGTCCAAAATTTCCCGCTATACGGTACATTTATGAGAACCTTCCTGAGCTACTGTACCTATACAGCTGATGAATTATGATGAAATTAGGTATACAATTACGAACTGGAAATGAAGTGTAAAATCAGTAGATGGGCAACAAGCAGAAACAAGCTGTGTGCAGTGAAATCACTTACTTTGACAGAATCTGAAATGCTTGGGGCACACTTGTAATAGTCAAGCTATCTTTCAGCTCAACTTGAATAGAAATGTTGGACTCTGTTTCCGTACTTTCTTCAGCAACATCAACTCGCTTTTTCATTCTGTCCCAATGAAGAACAGGAAATGGGGTACTGCCACCAGTAGTAAATGTTCTGAGTTGAACCAGACCACAAGTCTCTACCCCATTTGTAATTGGTACAGAATAAACTGACTGTGAATACTCTGTCAAAGAAAGTTCAGTGCTTCCTTGCTGATTTACAGTTTCATCAGCCTGCTCTTGCACATTATTACTGCCAAAGCCAGCATTCTGCTCAGAGATACTAACATAGCTTAGAGCAGAGTGAAAGGATTCTAATGAAGCTGTAGAACCTGTTTCAAAAGGAGCTGATTCAAGGGAATGCACACGGTAGCTTGTTCTTTGCCAAACCTTATGGCTCAAGCTTTCAGGTGGAATGCTGAAAAGAAAGCTATGAATCCTTGCAATATCACAAGGGTTCATGATATCAAAGACTGCAGCAGTAGATGCTTGGTCTTCTGCATCAACAGCACAAGGCTTATGAATCTTTTGTAGTTCAGCCTCGTTGTCAAGGTATGATGAGGTAAACTGACATCCTCCATAGCATCCACATACAGGAATGTCAGTGTGACTTGTGGTTACACAAGGCGGCCACAGGAAACTCAGTCGTTTGGTGCGCCTGTCAGCAGTTAACAAGAAGTCTGTCTGTCGATCCTTATGCATTGTCCCCTTCAGTCTTATATCGAAAGATAAATCATTCAGTACTGCTTTCAGAAATTCCTGTTGCGGCTTGGCACTATGTCCGGAATTGACAGTTCCAAGGCATACAAGATTTACTTCACTGACAAGCCCACTGATACTCCACTGAAAGCCTGTAGTCTGCAGGTTGCACAACTTAATCTCGCAGCCAGGAACCTAAAAAAAGATGAGAAAGTAAGTGACTTTACCACCTACTATCTGCATGTGGTGCTATTCATGGCTGCTGCCTCACGTCAGACACATGACACGATGTGCATAATGAGTATACAAACAGCGATGCTATGGCTATTGGCAACCCTGCTTTATGCACATTAAACCATTCTTGTCACCCGCACAAGGCAGGAGAAAGTGAATGCTTTAAAACGGGTGGACCCTAACACAAATAACAACAATACTACTACTAATCAGCAATTATCGGTAGTGGTGAATACGTACAATATGCCATTATAAAAATAAAATCAAGTACCAGGCACTCCATATGCTTGTTGGCTGGACCTAGCTGATGCATTTGTCGTGTGCATACTTCATAGCGAAGAGGGAAGAGAACTGGAGGCTAAGAAAGAAGCTAGACAAGCTGTGTGGAAGACTAAGAACGACGAATGGATTAAGGTAGGTGCAGCATGACTTTGTGCAGAACAATGGTAATTAATTCTTGGGGAAGAATGACGCTAAAGTAAAGCCATGGAACAAGGAGAATACATAAGCAATGAGAGTGGGCAAGTGATTCGTGCGGAGGATGAGAGACGGAAGGAGTGATTGTTATTCATTTTTCCAGACAAATGGTCAAACACAACATAGGGAAAGCTGGTAGTACAAATACGTATGAGAAGAGAACTAATCTGTGGATAGGGTAGAGGAGACCACTATAGAGGATTAAGGTATAAAAAGCACTGCTAGATTAAAAAATGGAAAAGCTCCAGGGGCATGTAAAATTAGTGGTGAGATGCCAAAGGCCGGGGGAGGGGAATAAAAGTGAAATGATGCACAGAAGTATGAACAAAGCATGGTCAGGGTT
>MKWU01003297.1_pt1 | contig 21714 bp, 31 predicted proteins | sample 809101 | NCBI WGS metagenome assembly MKWU01 (sample SAMN05860141, study PRJNA318959) | sponge metagenome | host: Aplysina aerophoba | place: Slovenia: Piran, Adriatic Sea, Gulf of Piran | collected 2013-05-07 | reverse complement strand
CCGGCGTCAAGCCCAACATCATCGCCGCCTGCCGCTCACTCTCGCCACGCATCGCCAAGCTCCCTCATCTATCGGCTCCGTACCTCCTTCATGATCTCACACATTCATTTTTCAGCAGCCTGCTAGGCCATAACAGTGAGAAGCGAAGAGGAAGGTCATGTCGCACCTTCTTTCCGTGTACATATGTTCGTTGTTCGTGTGAATATATCGGCGATGCCGTGCGTTCGGCAACTGTTGTCCACAGCTGATGTGGAATGGATCGTTGACTGAAGTGTTTAAGCGTGTAGACTTGCCGATGTATCTATGCAATTGCCGAGCAATGACCGTCTACTGTTTTGAATGCTACAAATCATCCTCCACCAGGCTGGCGTATCGCGTTCCTGCCGCAGGACCCGGTCCGTCGCCATAGGCTTGCGCTCGATCGAGTTGTTTCACTCGGTACTGGAATCTCGATGCGTCCCGCGGGCTGAGCGACTCTCGCTGTTCGAGACCACGGTCATCGCCTGCGAGGCCGATGTGATCGCCGTCGGCGCTCTCACCCCGGTCTCTCAGCGGGGTGACCACGGTTCTATCATCACGCCGGCGATCGCGACTGAGGGCCCTTTGCTCTCGACTTCTGACCTGGAGACCGACAACAGAAACTAGAGAGTCATTCCTCGATGCCGCCGACGAACTCGCCCACGCCCCCTTCGTCAGCGGCAACCTGCCGACTCCGCAGGCGCGCGGAGTACTTGGCTCATTTGGGAGCCTGTTGTCCCCACCTCATCATAACCGTGCATCTGCACGCAGTCTGGACTGTCTGTACGCGTGTCAAGTAGTGCAATCTCGCCCGGCCCGAGCGCTTCCTGTCCGGGCCGAGCCGACCTACCTCTCGTCCAACATCTGTACAGCCTGAAACTCTCTTGCGCGCTGGTCTGGCCACGCGCCGCCTCGGCGCTGAGTCCGCGACCTGCGAGATGGGCCTGGGCCGGCCCGCTGAACTGCAACTGGCAGCGTCCACTAGGCAGATGATCAGCCTCTACCAGCGTGGCTGGACGAAGAAGGGTTGAACCTCATCGAGCAATCAGCCCACAGCTTTTGCAAAGGCTCGGCGGCAGCACCAAGAGGTTGCAGCGACCAGGCACGATGCGCCGATCCGCTCAGTTGAGGCCGCGCAACTGCGGCGCAGCGATAGACCACGGGTGGCGCGCCGGAGGGCGATCGGACAGCAGGTCGAGAATCAGAATATCAAGCGGCTCTACTTGGGCGAAGTGCGTAATCTGCAGTCTGAGCTTAACGATCGGCTCGACCGGCTAGCCAGCGCGCCGAGCCCTGTGGTCCATCTCGAATTGCTGTCGCTCGCTGTATTTGATTGATGGGCGATGTCTTCTGGCTAGTGCCACCAACGCAAGCGCACCCGCGGTCTCGCCACGGACCGCAATTTCTTAGCCTTGCTTCGAGTCAAGACAGTCGCTCTGGTCGTGGGTGATTCGGCGTGGGAACGCGAGCCAGCACGGACCCACCCCGGTTGCCTTGATAGGAGGTTTCGAGTTCCCGGGCCGGGATATGGCGGCAAACGAAGCAGGCGGGCCGCCGCCAGATTGTTCGAAGCGGATGGATCTCAGCTGACCGGTATATCGACGCGCAGCCCGGTCTGCCTCACTGGCTGCCGCTTTCACATCAACACGCCCACTACGTTGCGTATGTTCAGGTACAGCAGCTCGGCGGCGAATGACTTCGAGCGGAGATCGCCAAGTCAGCTTGACGCTCAGCGAGCCCCCGCCCTGGACTGCGTGTTCTGGAGCGGGAGCTGCCACATCTCCCAGCTAGAGTTGCCCGACGAGGCGGAAGTCCGGTGGGCAAAGAACGGGCAAGTCGGGGCCAACTGGAGCGTTGCGAAGCCGCAGGGGCCATCTGAGCTCACAGGCTGGTAAAACCACAATCGGTCGGACATGGAGTTGCGCGGCGACCGATCGGGTCCCGTGGAGAGCGAGCCTGGTGATCGCCCGGTCCCTCCGCCCACCCGACCCTCGCACCTCGATAGGGTTGACACACGACCTGGAGGCGCGCCATGACCAACTGTCTAAACCTGATCAAAGCGGCGCTGCCAATCCTCGCGCTGGCCGCTGTCCTGATTGGCTGCAGTGCCGACCCGCCGGCTCGCCTGCCCGAGCACATCACCGCCGTCATCGTCTACAACGAGCATGATGAGCGCTGGCACGCCGGCGCCATCCTCTCGGGCGACCGACCCTACTCGTCGCTCAGGGTCATGTGTCTGACCGAGCCTGGAAGGCCAGCAGACGATTTCGGACACGAACCCACGGGCATCAACATCAATGCGTCACCCGGCGAACGGCGGGAGGGCGAATCAACCTGGAGTAGCTCGATCAGCCCGTCGGACATCACAGATCCTGAGAGCGTGTGGGGCCGTGAGTGGGCATGGCAGTTCGACGGGCAGCCGTGGCAAGGGGGGCGCTGGCGCATGAGCACGAACACCAGACCCGCGAGGCTCTTTGCGGAGAATGAAGCAGTGGAGTCGGCCTTCTTCGACGATTTGCAAGATGCCAGCACTGCGGAGTTGATCGGAACAAGAGACGGAGCAGATGAGCTCAGCATTACGTTCGATCTCACGTCCCTGTTCCGCACCCCGGTGCAGTTCGCCATTGACGACTGCGACAATGACGCGATCGAGCAGCACGCCGGCGCCTATCACTCCGCCTATGCCTCCTGGCTCCCGGACTGGGAGCGGCATAGCATCACCTTGATGGACCGCGATCCCGCCACGGATCGCAGGGTCGTGATCAGTTGCGGTCCCAAGGCAAGGACTGACGACGATGCGCCGGCCTGGATCAGGCAGGCGAAGGGGGAAGTCTACGCCGCGGCAACGCTCCTGGGATTCGTGGACGATGCCGACCACGACCAAGCCGACGCCTCGGCCGTCGAGTCCGCGACGGTGTCATGGGTTGCTGACGACGGCAACTCGGGGACGGCGGTCTGGCCAGTGAACCACAGCTGGATGCACCCGCCTTCAGCAGCCGAGAACTTGCGGTTCATTGATGCGCTACGCGGGTCGGAGGAGCTCACCGTCACCGTTGTGCGGCCTGATGCCAGGCCGATCGAGGTCCGCTTGCGAGGCGCTGCCCTCTTCGCGAAGCCAATGGGCGCTGAGTTGGACACTTGCATTCGGGAATACACCGACCTCAATGGTTGATGGACCCGTTGCGTCGCTAGTCGTTATCGGAGGAGGGTCAGGAGGCTCGACCGCCGCTACGCTGCTCGCCCGGCAAGGCTTCGATGTCACCCTATTCGAGCGTCAAGGCTTCCCTGGCCAACACGTTGGAGAATCCCTGCTCCCCGCCTCGATCCCGATCCTCGAAACACTCGACGTGATTGAGGAGATTGAAGCGGCGGGTTTCACTCCCAAGCACGGCGTGAAGATGGACTGGGGACACGCCCCGGAGCCGTGGTCGTGGCACATCGCCGAGACCAACGCTGGCAATCCGCACACCGACCAGGTTTGGCGGCCGAACTTCGACCAGATGCTCCTATGCAATGTGGCCGCGAACAGCGTCGATGTGCATGAGGGCAGTTGCATTGTCGACGTTGCATTCGAATCCGGTCAACCGACCACGGTGACCCTTGAGTACTTGTCCGGCAACGCAGAGATTTAGCAGTCCGACTGGATCGTCTCCGTCGATCGGTTCCAGGCCCGGTTGTCAATGTCGACCGTGTCGGCCTGAGCAACTGGTCCGACAAGCTGCATGGATGCCACAACAATCCGTTGTGCAATCCTTGATACGGCTCCGCTGGAGTGACTAGGGGAAGGCGCCCGACATGCATCCAACTCTGTTTGTAGACGCATTCGGGCGCCTCGTCCCGATTCCCGAACGCGTGGATCCTAGTCAGTACGTTCCAAATGATGTGAGCGAGACCCTCTGGAGCACCTTTCTCGATCGATCAGTACATATGCGATGGGCAACTGAGGGCAGCGCCGGTACTTCTCGAGTGTGGGATGTGCAAGAGGCGGAAATCACCTACCATCTCGGGTCGTCCCGAATCGGCTTTGCCCAGGTCGGACTCGAAGTCAAATCTGCTTCCCCAGACCTGTCCAACATCACGGTTCTCGATGAACCACCGCCAGGCATTGATCGGTCTCAAGGGGGCTGGGCGGCTGTGCCGATGCTTGACGATGCAGAGCCACCCACGGAACCTGCGCTAGCGATCTCGCCGCTGATTCAATGCCTGGACGACTCGCTCCGCTGGTATGGAGAGACTGAGGTGGACGCGTATCAGGTGACTGGTTACGACCTGCTGCCAAGTCAGACGAGGCACCCTCTCGGCTCTCTGCTCTCCTGGTTCTGTGTCCCCATCGCAGCCGAGATCACGCCCGCCACAATCACGTTGGCATCCTCGCAAGGGGGAGATCGCCTGGTCTCGGATGTCCTTGATCGCATCCAGGGGACTGGCCACACCTTCTTCGAGATCGGACCCCTTCTCGACGCACCGGATGAAGTCGCTGCTGGCCTCGACTGGAAGTGGCTCCAGTTGACCCGCGGTGAAGTGGGCATTGCGGTGTCATTGCCGGAGTGGTCGACCGCGGCGGTCGGGTGGCTGATTGGGACGGTGTTCAACGCCGCACTATCGATGGAGCCGGCGCCCCATGCGCTCTCTGTCCGGGTGACGCGCGCCTAGCCATGACATGACGACCCTCATCAACTGGCGGGTGGTCATTCTGGTGACGGTCCTGGTGCTCGCCGGCATCTTCGCCGCAACGAACCAATCCGAACAGTTCGACCATGTGGGCTGGACTGCATATCCGGCGCCCTTTGAGTTCACTCCACATCCCGAGGAGGATTGCCGAGAGTTCTGGCTTGCCTGCCAGACACTCGAGCCTGAGAGTGGCGCGGGGTGGTAGATGATCGTTCGCGCAGCAGCAGTCCTCATGGTCGCCGTTGTCGCATTGATCGCCGCTGGCTGTTCGGATACACGTCTGACGGTGACTGAGTACGCCACCCTCACTTGTGGGGAAGGGTTAGAGCCCGAGGTAGAAGAAGCGATGAGCTGGGAGGGTGGAGAGACGCCGACGAACGGCCAGGTGGCCGATTGGCTAGAGGCGATGACGGACATCTACCGGGAGGTCAGGCCACCCCGTGAGTTGGACGAACTCCATCGCCGCGAGATAGGCGTGATTGAGGGTATGGCCGTCAGGTTCAGAGCGAAGGCGCAGGCCGAAATCGCAACAGCGGAATCCCTGCTCTCGATCGTGAGTGAGATTTCGGATGCGCAGGTCGAGATATTCAACGACCTGAATCCTCGACTGCGCGAGGAACTGATCATGGCCGGATGCCAACTCCCCGATCGAGTCGTCAGACCAGAGGCTGAACAGTCCTGACGAACGTGAGGCACTAACCATTGACAACCCTTGAGGCGCTTCTCCTGATCACAGCCACCTTCGCGCTGATCGCGGTCTTCATGTGTAGCGTCTGGGCGGGTCCCGTTCATCTTCATCGTCTCAGCGTCCGCAGTCCGTCTGCGAACACACGCCAGTGCATCGAGCCAGAACTGAAATGCATGAAGCGGCGTATCGATGAGAGCGGGATGGGCAACCGCAAGCGGCGGCTTTGGATCGCGGCCGCCGGATTACTAACGCCCGCGATGCTCGTGATTCTGGTCTGGTAGTCGGCGCAGGGTGAGGTTCCGCTTTGCGGCATTGAGCTCGAATGGTTCAACCAGGGCGAGGACTGGATCGAGCGCAAGAAACACGGCGGGCGAGGCGCCCCGGATTGCTCGCTCTGGCGCCAGAGCTGCGACGTCTCTTGGCGGCTGGTGCTGGACGAGCAAGGGGTCCGGTAGGAGAGGCCGGTGCGACAGCGCCGCTCTCGGGGGCGGTCGAGTGCCGGCAATGAGTACGGCAGCGAGTGGAGTAGGCTCAGCGCGCTCGCGCGCGGCTGGCTGTTTCGCGCTCAGAGCGCGTCGCGCAGGCGCTTGAGCGGGCGCAGTTTGAGCTTGCCCCGCGCTCGCGCGGGCCGGGCCGCAATCGTGATCGGCTCGCCGGTGGCCGGGTTGCGGCCGGCGCGCTCCGCCCGGGCCGCCTCGGGCCGCACCTCGGCCTTGACCAGCCCGGCGACGGTGACCGCGCCCGGGCCGTCCGCCGAGAGCTCTTCCAGGACCACCTCGGAGAGCGCGTCGAGCACGCGCTCGACCTCGCGCGCCTCAAGGTGGGTGCGTTCGGCGACGGCGCGATTCAGCTGCGCCTTGGTCTTGGCTGGGGCGTCGGTCATGGCGGTCGCTTCCTGTTCGTTCGGGGTCGGTCGGCCTGTGATTGTTGCGCGGGCTGGCCGTACGCGCAATCGGCCGTCGACACCCGAGCCGGTTGGGTGGAGGTGCCGGTCCGTGCTGAGCTGGTTTCAGCCGGACACGGCTGCCGCCGGGACCGTGATCAGATGCCGATGCTCGGGCCTGAGCCGAACGACTTGGTCGAGACGACAACCGGTGGGCCGCCACTCGGTGCAACCGGGGCCGGAGTCTCCGCCGCCTCCGGAGAGGAGACCAGCCGCCAGTGGTTGCGTCCCGTGTTCTCCAGTTCGCCCGTCTCCTTGAGCCGCTGCAGGCTGGACTGCAGGGTTGCCATCGGTTGGGCCGAGCGCGGCGCCGCGTTGTGCTGTTCGAGGTAGGCCAGGATCTTGGTCGCGTGCACCGGTTCGCGCTGCTGGCCCAGGAACTCACGGATCTTGGCGCTGATCAGCCCGCGCGGCAGACGCGAGCGCTTGGGGGACTGCGCCTGACGTCGAACGCCGCGCCGTCTGGTCGGCTTGTCTGCCGCCGTCGAGCTAGGCGGACCGGACCCCAGGCTCAACAGCTCTTCGATCAACCGCCGTTTCGCGGCCAGCAAGTCCAACTGCGCCTGGATGCCGTCGAGTTCGGTTCGCAGCTGAACGGCGAATGGGTCAGCCATGGGCGTTCGTCCTCTCAGTGATGATCTCCGTGGATCAGGCGCGTTTCAGCATAGGAGTGCGCTCCAAGGGCGAGCCCACCGGGCCTCCCGGTGTCGACTCAGCGGGCAATCGATCGCTCCAGAGCCAGGCCGGCGCGCGTTTGCCCCGGAACCCCATCGTGCCGCACGCGCCGAACATCGTAAGGATCCCCGAGCAGGTGGCGCCGATCATCGGTCTGAACGCCGAGTCCCGCGCCGATCCCCTACATTTCGAGGTCAGTGGCTGGCTGCGCACAGGCGCGCGGTTGCCATTTCGTTGCTGCCTGGCTGCCTTGATCGAGCGCTGTCGGGGAGGCTCGCCTGCTGGCATGTTGACTCACGAGATATTCGCGCCGATCAAGCCGACGAAGATCAACAGCACGGGGCTGACCCCGACCGTGAGGTTGGCGTGGGCCAGGTCGGAATCACCGATGAATTTGCTGAAGAGTCTCACCATGATGCCCATCGGTCCTCGCCTTCGGCGGAAACGCGGCACGCCCGAGCAGCCGAGATCGCTGGCGCGCGGTGGAGCAGTCCCCGCCCCCGCATTAGTTCGCACTCTGGTGGTGGCCGCTCACGCCGTCAACTGTCCCGGTCATCCACGGGCAACTCGCAGACGGTGTCTGTAGCAAATCAGCAGCGATGGGTCTTTGGCGTCGGCAGCTGAAGTTCCGGCGGGTGCGGCGAGACCGGGACGTGATGGACATCAGCGCAGCCGGCGCTGGCCCCTGGGCGGTTCCTGTAGGTGAGCAGGTGAAACAACAGGAGGTCCTCGCGGCCGCTCGCTGACGCGCAGCGGCTCCACGATCCGCGCCTGACTGGTTCCGAGCCAAGCGTTCCCGAAGGAGATCCGAACTGGCCCGTGTCTCGACGCTGCAGCGCTGTTGCGATCAACTCCTGGACCTGGTCCAGCATCGGTCGAGCGGCGCTTGGTTGGTTCCTCGGCAGTCGCCGCCGAGTTCGCCGGGCGGAGCCGACACTTGCGCGCCGCGGCGGTGCGGGAGGATGGCCGCGGTCGGCGTTACCTGAGTCGCGTGCAGAGCGAAATCAGGGCGAGCGCAAGACGCTGTCAGACTCCGTCCGCGTCGGCCAGCTCGCGAGGTAGGCGGTAGACCACTTCCATCGGCAGCCCGCGAGCGTCGCGTTGCGGTTCGGGCGGGATCGATTGCAGGTCGCCCAGGAACGGGTGAGTGCCAACGGCGGTCAGCGCCGTGGCCAGCGCATCGACGACGACGGCTAGGGGGACCTTGGGCCGGGACCCGCGCCACACATCGTCGAAGAACTCGTGAGCCCAGGGCAGGTACTCGACGAGCACTCCCAGGCGCTCTGCGATTCCCTCCGGCTGCGCCTTCGAGCACGACATCGGACGCCCGCCGTTGAGCCCCCAGAAACACAACTCGCGGTGCGCCTCGCGCAGTTTCCCGCGCGCATCTGCGTCGGTCAACATGAGCGCGTCGAGTTCGGCAATCTTGGCCACCATCGCCGCAGACTGCTTGCTGAGTTTCTTACCCAGTGCGCGATGGTTGCGTTCCGACAGCGCCTCGTATGATCTCGCCTCCCCAGAGCGGAACGCCTCCACGGCGGCGCGGCTCGGGACCGGGGAGACCGAGTGGTGGCGCTGTGGCTTGAGCAAGTCCCTGGCCAGTTGGAACGCCGCTCGCCTCGGATGCCCAGCGTCTTGCAGCCCGATCGGAATACCGACCAGGATGCTGGAGGCGTCGCCCCAGGCGCCCATGAGCGAGGTCACGTCGGGAAAGACCTCGGCGCTCGCTGGCCTGGCGAGATTGTCGTCGATCCGCACGGCGACCCATCCGCCCGGACATACATTCGCACCAACGAAAGCCATCTGCAGCGTTTCTTAACTCTCCATACCCTTCGCCTAAGGTAGTTCTGGCCGCCAAGCGTTGTGGGGCAGTCGGCGGAGGCAGATTGAGACGAAGACTTCAGCTAAACCTGCCGCGCGGCCTGTCAACCAGGATCAACCGGTGGCGTCACCGAAGTCCAACAGCTTGCGCAGGTCCTGCCGCAATGAACCCGCGTGTTCCGCGACCAGTCGCTCGAGCTGTGCGCCGTCAATCAGCTCGATCCGCGGGAAGCCGGTCTGCACGGCTACCTGCTTCGCGTCTGGGCTGAACGCGCTGGTGGTCACGAACAGACCATGTCCCCCAGTTGGAATCGCACTGCGCAACTGTTGCAGCATCGCCGGTCCGATGATCCCGGTCGCGCGGTAACGCTTGACCTGAACGAACAGCTGGAGTTCGGCCAAGCCGGCAGCGTTGAGCTTGGCACGGACTTCGCCGCCGCCGTCACCGGACTTGCCTGTTCTCCGCACCGCGGCGCAGCCCATTGCCTTGAGCAGCGCCGCCACCAGTCGTTCGCTTTGCGGCGCATCAAGTTCCAACATTCGGCGGATGAGCGTGCGCGGGCACGGCTGAGTCACCCTCCGCCGGCTGGCCAACTACGTTTGATCCGCTTGTTCGGACCGGCAACACCGCAAGGTCACGCGTGTCCGGACGCTGCCGAGCGATGGGGGGGGCGCACTGATCACCAGGTCGATGGGTTCGGCGCGTCCAGAATCCACCCCATGTCGCAATGGGCCGCCCATGTGGGAGGCTGGACGGCGAGCGGTCGCAGTGACTGCGGGTGGACTGCTGCTAGCCAACCCACTGGGGAGTGCCCACCGGCGGCATGATCACTTCGACGTCGAGCTTCGTCCCAGCGGGGATTCCCTTGAACACGATCGTTTCGACATCCGCCCCGCTCGCGTCGTGCCGCTGCCACCAGCTCTCGCCCGTGCCTCGCAGCACGACGCTGTAGGTCGGGACGCCCGGCACCGCGTTCCAGCGCACGGTGATCGATGTCCCAACCCGCGAGACTTCGGCGCGAACCGCTTCGGGCCAGGTCCGCACCTCCTGCAGGCTCGACCATGCCTGGGCCGGAATCTCTTCGGCGCGCAGGCCAGGAAAATCGAGGGCCAGCTGGAACTCATAGGAGGTATCGGGCGCAAGCCCCGACCATGCCACGGCCAGGTACTGAGCGGCCCAGATTTTGACGCTGTCGCGCTCGTAGGTCCATTGCTCCTGGCCGCCGACCCGCCACCTGATCCAGAAGCGATAGCCGCCGAGCAGCTCCCACGATTCCCAAACTGGCGATCGCTCGCCGTAGACGAGCACGCCGACGCGGTCGCTCCCATTGGTGATGTCTCCGAGCTGGGGCGCCACGGATCGTGCACGGTTGAGCGCTGTAGGGATTGCAGCGCTGCGCCCGCCGTCCTCGATGATCTCGTAGACGAGCGTCTCACTCATCCGCCGACCGAGGTCGTCATCAACCTGGACAGCGACTTGCATCACGCGCCTGCCGTCTGGGCCGATACGCCCGTCGCCCGACGCGCAACCCGACTCGAACGCGCCGACGGGGAGAGTCGACGTGATCGGCTCAAGATCGCCGACGGTCACCCGATAAGGCGGGACGCCGCGTCGAACCTGCCAGAAGGCTCTCGCGGGAGTCGACGAGCGGAGCTTGCACCTTGACTGCCAATCGTCGATTCGTAGTTCGAGCTCAGGTGGCGTTCGCAGATCGACTTCCAGTCGAGCCAGGTCGCCCAGGCCGAGGTCGTGGCGGTAGGCGCCGACCAGGAAGACGAAGCTCGTCTGCCCCGGAACAAGCTCAAACACGGCGCGGTTCGACCGCCCGGTGTCAATCACCTGCGGCGCGGCGCCCTCGGCGATCAGGTAGGCGCGATAGCCGTCGCTGCCCGATGGGTGCCCGCCATACGGCCAGGTCACGTGCAGCTCCGAGCCCCGGCGCTGATAGCGGATTCCCGACTGCGAGGGCGGCCAAGGCTCAGCGCCGGCGAGGCGGGCCGGCGACCATGCTGACGATGCGCCCTGACGGTCGACCCACCTGATCCGAAACGGATAGGGACCGGGATCATCGCTGTAGTAGACGAAGGTCGGCCCCGGTCCGACCCGAGACATCCGGCGACCGTCCCGAATCCATTCGACTTCGAGCGGATCTGCATTGTCTGATTCGACTGACACCGTGAACGCCCAACCTGGCATCTTGCGTGAGCTGGAGACGGCAACGTCCCACTGCGGCAGCGCGTTCGCGATGGCGGCGCGCTCGCCGACTGGACCTGGGATCGCAACCTCCATCGTCCGGCCATAGCCCTCCAGGCCAGATGGCCGAATCGCGACTTCGTACCGCGTCCCGCGCAAGAGGGGCTTGGACAGGATGGCTTGCGAGCGGCATGCCAAGGTGCGGGATTGGGACGCCTGCGGCGCACCGTATTCCTTGATCTCAACTTCGAGTTCACGGTCCAACGCGCTGTGCAAGCACGTCCAATAGACGATGATCCGATCTCCGGCCACAGCGGCACCGATGTTCTCTGCGATGTTCGCTTCCCACCAGTGCGGCGGCACTGGCTCAGTTCGAAACGAAACAACGGTCGAGTAGCGTCTGGAGCGCGCCGGTTCGGCTAGCTCGATGACATAGACGCGGTCCGGATCCAATCCGTCGATCGTCAACTCGTAGGGAGCTTGCGGACCCACGCTGAACTCAGCTACGGGCCAGATGGGGAAGCCGCTAGTTAGGAACTCACGGCCTTCATAGAGCCGCACATCGTAGACCCGGCCGGCGGGCGCGTCCCAACTGAGGTGCGCCTCGTCGTGCGTGGCATGGGCCGTGACCTGCAGTGATTCGTTCACGACGTTCGCTGGCGTTGCCGCCTCGGCCAGAACCGAGCACGCGAGACCGAGCGCCACAATCGCCAATAGGAGCGTGAGTCGGCGCGTCACCGCTGCCTCCTGTTCGCGCCAGCAGCCCGACCGCCGTGACGCATGATGAGTGTCCCCGATCCGCAACCAAGTTGTCGACACCACTGTGAGGCCAGAACGAGTTCGGCGACCGACTGCGAGTTCAGTTCCGGCTGTCGAGGCTTGGCCCGCAGCCGACCCTGGGCACGCGATCCGACCCGCCGTTCACCCGTCCAGCGACGGCCCCAACTCTCCGGCGCTATTGTGCTGCGCAGATGGCGCTGCTGTCCGGTCGCTGTCCGTCTGCGGTCCGTAACCCCGGACAACCCCCGGCAACCTGGCTAGAACTGCAATCGGAGTGCAATTTCACTGCAATCTGACTGCAATCCGGGGGGAAGGAGCCCCAGACACCCACTGGTTGCCCGTTACCTCCTGTAGGAGAGGTCAAGTCCAGTGCAGGACTGGAGATCGGGTGCCGATTGCAATTGTCAATCGAGTCCGGATTCCTGTACACGCCCCCGACAGCAAGCAATGTCAAACGGCGGTCCGGGTAGATCGGCGGTGTCACCGGTGACGTTCCTCTCGGAGGCCGTCCCTGATTGACTAGAGTGGCGGTGCAAGGCGAACACCGCGACCAATGAACCGCCAACCAGCCGCCTTGCAGCGAGGCAGGCAGCCGCACCGGCGCAGACACCCGGACGGCCGCTGCGGCGCGGGAACGGCGACGGTTCCCACACACGTCACGGTTCCCGCGCCCGGCCCCTCGATCCCGTGGCGCTCATCGATTTGCGGCGCGCCGGGACCCACGACCCTCGGCATCGTGCACTCGATTGTTTGTCCCGCTCGGTTCCGCCTGCGAGGTGCAACCCGACTACGCTCGTGAGGTGGGCCGGGAGGCGATGCATAAGCCGCCCGCCCGGCCGAAACCGTCTTGAAGCCGGGTCGGGTCTGTCGAAGCTGGAGCGCCGCTCGACGTGTTTGCATATCTGCTCGTGTCGTTCGTGCTGGCGCTCACGTTCGCGCTTCAGGTGAGCCCGCAGATCTCCAACGAACCCCGTGTGACGGCCGTCTCGCTCAGCGCCGGCGTTGAGCACTCCTGCGCCATCGATGCCGAGCATCGGGTCCACTGCTGGGGTTCGAATCGGCACGGCCAACTCGATGCGCTCGCAGGCAGCTACGCGGCGGTCAGCGCCGGGGATACGCATACCTGCGCTATCGACCTCGACGGCGGTCTGAGCTGTTGGGGCGGAGGCAAGTTCGCCGGCGCCGCGAATCCGGTCGGCCGGTCTCTCACAGTGAGCGCCGGCGAGGACCACACCTGCTCCGTGCGCGAGGACGGCCGACTGCACTGTTTCGGCTGGAATCGCTACGGCCAGGCCAGTCCACCCGACGGGAGTTGGCTCGACGTGCAAGTCGGTGAGGACCACTCCTGCGGTCTGCGCCAGGACGGCGCGATCCAATGTTGGGGCGACAACAGCTGGGCTCAATCAACTCCGCCCGCGGGCGAGTACGCCGTGCTAGTCGTGGGCGATGATCAGGGCTGCGCGCTCGCCAGCGATGGCCGGCTCGTCTGCTGGGGCGACGATCAGCGCGGCCAATCCTCCCCGCCGGCTGGATGGCGGTTCCAGCAGATCGCCGCCGGCTACGGCTGCGGATTGACGGCGCAGGGCGTCGTCCGCTGCTGGGGCGAACTCGACGATCCACCCCAGCCGTTGCAACAGCTCGGCTTTGTCGCGGTCGACGCCGGTCACGAACATGCCTGCGTCATCCTCAACACGGGCGCCGTGTACTGCTGGCCTGAGAGCCCGACCGCGGTGCCCGACTCGCTGGCGACACGTTAGGCATTCGTCGTTGTCCCCGACCATGCCTCACCTGGCTTGTTCCAACTCCGCCACGGAGTGTCCGCAGCCGCCGCTGTCCCGCTCTGTCACCAGTCGCGCCGTCTCATTGGTGTTTCCGGGGCAGCATGGTCAGTTGCCATTCTGCTCTGAAGGCCGCATTCGACATCCCCGGTCCAGTCTCCAATCCCTGTAGCTCGAGCTTATGCCCGTTAAACACCGAGTCTTCGCCGCGCCGCTCGCCGGTCGCTGACACGATGTCGCCACGAACCGCCTTGTCGCCCGCCAGCTCCTCGATGAGTCACACATTGGGTTGGTTGCGATGGCGGATGTGTGCGCGTTCGTCGTCGATCTAATACGACAGTCAGCGCTTCAATCGCAGGCGGGAGATTCGCCCTCAATCAGGCGAGCACGAGATAGAGGCCGACGCACCAACAGCCCCAGACGACTAGTGCCGCGATCAGTCGCCAGCGCGAGGGCAGGAGCACGGCCGCTGCGGTGATTGGCAATGGCGCCAAGGCCAGGATGATGAGCCCAACGCTGCTGAGGGCGCTGGCCAAGCCGATGAACGCAGCGGCAGCTCCAATCAGTAAGAGCGCATTGGACTGGCGTCTACGCCGATCTGTTGCCGTCACGGTCGACCTCTCCCAGTCGCGGGAGCCGCTTCGTGGAGCCAATACCAGACCCGCAGCAATCAGCACGATTCCGGTCACAACGGTGTATGGCCCGATCCCAGCAAGCAGCGGAACGCTGGCCAGCATGAGCGCAACGCCGCCGCCGAACAGCCAGCGGGCCAGCATCAGGCCCGACATCATTAATCCCATGCCAGGGCCATGTAGAGCCAACCGCAACCCAATATCGTTCCGGCGACGAACACCACCCACCGCGCCCAGGTCCGCTCCAGCCAGATCCCGATGACCAGCAGTGGAGTGGCGACTGCCGCAATCAACCCCGACTTGAGACCCAATCCGTAGACGAACAGGTACGAGACCAGCATCAACATCAGACCGACATTGAGCAGTGCTGCACCGATGACTGTCTGCATGGCTTAGCTCGCTTCGCCGTTCAGTCCCAGAACCACTGGCCCAACCATGCGGGCCACCACATCAAGAAGGTGAATCCCGCCGCCAACCAGAATCGCCGGGTCGTCGGCTCCATCAAGAATCCGACGATGATCGCCATGTGTGCGGCGCCCAGTGCGCCAAAGAAGCCGCCAAGCCACCAGCCAACCGGCGACGCGCCGAGCAAGCCCCCGATCACAATCAGGGAGTCTGGGAGCGTCATTCGCTTCAGCGGATGACGCCTCTTGCGGGGGCTATCGTCGAGCGGTGATGGGGGTAACATCTCAGGCCCAAAGCAGATCACCGAACACCGCTGGCCACCACATCACGAGCGTCAACAGCAAAGTGACCACCAGCCGCTGGCGGGACCGTTCAAGGGCGAAGCCAACCCAGACAGTTACGTGTCCCACTAGCAGAGACCCGTACACGGCCGCCGCGCTGCCAATCAAGAACCACCATGCCATTGAAGATGCGCCAATGATCAGGCCGACGAGCATCAGCGCGACCTGGATCTCAACTCGCTCGAACATGATGAATTCCCCAAAAGTGGAGCGCGACCACGTAGAGTCGCGCTCCGTGAACTGGATGGGATTCTTGGACGGTCGTGCTTATGCACCTCGCCCGCCCAAGCCAGAGAGCCTGAGCGGGCTGGGTTGACTGACTTCGGGCACTGTTCTTCCGGCATTCTTGTGTGCCCCCCCCCCAAGTGTTCAAGACGATGATCCATGCGAGAGAACCGATGCCGCACACGAGGCCAGGCAGCGCCAACAATGCTCTCCTCTTGCTGTAGTGGACCGTCAGAGCGGGCCCGATGAAGAACAGCGAGAGGAACATCAGGCCGGAACCGATCGTGACGACTGTCACCAACCCGAGGACGCATAGCGCAAGGCCAACTGCCAATAGGGCGCCTCCGACACGCGGACGTGTGATGCCAAAGGTCGACATCACGGTGCGGAGATTCGGCTTGCTCTTGCGGGTTGGATTCGGCGGTGTCACGAGTTGGCTCCTTTCTTTGGCTGACCATCCGTCACTCTCTGAAGCGCAGGCCTGAATCGAAATCGTCGCGCAGTTGCCTCCTCAATCACGAAGATGAGCGCCCCGAGGCGCATTCTGACACCAACCCGAACCAGTAGTGGTTTGTAACCTTGTTGCTGAAGTTGCAGGCAAAGCCTCCACCAGCCTCAAACCAAACCATCAACTTGGTCCTTGCACGCGGATCCGGAAGAACCGGGAGGTGTTCATGGAAGTTCGCATGGTTCCATGCTTTGCTCTGGCGGCGATCGACTCAGATCCAATGTGAAATCGCAGGCAGCGGAGGGCGCGGCGCTGCTCCTGTTGACCCCATTGGAGGAGCGGGCCGTGAGGACGATAGCGGACAAACCGTCGCAACGGTTCCTCGGGCTCTCCTCTTCAACGGCATCAGCGCGAGCCGCCCCGAGGTCACAAGAATCAACACGACCGCCACAAGCGTGGCGGTCGCCAGTGAGATTCCGGGGATGATGCGTCTTTGCTGCTGCGTCGCGTGCTTGTGGATGAGGGTGGCGTGTCGGAACGTCATGGCGTTCCTCCTCTCTGTTGCCTCCTCGGTCTTGCCGACACCATAAGCTCCTGAACATGGTCATACAGCGATCACCAGCATTGATACGCCAGACCGTATGTTTCGTCAGGGCCATGATGGCAGCGACATGACCATCACACCGTCCGATCAGCGAGCCGAGTGGCGCGAACGGATCGCCGCCATCGTCGACGCCCGGGGCGTGGAACCCGAGTTCAACGACGATCTACACGAGCTCTCCGACACGACCGATGTCCTGCTCTGCCGCCTTTGGGGGGCGGCCTCGCCTGGCTCACGGGTCCGACTGGATCTGCGGGTAACCGTGCTCAAGTTGCAGGCGTCGCCGGATCCTGCGCCACGCGAGGCCGCCCGGATCGGGCCGCCGAGGCGTTGGTCAGACTGTGCCGGACCACGGTACCCGGGCTCAGGTTCAGTGGCGACCGGCGCAAACGCGGTACGATTCCCGCATGCACCGGTCTAACTCCTTCGTCGAAGGCGGCGACAGCAGGGCGCCGTCGCCCGTGCTCTGGGGCGGTTGGTTCACGCTCTGCGCAGTGCTCGCCTACGTGCTCTCGGAACTACTAGCCGATCAGCCGGCCGTCCGCTTCGTCATCTTCGCCGGGATGACGATGGCCTCCGTCTGCCTCAGCATCGTGCTTATCAACCTGTGCGCCCGAGCCAGAGTCTGGCTGGCGCGGCGACGTGGCGCGGACGGGAACGACCAGGAACAAATGCCGCCCGACCACCCGTCCTAGTTGGCGGTCGCCCGGTGATGCGATCCCGGCGACCTCGTTGTAGTCCGTTGCTGACACTAACAACACCTCAGCAACCGTCGGATCAAGCCACGCGCGAGGGACCGCAAGTTCGGATTCTCCCGGCCCGACGTCCCGCATCCGCCGAGAGCAGCTCCGCTCGGCGAGCCTCGAACTCGCGTTGCATCTGTCGCTCCAGGCTCACGCCCCGCCCCCAGCGCCCCAGGGTCAGGAGCCGAAGCGCCCAGTCCAGCGCTCGGCCCAGAGGCGCTCTCGCCGCAGATTGCGCAGCCGGTCTTGACGCAGCAGCACGCTTTCGCGGCGTGTTGCGAACGAACGACTGGAATCAACAACCACCCAGATTCCATTAGCGATTTCATGTAAGCGCATGCTTGAGGAATGTGGACCGCTGGGCGATGCTTGGCTCCGAAGGAGTAACCGGCTCGCCGGTTCCCTTCTTTAGAAGCTCGAAGAACACACGTTCATAGACGAATGGCGGAACAACGTACGCCGCCGATGGCCGGCCCGTGGAATGCGTCTGAGATACTGACACCAGACAACGAGGGGGCCGCGATGAGAGTTTCAACCATCCTTGATCACATTGATAGCGGCGATATGGCGCTGCCTAAATTCCAGCGCGGCTACGTCTGGAATCGCGATCAAGTTCGCGGCCTAATGGACTCCATGTACCGCGGACACCCCGTAGGCAGTTTGCTCGTTTGGGTTACGCAGGCTGAGGGCGCCGACCATCGCGGTTCAAATGAACTCGCTCCTGGAGTCGTTCGCTTGTTACTCGACGGCCAGCAACGAATCACGTCGCTCTATGGGATCATTCGAGGCAAGCCGCCCGAGTTCTTTGACGGCAATGCTCGTGCCTTCAGCGACCTGTACTTCAACATCGAGTCTGAAGAGTTCCGCTTCTACCAGGCGCAGCGCATGAAGGGCGATCCATTCTGGATTGAAGTGTCCGCCCTTCTGCGACAGGGGAACGCAGGCATCGGTCAGCACATTCGTCGTTTGTCTCAGGCTCAAGAGGTCGGCGAAAGATTAGGAGAGTACATCGGTCGGCTGAACAAGGTACTTGGAGTCCGAGACACCGACTTGCATGTCGAGGAAGTCACCGGGGCCGACAAGACCGTCGACGTCGTGGTCGACATCTTCAATCGGGTCAACAGCGGCGGCACCAAGCTCTCCCAGGGCGACCTGGCCCTGGCCAAGATCTGCGGCTCATGGCCCGAGGGACGCGAGCGAATGCAAGAGAGTCTCGCAAAGTGGCGGCAAAGCGGTTACCACTTCTCCCTCGACTGGCTGTTGCGAGTGCTCAACGGGATTGTCACCGGTGAGGCCCGATTCATTCATCTTCACGACCGCTCGACCGTGGAGATCAAAGACGGACTCGCCCGCGCTGAACGAGCCATCGATGCTTCCCTCAATCTGATTTCGGGACGATTCGGTCTTGACCACGACCGGGTGCTGTTCGGCCGCTACGCCCTGCCGGTGATGGCGCGCTACATCGATCGCCGGGGCGGCCATCTTTCAGGTGCCAAGGAACGTGATCGGCTCCTGTATTGGTACTTCCAGAGCGGCATGTGGGGCCGATTCTCGGGGTCTACCGAGTCCACGCTGAACGTCGACTTCGAGGCGACCGAGGAACTGGACGGCGCGATCGACCGACTGTTGGAGCAGTTGCGACTCTGGCACGGAAGCCTGCAAGTCGAGCCGGCCCATTTCCGTGGCTGGAGTTTGGGCGCCCGCTTCTATCCAGTCCTGTACGCGCTCACTCGGGTCGGAGAGGCTCAGGACTGGGGTACCGGGTTGCCGCTCAAGCGCAGCCTCTTGGGCAAGATGAACTCGCTCGAAGTGCACCACATCTTTCCCAAGTCCTTGCTCTACGAGCACGGGTACAAGAGACCCGAAGTCAACGCGATCGCCAACTTCTGTTATCTGACGAAGGACACCAACCTCAGGATCAGCGCGCGACCGCCCTCCGAGTACTTCGCGGAGATTGAACAACGCTTGCCGGGGTCGCTCGAGTCTCAGTGGATCCCTTTGGATCGAGAGCTGTGGCAGACGGAGAACTACCCGCAGTTCCTGGAGGTCCGCCAGCGGCTGCTTGCTGAAGCGGCCAACGCATTGCTGGATGAACTGCTCCAAGGAACTGCGGATATCGCGGCTCCCCTGGCCGCCGAGATCCTCAGTGAAGAACCACCGGAGGCATTGAAGGACGTGCCTGGTGGCATTGGCGCCGACGAGGAGGAGAAACTGTTGCAGGAGATCAACGAGTGGCTCCAAGAGCGGGGCCTACCGCAAGGTGAGGTCGAACTGGAGCTATCGGATCTTGACTCTGGCACGCCCCTTGCCATTCTTGATCTCGCCTGGCCGAACGGACTGCAGGAAGGTCTCAGCCAACCGGTTGCACTCTTGTTGGACGAACCACAGGAGACGCTGCAGATCGCCAACGATTGTGGATTCAGGCACTTCACCGAAGTCGCGATGTTCAAGCGGTACGCAGAGACGGAGATTCTTTCGCTTGCGGCAGCATCAGACCTTGATTGACGTTCGTCGCCAAATTGTCCAGATCGACGCTCTCACTGTTGGGCGCCGTCAGCGATCCCACGAGGCGGGGTATTCGGCGATACCGTCATCAACTTCTTTGGCAGTCTTGATGAGCCGCTCGCGCGGGAGGTCGTTGATTGCTTGGCCGGCCGAGCGCCGCGCCCTGGCAGGCTCGTGAAGCACGATCAGATCGACTGTCCGCCCCGCCTCTAACTCCGGGCCTGCCAACTCAACCCTGCCGCCCGGCAGCACCGTCACCTCTTGCTGGACCATCCGCCCAATAGCTCTGTCCTCTGAAGCTATCCTAGGCTTCGCGATCATTGATGGAGTCTCTGATCGCCATGCCCTGCTCCAACAGCAGGGCCTGGCCAAAATCGCAGAACGCCTCGGCCTCCAATCACGCCCTGCCTCTTAGGTGCCTTGTCTGCTCTGTGCGTGATTGCGAATGATGAGGTTCCTCATCGATCCTCTTGCTCTAGTCGACCAATCCATCCGAACAAACGATTCCAATGACTGCTGGCTCGACAGCGTCTGATCTTCCTGAGCCGTCCAACGCAGAGAGCCGGTAGGTCTCGCGCATTGCCTCCAATCTTGCGAGCAGCGCACGCCCTTGAGGCTGTATCGCGTAGACCTCGCCGAGCGCCGCCTCCACTCGAGCAGGCTGCAGTCCGCCAAAGATCTGTCGAAGATCATCGATCCGCCGTACTGCGATGGGGTCTCCCTGCACCTCTTCCCTAGCGAGGGTGAGATGCCTTGAAACGAACCGACGCGCCCTCGTGTTGCGCGGTCGCCTCGCCCTTCCGAGCCGCTGCCCAAGCTCCCTGGCGAACCTCTGGGACGCTGCTCCTACGCGGTCGTTCGTGCCAGGTGGCAGGGGTTCGGCCGGCGTATCCACTTCACATGCGGCGTGAGCGATGTACTGTGCGGGGCTGATTGGGCGAGCCTGAAGATCGTCGCCGACTGCGTAACAACTGTTGACCTCACCGGAGCCGAGCAGCTCTAGCGTCTCGCCGGCCACGCTGGGCACCGACCGGGCCTACGACACGCGCGACTTCGTCTGGGACCTGCGCGGCCTTGGGGGTGACTCCCCATGTCGCCCAGAACGAGCGCGGTCGGCGCAGCGCGATCGAACGTCGCACGACCCGGCATCCGGGCTACACGCAGAGTCAGCGTCGGCGCAAGATCGTCGAAGAGGTGTTCGGCTGGATCAAGACGGTCGGGGCCGGCGGCAAACTACGCTACTTGGGCAGGGCCCGCAACAAGCTCTGGTTCGAACTGACCGCCGCGGCCTACAACCTCACCCGCCTCACCAACCTCAAGGCAGCCGCCGCGTACCTGAAACACGTCGGCGCGGCCTCAGGCGTCGGAACTGCGGTCTCGATCCCGCCCTCTCACCTTCAGGACCTCCAGTCGAACGCTGCTCAGCCTGCGCTCACTCATCGAAGATGGCCAGGTCTGGCGCCTATCATCCGTAGTTCAGCAGCCTGCTAGTCATCGGGACACGCAGAGAGCGGAGTGACTTGCCTGACTTCCCAGCGCTCCTCTTCTTGACCGCCGCCTATGACGAGTCGGACGTCGACGAGGAAGGCTACGGTTACGCAGTTTGACTCAGGCTTTGGATCCGGCCCAATATAGAGCAGGATTACTCGGTGTCCTTGCGCCCCATAGCGATCAAAGTCCTCGAAAGCCAGGGGCCACGACATCTCATCGATCAGATCAATAATCTCACCCGGCAGCCCTCCGTCACCGGGCACACCATGCGGATTCAACGGCAGGTCGTGCCTCAGCTCAATGAGCGGATGATCTCCATCCCAATCTCTCTCAACGTGCTCCCAAGTCCAGCCGTAACCTGTCGGCATTTCCACCGATCCACTCAGTGCCGTCGCAATCTGTTGAATGGAGCCGTTCAACACGATGTCATCAGGGTGAGGCAGTGTTTTCCAGAGGTCGCGCACTTCCGTCTCGTCTGAACAGCCAGCCAGTATCCCACCAATCAGGAATAGGGCGAGCGTTGCCAAACTCACAATGCTCCCCATAGTCATCTCCCATACACGCAATCTGGCACGCGAGAGCGCACCCTCCGATTGCCAGAATCACGCCTAACAATGTGGTCCAATACCTAGGGCCTGTTCACATCGATGGCAGCAGATCGTAGATCAGCGCCAGGTAGATTCCGCTGAGGAAGATCACGTCGAGTTTGTCATAGCGGGTGGCGATTCGTCGGAAGCGCTTGAGCCGTCCGAAGA